>JRYI01001884.1_pt1 | contig 12096 bp, 10 predicted proteins | sample 235361 | NCBI WGS metagenome assembly JRYI01 (sample SAMN03074212, study PRJNA261471) | activated sludge metagenome | biome: Common Effluent Treatment Plant; feature: Wastewater; material: Activated sludge; isolation source: activated biomass in a lab-scale reactor treating industrial wastewater at...
TTCCAGCCGGCAAAGGTCACAGTACCGGTATCGGAAGCCACAACGGCCGTCCCTTCCGGCAGAGCGATGTCGATGCCCGGATGCCCATACCAGAAGTATTGGCTGAAGTTTCGCGAACCGACAGGATATATGAACGTGCCGGTGCCGACGATGAGCGGCGCGACGCCGCTGCCCGTGGAGCGGCCACGCACCGACTCGAGGCTCGGCGGCGTCCACACGAACACCTCGCGCACCGCGCCGGGAACCATGATCTGAGTTTCAGGATATAGCCGGTAAGGGAACTCCAGGTTGTTCGGCTCGTAGGCGACGATCGTTTCCACCGGAATGCCGTATTGTTCGGAGATGCTCTCCAGCGTGTCGCCGGGGGCCACGTCGTGGAGCACGCCGTCGATCGGCAGGATAACGAGGTCCACGCCGGTCTGCAGCAGGTTCGATTCCTGACTCAGCAGCGGATTGCCGCCCAGCAGCGTGGCGGCCTGGATACCGAACTTGTCGGCGATCGCGTTAGGCGTGTCGCCGCGCTCGACGCGGTAGATTGTGAATTCATGCTCAGGCTGATGCCCGACAAAAGTAAGGGGAACGGCCGCCGGAACCAGCGCCGCGTCCACGAGAATGGGAGCATCTGCAACGACCGGCACTGCCTCCACCGGCAAGGGATCGCCGGCAGTCGCATCGGCCGCAGCTCCCGGCACAGGGGTTGTGGAGACAGACGGCTCACCGGCCGGGGCATTACCCCCACCGGCAATCCCAACTCGCCACCCCAGAACAACAAGCCCGGCTACCAGAATCAGAACGATGTACCCGGCAGCACGCTGCCAAGTGTCTTTTTCTATTTGCATACGCAACAGTGGATAGTATCCACCTGTTGATGGGGAAGCAACAGGGACATAACCCTGAGGATGGCTTTCTAAACAAGCGTTTAGCTAGACTTGCCCGGTGGGCGGCCTACCCCTTTCGCATGGAAAAGAGCCTGCGCCGCCCATCTGTCAGGCCGGAAAGAGCTTGCTAGGCCATGTCCTTGGTCAGCGTTTCAAGGAATTCGTAGTTGGTTCTGGTGGCCCGCAGGCGTTGCAAAACGGCCGCGGTGGCGCTGCTGATGTCGTAGCCGGGCGTATCCATCAGATGGCCCAGCATGCGGCGCATCGTGTAGACGCGTTGCAATTCGTCGGCCGACATGAGGAGTTCCTCGCGGCGGGTGCTCGAGCGCTCGATGTCGAAGGCCGGGAATATGCGGCGCTCCTGCAAACGGCGGCTGAGCATCAGCTCCATGTTACCCGTACCCTTGAACTCTTCGTAGATGACGTCATCCATACGGCTGCCGGTGTCCACCAGGGTCGTGGCGATAATCGTCANNCATCTCGGCCACGCGGCAGTGGTTTTTCACCGGCTCGTCGAAGGTGGAGCTTACTACTTCGCCTTGCGTCGAGCGCTCCATGTCGGTCACTTCTTCCGGCCGCTCACCAATGAGCACGACCATCAGATGAATCTCAGGGTAGTTCTCCGAGATGCCGTTGGCAATTTCCTTGAGAACGGTCGTCTTGCCGGCCTTGGGGGGCGAAACGATCAGGCCTCGTTGACCACGGCCGATGGGCGTGATCAGGTCGATGAGGCGCGTCGACAAGAGGTTGGGGTTGGTTTCAAGCTTGAGTTTCTGGTCGGGGAAAATTGGGGTCAGGGACTCGTAGCGAACCCGATTCTTGAGTTGGTCAGGACTCATCCCATTGACGGCTTCGACGCGCAGAAGGCTGTAGTATTTCTCATTATCCTTCGGCACGCGTACTTGGCCATAAACCATGTCGCCCGTTTTCAACCCAATTCGGCGAATCTGCGAATTGGAGACATAGATGTCATCCTTGCTTGGCAAATAAGAGCCGGACCGCAGGAACCCCATCGTCTGCTTGTCGTCTTCAACGATTTCGAGGACGCCGCCGCGGAAGTGGAACCCACCCGATTCGGCATCGGCCTGCATAATGCGGAAGACAAGGTCCTGCTTCTTCATCGTGGTATAACCGGGGATTTTCATATCCCGACCGATGTCGCGCAGTTCGCTCAGTTTTTTACTTTCCAGATCACCAATATCCATTCGTTGTTTCTCTTTGGCGCGCGTAATCCAAATCAAGGATAGGCACACCACAAGTTAGGTTTCGTTTTTGTTCAAAAGCGTGTTTTTTCGGCTTAACCCAACCCCCATGACCTTTTCCCCCGCACAACGGGTCGATCGGGAACAATGACATCACCGGATGTCATCCATCAAGAGGTTAAAGAGAACGGGGAAGCCAAGCCAGGCAATTCGATAAGAAATATCGCTATTCGTTTTCTTTCAATAGAGGGAGTTTTTCTTTCCCACAACGCGGTCCATAAAGTGGGACGCGAGTAGTATACCATGTCAATACATTCAGGTCAATAAGCTTACATAGGCCTGATAGTTTGGCGATATGGAATCCCGTTTCTGCACAGAGGACTCACTCGCCCACCTATCAGAAGATTCCATCGCCTCCATCTTCCTGACGAATAAAGGCCTCGACTTGTTCCACCAGATTCCGGTTCCCGATGAACAAGGCCGTCCGCTGGTGCAGATGCTCCGGGGCTATATCGAGGATCGGACGACGTCCATTGGAAGCATAGCCGTTGGCGTGTTCGATCAGGAAGGCCAGCGGCGCTGCCTCATAGAGAAGACGCAGCTTCCCCTCATCGCGGAGGCTCTCCGCCGGATAGCAGAAAATCCCCCCACGCAACAAATTACGGTGGAAGTCGGCCACCAATGACCCGATGTAGCGCGCCGACAGGCTCGGCGGGGCCTCGCCGATGCCCTGGAGCCAGTCTACAAACCGCCGGACACCGGGCGACCAACGATTATAGTAGGCGGCATTGACGCTATAGTAGGCCGGCGGATCCGGCAAGGTCAAGTTTGGATGGGACAGCAAGAACTCGCCATATTCGGGATTGAGCGTGAAACCATGCACGCCGTCGCCGGTGCTATAGACCAGCATCGTGCTGGAGCCGTACAAGACATAGCCGGCGGCAACCAGGTCCCTGCCCGGCTGCAAGGCGTCCTCAATGCGGCCGCGATGATTTTCGTCGAGGCAACGATATATGCCGAAGATAGTGCCGATGCTCACATTCACATCAATATTCGACGAACCATCGAGCGGATCAAAGACCAGAATGTAGTGTCCCTTGTCATATTTTTGAGGGATATAGAGAGGTTCTTCCTTCTCCTCGGACACCATCATGCATAGCCGCCCGGTGTGATCACAGAGTTTCCGGATAATGTCATGGGCAAAAATATCCAGCTTCTGCTGCGATTCACCCTGCACATTCGTGACCCCGGCTTCGCCCAGGATATCCACCAACCCGGCGCGGTTGGTCTTGTGAGCAATGATCTTCGCCGCCAGGGCGATGTCATAGAGCAGGTAAGTCAGCTCTCCGCGCGCATACTCCGGCTGGTGCTCAAGGATAAAACGCTCGATTGTTGTCACAGTGGTCAAGGTCGGCGCTCCTTTAAGTCTGATTCAGTGGGTGAGATATTTCAAGAGGCTCGCTATGGGAAGAACGGCCCCAGAAAGACGACCAGATAGTAGACAATGGCGATGGCCCAGATGAGCGAATCCGAGCGATCCAGCGCCCCGCCGTGTCCGGGGAAAATCTTGCCGGAATCCTTTAATCCGGCCTCTCGCTTGAGCATTGAGATGCTCAGATCGCCGAACACACCCAGAACGCTAACCGCCAGCCCGGCGATGCCCGCTAAAAGGAACGGCAAGCCCAGGATTGCGGCCGTGGCGAGGGCGACGCCCGTCCCGGCCACGATGCCGCCGACGTATCCCTCGACCGTCTTCTTCGGACTGAGTCGCGGCGCCAGCGGGTGACGCCCCAGCGGCCCCCGCCCGGCTAACCACTTCCCCACACCATAGGCGGCCATGTCGGCCGACCAGATACTCATGAGAGCGAGGGTTGTCCATTGCCAGCCGTTATCCGGCAAGCCGCGCAGGAGAAAGAAATGGCTGCCCACCCACCCCAACAGAACGATACCCGTGATGAGAGCGAACCAGTCCAGGGCCGCATCGAGGGTAATTCCCCTCTCAAAGAGCGTCAGGCAATAAATCAGACCGGCGAACACCCCCAGAAAGAGGGTCACATTCATCAAATTCAGTTCCGGCCGCCACGCCCCCACCAAAAGCAAGGTGATGGCCGGCAACAACAGCCAGAGCGGCAGCTTGTGATCCAGCACGCGCATGATATTGGCATATTCCCATCCGGCCACAAGCATCAGGAACAAAACCGGGACGAGAAAATACCACCCACCCAGGTAAGTGGCGATCAGCATCACCGGCCCCACAATGAGAGCCACAATCAGGCGTTGCGTGAACATCAGATCAGGCAAGGAGGTCAGGACACATCGGTGACAAGCCCATAGCGACGCCCCCGTTGGTTATAAGCAACAATCGCCTCATAAAGATCTTCGCGGCCAAAATCGGGCCAGAGGGCCGGCGTGGGGTAATATTCCGAGTAGGCCGCCTGCCAGATAAGGAAGTTGCTGATTCGTAATTCCCCACTCGTGCGAATGACCAGATCCGGGTCGGGTAGTCCCTTGGTGAAGAGGTAGGAGCTGAACAACTCCTCGTTTAACTCTTCCGGTTGGATCCCATCAGCCAGCATTTGCCGAACCGCATGCAGGATCTCGGCACGCCCCCCGTAATTAAAGGCGATATTGAGGATGAGACGATCGTTGTTGCGGGTCAATTCCAGCGCGCGGCGCACTTTTTCCTGGAGCTTGGGATCAACCTCCGTCAGTTCGCCCAGATGGTGAACGCACACGCCCTGGGCGTTCAGTTCGTCCGTTTCCTGGTCAAGGACGCGGGCGAATATCTTCATCAACGCCTGGACTTCGCTCTTCGGCCGCCCCCAGTTCTCGGTGGAAAAGGCGTAGATCGTCAGGATTTTGATATTGAATTCGACGCAGGCGCGAATGATGCGGCGCAGGTTTTCCGCCCCGGCGCGATGACCGGCCTGCCGCGGAAGCCCTCGCTTGCGCGCCCAACGACCATTGCCGTCCATGATAATGGCGACATGGCCGGGCATCTCCAGCGAAGAGAGATCAAGCGGAACCTCGGGGCGTCGCGCCATCCCTAGACTTCCATAATTTCGGCCTCTTTATTGCGGCCGATTTCTTCAATCTGGGTAATGAAAGAGTTAGTGATATCCTGCAGTTGCTTTTCCCCCCGCGTGAAGTCGTCTTCGGAAACGAGCTTTTCGTCCTTCAATTCCTTGAGATCGTGGTTGAGATCGCGGCGCACATTGCGGACGGCGACCTTGCCTTCCTCGACGCGGCGGCCGACGATGCGGGTCAGATCCCGGCGTCGCTCCTCGGTCAGTCGTGGGATATTGAGACGAATCACCTGTCCGTCGTTGTTGGGCATGATGCCGAGATCGGACTTCATGATCGCCTTCTCGATGGCGGAAAGCGAGCCGCGATCGTAGGGGCGGATTGCTAACTGCTGAGGTTCGGGTACCGAGATGACGGCCATCTGGACCAGTTGCATCTCGACGCCATATTGCTCAACCTTCAAATGCTCGATCAACTTGGTGGAGGCACGACCGGTACGGTAGGCGGACAGGTCAGACTCCAACGAAGTGATCGCGCCGCTCATACGGTTCTTCGCTTCTTGCATCACATCGGCAATCATTGGATCCTCCATTTTCGGTGTTAGGCTCGACAGGTATAAATGTACCTGAAATTAGCCCACAGGAAAATCTCAGGCATCACCCGTTATCGTGGTTCCGACCGTTTCCCCCGTCACCAGCCGCTTGACACTGTCCTTTTGCCAGAAATCCAGCACCACGATGGGCATGTTGTTCTCCATACACAAGGACACGGCCGTCGCATCGAGGACGCGCAAGCGCATGCTCAGGAAATCACGATAAGAAATCTGCGCAAACGGCTTGGCGTCGGGGTTCTTCATGGGGTCGTCGTCATAGATCGCGTCAACCTTGGTGGCCTTGATCAACACCTCAGCGTTCAGTTCCATGGCGCGCAGTGCCCCGGCTGAATCCGTTGTGAAGTAGGGGTTGCCCGTGCCGCCGGCAATGATTACGACTCGCCCTTTGTCCATGTGGCGAATCGCCCGCAGCCGGATGTACGGCTCGGCGATGGTGCGCATCTCAAACGCGGTCTGCACGCGAGTGACCACACCGGCGCGCTCCAGCACGTCCTTCAGCGCCAGCGCGTTCATCACCGTGGCCACCATGCCGATGTGATCGGCCGTCGACCGCTCCATCCCGGCTTGCGTGCCCACTGAGCCGCGCCACAAGTTACCCGCGCCGATCACCAGCGCGATCTGAATGCCCAGATCGTGAACGTCCTTCACCACCTGGGCAACTTCGCCGGCACGCACGGGGTCGATGCCGAAGCCACCCTGGCCGGCCAAGGCCTCCCCGCCCATCTTCAACAGAATTCGCTTGTATCGAACATCGGCCATCGTTCGTCGTTCCTTTTGGTTTCATTGAGACCCGGCAGGTAGGCGAAAAAGGGTTCAGTCAGACAGGTATTATATCGCCGACCTGTCGGGTCTCGTCTCGGCCGATAAAGATTAGTCTTCCAGAGATTCGCCCAATTCGTAGCGGGCAAAGCGACGGACGATGATGTTCTCGCCGGTCACACGGATAGCATCCGTCAACATATCCTTGATCTTGATCTTCTCATTCTTGATGAAGGGCTGCTCCATCAGACACATCTCCTCGTAGAACTTGGTGATGCGGCCGGAGACTACCTTCTCGACCACGGCTTCGGGCTTTCCCTCGGCCAATGCCTGAGCCTTCAGCACCGACGTCTCGCGGTCCAGCGCCTCAGCAGGAACCTCGTCCACATTCAGGTAGCGAGGCGCGGCGGCGGCAATGTGGAGCGCAAGCTCATGAGCCAGATCGCGGAACTGCTCATTGCGAGCGACGAAATCGGTCTCGCAATTCAGCTCCAGCATCACACCCACGCGATTGCCGGGGTGCGCATACAACTCAATAATGCCTTCTTTGGCCGAGCGGTCGGACCGCTTGGCAGCGCGGGCCGCACCTTTCTCGCGCAGCATGTCGATCGCCTTGTCGAAATCACCATCGTGTTGCTCAAGTGCCTTTTTGGCCTCCAGCACGCCCGCGCCGGTGACCGCGCGTAGCTCTTTAACCATTTCGGTTGTAATTGCCATCTCGAATTTATCTCCCTAACGCTTACTCGGAAGCTTCGTCCTCTTCGGCGGCTTCCGTCGAAAATTCAGCAATATCGACTTCTACATCTTCTTTCGCGTCTTCATCATCTGCCAGCACTTCGTCGATTGCGGCTTTCTCGCGCAATTTGGCCAGCGTAGAAGCGCCCAGGAGCATTTCATCTTCAGCGTCTTCCATGCCGTCGAATGACTCGTAGCGATAGCGATCGAAGTCGGTCACCTCTTCCTGCATCGTCTCCTTGCGCATGGCCAGGCCTTCCAGGGCCGCGTCAGCCATCTTGCCGACGATCAGTTTGATCGCCCGGATGGCGTCGTCGTTCGACGGGATGACGTAATCGATGGGATCGGGATCGCTGTTCGTGTCCACCACGCCGATGATCGGGATGTTGAGGGTGTTGGCCTCGCGAATGGCCGTCACTTCGTGACTGACATCAACGATGAACAGCATGGCCGGCAGATCGCGCAGGTCGCGGATACCACCCAAACGCAGGTTGAGCTTCTCGATCTCGCGCTCGATGCGCAAGCGCTCCGTCTTCTTCAGCAAGTCGAATTCACCCGCGTCGCGGCGGGTTTCCAGTTCGCGCAAGTAGTTGATGCGCTGGCGAATGGTGCGCCAGTTGGTCAGCGTGCCGCCGAGCCAGCGGTCGTTGACGTAGGGCTGCATACCCCGCGAGGCCTCGCGGGCGACAGTGTCCTGCGCCTGGCGCTTGGTGCCCACAAACAGCACATCGCCGCCGGCCGCGACGGTGTCGCGAATGGCATTATATGCTTCCTCGATCAGCACAATCGTCTGCTGCAAATCGAGGATATGGATCCCGTTGCGCTCGGTAAAGATATAAGGCTTCATCTTCGGGTTCCAGCGACGCGTCCGGTGACCGAAGTGCACGCCTGTTTCCAGAAGTGCTTTCATTGAAACAATGGCCATGTGGTTATTCTCCTTTTATTTGTTTTCGTCTTCCACACCCTTCATCCTGAAGCGGAACTCGCATGGCCAAGGCAACCGTCGAGCGCTCCGGGGTGGTCACATGGGTCAGTGACCTGGGAGAGCCGCGGGTTGCCGCTGCAAGCACAACCTCTTCAGTCCAGGCGTGTGTGATCTGTTAAATTGCCTCTGCTAACCGGAATGGGGAAGCGATGGCAGAAAATCCATAGAATTATAGTGGATCGGGGAAAATAAGCAAAAATCCGTGGGCGCTACGTGCGCCCTGAAAGGTCAGGCAGCAGAGGCCCTGTGCCAATGCTGCCGCAAGCTTCGCCCTACGTTACGGATCATCCCCCGGAATGGGCTGTTAAGTGCCAGGGCGATCCCTCGATACTGCCGGCCGGGGACGACAATCACCCGGTCGCCCGGCAGGGCGGCCAACGATTCATCGACAACCTGCCCGGCCGACATCCACAGCGGCCCTGGAATCTGTCCACGATCGAAGTTCGCGTATTCCGGCGTCTCATGGAACTCGCTATAAGTGAAACCGGGACATAAGGCCTGCACCTTCACCCCCGTTCCATACAACTCCCCGGCCAGCGCCTCGGAAAAGTTATTCAGAAACACCTTCGAGGCTGTATAGACCACGCTACCGCCGGACGGAAAAAACGCGGCGACGGACGACACGTTGATGATCGCCCCCCCACCCCGCGCCACCAATCGCGGCGCGGCCGCCCACGACAGAGCCACACTGGCGGCATCATGGACGCGGATCATGTCCAGGTGTCGCTCCATCGACACGTCGGCGAACGTTCCCCGTGTGCCGAATCCGGCGTTGTTGATCAGCAGCGTCAGATCACCCATGCCCTCAATCGCCTGTGCCACGCGGATGATATCCTCATCACGCGCCAGATCGGCCGCCAGCACGTCAGTCCGAATCCCGTGTGTCGCCGTCAACTCATCGGCCAGGTCGCGCAATCGCTCTTCGCGCCGGGCGACCAGCGTCAGGTCGTAGCCGTCGGCCGCCAGCCGCCGGGCGTAGGCCTCGCCGATGCCGCTGGACGCACCGGTGATCAGCGCCCGGCCGACGGGTATCAATTCCCGATCGGCCGTCGCTCGCCGAAGCGCACGCCAGACGGCCGCCGCGGCGATAATTGCGCCCAGACCCGCGGCCGCAACCAACCCGCCCGACCGGCCCGATCCGTCATGTTGATTCGTCATTCGAATTACTCTCCGGCCACAATTAAATCGTGGACATGTTCAACCGCCCGGCCGACATCGTCCCCGGAAACGATCACGCTAATGCCACACTCGGTCGATCCCTGAGCGATGGCGATGACATTCACCTGATGATCGCCCAACGCGCTGAACACGCGCCCGGCAATACCGTAAGTCGTCTGGAGGCCTGCGCCGACGATGGTCATGATGGCGATATCCTCTCGCGACCAGATTCGCTCGATGTCGTGTCGCCGAAGTTCATCGGCGAACTCATCCTCCAAACCCCGAACCACAGCCGCCGCGGCCGGCTCCGTCACAATGAAACAGATCGACTGCTCCGATGACGCCTGGGAAATGAGCAGGACACTCACATCGAGCCGCGCCACCGCGCCAAACGTTCGCGCGGCGATGCCCGGCACGCCAATCATCCCCTTGCCCTCGACGGTGATCATGCTGACTCCCTTGATCGCCGTGACGGCCTTCAGCGCGCCGTTCGGTTGACTGCTGCGATCCTCCTCAATAACCGTGCCCGGATGGGTAGGGTTGAAGGTGTTCTTGATGCGCAATGGGATGCCGCTCTCCACACAAGGGCGCATCGTCTTGGCGTGGATGACCTTGGCCCCATAATACGCCAGTTCCGACACCTCGCGGAACGACAACGTCGGGATCGAGACGGCATTGGGGACCAGGCGCGGATCGGCTGACATCACGCCGTCGACGTCGGTCCAAATCCACACTTCATCGGCCTCAAGCGCTTGGCCGACGATGGCGGCGCTGTAATCGGAACCGCCGCGGCCGAGCGTAGTGGTCACACCGTCGGCCGTCGCGCCGATGAACCCCGTGATGACCGGGATAGCGTCATCGTCGAGCAGCGGGAGCAGGCGTGCCGCCGTCCGCTCGCGCGTGGCAACCATATTTGGCGTGGCATTCTGAAAATTGCCGTCGGTCAGGATCATCTCGGTGGCGTCGATGGCCTCCGAATCGTAGCCCAGCTCGCGCAAATAAGCAGCCAGGATGCGGATGCTCATCTGCTCGCCCATTCCACTGATGGCATCCAGCGCTCGGGGAGTCAATTCTCCCAGAACACGGACCGCCCCGCACAGGGACGTGAACCGCTCAACGAACCGTTCAATCTCGGCCAGCACAATTTGGCGCTCCCCCTCGGGAGACAGCAGGCCGTCGATCGCCTCGTAGTGAATCTCCCACAACTGGGCGGCCAGCCGCTGGTAAGTCTCGCTGTCGCCCATGAAGGCCGTTTGCGCCCCCCTCAGCAGCAAGTCCGTCACCTTCACCGGCTTGGAACCCATGGCCGAGGCGACGACGGCAACCTGCCCCCAGGTATCGCGCGCTTGCAGGATCAGGTCGGCCGTTTCGCGCATTGCCGCCGCGCTGCCGACCGATGTCCCGCCAAATTTCATCACTAACGTCATTGTATCTTTCCTCAGCTAGGCATATAGCGTAGCGATCCATGAGTATAGCCAAGCAGGAACGGCGGGCAATGGGAAATTTTGATGACGATTTCCGCCGTCCTTTCTTCCTTGTAATGTAATTCGTAGCTCCTAATTCTTACACAACTCATATGCCCCGCTATCGCAATGCATATCCCCCGCCGGTACAATCTACATCATCGCCACTCATACCAACAACGAGAGCGATATAAGACATATTATGATGAACGAATTGTACGAAACCAAACCGATTCCCGTCGTGCCGCTTCGCGGCGGCACAGTCTTCCCCGGCGTGACGACCACCGTGTCGATCGGCCGCCGGGCGTCGTTGGCGGCCGTCCAGGCGGCGATCGAGCTAGGCGGCGATTTGCTCATTGCCGTGCAGCGCGACGCCGAAACGGAGACCCCGGCCACCGACGACGTATTCCCCGTCGGTATCCTGGCCACCGCGCGCGACATGCTGCGCACGCCCGTCGGCATCCAGATGGTTGTCGAACTGCGTCGCCGCGTGCGTCTCGTGAGTATCGAGGGCAACGACCCCTTCCTGATCGGCCGCTACGAAGATCTGGCCGAGGAAGATGCCGTCGACGAAGACATGAAACTCGAGGCCATCGCCTATCTGGAACAATACATCCAGCTTATCGGCGAGGCCAACCAGCAGGTCATGACCGTAACCCGCGCCAGCAAGACGGCCGGTGAACTGGCCGACTATATCGCCGGGCTGATCAACCTGCCTTTCGACGTTGAGGTCGGCCTGCTGACCAATCTCAACGGACGCTCCCGGCTGGAAACCATCCTGGATCATCTGCGCCAGGAAGTGCGCATCGCCGACATTCGCAGCAAGATTCAGAGCGACGCCCGCGACGGCGCGGAGAAGGCCCAGCGCGATTACATGCTGCGCGAGCAGATGAAGGCCATCCGCAAGGAACTGGGCGACGACGGCGAAGATGCCCCCGAAGATCTGCGGACACAGATCGAGAACGCCGGCATGCCGCCCAAGGTGCTGGAGCGCGCGCTCAGCGAGCTGAAGCGCCTGGAGTATCAGGGGCAGCAGTCGGCCGAGGCCAGCGTCATCCGCACCTATCTGGAGTGGCTGATTGAGTTGCCGTGGAACAACGAGACCGAGGACAACTTCGACATCGCCCACGTCCGTGCGGTGCTCGACCAGGACCATTACGGCCTTGAGGATGTGAAGGAACGTATCGTCGAATACGTCGCCGTGCGCAAGCTGGCCGGCAAGGACATGAAGGGCGCGATCATCAATCTCAACGGGCCGCCCGGCGTCGGCAAGACGTCG
>JRYI01003254.1_pt1 | contig 12093 bp, 11 predicted proteins | sample 235361 | NCBI WGS metagenome assembly JRYI01 (sample SAMN03074212, study PRJNA261471) | activated sludge metagenome | biome: Common Effluent Treatment Plant; feature: Wastewater; material: Activated sludge; isolation source: activated biomass in a lab-scale reactor treating industrial wastewater at...
GAGGCCGCTGTAGTGCATCTGCACCTTGGGGCCGGGGTAGTCGGCGAGCAGCATGCCGTCGAGCGCGCAGCTGCTGGCGCGGTCGATCTCGAGCGGCACGACCGTGCCGCCGGCGCCGCTGCCGCCGCTACCGCAGGCGGCGAGCAGGCCGGCGGCGCCGGCGGCGATCAGGAAGCGGCGGCGGCTGATGCAGCCGTGGTGGTGGCACATGGTTTGGTCTCCGTCGGTTCGGTTGGGTCGGGCTCAGCGCCTGAAGCGCCAGCTCGCGATCGCCAGCGGGGCGGCGATCCAGGCCAGCATCACCAGGCCCAGCAGCCAGGGCCGGGCGAGGCTCGGCGGGAATACGGTGGACAGCCCGTACAGGGTGCGGACGTCCTCCAGCGAGAAGATGTTGAGGATGCGGAACACGTCGGCCGGGTTCAGCAGCAGCATGTAGGGCAGGGCCTCGCCGCCCCACTGGCCGGCGGTCACCACCAGAACGCCGAGCAGCAGCAGGTCGAACACCAGCACGAAGAAGAACCACATCGCGATCGCCATGCCCGAGGCGCGGGTGCGGTCGGCGGCGAACACCGACAGCATCACCGCCAGGCTGAGGAAGGCGCAGCCGAGCAGCACCGAGCTGAGCATGAAGCCGAAGTAGTGGAACAGCGCGTTAAGGTCGAGCTGGGCCGACAGCACGATGCCGACGAGGCCGAAGCCGACCACGGTCGAGAAGGCGAGCGCACCAGCCAGCCCGAGGTACTTGCCGAGCAGCAGCTCGCCGCGGGTGATCGGCATCGACAGCAGCAGGTCGAGCGAGCCGCGCTCGCGCTCGCCGACGATCGCGTCGAAGCCGAGCAGCAAGGCGATCAGCGGGATCAGGTAGATCACCAGGCTGACCAGGCTGGCGATCGTGACCTCGATCGAACGAAAGCCGACCGCGCCTTGCTGGGCGGCGCCGAAGTAGGCGATCGACAGCGCGAACACGGTGAATACCAGCGACACCGCGAGCACCCAGCGGTTGCGGATGCGGTCCCAGAATTCCTTGCCGGCGATGGTGGCGATCTGCGAGAACTCCATGCCTCCCCCTTAATCCGAAAAGCCGAAGAACACGTCTTCGAGCGAGGGTTCGCGCATCGTCAGGTCGCGCACCTGCGCGCCGAGCGAGGACAGCACGGCGAGCACCTTCATCTTCGCTTCGCGGCCGCAGCGCAGCGCGAGCCCGTCCTCGCGCGGTTCGACCGCGCTCAGCGGCAACTCGGCGAGCGCCGCGCGCACTGTCTCGAGCGCGCCCGGCGCCACCCGCACTTCGAACCACAGCGGCAGGTCCATGCTTTCGCGCAGCGCCTGCACCGTGCCGGTGGCCTGCACCTTGCCTGCGGCCATGATCGACAGGCGGTCGACCCGTTCCTGGATCTCGGCGAGGATGTGGGAGGTGATCACCATCGTCACGCCTTCCTCGCGCAGCCCGCGCAGGATCGCGTAGAAGCCACGGATCGCCTCGGGGTCCAGCCCGGTGGTGGGCTCGTCGAGGAACAGGATGCGCGGCCTGCCGAGCAGGGCCTGGGCGAAGCCGAGCCGCTGGCGCATGCCCTTGGAGTACTCGCGGACGCGCCGCCGGGCGGCGTGGGCGAGGCCCACGCGTTCGAGCAGGCGGGGGTTGTCGGCGCTCGAGACGCCCTTCAGGCGGGCGAAGAACTGCAGCGTCTCGAGCCCGTTGAGGTTGTCGTAGAGGACGATGTTCTCGGGCAGGTAGCCCACCTTGCGGCGCACCGCACGGAAGTCGCCGCCCGTCACGCTGGCGCCGTCGATGCGGATCTCGCCCGCGGTGAGCGGGATCAGGCCCAGCATCATCTTGAACATCGTGCTCTTGCCGGCGCCGTTGTGGCCGANNTCGGAGCGGGGGAAGTATCGGCCACGCCATTGGCTCCAGTCTGGGTTGTGCGGCTCCATGCGCGGGTTGGGGTCGACGATGCTGGGCGCGCGCAGCAGCGGGAACTGCTGGCCCACCAGGCGCAGGGTCTGCACCGCCGGGCTGGCCAGCAGCAGCTTCATCATCGGGTGGCGCCAGGACAGCCGGTCGACCATGTCGTTGGCCTCGTACTGGACGTCGCCGACGCCGTCGCCGTTGCGGTCCCAGCCGAGGTAGTTGCTCCAGTGATTGCCGTGCTTCTCGCCCCACACCATGTCGCGCGCCGCGACGTAGCGGATCTGCTCGCGGTTGGCGATGAAGTCGTTGCCTTCCACCTGGTTGTTCTTCGAGCCCGCCCACAGGTGGATGCCGACCACGTTGTCGATCACCGCATTGCCGCGGATCTCGTTGTATTCGGCGTCGTAGATGAAGAAGCCGCGCTGGTTGCCGGCGACTACGTTGTTCTCGATCACCGCGTCCTGGATNNTCCATCAGCGCCAGGCCGCCGCGGTTGTACCAGGTCTCGTTGTCCTCCCAGACGTTGCGGTAGGAGGTCATGTAGTGGGTGCCGTAGCGGCTGTGGTGCAGCTTGTTGCCGCGGAAGATCGCGTCGTGGGAGACGTCGACGTAGATCGCGTCGCGCACGAAGCTGACGTTGTTGCCGATGATGCGCGCGCGCTGGGTGTTGTAGAGCTGGATGCCGTTGCCGCGCCGGGGCGAGTCGAAGTCGCGCTTGCCGGTGATCAGGTTGTTCTCGATCAGGACGTCGTCGGCCTTCTCGATCCACAGCCCGAACAAGGTGTAGGAGAAGTCGCAGTCGCGCACCACCGCCCGGTGCGAGCCGGGGTAGATGTAGACGCCGGCGTGCTGGTAGAGGGTGTCGCCGCCCGAGTTGGCGACGATCAGGCCTTCGATGGTGACGTCCTCGGCGCGCACGCTGATGGTGTTTTCCTTCAGCTCGCCGTCGATCGTCGGCCGGTCGATGCCGCGCAGGGTGAGCGGCTTGGCCACCAGCAGGTGTCCGGGGTAGCGGCCGCGCGTGATCTCGACGGTGTCGCCGGGCGCCGCGGCGTCGATCGCGGCCTGCACCGATTCGCCCGGCTGCACCCGCCACACCGCGGCGGCGACCGGCAGGGCGAGCGTGGCCGCGAGCGCCATGGCGGCAAGACGGAAGAGGCGGGAAGGCAGGGGCATCGGTTCGTCGGGTGCTGAGCGTGGGGCGATTATGCGACGTAATGTCGCAGTCTGCCTTGATCTGGGCGAAGGGGGGGCGTCCGGTCGCAGCGGCGAGGGCCGCTTCCCGGAAAGCGAGCGCCGCCCGCAGGGGGGCGGCGCAGGGTGACGGCGAGCGGGCCGCGCTGGCCGGGTTCAGAGCACCAGCAGGCCGAGGCTCTTGAGGCCGATGAACAGGGTCGCGCCGATCAGCAGGTTCTTGAAGCCGACGTAGCAGATCATGTCCATCGCGCTCGCCTTGCGGTAGCGCCGGCCCCACCACGGGCCTTCCTTCACGTAGGGCTTGGAGCCGAGGCGCACCACCACCTCGAACACGCTCCAGCCGAACCACCAGCCGATGATCGCGGCCGGGGTCAGCTCGCCCATCGCGGCCAGCACCCAGACGAGGGTGGCGGCCAGCGCCAGCGCCAGGCCGGCGGCCTGGATCGCGCGCTGGCGCTGGAAGCCGCGCCGGCTCCAGGGCCACAGGTGGTCCCAGATCTCGGCGCCGATGCGCGCCAGGCTGCCGTCGCCGGCATAGGGTGGGGTCACCGGCTCGGTCATGCTGCGGGGGTCGATCATGATGCAGTCCTCATCGATGTGGCGGCGCTCAGGCCTTCGCGGCCGGCACCGGCTTGATCGGGATGTAGTAGCCGTCCTTGCCGATCGGCGTCAGCGGCAGGCCGGCCTTGGTGCGGCGCTTGCGCTCCTGCGCCAGCGGCGGGCAGGCGTGTTCGTCGGTGTACAGGATCATGCAGTCGAGGCAGTGCATGCACTCGCGATGGTCGATGCGGCCGTGCTCGTCGATCGCGAGCGAGCCGCAGCCGACCGCGCAGGCCTTGCAGCTGTTGCACTCCTGCTTGCGCTTGAGGCCGAACCAGCGGAAGGTCGAGGGCATCGCGAGCGAGGCGCCGAGCGGGCACAGGTACTTGCAGAACGGCCGTTCGATGAAGATCGACAGGCCGAGCAGCACCGCCACGAACAGGGTGTAGGGCCAGGCGCGGTTGAACATGCCGACCAGGAAAGTGGTCTTGAACGGCTCCACCTCGGCGAGCTTCTCGGCCAGGCCCATCGAGAACACCGACACCGCGAGCAGCACGAAGAACACGCCGTACTTGACCCACTTCAGCCGGTTGTGCCACTTCATCGGCAGCGCGAACTGGAAGCGCTTGAGGCCGATCGCGCCCGACACCTTGTAGATCAGCTCCGACAGCGAGCCGAAGGGGCACATCCAGCCGCAGAACAGGCCGCGGCCCCACACGAAGGTGGTCAGGATGATGAAGATCCAGAACAGGAAGATGAAGGGGTCGGTGAGGAACAGCTCCCACTCCCACTTGAACAGCAGCGAATGGAACCAGGTCAGCACCTGGGTGATCGAGGGCTGGGCGAGCAGGCCGAAGCCGACGAAGCCGATGCTGATCACCCAGAAGGTGTACTTGAAGGCATTCACCGGCCACTTGTTCTTGCGCGTCGAGCGCCGGGTGAGCGCGTCGCGGCTCGCATAGACCACCGCCACCGCCACCAGCAGCGCGGCGAACAGGCCGATCTCGAGCGCGCGCATCTTCCACACCCGCACCCACGGCGCATCCGGCTTGACGACCGTGGGGCGGCCGGCTTCCTGGTACTTGTCGAGCACCCAGTACTCGCGGTCGAAGCTGACGAAGTCGCGGTGGCCGGTTTCGCGGTCGAGCTTGTTGGCGAGGAAGACCAGCTTCCACGGATAGGCGGCGGAGAAGCCCGGGTCGCGGATGACGAAGATCGCCGACTCCTTGTAGGACGGCGCGCCCGCTGCCTCCAGGCCCCACAGGGGGAGGTAGTCGAGGTCGCGGAAGGTGTAGGCGTCCATGTCCTGCCCCACCTGCACCCGGTCGAAGATGCCGCCGCGCACGAAGCCCGAGCCCTTGAAGGTGTCGCTGCCATTGGAGACGATGAAGATCGCGTGCTCGTCGGGGCCGAGACGCGACATCAGGTTGCGGTAGCCGCCATCGCCGAGCACGCTCTTGCCCACCGAGGGGGTGTTCAGGTAGCCGAAGTGCATGTCGACGTAGGGCTGGCTGTCGCGCGCCATGCCGAGCTGCTCGGGCTTCACCGTGAGCCGCTGCACGCTGCCTTCCTTGACCAGCTGATTCCAGTCGAGCTTCTCGTCGAGCGCGGAGAAGCGGATCGCCGGCTTCGGCTCGACTTTCAGGATGCCCACCTGGCGCGCAATCGCCACCCCCGAGCGCATCACCACCTGGTTCTGGGCGATCACCGTGACGGTGGCACCGGTGATCGCGTCGAGGCCGATGTAGCCTTCCTCGTCGCGCCCCTTGCCGATCTCGATCTTGTCGCCGACGTACTTGCCGAGGTACTGGTTGACGAACTTGGTGAGCACGCTCTCGGGAATGCCGAGCAGCAGGATCGGCTCGCTGTGGCGCAGGATCTTGGTGCCGGTGATGATGCCCTGGGTGTCCATGCCGATCAGGGTGATCACCGGCTTGCCCGAGTAGGCGGGGATGTCGACGATGTCGGTGGACAGGAACACGTAGCCGACCAGCTGCTTGTCGCCGTTCCCGGTGCGATAGGCCTCGACGTAGGTCGGCTTGCCCATGCGCTCCGAGAAGCTGTCGGCGCCCGGCATCACCTCCTGGCAGGGCAGGCTGGCGCACAGGTCGGGGTTGGTGTTGATGTCGGCTGGCAGCGGCGCCTCGTAGGCGCTCTGTGCTGCGGCGGGGAGGGGGGACAGCAGGCCCGCGACGGCCAGGAAGGTTCCTGCGATGAGGCTGCGCAGGGCGGACAGGGACTTCATGATGCACTCCGCGGAAAGGATGGCCGGAGTCTAGATCGTTGCAGGATCAGAAGAATTGTCGATCATCAAGTTCTGATGAACCTGACGCCAGACTTCGGTACTGGCAAAAAAACAAGGGGCTTTCGCCCCTTGTCCTGTGCTGCTCGGGCGCGCCGGATCAGGCGGGCTCGACGATCATGCGGGTGCGCATCTCCAGGTGCAGCGCGTGGCAGAAGTGGGTGCAGTAGCACCAGAACACGCCCGGCTTGTCGGCGGTGAAGGTCACCGACTTGGTCTCCAGCGGGTTGACCGTGAAGTTGATGTCGTACTTCGGCATCGCCCAGCCGTGGGTGAGGTCTTCCACCTTGTCGAGGTTGGTGAGGATGATCGTCACCTCGTCGCCCTGCTTGACGTTGAATTCGCGCAGGCTGTAGGCCGGTGCCTGCGAGGCGATCCTCACCGTGACCTTGTTGCCGTCGCGGAACACGCCGGACTCCTTCGCGTCCTTGATCGCCAGCGGGTGCCAGTCGAGCTGGGCCACCTGGTGGGTCTTGATGATGTCGCGGCGCACGATGACGAAGTCGTGCGGTTCGGGGTGCACCGGGTGGTCGGCGAGCAGCACCATCTTTTCGCCGCTGATGTCGATCAGCTGCTCGTTTTCCGGGTGCATCGGGCCCACCGGCAGGAAGCGGTCCTTGGAGAACTTGCAGCCGACGGCGAGGAACTTGCCGCTGGCCTCCTTGGTTTCGCCCATGTCGGAGCTGATGTGGCCCGGTTGGTAATGCACGTCGATGCGGTCGACCACGTACTGCACNNACGATCTGGCTGTCGAGGAAGAGCGTGGTGAAGGCGTTGCCGCGGCCGTCGTAGGTGGTGTGCAGGGGGCCGAGGCCGACCTCGACCTCGGCGACCACTGCCTGGCGGATGTCGTCGAGCTTGCCGTCGAGGAAGTCGGCGACCTTGGTCACTTCGATCACGGTGCAGGTGGGCGACAGCTTGCCCGAGCAGATCATGTACTTGCCGTCGGGGCTGGCGTTGACGCCGTGCGGGTTCTTCGGCACCGGCACGTAGGCGGTCAGCGCGGTCTTCGGATCGGGGTTGGCGGCCTTGGTCCCATCGACGACCGGCACCCTGGAGTCGCCGATGGTGAAGGCCTTGCCGTCCTTGATCGCCTGCTCGATGCGGGCGACGTCGAAGAACACGCAGGCGTCCATCTCGGCCGACATCATGTCCTCGTAGCGCGCGCCGCCTTCCACGTTGTACTGGTTGGAGCAGGCGAAGCGGCCGTCGTAGGAACTGGCGACGAGGTCCATGTTGCCGTCGACCTTGCACTGCCAGCGCACTTCCATGGTTTCGGCGTCGACGCAGGTGAACAGACAGAAGTACTTGGTCGGATCGTCGAGGTCGCGGCCGTCGTTCGGCTGCGGAATGTGGAACTCGTTACCGCAGAACACGCGGGTGGTGTAGTTGATCGCCGGGTCGACCGGGTCGCGCTTGTCCGAGAAGATGCCGTGGAAACCCTGAATGTTCGGGATCTCGGTGATCGCGTCGCATTCGAAGCGGTCGCCGCGAATGCGGGCGACGCGGCCGTGGATCTTGTCGTTGACCCAGAAGTACTTGCCGTCGTAGGTGCCGTCGGTGTACGAGCCATGGATGTGGTGGGTGTCGCCGGTCTTGTACTTGAGCTGACCGTCCGGGCGGGTGCCCATAACCTTCTTCGACTCGTTGGTGATGCCCCAGCCGCTCATGCAGTCGATGTTGAAGGTCGGGATGCGCTTGATCTCGCGCCCCGAGGGCAGGCCGAGGATGCGGCATTCACCCGAGTGGCCGCCCGACCACACCCCGTAATAGGTGTCGAGCTCGCCCGGCGCCATGTGCAGCTTGAGGTCGCTCGCGGCGTGGGTCGCGGCGGGGGCGGCGGGGGCGCCACCCGAGGCGGCAGGCGCGGGGGCGGATTCCTTGTTGCAGGCGGACAGGCCGACTGACAGTCCGGCGCCGGCCAGACCGGCGAGCGCGGCGGTGTTGAGGAACTTGCGGCGGCTCGGGTCGGGCATCTCGTCGACCGGGTTCATTTTGGCTTCGTTCATGATCGCTTGGCTCCCGTGTCAGCGCACTGCGCTGTAATTCAGTCTGGCTTGCCGGTGGTACGCTCGGCGGATGCAGGGCTCGTGTCGCGTTCGATCGCCCTGTGACAATTTGTCCTGTGACGTTTTGTCGCACCTGCATTCTAGGAACGGGGAGGGGGGCCAACCTTGATGTAAAGCAAAGGGGGCGTCGTTACCGCGCCGGAGGCAGGGTTTTCCGGGAACTTTCGATCGATGTACGCACGCACGCCCCCCTCATCGCCGGTCGCCGACACCTTCCGCCTGTTGGAACTGCGCTGGCTGTCGGTCGTCGCAATGGTCGCCACCGGCCTGATCGCCCTGCCGCTGATCGCACCCGCCCAGCCGCTGGCGCCGCTGCTCGCCGTCGTGCTCATGCTGGTGAGCCTCAATCTCGCCCTGCTGGCTGGCGGCGGCCGTTGGCTTGGGGGCGTGCGCGGCGCCTTCGCGCAGCTGGCGCTCGACCTGCTCGCCTGGGGCGTCTTCCTCTATTTCAGCGGCGGCCCCACCAATCCGGCGATCTCGCTGCTGCTGCCGCTGATCGCGGTGGGCGCGACGATCCTGCCCGCACGTCGGGCCTGGTTGCTGGTGCTGCTCGCGGTGTCGATCTACTCGCTGCTGTGGGAGTTCCACCTGCCGGTGGCGATCGCCGACCGTGAACTGGCGATGCGCTGGCACCTCGCCGGCATGTGGCTGAGCTTCGCACTGGCGGCGGCGACCGTGGTGTGGTTCGTCGCCCGCCTGACCGCCGCACTTTCACAGCGCGAACGCGAACTCGCCGACACCCGCGCGGCGCGCGCGCGCGACGCCTACATGGTGGCGCTCGGCAAGCTCGCCGCCGGCGCCGCTCACCGGCTCGGCACGCCGCTCGGCACCCTGCGCCTGCTCGCCGACGAGCTTGCCGGGCGCACCGATCTCGCCCCCGATGCGCGCGAGGACCTGGCCCTGATGCGCACCCAGATCGACAACTGCAAGGCGATCCTGCACGGGCTCACCGTCGAGGCGGGGCAGCAGCGTGCCGAGGGCGGCGGGCCGATCCGCGCCGGCGACTGGCTGGCGGGCGTGGTGGCGCGCTGGCAGGACCTGCGCCCGCTGCGGATGGCCCGGCTCGACTGCCGCCCGGCGGCGGCCGATGCGATGCTGGTGGCCGACGACAGCCTCGGCGAGGCGCTCCACAACCTGATCGACAACGCCGCCAACGCCAGCCCCGGCACGGTGGAGATTTCCGCGGCGCTGCAGGCCGGCCGGCTCGTACTCGAGGTGGCCGACCGCGGTCCCGGCATCGAGCCGGCGCTCAGTGCGGCGGCGATCAGCGGCGCGCGCGCGGGCAAGTCCTCCGGCATGGGGGTGGGACTCTTCCTCGCCCACGACGCGATCGAGCAACACCGCGGGCGGATGGCGTTCCTGCCACGGCCCGGCGGTGGCACGATAGTGCGCATCGACCTTCCCATCCAGGACCCGCCCCGATGAACACCGACAACCGCCCCCCGCTGCTGGTGGTCGACGACGACCCCGCCTTCAACCACGTCCTCGTGCGCGCGCTCGAGCACCGCGGCTTCCGCGCCCTCGGCGCGCGAGATTCGGCCGAGGCGCTGCGCCTGGCGCAGCAAGAGGAGCCGGAGTTCGTCGTCCTCGACCTCAACATCGGCGGCGAATCCGGCCTGCGCCTGATTCAGCCCCTGCTCGAGGTCAATCCCGATGCGCGCGTGCTGGTGCTGACAGGCTATGCAAGCATCGCCACCGCGGTCGACGCGGTGAAGCTCGGCGCGGTGCAGTATCTCGCCAAGCCCGCCGACGTCGATGCGATCATCAAGGCGCTGCAGGCGGAGGAGGTCGTCATCGAGGATGCGGTGCCCGAGGCGCCAATGTCGGTCGACCGGCTCGAGTGGGAGCACATCCAGCGCGTGCTGGCCGAGCACGGCGGCAACATCTCGGCCACCGCGCGCGCGCTGCAGATGCATCGCCGCACCCTGCAGCGCAAGCTGGCGCGGCCGCCGCAAGGAGGCTGAGGCGGCGCGAGCCTGTAAGATGGCGGGCTTTCCGCTGGCTGCCCGCCGATGACCCCCGCCCATCCCCTGAAGGCCGACCTGCTGCTGCTGGCGACCACGCTGATCGCCGCCGCCGGCTGGATCTTCTCCAAGGAGGCGATCGCCGGCATCGCGCCGCTGCAGTTCGTCGCGCTGCGCTTCCTCATCGCCGGCGCGGTGCTGGCCGGGTTCGCCCGCGGCCAGCTCGCCCGCTTCGACCGCGATGCGCTGCTGCGCGCCGGCGTGGTCGGCGCGCTGTTCGCGGCGGCGATGGCGCTGTGGATCCTTGGCCTGGAGCACTCGCGGCATCTCGGCGAAGGCGCCTTCATCGCCAGCCTCGGCGTGGTGCTGGTGCCGGTGTTCGCCCGTCTGTTCTTCGGCGAGCGGCCGCCGGCGCTGACCTGGGCGGCGCTGCCGGTGGCGCTCGCCGGCTTCGGCCTGCTCTCGCTCGAGCACGGCTTCCGCGTCGAACCCGGGCAGTGGTTCTTCCTCGGCGCGGCGCTGGTGTTCGCCCTACTGTTCAACCTCAACTCGCGGGTGGTGCGCGACCTGCCGGTGCTGGCGCTGAGCGCGGTGCAGGTGCTGCTGGTCGGCGTGCTGGTGCTGCCGCTGGCGCTGGTGGTCGAGCCCTGGGCGGGCGCACCCGATGCGGCGACGCTGGGCTGGCTGCTGGCGAGCGCGCTGATCGCGACCACCCTGCGCTTCCTGCTGCAGCTCGCGGGGCAGAGCCTGACCACGCCGAGCCATGCGGCGATCATCCTGATGCTCGAACCGGTGTGGACCGCGCTGGTCGCCGCCTGGTGGTTCGGCGAGACGATGAGCGCGACCCAGTTCGCCGGCTGCGGGCTGATCTTCTGCGCGCTCGTGCTGAGCCGCTGGAACTGGATCCGCGCCCTGCTGCGCGCGGTCTTCTGAGCGGATGCGCGGGGCCGACGAATCGACTAGACTCGGCGTCTTTCACCGCCCGCCTGCGCTCGCAGGCGCAGCGCGGCCGACATCAGGACACCCCCATGCGACATTCAAACTCGACTTCGATCGGCCATGCCGCCGAATGGCTCTCGGCCCGCACTGGCCGCCTGTGGACCACCGGCCAGGTGGTCGAGCGGCTGATCGAGCTCCGCCCGGCGACGATCGGGGTGGCGCTCCCGCCGGGCTGGGCGCTGACCCGGGTCGAGGATGGCGAGCGCGCCGTGTTTGCGCGCAGCTGCGGGATGCAGATCGAGCCGGCGGTGGATTTTCTCGAGCAGTATGCGATGTTCGCCGACCTGTCGATCGCCACCGCGCGCGCCGAACGCCTGGTCGACGCCGGCGGCTGCGCCTACCGTTCGGTGGCGCCGATCCCGGCGGCGATGGTGCGCATCGGAACCGAGCTGCTCGGCCGTCTCGCCGACCCCGCCGGCGGCACCCACGCGGCCTCCTTCCTCGAGCGCGCGCTCGGCGCCGGCGCCAAGCGCTGAGCCGCGGTCGAATTCCCCGCCTTGGTCCGGCGGCTGCGCGCTCGCGGCGGTGAGACTGTAAGGCCGGACGATTCAGTGACGCAGGCGCCGCCGCGCGCGCCGGCGGCCACAGGGGCGATCAGACGTTGAACAGGAAGTTCATCACGTCGCCGTCCCTGACCACGTACTCCTTGCCCTCGGCGCGCATCTTGCCCGCCTCCTTGGCGCCGGCCTCGCCCTTGTAGGCGATGAAGTCCTCATAGGCGATGGTCTGGGCGCGGATGAAGCCACGCTCGAAGTCGGTGTGGATCACGCCGGCGGCCTGCGGCGCGGTGTCGCCGACGTGGATCGTCCAGGCGCGCACTTCCTTGACGCCGGCGGTGAAGTAGGTCTGCAGGCCGAGCAGCTTGTAGCCGGCGCGGATGAGGCGGTCGAGGCCGGGCTCCTCGAGGCCCATGGATTCCAGGAAGTCCTGCTTGTCGGCGTCCTCGAGGTCGGCGATCTCGGCTTCGATCGCGGCGCACAGCGCGACCACCTCGGCGCCTTCGGCGGCGGCGTGGGCGCGCACCGCGTCCAGGTGCGGGTTGTTCTCGAAGCCGTCCTCGGCGACGTTGGCGGCGTACAGCACCGGCTTGGCGGTGATCAGGCAGAAGGGCTT
>JRYI01001952.1_pt1 | contig 12046 bp, 8 predicted proteins | sample 235361 | NCBI WGS metagenome assembly JRYI01 (sample SAMN03074212, study PRJNA261471) | activated sludge metagenome | biome: Common Effluent Treatment Plant; feature: Wastewater; material: Activated sludge; isolation source: activated biomass in a lab-scale reactor treating industrial wastewater at...
AATGCCATCAATCGCAAGATCGCCCAGACGACCGACATCGAAGGCGCAATGCGCGTGGCCGCAACGGAACTCTCGCGGGCGCTGGAAGCGCGTGAGACGGCCGTGCGATTGCAGGTTGTCGGGGGGAATGGTCATGATGACGTCTGAGTTCGCGGCGACCCTGCTTGGGCCAAGTCAGCGGGCGGCCGATCCGATCTCGTGGATCGTTATTCTGGTCATTGGCGGGGCATTGGTCGTCGTCGGTTATCTGCTCTATCGCTCGCACCGACGAACGGTGGAGACGCGGGCATTGGCCCACGCCGCGCGCGAGGAGCTGGAGCAGACCCGGTTGGCGCTACAGGATCAGGTCGAGGAGCGCACGCAGGCGCTGGCGCTGGCGGCGGCCGTCGGCCGGCAGATCACGCGCATTCAGAGCCTCGACACGATGCTGGCCGACGCCGTGAACCTGATCCGCGAGCGTTTTGATTTGTATTACGTGCAGGTTTACCTGCTTAGCCCGACTACGCAGGAGCTAATCCTGCACGCAGGTACAGGCGCGACCGGGGCCGAGCTATTGCGACGCAATCATCGCTTGCCCGTCGGGCCGGGGTCGATCAACGGCGCGGCGGCCGCCGGTCGCGAGCCGGTCGTCGTGCCCTATGCCCGCCCCAGCCCCCTCTTTCTATCCAACTCGCTCCTGCCGGAGACGCAATCCGAGATGGCCGTCCCAATGATTTTCGAGAACGCGGTCATCGGCACACTAAACCTGCAGAGCAGTGTGCCGGGCGGCTTGGGAACCGGTAGCGTCGAGTCATTCACCGTGCTGGCGGCGCAGTTAGCAACGGCCGTAGAGAACGCGCGGCTATTCACCGAAGTCACCCAGACCCGCGAGCAACTGGCGCGCCGGACACAGGAACTGACGCGCGACGGCTGGAGTCGATTCGTGGATAACCAGACCTCGGTATCGGCAGACATCATCGCGCCGATTGCCGACGACGACCACCTGACTGAGGCAGACGCCGCCCGTCTGCGCCAGCCCATTCCCGTCCACGGAGCGACCATCGGCCACCTGGAGATTGGGCCGGCGACCGATTCGCGCCCGGCGCGCGAACTGATGGCGGCCGTGGCCGGTCAACTGGGGGCACACCTGGAAAATCTGCGGCTGACACAACAGGCCGAGATAGCGCTGCGCGAAGCCCGGCAGCGCGAGGGTGAGCTGGCCTTGCTCAATCGCATCGTCACGGCCGTCGCCGCCTCCACCGACCTGCCGACCAGCCTGCAACTGATCGTCGACCATCTGGCCGAGTCCACCGGTATCGGCCAGGTCGGCGTAGCTATCCTCAACGAAGAAGGGGACGGCCTGACTGTGGTGGCCGATCGATCGGGCAAACTCAACACCGACAGCGCAGTCGGCTTCGTCATCCCGCGAGCCAACAACCCCGCGACAGAGATGGCGTTGATGGAGCGGCGGCCGGTTGTCGTGCCCAACGCCACGGAGAACCCGCTGACTGCCTCGGCCCACGAGGTACTGCGCCAGCGCGGCGTGAAGACGATCCTCATTTTGCCGCTGGTTGTGGAGAACGAGGCCATCGGCACGGTTGGCCTCGACGTGGTGGAAGAAGGCATCGAGTTGACCGACGATCAGTTGCGCCTGGCCCAGACCATCGTCTATCAGGCCGCGGCAGCCATCCAGCGCGCTCGCCTGTTTGAGCAGACGGAAGCGGCCCGACACGATGCCGAGCAGCTGTTTGCGCTGAGCGCGGCGCTGAACGCGGCTCGCAATACGGCCGACATTGTAAGCGCCATCGTCGCCTCGGGGCTGGTCGAAGACGTGGCGGGCGTGTCGCTGGCCGTGGTGGAGAGCGACGCCGACGGTCGGCCGCGCTGGTCGACTATCGTCGCGACCGACTCGCCCCGTACGGGACGCGGCCATAATCCCGGCGAACGCTTTCATCTGCCCGATATCGACATCGGTGGGGCATGGGCCACCGGGCGCGGGGCCGCCTGGCGCGACGAACCGGTGCTGCTGGAGGACATCATGCACGATGAGCGCGTCGAGGGTATGCCGCGGGCGCTCTATGACGCAATAAACGCGCGAGCCGCGGCTCTGCTGCCGCTGCGTGTGCGCGATAGCTGGATTGGACTGGCGGAATTGTCGTGGGCAGAACCGCGCCGATTCACCCCCCATGACCGGCGCATCTTCCGCGCAATGGCCACACAGCTGGCCGTAGCGCTGTCGAACCAGCAACTGCTGGAAGAAGTGCGCGACCAGTCGCGCCGGCTGGAAATTTTATCCCGCGTCGAGGCCGAGTTGTCGTTAGCAACGACCGAGAGCGAGATCCTGACAGCACTGGCCGAGGGGTTGCCGTGGAGCGCGCCGCCGGCACTGGAACTGATTTACCTGTCGCCGCTGCCGGACGGGACATTGCAGGGAGAGATCGTGGGACGAGCGGGGGCCGGCGCGGAAAACCTCGCGCCGGGCGACGAGCCGCGACCGCTGAGCGCCCTGCCCCTGAGCGCGTTGTGGTTCGACAAGCCGCGCGAGTTGCTGATCGTCGAGAGTGCGTGGGGCGACGACCGGCTGGATGGAGAGATGCGTCTCCAGTTGGAACAGGCAGGGTGGCAAACGGCAGCGATCATGCCGCTGCGCCGCGCCGGGCAATGGCAGGGCGTGCTGTCGCTGAGTTGGCCCGATTCACATGAGATGACCGGTGACGTGTTGTTCGTCCTGCGGCGATTGCGCGAACCGCTGGCGGCCACCGTCGCCAGCCGCCGCGCCTATCTGGCCCAAGAAGCGGCGCTGGCGCGTACCGAGGCGGCGCTGACCGACCAGGCGCGGCTGTCGGGCGAGTTGCGGGCAGTGTCGGATGTCAGTGTGGCCGCGGCGGCCACACTGGACGTTGACCGGCTGCTGGTCGCCGCGTCCGACCTGACCAAGGAGAACTTCAATCTCTATCACGCCCATATCTACCTGCTTGACAACGACCGGAAAACGCTGGTGCTGCAGGCCGGGGCAGGAGAGGCCGGTCGGGAAATGGCGCGCGAGAGGAGGAGCATCTCAATCGGCGAGCGCTCTATCGTGGCTCGGGCGGCGCGCGAGCGGGACGTGGTGCTGGTGGACGACACACGGCGCTCAACCGACTTTCTGCCGCACCCGCTGCTGGCCGACACGCGCTCGGAAATGGCCGTCCCGCTCATCATCGGCGACCGGCTGCTGGGCGTGCTCGATGTGCAGTCGAACCGAGCAGGCTATTTCCGCCCCGAGGACCGGCAGGTGTACAAGATTCTGGCGGCACAGTTGGCCGTAGCGACGCAGAATGCGCTCTACTTCTCAGAACAACTGGAAATGGCCGAGAAGCTGCGCGAGGTGGACCGACTGAAGACCGACTTCCTGGCACGCATGAGCCATGAACTACGCACGCCGCTTAACTCGATCATCGGCTTCGCCGACGTGCTGCTTCTGGGTCTCGACGGCGATCTGACCGAGCGAATGACCGAGGATCTACAACTCATCCGCGGCGGCGGTTATCATCTGCGCGACATCATCAGCGATATTCTGGATATGTCGAAGATCGAGGCGGGGCGGCTGGAGCTGGTTTACGAGGAGTTCGACGTGCGGCGGGTGGCATCGGAACTGATGGCCACGGCCGCGCCGCTGGCCGAGCAAAAGGGGCTGGAACTTCGGCTGGAGATCGCCGAGGGGCTTAAACCGCTGACGGCCGACCGGACGCGCATCCGGCAGGTACTGTGGAACATCATTGGTAACGCGATCAAATTCACCGACCACGGCAGCATCACCGTCGCCATCTGCCCCGACGACGACGACATATTGTTCGTTGTGGCCGACACGGGCATCGGCATCAGCCCCGAAAACCAGGCACGCATTTTCGAGTATTTCAGTCAGGTGGACGTGGGGCCGCGAGAGTCGATCGGCGGCACGGGATTGGGATTGTCGATCAGCAAGAGCCTGGTAGAGTATCATAGCGGCCGTATCTGGGTGGATAGTGAGTTGGGGCGCGGCAGCACGTTCCGGTTCACTATTCCAGGACAACCGCAGGATATTTCGATGGCAAGCGACGGATAGGGAGAAGGGTTGTCCCTTATATAAGTGGCCGACCGCCGATGGCACATTGTAAGATGATAATTAATAATCCAGTGGTTCAATAGTAGTTGAACAGGTCGGAACGGAACACGTGAGGAGTAAACCGGATGACGCAAAAGCAAATCCTGTGCGTTGAAGATAATGACAGCAATATGCGCCTTGTCTCGCGCATCGTGGAAGGGGAGCGGCACGAGTTTCTGACGGCGGCCGATGGCGCAACAGCACTGGCGATGGCCCAACGCGAGCGGCCCGATCTGATTTTGCTCGACATCAACATCCCCGGCATGGACGGGCTGGAGTTGGCCCGACACCTGAAGAAGGATGCGACATTGGCGACGATACCGATCATCGCCACAACAGCCAACGTGCTGCGCGGCGACCGCGAGCGCTGCCTCGACGCAGGCTGCGACGCGTATCTGCCCAAACCGCTGGACGTGCGGGAACTGCAGGTGCTTTTGCGAGGATATTTGGGAACCCCAGTAAGGACATAGCAACAAGACCCAAAACACAACCTACGAGTAGGGCAGATTTGGGTGTCTGCCCTTTTTTATTTGGGTTTACGCAGCAAGGCGGGCAGCTTGAGGGTGAACCGGGATACAATCCACATATTGCGTCACAATGGTTGCGTGCCGCCGGTTGCGCTACAATATCGGCGGGTCCGATGACCCCCGGCACAGGCCGGATTCGATGGGCGACAAGAGGAACTGATGCGCGTTGCTGTGTTGGCGAATCTGATTAAAAACGCACCGACCTGGCCGGGGATGCCTGAGGATCGCTGGGACGATCTTGATTCTGAGGAGACCATTGCTGCCATCGTCGCGGCACTGGAGGCGGGTGGCCACGAGGCCACTTTTCTGGAGGGCGACCGGTCGCTCTTCGAGACGCTGCCCCGGCTAAAGCCCGATATCTGCTTCAATATCTGCGAGGGGCATTGGGGCGATTCCCGCGAGGCGCAGGTGCCGGCCATCCTGGAGATGCTGCGCGTCCCCTACACCGGCTCCGGGCCGCTCACGCTGGCACTGGCGCTCGACAAGCCCATGACCAAGCGCGTGCTGTGGTATCATAGCCTGCCGACGCCCGCATTCCAGACCTTCGAGCGCGTCCACGAACCGCTTGACCCCGACATGATCTTTCCCTTGTTTGTGAAACCCAGCCGCGAAGGTACGGGCATGGGCGTTTCGGCCGATTCCATCGTCCACAACGAGGAGCAACTCCGGGCGCAATTGCGCCGCCAGTTCGAGAAGTTCGATCAAACCATCCTTGTCGAACATTTCATCGAGGGGCGAGAGGTGACGGTGGGATTGGTGGGCAATCTGTCCACGCCGGTGGCCCGCCGGTTGCCGGATGATCTGGATGCGCCGCGGATCTCGCGCGGACTCCATTTTTTTCCACCGCTGGAAGTAGACATGAGTCGCTATCCGGCCGAGGAGGCAGGGGTCTATACCAGCCGTATCAAGACCGAGCTGGTGCACACGTTCCATTACCTTTGCCCCGCACCGCTACCCGAGGCAACAATTGAGGAATTGAACTGGCTGGCCGCGGCCACGTTTCGAGTGACGGGTAGCTTCGACGTCGGCCGCATTGATTTCCGGCTGGACGCCAACGACAACAACAAACCCTACATCCTGGAGATCAACCCGCTGCCGGGGCTGAATCCCGGCTATTCCGACCTGCCGCTTGAGGCTGCGGCCGCCGGATGGACATATGAGCAATTGATCAACCGCATCCTGGAGGAAGCGGCGGAGCGCTATGAATTATAAGATCAGGATACGAGTTCAGAGCACCCCAACTCGTAATTCATATCTCGTATCCCCTGATTAGGAGAAATATTGATGCCCGAAAAAGACCCTTCTCTCATGGCGCGCTGTCTGGAGTGTGATTCGCGCATCTACTTCGAACGTAAACCCGACACGGGCGAGATTATCGTTTGCCCGGAGTGTGAGACGAGCCTGGAGGTGATTCGCACCTCGCCGATCAAGTTCGGTTGGCCCGACGATGCCGGCATGGGCGGAGGAGCCATCCCCCGCGTCGATCTGGATGAATTCTTCAACGATCTCGATGGCGATGACGAGGGCGGGGATTATTGAGAGACTTCTTCCACATCTATCCCATATTTGACCTGGATTCATGATCCCTATCCACACTATCGGCTACGGCGCGCGTGATATAGAGGCGTTCGTCGCCGTCTTGGGTCGCTACGGGATCACCTACCTCATCGACGTCCGCTCACGACCCTTTTCCCGCTATAAACCCGATTTCTCCAAAGAGGCCCTCGAAGACCACCTGCGCCGTGCCGACATTCGCTATGTCTACATGGGAGACTCGCTCGGCGGCCGTCCCGACGACCCCGCCTGCTACGACACCGCGGGCAGGGTCGATTACGCCGCGCTGGCCGAACGGGATTTTTATCGCGCGGGCATCGAGCGCCTGACGAAAGCTTATTCGCAAGGCCTGGCGGTTAGCCTGATGTGCAGCGAGGGCAAGCCGGAGATGTGTCATCGCAGCAAGCTCATCGCCCGCACGCTGACCGAGCGCGGCATCCCCGTGGCCCATATCGACGAACATGACGCAGTGATCAGCCAGAGCGATGTACTGAACCGGTTGACCGGCGGGCAACTCTCCCTGTTCGGCGACGCACCGCCCGGCACCTCGCGCAAGCGCTATGGCCCATCCGGCCATGAAGGAACGGATGAAGATGAATAAAGTCGTCACTATCGGTGCCATCGGCTATACGGCCGACGCCTTTTTCAGCGCCCTGCAAGACGCCGGGGTCGATACCTTTGTCGACGTGCGCCGGCGGCGGGCCGTGCGCGGCGCGGCCTATGCCTTCGCCAATAGCCAACGACTCCAGGCCCGGCTGGCCGAGTTGGGGATTCGCTATCTCCACCGGCTCGACCTGGCCCCGCCCGCCGCCGTCCGCCAACAGCAGGCCGCGGCCGACGCCGCCGCCGGGGTGGCCAAGCGCAAGCGCGCCGAACTCAGCCCGGCGTTCGTGGCCCTCTATCAGGCCGAGGTGCTGGCCCCCTTCGACCCGCAATCGCTGCGCAACGATCTGCCGCCCGACGCGGCCGTCATCGCTCTGATGTGCGTGGAGCGCGAGCCGGCCGCCTGCCACCGCTCGCTGCTGGCCGAGCAACTGCGCCGGGCGTGGGGCGTCGAGGTGACGCATTTGGTGCCGCGAGGGTGACCGCTGACGGACGACCGCCGACCGCCGTTAGAGAGCAATCTATAGGCAGCCGATCGGTAGATCAGTGGGGCAGTGATCAGTGGCCAGTAGATCAGTGGACGGTGGGCAATAGATCAGTGGTCAGTTTTGCGGCTTCGCATCCTTGTATTAACTTCCGGCGGCGGTCGGTGGTCATCCGTCAGCGGTCGTAATTCGTAATTCGCAGGAGAAGATTCGTGCTCATTACAATCGTCGCCAGAACACGCCGGGGCCGCGCGGCCTGCATCGGCGGCATCACCGCCGACGGCCGCTCCGTGCGCCTCATCGCCCCCGACGCCGCCTTCAACGAATACCACAACCTCGATTATCGCGTCGGCGAGGTCTGGGAGATCGAAGGCGAGGCCCCCGACGAACTCATCGCCCCCCACGTCGAGAACATCGTCGTTCGGCGCAAGCGTCGCGCGGGCCGGGCCGACGCGCTGCCCGATCTCATCGAGCGTCATATGCCCTCCCGCGCCGGCGGGTTGGAAGTGCTCTACGACGGCCTGACTCAGGGGCAACCGGGCGGCCCGCTGTTCATCACCGAACGCGCCGGCATCCCCACCCATAGCACCATGTTCTGGCGGCCGGACCAGACACTTGTCCGCGACACCACCGGCAAGCGCATCCGCTACCGCTACCCCACCGACGACGGCGGCCGAACGATCACCTTCACCGGCTTCCAGGATCCCCCGGAGACGTTACCCGCCGGGACGCTCCTGCGCGTCTCCCTGGCCCACTGGTGGCGGCCGGAAGAGCATCCCGAAGCGGAACTACGCTGCTACTTGCAACTCTCCGGCTGGTTCCTGCCCGACCACCCGCAAGTGGACGAAGAGTACGAAGACGAAGCGCCGGAGCCGGAGTTCGACGACGAGATGCGCTCCGGCCCATCCCTGGCCGAGGCTCGCCTCATGCTCCGGCGCGTCTTCGGCTACGACGACTTCCGCCCTCACCAGGCCGAGATCATCCGCAACGTCCTCGACCGGCGCGACAGCCTGGCCGTCATGCCCACCGGCAGCGGCAAATCGATGTGCTTCCAGCTACCGGCGCTGCTCTTCCCCGGCCTGACGGTCGTCGTCTCGCCGCTCATCTCCCTCATGGAAGATCAGGTGATGCAGCTGCGCCAATCGGGCGTAGCCGCGTCGTTCCTCAACAGCACGCTGGGCTATGATGGTCACATCGCTATTATGCAGCAGATTCGCGCCGGGCATATCAAGCTGCTCTACACCTCGCCGGAGACGCTGCTGCGGCCGGAGACGCTGCTCATGCTCGACGACTGTCGCGTCGACTGCCTCACCATCGACGAAGCCCACTGCATCTCCGAATGGGGCCACGACTTCCGGCCGGAGTATCGCCAATTGGTGCAGGTGCGCCGCCGCCTGTCCGATGCCGTCTGCCTGGCCCTCACGGCCACCGCCACCGAGCGTGTGCGACACGACATCAAGCAGACGCTGGCCGTGGCCGACGCCGACGAGTTCGTCTCGTCCTTCGACCGCGAGAACCTTTTCCTGGCCGTCGCCCCGCGCGAGGGCGGCCTGGCCCAGATCGAGACGTTCCTCGAAAATCGGCGCGGCGAATCGGGCCTTATCTACTGCGCCACCCGCGAGCGCACCGAGGTCGTGGCCGCGCAGTTGGCCGCGCGCGGCTGGAACGCCCTGCCCTACCACGCCGGAATGGACTACGCCACCCGCCGCGAGAACCAGCGCCGCTTCGCCCACGAAGAAGGGATCATCGTCGTCGCCACTATCGCCTTCGGCATGGGCATCAACAAGTCCAACGTCCGCTTCGTCATCCACCACGATCTGCCCAAGGACCTGGAGAACTACTACCAGCAGATCGGCCGCGCCGGACGCGACGGCCTGCCCGCCGACTGCCTGCTGCTGTTCAGCCGGCAGGACGTGATGACGATCAGCTTCCTGCTAGACCAGGGTGATCCGGCACAAAGGCCCGCCGCCGTCGCGCGTCTGCAAGCAATGATCGCCTTCGCCGAGACGAGCGATTGCCGCCGCCGCCCCCTGCTGGCCTACTTCGGCGAGAACGACATCCCTGAGACGTGCGGCCGCTGCGACAACTGCCTCGCCGGGGAGCGCGAGCGCGTCGACCTGACCGTCCCGGCGCAAAAGTTCCTCTCCTGCGTCGCCCGCACGGAGCAATTCTTCGGCGCATCCCACATCATCGACATCCTGCGCGGCTCCAAATCAAAAGAGGTCTTGAGACGCGGTCACGATCGGCTCTCCACCTACGACATCGGCGGCGAATTCACGAAGAAGGAATGGCAGCAGTTGGCACGCCAGTTCGTCAGCGACGGGTTGCTGATACAGGACATGGATCACGGCAGCCTAAAGCTGACACCGAAGGGCCGCGCGGTGCTGAAAGGCGAGCCATACCTGGGCACGCCCCCCGCGGCCGAACCGGACCGTCGGCCCCGCCACGCCACCGAACAGCCGCGCGATTACGACGCCGAGCTGTTCGAGCGGCTGCGCCGCCTGCGCCTGGAACTGGCGACAGAAGCTGGCCTGCCGCCCTATGTCATCTTCTCCGATGCCGCCCTGCGCGATATGGCCATCTACTATCCTCACACGCCCGACTCGTTCATCCGCATGCAGGGCGTCGGCGCGGTCAAGCTGGAACGGTATGGCGACGCGTTCCTGGCGGTGATTCGGGCGTATTGCGAGGAGCGAGGGATTGGGGAGCGGCCGAAACCAGATGCACCGGCGCGAGCGGCTGAATCGCGACCGCTTAAACCGCGCGGTCCCGTCGCCTCGCGCGCGCCCACCCGCCGCGACGAAGTGTTGGCGCTATTCCGGCGAGAGTATGGGTTGGACGATATCGCCGAGATGTTCGGTGTGAAGCGCCAGACTGTGGCGGCACATTTATGGGAAAGCCTGCTGCTGGGAGAGAAGATTGATACGCGATCGATCATGGAAGCCTCAGGGCTTACCGCGCAGGAACAGGAACGAATTTACGCAGTGTTCGACAACATAGGCACGTCCCAATTGCGACCGGCCTTTGATGCGCTGGAGGAATCAGTTCCCTACGAAGTGCTTCATCTGTCCCGCTTGCACTATGTGGCACAAATGTCGGCGGGCAACAGGGTTGATGCAAAGGAGCTGTTGGCACGGGTTGTCGCCTTTGGTGATGCGGGGGATTCGGCTCGCTGGCCCGAACTCGTGGGGTTGTTGCAACACCCTGATGGAAACGTGCGTCGTCTTTCCGCTTCCGCGCTGGGCAAGCTGGGCGATACCCGGGCCGTGGACGCGCTGGTTGCCCTGCTCGTCAGAGAGGAAAAGCCGCAGGTCCGGCAATATGCCGTCAAGGCGCTCGGCCTGATCGGCGAGCCGGACGCCAGGATGGTATTGGAGCAAATCAGGGATGACGAAGGTGAAATGGATTACACCCGAAAGGCGGCCGAGGATGCGCTTAGAAATATTAGGGGGAATTAATTTGGTGGGCATCCGCTGCCGACCTTTATCCGCAATTCCTACGCCCCCTTCCCCAACGCCATCATCCGCTCCGGGTTCCGCCCTTCGACGCCCTCGAACAGCGCCTGGATTCGCGGCAGCTCCGCATCATAGCTCTCGCCCGGCCACACCATCGGGCCTACGCGCATCCGCTTGTTGGCGTAGTCGAACAGCACCATCACCAGCGGCACCCCCGCCCCGCGGGCGATGTGGTAGAACCCGCTGCGCCAGCCCTTCGTCGCGCTGTCGCGGTCCTTGCCTCGCGTCCCTTCCGGCATGATCGCCAGCAAAAACTGATCGCGGTTCTCGAACTCATCCACCATCTGGGACACGAAATCCCGCGACCGGTCGCGGTCCAGCGGAATGCCGCCGAACCAGCGCAGGAACCAGCCCACCGGCCCCACAAACGGCGTGTGCTTCATCACAAAATGCACATCCACCCCCAGCGCCGCCATCGTCAGCGCCGTCATGAAGAAGTCCAGATTTGATGTATGCGGCGCGCCCACAAACACAAAACGCGGCAGGTTGGGCACCTCGCCTACCGCCCGCCAGCCGAACAAACGCATCACCAGCGACCAAAATCCGCGCGACAGGCGGTTGCCCCGCCGCGGAATCGCCACCCCCACCTGGGGTAGCGTCGTAGATGTAATGTCCACCATATCAGAAACCATTGGCTCCATCCTCAATCATTCGATTGGACCCGGAAACGATCCGGTTCCACTTTATTAAACCCGAAAACGCTCCAAAAGAAACGGCCGCGCCCCGGATCACATCATCCCATCATCATTTCCTTCCCATGTGAAATGGAATATCATCGGCATTGGAAGACCTCGGCGGTTTTCCAAAACTTCTGAGGTCTTGTGAAAATGGAAACCCAATTCGTGCCCGAATGGGCCAAAGGCATCATCTGGTATCAAATCTTCCCCGAGCGCTTCCGCAACGGCGACCCCACCAACGACCCAACGGCCGCCGGCCTGGAAGGCTCCTGGCCCCACGACCACACGTCCCCTTGGGAAGTTCATCCCTGGGGGTCCGACTGGTACGCCGTCCAGCCTTACGAACAGCAAAACGGCCGCGACATCTGGTACAACATCCAGCGCCGGCGCTACGGCGGCGACCTGCAGGGCNNCCCTCGTCGCACAAATACGACGGGGCCACCTACCACCACATCGACCCCCACTTCGGCCCCGACCCCGACGGCGACCGCCGCCTCATCGCTGCCGAGAACCCCATCGATCCCGCTACCTGGCAGTGGACGGCCGCCGATCGTCTGGCCCTGCGCCTCATCGACGAAGCCCA
>JRYI01008674.1_pt1 | contig 11983 bp, 8 predicted proteins | sample 235361 | NCBI WGS metagenome assembly JRYI01 (sample SAMN03074212, study PRJNA261471) | activated sludge metagenome | biome: Common Effluent Treatment Plant; feature: Wastewater; material: Activated sludge; isolation source: activated biomass in a lab-scale reactor treating industrial wastewater at...
CGAGCTTGCCGTTGGCGGCCGCCTCCGTGAAGTCGCGCGTGTAGCGTTTCAGCGCCTCGAAGCTCTGCTCGGCCGACGCGCTGTCCGCGGTCCGCCCCTTGCGGATCTCGTTGATGGCCGCGTTGAGCCGCTCCGGCGTGACGCCCGCCTCAGCCAGGATCTTTCCGGCTTCCGAGCCCTTCTCGAGCGCCAGCGCAAGCAGCAGCCGCTCGACCGTGACGTACTTGTCACCGGCCTTCTCGGCGATCTTCTCGGCACTGTCGAACACGCGCGCCAATTCGGGCGCCAGATAGAGCTGACCGGCCCCGCCGCCCGAGACCTTGGGACGCTTGGCGAGCAACCGCTCGACGGCCGCGAGCGCAGCCTTGGCGTCGCCGCCGGCGCGCGCGATCAAGCCGGACGCTGCACCTTCGTTGTCTTCGAGAAGCACCTTGAGCAGATGCTCAGGCGCAAATTGCTGATGTCCCTCCCGGATCGCGAGGCTCTGCGCAGACTGCACAAACCCCTTGGCGCGATCGGTATACTTTTCAAAATCCATGACCATTAACCTCCTCAGCGCGCTTCGCCGCCCTTCGACCGTGCGTCCCAGCCGGGTCAATCCCCGTTCGGGAGCACGCTCGCGACAAACACAGGCACGAGCCGAAACGCCGTCTTGAATAAATCACCCTGCGGCCGCAACCGAGCCCGTTCGGCACTCGGCTGTAGCCGGCTGAACGAGATATAGGGCTGCCCGACACCGGAAAAAGGGGCGGAGCTCGCGCCATTTCAGAAAGCCGGATGGGCCGAGCAGCAACAGGCGCTCGAACGCGCGCGTGCGAGGCGGGGACGGGGCTGTTTCGCCATCCCGTCGAGCGGCTCCCGCCCGAGGCGCGAGAGGCGCTTCCCCGTTACGCCTCGGGTCCGCTCGACCGGGCTGGGGCATCGAGACCGGCATTGAGACCGAGGCGGCGCCCCCGCAAAGCGGCAGCGCGCCATTGGCGGCACGCGCAATGACAAAAGGCCGCAGATCGCTCCGCAGCCTTCAGGTGTGCCAATCGATTTCAGAATGAAAACAAAGGCGCCTGGACCATGAACACTTCAGACCCTATCAGCCTGAAGTGTGACTTATCGGTCTCATCAAAGAGATAGAGCGTGATCCCGATCAATCAAAAATGATCACGCCCTAGTCGCCGCTGCCCTCGACAGCCGGGGTCGGGGCGGCTGCAGCCTCGTCATCGCTTGCGGCCGTCTCGCGCCGCGGGCGGCGCACGGGGCGGCGCAGGAACTCGGGCTGCTCGTGATGCGGAACCGCCGTCCGCTCGCGACGCGGCGGCTGCGCCTCGAGCCCGACGTCAGGCTGCGGCGCGCGATCCGGACGATCGGCGCGATCGATCCGTTCGGGCCTTTCGTAGCGCTCCTGCCGGTCGCCGCGCTGGAAGCGCTCGCCGCGGTCCCGATCGCCGCGGTCGCGATTATGGAACGGACGCCCGCCGCCTTCGAAGCGTTGCCCCTCGTGGCGCTGATGCCCGCCTTCGCTGCGCGCCGGAGGGGAATAGAGCTGCTGCGGCTGGCCCTCGGCGCCGAACTCGTCCTCGCTGAAATCGTCGCCCATGGCGACCGGCTCGCCGAAGCCCGGAGGGCGCGGACGCCCCGCTCCGTTCTGGATGTCGCCGCCGCCCTGCGCCATCTGCTGCTCGCGGAACGCCATGATGATGCGGTTGTAGTGCTCGGCGTGCTGGAGATAGTTCTCGGCCAGCACCGGATCGCCCGACGACTGCGCATCCCGCGCCAGCGCGATGTATTTCTCGGCAATATGAGCGGGAGTACCGCGCAGCTTGACGTCCGGCCCCGTACTTTCGAAGCTACGCGTCAGCGGGTTCTGGCCCTTGCGGTTCTGATTGTTGTTATTGTTGTTGTTACGGCCGCGTCCTCTGCGGTTCTGCTGTCCCTGCCTCATGGGCTCCATTCTCGACAAGTTGTAGAAAACGTCTGCTGGCGCACGCATACCGAGCACGCAAGCTCAAATCCCTCGCGGCTCCCTCGGCCACGCTCCGCTCGACCACGATCCCGGAGGTCCAACCGACCGAGCCGGAACCGTGTATCGCGTCAAAGACCTCGGACCGGTTTCCCGGTGCGCCCGAAAACCCCCGTTCGGATAACGACCGCGACACGACGCCCGCGACGAAGCAGCGTGTGCCCAGCGATCGGGCTCATGCGGACCCCCGCGTCCGCCACCCAGATCCATCTCTTTTTACGTGCTCGAACGACAAGCATATGTCCGAAAGGGAGGAGCGTGAGTGCGATGGGCGCTCTGGGTCGCTGTCGGGAGCCCTTCAAATGGGCACCGCTGACGGCTCTCGTCCGCCTGTGTCGCACTTCATCATGCGCGAAAGGATGACAGCCAAGTGAGCGGATGGACTGCCGTCAAAAACAAGCGACGCATGAGGCTAAACTTTCTAAATCCTACATTAGACCCGGCGCGAACCAAATCCAAGCGTTTTTAGCGTCATGGCTAACGATGTGTCCGAGCTGCAACACATCGGACATGCTGGCCCAGATCCGTCCAGCATCTGATCTCCATGACACCCGTTCCGGCGGCAACACGGCGGAAAAGCGATTCGACCGCTGCCGCCTGTCCTGCGCCCACTTCCACCAGCGTCCATCCCCCCGGCACCACCACGGCCGGGAGACCCGCGGCGAGCGCGCGGTAGAACGCCAGGCCGTCCGGCCCGCCGTCGAGCGCGCCCACCGGATCGAAATCCCGGACCTCGGGCGCGAGTTCCGCGATCTCCGCGGACGGGATGTAGGGCGGGTTCGAAACCACGAGATCGAACGGCCCGTCCACGCCCTCGAGGAGATGCCGGTTGAGGAACGTCGCGCGGGAGAGGACGCCGAGCCGCTCCGCATTGTCGCGCGCAACGGCGAGCGCATCGTCGCTGACGTCCGTCCCGACGCCGGTCGCCTGCGGAAACTCGGCAAGCAGCGTGACGATGAGCGCCCCCGAGCCCGTTCCCACGTCGAGGATGCGGATCGGCGCCGTGCGCCAGCCTTCGCGGTTCGCCAGTTCGAGCGCCGCCTCGATCACGGTCTCCGTGCAGGGCCGCGGATCGAGCGTTGCCGGCGTGATGCGGAACGTGCGGCCGTAGAACCCGCGCGTGCCCAGAATGCGCGACACCGGCTCGTGCGCCATGCGTCGGCGCGCAAGCTCCTGAAGCCGGTCCCCCTCGGCCTTGGTGAGCTGGCGGTCCGGCGCCCGCACCAGATCCGTCGCGGAGATGCCGAGCGCCTCGATGAGCAAGAGCCGCGCATCCCGAACGGCTCCGTCGATGCCGGCGGCCCCGAGGAGGCGCCCGAGAGAAGCTTGCGCCTCGCGCGCCGCTAGCCCGGCGAACGGCACGATGGCCGCGCGGGCCGCCTCAGGCGCCATGGCGTTCCATCTCGGCCAGCGCCGAAGCCTGATGCTCGGCGATAAGCGGATCGATGATCTCGTCGAGGCCGACGCCTTCCATGACGCGGTCGATGTTGTGCAGCGTCAGGTTGATCCGGTGATCAGTCACGCGTCCCTGCGGGAAGTTGTAGGTCCTGATACGCTGCGAGCGGTCGCCCGATCCCACCTGGCTCTTGCGCGCCTGACTGCGCGCGCTGTCGGCCCGCTCGCGCTCGAGCTCGAACAGCCGCGAGCGCAGCACCTGCATGGCGAGGCGGCGGTTCTGGTGCTGGCTCTTCTCCGCGGAGACGACGATGATTCCCGTCGGGAGATGCGTGATGCGCACCGCGCTGTCCGTCTTGTTGACGTGCTGACCGCCCGCGCCGCCGGCGCGCATCGTATCGATGCGGATGTCCTGGTCCTTGATGTCGATGTCGATGTCCTCGGCCTCGGGCAGCACCGCGACCGTCGCCGCCGAGGTATGGATGCGCCCGCCGCTCTCGGTCGCCGGGATGCGCTGCACGCGATGCACGCCGCTCTCGTACTTGAGCCGCGCGAACACGCCGCGGCCGGTGATGGAGGCCACCACCTCCTTGTAGCCGCCGAGATCGCTCTCCGACATCGAGATGATCTCCGTCGACCACCCCTTGCTGTCGGCATAGCGCTGGTACATGCGGAAGAGGTCGGCGGCGAACAGCGCCGCCTCGTCGCCCCCGGTGCCCGCCCGCACCTCGAGGATGGCGCTCTTCTCGTCCGCCGCATCCTTTGGCAGAAGCAGGATGCGCAGCGTCTGCGCCATCTCCTCGATCCGCGGGCCGATGGCGGTGAGCTCCTCCCGCGCCATCTCGGCCATCGTCTTGTCCTGCGACGGATCGTTGACGAGCGCCTCGAGGTCGCTCTGCTCCTTTTCGGCCGCCTCCAGCTCCCGCACCGCCGCGATCAGCGGCTGCAGATCGGAGAACTCCTTGGAGAGCTTCACGAACGTCGCCTGCGCCGGGCCCTGATTGAGCTCGGCCTGAATGGTCTCGAAGCGCTCGACAAGCCGCGCGAGCTTTTCTTTTGGGATGACGCTCATGGGTCTTCGGGATGTGGAGGTGGTTGCGTTTTATATCTCGATACCGTTGCGCACGGCAAAATCCTCGATATCCGGCCTCAGGTTTCCGCTGCGCCCCACGAGCAGCTCGTCGAGCAGCTTGGTGATCGCCTTCGCCTCGAGCGAACGGATCATGGCCTTCACCGGCCCGATCGAGGCGGGCGCCATCGACAGCGACCGGAACCCGAGCCCGATCAGCGCCATGGCCTCGATCGGCCGCCCCGCCATCTCGCCGCAGAGCGTGAGCGGCGTCCGGTGCCGGCGGCAGGCGCGGGCGAGCTGCTTCAACGCCCTGAGAGACGCCACCGACAGCACGTCGAACCGGTTCACCACGCGCGAGTTCGACCGGTCGGCCGCGAACAGGAACTGAATGAGATCGTTGCTGCCGACCGATACGAAGTCGACGCGCGGCAAGAGCTCGTCGAGCTCGAACAGCACGCTCGGCACCTCGATCATGGCGCCGATCAGGAGCCTGCCCGGCGCCGCCCACCCGCGCCGGACGGCGAGATCGCGCTCCTTGTCGATCAGCACCTTGATCTCGTCCATCTCGGTCGCGACGGACACCATGGGAATCATGACGCGCAATTCGCGCCCCGCCGCCGCGCGGAGCAGCGCCCGGATCTGCATGCGGAACAGCGCCGGCCGGTCGAGCGACATGCGCACCGCGCGCCACCCGATGGCGGGGTTCTCCTCCGGCACGTGCGGCAGGTATGGCAGCACTTTGTCGCCGCCGATGTCGAGGGAGCGGAACACCACCGTCTTGCCGCCGGCCTCGTTCAGCACCGCCTCGTAGGCTTGCGTCTGCCGCTCCACGCGCGGCAGGCTGTGCGAGAGCATGAACATGAGCTCGGTGCGGAAAAGCCCGATGCCGTCGCTGCCCGATTCCTTGATATGCGCCATGTCCGCCAGCAGGCCGGCGTTGATCTGCAGCGTGACCTCCTCGCCGTCCCGGGTGACGGCGGGCAGGTCGCGCAGGGCCTCGTAGTGCTTCTGGCGCCGCGCGCGGAAGCGCACCTTGTCCGTGTAGGCGGAAACGACCTCCGTGGACGGGCGGACGTGCACCTCGCCGATGACGCCATCGACGATGATCGCATCCCCGGCCGTCACGCGCTCGACGATCCCTTCCGCCTGGCCGACCGCCGGGATCCCCAGCGCCTTGGCGACGATGGCGACGTGGCTCTGCCCGCTTCCGTGCTCGATGACGAGGCCGCGCAGTTTGGTGCGGTCGTAATCGATCAGCTCCGCAGGCCCCATGGCCCGCGCGACCAGAATGGTGTCGGCCGGCATCTCCTGTGAATCGAGCGGCCCCATGGGCACGCCGGCGAGAATCCTGAGCAGGCGATCGGAGAGATCGTCCAGATCCCGCTGCCGCTCGCGCCAGAAGGGATCGGGCTGCTTCAGCATGCGCGCGCGCGTACCGTTCTTGACGCGCTCCACGGCCGCATCCGCCGTGAGGCCGCTCTGCACCGCCTCGCGCAGCCGACGCTCCCAGCCCCGGTCATGCGCGAACATCCGGTAGGCCTCGAGCACGTCGCGGTGATCGCCGGCCCCCGACAGCAGCTCGTGGCTCAGGATGTCGTCGAGCGACGTCTTGAGCTCGTGCATCGCCTCGTCGAGCCTCCGGAGCTCCGCCGCCGGATCGTCGGCCATGAGTTTGGTGACGACGATGCGCGGCTCATGCAGCATCACATGCCCGAGCGCGATGCCGTCCGAGATCGGCTCGCCCGTGACGACGCGCGACAGCGCCCGCGACAGCTCGATCGTCGATCCGACGCCGGAGACCGCGCCCGAGACGAGATGCTCCGCGACGACCATCGCCGTCGCCTGCATCACCTCGACGTCCTCGTCGGAATACTCCTTGACCGTCCGGTTCTGCACGACCAGCACGCCGAGCACCTGTCCGCTGCGCTGGATCGGCACCGCCAGGAGCGAATGGTAGACCTCCTCGCCCGTCTCCGGCCGGTAGGAGAACGCCGGGTGCTTGGCCGCGTCCGGCTCGTTGATCGGCACGCCGAGCTCGGCGCACCGGCCGACGAGGCCCTCGCCCTTCTTGAGCATCGTGGCGTGCACCGAGGTCGGGTTGAGGCCCTCGCTCGCGAACAGCTCGAGCGATCCGTCCTGGCGGCGCAGGTAGATCGAGCACACATCGGCGACCATGACGCCGGCGATCTGGCGCACGATCTTGTCGAGACGCTCCTGCCCATCGGACGGCTCGCCCATGATGTCGCGCAGCCGGCGCATGATGACACGCAGCGCCGGCTCGGAGGGCATCACACGGGGCTCATCGCCGCGTCTCGAGTGCATGTGCAATTGGCCGTAAAAAGTTCCACAAGCCCCTCGGTAAGGACGGGGTCATGCGCCGTTATACGTTAAATTGAGCGCGAATACGGAAATGCCGCGCGAAAAGCGATAGCTTGGTCTTAACGACCGTTTTGCGACCGCTAAGCCGCATCGAGACCGTATATGGTGTGCAGTGTACGGACAGCGAGCTCCGCATAGGCCGCATCGATCAACACGCTGATCTTGATCTCGGAAGTGGAGATCGCGAGGATATTGATCCCCTTCTCCGACAGGGCCTTGAACATTTGCGCCGCAACACCGGCGTGGCTGCGCATGCCGATGCCGATCACCGAGATCTTGGCCACGTCCGCCGAGCTCTTGAGCGCGAAGTTGCCGATGTCGGCGCGCGCCGCCTTGAGCACCTCGAGCGCGCGCGCGAGCTCCGCGGCCTGTACCGTGAAGGTCAGGTCCGTATGGTGCCGTCGGCGGCGACGTTCTGCACGATCATGTCGACGTTGATCGACGCGTCGGCGAGCGGCCCGAAAATGCGCGCCGCGATGCCGGGCTTATCCTCGACCTTGAGCATGGTGATTTTCGCCTCGTCCCGGGCGTAGGCGATGCCGCTGACGACTTGCGTTTCCATGATCTCATCCTCGCCGCAAACGATTGTGCCGATATTCTCAAGGTTGCCGGCCCGGACCGGCGCCATGTCCTCCGGCTTGACGAAGCTCGAAAGCACGCGCGTCTTCAACTGATTGACCATGGCCAGCTCGACCGAGCGCGTCTGCAGCACCTTGGAGCCCGAGGACGCCATCTCGAGCATCTCCTCGTAGCTGACCTTCGGCAGCCGCCGGGCCTTGGCGACGATGCGAGGGTCGGTCGTATAGACGCCATCCACGTCGGTGTAGATGTCGCAGACATCGGCCTTGAGCGCGACGGCGACGGCAACCGCGCTCGTATCCGATCCCCCGCGCCCCAGGGTTGCGACGCGCCGCGTGCCTGGCTCGATGCCCTGGAAGCCGGTGATAACCGCCACCTCGCCCTGATCGAGCGAGCGCCTCAGATCCTCGCCGGAAATGCCGGCGATGCGCGCGGCCCCATGCGCCGTATTGGTTTCGATGGGCACCTGCCAGCCCTGCCACGAGCGCGCCTTGACACCCATCGACTGCAGCACGATGGCCGTCAATCCCGCCGTGACCTGCTCGCCCGAGGCCACGACCGCATCGTACTCGCGCTTGTCGGCCAGCGGCGACGCCTCGTTCACCCAGGCCACGAGCTGGTTCGTCGCGCCCGCCATGGCCGAGACGACCACGGCCACCTTGTTGCCGGCATCGACCTCGCGCTTGACGTGGCGCGCGACGTTCTTGATGCGCTCGACGTCGGCGACCGAGGTCCCACCGAATTTCATCACGACAACAGCCATGGCCTAGACCGCCTTGATCCCGGTGTGGCAGAAAACCCGTTACTGTAGGAAATCGCGTATGGAAGGGCGCTTCCGGCGGCGGCCGGCCACGGCCAGGACCCGCCGTGCGCGCCCCGTGATCGGCCCTCGTTTCGGCCGTTCTATTACCGGGAACATCGCGCCGCCGCAACTGCGTTCCGCAACATTGACAATTGTGCCTCGCCTGTCACGTTGCCGCCATGAACGAAAGCCCCGACCACGCCCCAGCCGACCGCCGCAACGCCGGCCCAAGCAACCTCGACCCGACCGAGGTCGAGCGCTTCCAGGCGCTCGCCAGGGCCTGGTGGGACCCGACCGGCAAGTTCCGCCCGCTGCATCAGATCGGCCCGACCCGGCTGACCTTCGTGCGCGACGAGCTTGCGCGCCATTTCGGCCGCGAGACCGGCGGGCTTCGCCCTCTGAAGGATCTGTCTGTCCTGGACGTCGGCTGCGGCGGCGGATTGATGTCCGAGCCCTTAGCGCGCCTCGGTGCCAGCGTCACCGGCATCGACCCGGGCGAGAAGAACATCGCCATCGCCCGCGGACACGCCGAGCCGCAGGGCCTCGCGATCGACTATCGCGTGACCACGGTCGAGGCACTGTCCGCGGAAGGCGCCCGCTACGACGCGGTGGTGTGCCTGGAGGTGGTCGAGCACGTGCCCGATGTCGCCGCCTTCGTAGCCGCCTGCGCCGGCCTCGTCCGCCCCGGCGGCATGCTGATCCTCTCGACCATCAACCGCACGATGAAGTCCTACGCGCTCGCCATCGTCGCCGCCGAGTACATGCTCGGGTGGCTGCCGCGCGGCACGCACCAGTGGGACCGCTTCGTGACGCCGGACGAGCTCACCCGCCACACCGCAGCCGCCGGTCTCGCCGCGCCGCGCCTCATGGGCTTCGTCTATAACCCGTTGCGCGACGCCTGGAGCCTCTCCCCGGACACCGGCGTCAACTATCTGCTCTCCGCCGCCAAGCCGGACGCCTAACCCGCTCGCAAAATTTTTCCAGGGACATGGCGATTTTCGCAAAACGCGTCCGCGTCATACCGTCCCGCACCCGCATTTCTGGAAAAATACCAGCCGAACGGCGCTCTGATGCGGGTTATCGCGCTTGACGCGTTTCCGTTTTCCTTCCTATAGCTGCGCTGCTCGCGCGAACCAAAAAATCGGCAGGCCCTTCTTCCTTCGGAGAGAATCGCTCCTGAGGACACGGGTGGCTAACGCGGGGCGAAGAAGGGGACGATTGATGTTGAACGAGCCACGCCGCCCTGGCCGGCACTTCCTGCAGATTCCCGGCCCGACTCCCATACCCGAGCGCGTCATCGCCGCCATGGCGCGCCAGATTCTCGATCACCGCGGCCCCGAATTCCAGAAGCTCGGCAAGCGTGTCCTCGCGGGCGTGAAGGGCCTGTTCAAGACCGATGGCCACGTCATCATCTACCCGTCGTCCGGCACCGGCGCATGGGAATCCGCATTGACCAACACGCTCTCGCCCGGCGACCGCGTGCTGATGGTCGAGACCGGCCAGTTCGCCGTGCTCTGGAAGCAGATGGCGGATCGCCTGGGCCTCCACGCCGAGATGATCGAGACCGACTGGCGCATCGGTGCCGACGCGAACGAGATCGAAGCCCGTCTGCGCAAGGACAAGGACAAGGCGATCAAGGCCGTCTGCGTGGTCCACAACGAGACGTCGACCGGCTGCATGACGCGCCTCGACGAGGTGCGCCGTGCGCTCGATGCCGTCAAGCATCCCGCCCTGCTGATGACCGATTCGATCTCGGGCCTCGCCGCGGCCGATCTGCGCCACGACGAATGGCGCATCGACGTCACCGTCGCCGGTTCCCAGAAGGGCCTGATGATGCCGCCCGGCCTGTCGTTCACGGCGATCTCCGAGAAGGCGCTCGCCGCCTCGAAGACCGCGACGCTGCCGCGCTGCTATTTCTCCTGGGACGACATGCTGGCCTTCAACGCCGACGGCTGGTTCCCCTACACGCCGGCAACCGGCCTGCTCTACGGTCTCGACGAGTCGATCCGCCTCATCAACGAGGAAGGCTTCGAGAACGTGCTCGCCCGCCACGCGCGTCTCGGCGAAGCGGTTCGCGCCGCCGTGCGCGCTTGGGGCCTTGAGGTCAACTGCCGCGAGGCGAAGTACGACAGCCCCGCCGTCACCACGGTCCTGATGCCCGACGGGCATAACGCCGACGCCTTCCGCAAGCTCGTGCTCGAGACCTTCAACATGTCGCTCGGCACCGGCTTGAACAGGCTGGCAGGCAAGGCCTTCCGCATCGCCCATCTTGGCGACACCAACGAGCTCACCGTGCTCGGCGCGTTGACCGGCGTCGAGATGGCCCTCGAGCTCGCCGGCATCCCGCACAGGAAGGGCGGCGTGCAGGCGGCGATGGCCTGCATCGCCGACAGCGCCAAGCCCGCGACCGCCAAGGCGGCCTAAGCGCTGAGCTTCGCCACCCCTCAAAAAACAACCATGGCCGCCTCAAGGGCGGCCATGGTGTTTGAGGGAGCCGCGGGTCTCACCACTTGCTCTTCGGCTTCGTCCCCACTCCATGGCCGGGCTTGAGGCGGCCATCCAGGGGCAACTGGCTCCGACCTCCGCCTTTTCTTCCGCGCAGCTTCGCCACGACAGAGCTTTGCTTGAGCGCCGGTGAGTGAAACCCCGGATAGCGGGTCGGTCCCCGCCATGGTGGGTGTAAAAAGCGAGCGTGTCAGACCTTGCGGCCGAGCTGCTCCATCGCCGTGCGGACCTCGGGCGTGAATGCGCCGTCGATTGGCCCCGTGTAGGCGCCGGCGTCGCGCAGCACCTCCTGCACCCACTTACGGTCGGCTTCCGACAGCACGTTCGGGTTGCGCATCAGCTCCGAGACGAGATACGTGTCGCCGAGCTTGAGCGACTTCACGATCCAGGACGCCGCCTCCGTGTCGCTCTTCGCCACGCCCTTGCCGGCGCGATAGAGGATGCCGAGGTTGAACGTCGCCACCGCGTTGCCGAGCTCGGCCGCCCGTCGCACCTCGTCCGCCACGCGTGCATTAAGCCGGAACGCTTCCTCCTCGTTCTTCGGCACGCCGCGGCCCTGCTCGTATTTGTCGGCGAGCCATGACGTGGCCTCGCTGAGCCCCTTGTCGGAGGCCGCCTGCAAGAGCCGCACCGCTTCCCCGTCGTCCTTCTTGACGCCGCGCCCCGCCTCGTAGAGCAGCGCGAGCCGGTGCATGGCGAAAACGTGCCCTTTGTCGACGGCTGCCCGATACCAGCGCGCCGCCTCGGCGTAATCCTGCGTGACGCCGCGCCCGCCCTCATAGAGGGTCCCGAGATTGGTCATGGCCGCGTCCTGGCCGCCGTCCGCCGCCTTGCGGAACCATCGCGCCGCCAGCGCCTCGTCCTTGGGGATCCCGATGCCGTCCTTCGCGAACAGCGCATACCGCGTCATGGAGGCCAAGTGCCCGCCCTCTGCCGCCTGGAGCGCAAAGGACGCCGCCTTGCCCGGGGCTTTCTCTCCAAACACGAGCCCCTGCGCATAGAAGCGCCCGAGGCTCGCCGCCGCGCCCACGTTCCCCGCCCCGGCGCGCGCGACGAGCAACCGTTCTAGATCTCGGGCGCCGGCGCCGACGCGCCGCACGGTCACGCTGGTTTCCCGCCCCGGGGCAAGGTCCCGCAGGGCCTCGGTCACCGCATCGGAACCGGCGACGGCACGGCCATCGATCGCCACGATGATGTCGCCCGCGATGAGGCCCGCGCCACCGGCCGCAGCCGCGCC
>JRYI01002973.1_pt1 | contig 11952 bp, 9 predicted proteins | sample 235361 | NCBI WGS metagenome assembly JRYI01 (sample SAMN03074212, study PRJNA261471) | activated sludge metagenome | biome: Common Effluent Treatment Plant; feature: Wastewater; material: Activated sludge; isolation source: activated biomass in a lab-scale reactor treating industrial wastewater at...
CGGTTGGCCGATGACGGTGATTGCGACGCCCGACGGACGGCCGTTCTTCGGCGGAACCTACTACCCGCCCGTCCCGCGCCACGGCATGCCCGCCTTCAAGCAGGTGTTGCTGGCGGTGGCTGACGCCTGGGGCAAGCGGCGCGAGGAGATCGAGCGCAGCGCCGGGGAGATCGCCGTCCATCTGCAAGAAATCTCATCGGCCGAGGCGTTTGGCGGTGGTGGCACTCTGAACGCCGATCTGATTGACCGGGCGCTCGACGGGCTGCTGCACACGTTCGACGCCAAACTGGGCGGCTTCGGCCAGGCCCCCAAGTTCCCATCATCGATGACGCTGGAATTTCTGTTGCGCGTGCATGCGCAGCGGGGCGACACGATGGCCCTGCGTATGGTGGAGCACACGCTGACCATGATGGCTCGTGGCGGCCTCTACGACCAGATCGGCGGCGGCTTTGCGCGCTATTCGACCGACGACCGCTGGCTGGTTCCCCATTTTGAAAAGATGCTCTATGACAACGCCTTGCTGGCGCGGGTTTACCTCCATGCCTGGCAGGTGACGGGCAAGCCGCTCTACCGGCGCATTGTGGAAGAGACGCTGGACTTCGTTGTCCGCGAGATGTGCCACGAGTCGGGCGGATTCTACAGCAGCTACGACGCCGACAGCGAGGGCGAGGAGGGCAAGTTCTATGTCTGGTCGGCGGCCGAGATTCGCGCTGCCCTAGGCCCCGACGCCGAACTGTTCATGGTTGCCTATGACGTCGGTGATCGGGGCAATTGGGAAGGCCACAACATCCTGAACCGGCCGCGCGACCCGGCCGAGGTCGCCGCCTTGTACGAGCTGGATGAGGCCGAGCTGGAGCGACGTCTGGCGGCGAATCGACAGACCCTCTATGAAGTGCGCGCCGGTCGTGTCTGGCCGGGGCTGGATGACAAAGTGTTGACCGCCTGGAACGGTCTGATGCTGGCCGCCTTTGCCGAGGCCGGGGGGGCGCTGAATCGACCCGATTACACCGATATCGCCACCCGGAACGCCGAATTTCTGTGGGCGAATCTGCGACAGGACGACGGCCGCCTGCTGCGCTCGTGGAAGGCGGGGGCGGGGGCGCGGTACAACGGCTATCTGGAAGATTACGCTTTCCTGGCCGACGGCTTGCTGGCCCTCTACCGGACGACGTTCGAGCCGCGCTGGTTTGCCTGGGCGCGGGAACTGGTCGACCGGACGATGATCCACTTCAGTGACGACGCCGGGGGCGGCTTCTATGACACCTCCGACGACCATGAACCGTTGCTCCACCGACCCAAGGATTTGCAGGACAACGCCACGCCCAGCGGCAACAGCATGGCGGCACAGGTGCTGCTCCTGTTGGGCCTCTACACCGGCGAGGGCGGCTATTGGGACACGGCCGAAGCGATGGTCGCGGCCCTCACCGACCCGATGGCTCGCTACCCCGGCGCGTTCTCGCAATGGCTTGCCGCGGCGACGCTCATCCTGGGGCAACCGCAGGAGGTGGCCATTGCCGGAAACCCGGGCGCGGCCGACACCCGGGCGCTGCTGGATGTGGTGAACGGCCGCTATCGGCCCGATCTGGTTGTGGCTGTGGGCGATGACGCGGCCGCCGGGATTATCCCGCTGCTGGCTGACCGGCCGCGCATCGATGGTCGTCCGACGGCTTACGTGTGTCGCCGGTTTGTCTGCCGTCTGCCGGTGAACGAGCCGGGGGCGCTGGCGGAGCAACTGGACGGCGCGGCCGCCGGTTGACCGCCGCGCCAACCCAATCAGCGACGGCCGAAGAAGCGCTCCCGTAATACTCGAGCCAGAAAAACGGGATTGCCGACCAGGTAACGTTGCCAGAGTCGACCCGGATCAATGACGAGCCTGCCTAGCCATTCCAGACCATTGTTGGTCATCCAGGTTGGTGCACGTCTGAGATTACCCGACAAATACTCAAACACTGCGCCACCGGTCAGGGCGATGTTTGCGTCAATGCGACCCCAGTTATCATGCAACCATCGCTCCTGTACCGGCATACCCATGCCGACAACGAGGATGTTTGGCCGTTTCTCGTTGATTTCGCGAATTACTGCCTCGTTCTCGGGGTGCCCGTTCACTTTCTCAAAATAGCCGTCGCGTAGACCGACTATCTTCAGGCTGGGAATACGCTCTTGCATGCACTCGGCCGCGCGTTGGGCGACACCCGGCCCGGCCCCCAGGAAGTAGAGCGTGTAACCTCGCTCCGCGACGAATTCGCCCAACTGCCACATCCAGTCGGCATAGGTGATGCGTTCGGGAATATGGTGTCCCAGGATTCGCGCTCCCAGTAAAACCCCCGCGCCGTCGCAAAAGACAATCTCAGCCTGATTGAGGTAATCCCGTAACCAGGGGTTTGCAACGGCCAGGTTTATGCAATTGATATTGACATTCAGCACTTCCGCATGCGCCCCGGCGTCGATCAATTCGGCCAGTTCCTCATGCAATTGATCCACAGTCAAGGAGTGGACCTGGATACCAAGGATTTTAATTGGTTGCGGGCGTATCATCGCTCTGTTTGTTTATCTGTAGAGCTGTGGCTACCAGCAGACCGATGATCGTCCATAGGAAAACATAGGCTGTGGCGTCCGTCGAGGGATTGTTCATGATATTATTCACGATTGCGGTTACGATGAACCAGCGGCCATAACACAGGAACGTTCTTTCTTTAGTGTACGCAGCCATACTGCGCGGCGGTCGTGTGACGATCCAGGTGGAGATGAGCATGCCCGCCAGTGCAGTAAATCCTATTAGTCCATGACGGTACAGGATGGCTAAATATTCGCTATGAGACCCCATAGGAAATCTTAAACCTGGATGGTCGCGTTCAGTGCCCCAGCCCAGCAGCGGTCGTTCCATAAAGCTGGACAGCGTAGCCTCATAGACGCCAAATCGACTTGTAAAGCTCCCCGACCCACGAGCGAAGACGAGGGCGCCCACAGCCTCGGTCGCCTGATCGGTAAGTCCTGTGCCTGATCCGCTACCGGATAACTCAAGAGCGGCCGTGAGGAGGACCAATACGATCGCCATGGAAAGGCCGAGGCTCATGAATACCCGGTTTATTCGACGCTGCTTGCTATATAACAATCCAAAAAAGATCGCTCCCACTAATAGCGCAATGGTTGCTACGCGACCGGTCGTATAAACGAGATTGATTAATAGCAGGAGAATCCCCATTCCCCAAGGGATTTTCGCGAGTCCTCGTTTTTGACTGAGTTTATAGAATAGAAACGGGATAGTGTAGACCAGAGCGCTGGAATAACTGTTGCTGAATAGGAATAGACCGCTGAGCCGGAAATAGTTCCCCAAACCTGCGAACCAGGCGCGACCGCCCAAGGTACGTATCACGATTGTTTGGCCATAGCTTGTATTGGCCACTGCGGAGGGCAGGAGGTTTCCGATGAAGGAGTGTATTTGAGGCCGCCATATGCCGACGATAGCCAATAGTCCCATACTACCTGCGACCAATATCGTGATCAAGGTGACGTCGAGTGTTTTCTCAATATTTTTCCATGAGCGAGCGCGGTTGGTGATGATCAGCAGCACCAGGAACCCGGCCGTGAAAGCACCCAGATTGCGCACAAACGAGAACCATCGCTCCGGTTCAACGATGAACAAGCTCGAAAACATAACCGCTACGAGAAATGCTGCAAACCAGCGTAACGGAGGATTTGCCGCGACTCGCAATCGTTGTAGATAAAGCAATTTAAGTGTGGCCCAGCCAAAGACGATCGGCCAGATAAACTGCTCCACGCCCAATAGCCACCATACGGGCAACAATAAAAACGCCAATTGAACATCGAACAGTGGCTCAGTATCGATGAAGGGCAACGACAACGAGCGCTTGGGCGGAGCTTCCGGCAAGGGTTGCTGATGTTGAGATACACTCATGTTCATTGTAACTGATACTTATTTCGCAATTTGGGGCTTGGTGTGTCTATTGTTCAGCGAAGGCGGATATACGCCTGGCTTTTAAGCGATCCGCTGCGTTGCTCAATCTCGATATTGAACCGTTCGAGCCAATGTTCAATGACCGCTCTTTCATTGTTGCGGCGGCTGTCATCGAGCACGATTAAGCTGTTGCTATCCAGCGCCCCCGCAAAGAACGGCAACGCCGGGGATCGCGACAAGGCTGAGACCGATTTAGGCCCGTCGACCACCAGGACGTCGATGCGGACGACACTCCCCAGAATTTGCTGAGCCTGTTCGGGGGCATACCACAGCTCACCCGATTCGGCATTGGGCACGAGCGGGGCATGAATAACCGTCACATAATCAGTCAGATCGTTGACGGCGACGGCCATGCGCATAACCTCGAACCAGTTTTCATCCTCATCCAGGGAATAGATATGGCCACCGCCTAGTTGCTTCAACAATTTGCCGATCAATAGTGTCGACATCCCTGCTCCACATTCAACCACCGTTCGGTACTGATGATATTGGATTGTCGCCAGCAGATTCTGCAAATCGGTCGGCTCCATGGCCCAATAGCTGTGCGGCAGGAAAGCCGGATTTAACATGGACTGCAGATTGATGAAAGAACGGAGTTCATTGTATTGATTTTCCAGCCCCAGGACTGCGCTGCGCTTTCGATCGAGGTAGAAGATCAGGATGAGCACCGACGTGCTCCAGGCGATGGCCACTCCGGTAGCCATGGGCCTGACCAGAAGGTATGCCAACCCATAGACCGCCAGAGTTGAAAAGAAAGCCAGGCCTTCAACCAGGATCATTCGATTGAAAGTGATAGTTCTTGTTTGTTTCATAGGTTTACTGCTGCTTGCGGCGATTTATCTCTTCCCTCTTGCCAAATGGTTGGTGGTCAGTGGCGAGGTAAAACGGGTCGCGCGCTCATCCCCGTTTCATAGGCTGCCAAGTACGCGGTTGTTACTGCCTCGATCGTGTAATATCTGGCTTGCCTAATGCAGTCAGACCTCATTTTTACCGCTGCTTCTGGGGTAGCATACAATTGCCGGATTGCCCCCTGCAGCGACTCGACATCATTTGGCTCCACCAGCAAGCCGGTGATTCCCTCTTCGACTAGCTCCGGCATGCCACCGATCCGAGAGGCGATGACAGGTTTACCGTATGCATACGTCTCGATAATGGAGTTGCCGAATATTTCTTGATAGGTAGATGGCATGACCAGAACATCTGCCTGAGCGATGAGGTTTTCCTTTTCTACGCCCGCAAGGTGGCCGTGAAAACATAACCTGGGCATATCCGTGTATGAGGCGCGCAAGGCTGTTTCTTGTGTTCCACTTCCGGCGATATCCAGAGAGAGGTAGGGTAAATCGTCTGCAAGTCCGGCAAACGCTCGGCACAGAATTTCGATCCCCTTTTCGGGTTCTAGGCGGCCTAGATAGAGTAACTTGAGGCCGCCTGTGGATTGTAATTGCTGAGGTGTACGAATTGCTATCGCGGCTAACTCGCTGTCGGTCAAACCATGCGTGTTGGGCACGACGATCTTCTGCGCACGACTGAAGAAACCTACCCCGGTGATCGTCTCCAGCGTGAATCGACTTGGCGCGGTAGCTACATCGACCTGATTCGACATGCGTCTCCGCAATGCCTGATAAGGACGCATCGACCAATGTTGCTGTAATGCCAGCCGGCCTATGCGCGTGCTGAGCGTGCCCTCAGGACTGATTAGCTCGTAATCACGACAGGTTTGTATGATTGGCCGACAATTCTCTGCGGCCGCCGCGCTCCACACCGCCGGAGATAACCCCCGGAGCTTATGGATGTGGATGACATCCGGTTTCTCCGCATTGATGACATGCCTCAAATAACGATAGGCAGAAGGGTTCCAGATATCGATCGATTGCCAGATGACTTTTTTCCAGAGCGGCTGCTTATCCTTGTTTTCGATCCAATATAAGTTACGAGGTCGAAACGCGTAGACCTTAATCCCATCCTCGATGGTCAGGTGTGGCTCCGGTTTGTCATGGGTCGTCACTGCCACAACCTCAACGCCCTGTTGGACCAATCCGCGTGCCAATCGAACTGCAGATGTCGACGCGCCGCCACCCAGTTGGGGATCCAACAAGAACGAAACCAATAGGACTTTCATTTCTTAACTTTGCTAAACAGACCTGTATTTTTGTTTTTTCTGGGATGGTGCTGCAACCCAACTTGATCCTATTGGACGTCCTCAAGCTCGACCAGGTTCATAGATCCTTGGTCAATTCCTGACCAGCGTCTAATATTGGATAAGCTTGATGCCCACGACCAGCCAATTCATTAGTCAAGCATTGTTCATCCTGCTACCTGATTTGCCGGTCGGCTAGTTGATATAAGTATGTTGGTTCTTTTCATCAGGATCGTCAGATTGCCGATTGAGGATATTAACCTCACAGATAGCCATAGCGACGCAACATGGGCCAGGTTAATGCCGTTACGATAGCTTTGTCTGCTTTCCTGAACTCATGTTGCCAGACGTTATCCATTTTTAACTGCACAGATCCCTTCTGGAAGCGCATCGGATTACCGACCAGTGCATGGTTTTCTTTGGAAAAATTTATCTCTACGCCATTGATGAAACCAAGATCAGGTTCCGATAACCCGATAAGGTGTGCAACGCGCCCGATGACTTCCAGTGGGTTGGCGATCAGTTCCTCATAACGCACACGGGTATATCCATCGACCCGATTACTCGCCATTTCCGTCAGCTGATTGCGATAGAGCCACTCCAGAGCGGAGCGATGTGGCGAATGTCGATCCATATAGCCGATCTCGCCTACGTGATGGGCCTGCTTCTTTTCCCGTGTCCAGGAGTAGGCCACAGCCCGACTGTCGCGCACCAGGTGCAGCACTCGCAGACGCAAATCAGTCATTCCACGCAGTAGATTAAGCGTGGGGATATCTTTTGAAGCGTCGACGATGGTATGACAACCAGTGAGATCGTGAATAGCGGCATATATCTTGCGTAACGTTCCGGTATAGATGAGTTGGTTCCGCATGAACTCTTCGTCGGTCAACGGTTTTTTGAGCACGCCTGGAACATAGCGAAGTCGGCTCACCTCATGCTGGGTTGCGGACAGATCCGCAAACCCTTCAGCTGTCAGTGAAAAATCGGTTTGCGCCATCACCTCTCTCCAGAAGGGGCACTCGCTGAGTATTTCGCCACATCCACATCGTTGTAAAGTTGGTGAGCGGTGCCATACGTGCCGTAATTCGCCGATGTTAACGACGCCATCCATTTGGCCCAGAATTCGCTCCAGTAAGGTGCTGCCGCTGCGGCCGGCTCCGGCAATATAAAGAATATCGATCATTTTTTTCCTACTCGCCGAAGGATCGATTTAATGAACGTGCGATCCTCTGCGTCGAGGCCCAGCAGTAACAGCAAGCCGTAAAAGCTACCTGCCGCCACCAGGGTTGTCATCAGCAAGTTGAGGGTTGAGCCTAAATGTAATAAGCGTACCCCACCTAATAGAGCTGCCGTAATGATCGTGGCAATAACTCCCTTCAGATACCGACGATCATAAGGCCAGATATGGTGGATGTGATGGACAACTATCAGCCCCAGTGCGAATAATCCACCCACCGTGAGCGATGTTGCTACTGCCGCACCATTCATTCCCCAGGTCGGGATCAATGCCAGGTTGAGTGTCAGGTTGACCACCACGATTAGCATGCTTAACCGAAGCCAGGCTGTTTGCCGGCCGGTCATAACAAGGATTATGCCTGTTGCGCCCGTGGCGATATTGATGAATTGTCCCACGGTGAGAATTAATAGCGCTGCGGCTCCGCGCGTATATTGGCTGCCGAACAGAACGGTCATCACATCTCCGGCGGCGAAAAAGATCACCAGCGCCACCGGCACGACGCAGTAAATGCCCCATTTGGTATTAACCCGATACAACTCCTCCAATTGCTTCATGTCGCGCTTGTGATATTGCTCGGCGATCATCGGCATGAGGATCATGTTGAATGCGTTGAGAATCATGGCGAGGATTACCGAGAGTTGCGCTGCCGCCTGATAAACGCCAACCTCCTCAGAGGGCCAGTAATATCCCAGGAACAGGCGGTCAACGCGATTGATGATGACCCCAAACATGCTTGCTAGTGCTGTAGGTAGCGAGTAGGCGAGCAATGCTCGGGTGGAAATAGCTGACCTCGAGGGCTCCGTGAACACCGGGGCGAATAGTCGCCACAGAAAGTAAAGCGACAGACTGAAGGCGGCAGCAAACGAAACTACTGTTGCCACGATTGCGCCTAGAAGATGCCAGCCTATCAGGTAGAGCGCGATAAACAGAATTAGATTGAGAGTGCCCTGGCCAACCTGTTCCGACGCCATGGCAAAGATCATGCGTTTTGTGATGCGTGTGGCATTGGCGGTGACACTAAGCGCGCCCATAAACGGCAACATAAGCGCAAAGATGCGGAACAACGGCAGGAACTCCGGCTCCTTGAACAAGCCCGCTGTTATCCAGGGAGCAAGAATGAGAAGAACACCGGTAATGCCCCATCCAATTGCGAAACTCAGCAGCACGGAGCGGGTGAGGATGCTTCGAAGTGCCGGGTTGTCCTTGCGCCAATATTGCATACCGAAATGGACGACGCCATTTTGAAGGCCAGATGGGGCTAGGATGCCGACGATGCGCAGCAGGTTCCAGCCGATGGCATATAACCCGAATGCTTCCGGCCCAAGTAGCCGAGCCAGCGCGATCTGCTTGACTAATTCAAGGCCGCGGCCCAGCCCGATGCCGAATAATGAGATCCAGGCGCCGGTGGCCATGCGGTTTATACTGGTGTCCGCAGTCCCATTAACTGTTGGAGTTGTGATGGGCTGATCGACACTCGAATCAAGGCTCATCGTCACCTGCCGGCTTGTTGAGTTGCTCTCGCGCCCGAACATCGTTCGGATCAATTGTCAATACTTTCTCGAACAAGGGAATCGCCAGTTCAGGCCTGCCTGACTCGGTGTAGATCAGGCCGAGGCTGACATAAGCCCACTTCGGCTTGCCGTCGATGTCAATCGCCTTCCTCAGGAAGGCGGTCGCCGTCTCGGCGTCCCTTTCCACATACCAGGTCAGACGGCCGCTATGGACATTGGCCCAATAGAGATCGGGCGAATATCGAACCACCGACAGATATTCATCCAGCGACTCCCGCTGTCGCCCCAGCTTTTCCAGCGCCTCGGCCCGGCCCATTCGGGAGGCGATGAAGTCAGCCATGTCGATGTATTCGTCTTGCCCGATGGCTTCGTCGAAACGCTCCAGAACGGCGGTCCAGTCGGTCGATTCCTTTTGTTTCCCCAGTTCGCCCAGCCTTGTCAGGATATTGCTGCGGCCGAATTCGGCCCGTTCGGGGGACGACAACGCGCGAAGGTAGTAGTGGTCGGCCGCGCCGGCGTCGCCCATCCGGGCCGATGCCTGGGCGAGTCGATACCAGTTGTCTCCGTTATCCGGGTCAATTCGCACGGCCGCCTGATACCAGTCCCGGACAGCGGCGTAATCACGGGCCCGTTCCGCATGATGCGCCCACGACCGAAGTTCGGTGTTCATGCCGGGCACAGCTTCCCAGACAGCAAGCGCCTCGTCCGACCGGGATTGAAACCAGTAAGCCAGGCCGCGCCCGCGCCAGGCTCGTTGCCCGGAGGCCGAGTCAACCCCGACTCGGCCGAAACTGGCCAGAGCGCTATCAAACCAGGCGTCCTCTCCGGAGGCCTGCGCCTGGTTGAGCTGAAGATAACCGGTGTTTACCCAAAGGCGCGCGAACATATCCCTGGCATGGTGCAAAGTTGCGGCGAGCGCCAGGATCAAGACCCAGGCTATCAACCTGTTATGCGCCGATTGGCGTTCGTTTGTATCCATTCGATCAGGCGGCCGAGCGATTGCCGGATGACTTCCACCACGTCAGGAGGATCACAGCCATGGCGCTTATCAGGAAGCCCAGCAACCCGAACACCGCCGCCGAAACCACCAGACTCGACCGATCATACCTGACTGGCGGGACCGCCAGACTGGCGATCCGCAAGCTGTTGCCGGTGTCCTGCGACTGGACTCGCACTTCGTCGATTCGGCGGGCCAGGATCACGGCCGTCTCCGCAGTTACGTCGCGTTGGCGAATCAGTTCATCGTAGCGATTGGCGGCGGATTGCTGCTCGCGTTGCAAACTGAAGAAGCTCGATTCAAGCTCCAGCAGTTTGACGTCGATCGTCGCCAGGCGCGCCTCGACCGACTGGGCCAGAGCGCCGAGCAAGACCAATTGTTCCGACCGCGTGCCGGCGGTCAGGTTGAACTCCGGGTTGGCCTGCAACTGGACAGATGCAGACGAGGATTGGGCGATGCCGACGGTTGGCGAGATGATGGGGGTTTCGTGGATGTAGGCGTTTTGTTGCAAGGTCAGGGCGGTCAACTGGTCGGCGAAGGTGATCGTATCGCCGGAGCCGGCCTCTATCTGAGCGCTCAACGCCTCGATATCCTCCAGCAGCAACCTGAGTCGCCGCTGATCGGCCAGATAGGTGGCCTGCTGTTGGCCCAGCGAGAATAGCTGGTTCTCGACGATGACCATGCGGTTGCCGGATTGAAAATCGACCAGAGCTTGCTCGATCCCCTGCAACTCGGCGATCGTATCGGCCCGCAGATTCTCATAGAACTCCACTTGCCCGCTCCGGCCGAGATTGATCTCATCGACCGTTTTGACAAAGGTATTCGCCCAGACATTGGCCAACTCGGCCGCCACTTGCGGATCGTCGTCTTTGACGGACAGTCGTAGCAAGCGTGAGTCGTCGCCTTTCTCCACCTTGAGTATTTCCCGCAATGCCGGCAAGGTGGCGATGGTTCCTCCTGACAGCTCTTTCGCTCGGTCCAGAACGACCGATAGCACATCGTTGCTGGTCGCTATCTCCGGAAGGGCTGAGGTAAAGGTTTCCAATCTGACCGAGTTTATAATGCGCTCATCGAACTGGAGTCGCTGGGCAGGTTCAAAAGCCGCGACCAGCGCGGTCGCCCGATAATTTGATGAAGAAAAATGAAGGAGCGTCGCAATGAGTATGCCTGCGATGACGGCTCCCGGAATGACCCGCCACCGTCGAACAAGCGCGTCGACATAGGGGCGGAGGTCAATCGTTTCGTCCATAATGCCTCCCAAGGCTGGATTTAATTAACCCAACGATCTTACTTGAGGGTCACTATTCGGGCAACCTTGAGACCCGCGGCCGATGAGCAACGCGCCGCTTTACCGAGGTCGAAGCGAATCGGGGCAACTGGCCGGCAGGCCGTTGTCAACAAGGACATCGGGGTAAAACCGCTGGGCGTGGTGGAAGATGTCGGCCAGCGACAGAGTCTTCCACACCGGCCCCTTGAGGCTCAGCAGGTCGCTGCCGATGGCTTTGGTCAACCGAATCTCCCCCAGCAACAGGCAATGCAACGTATCGGCCGCCAGGTCGACCTCGATAGTGGGCTTCAGATCGGCTTGTCCAAAGAGGAACTTAACCGGCGCACGACGCGCATCGATCGTGACCGCCGCCTCGGGCGTGGAACAATTGAAGGTGATCGCCAGCGATGCCTTCAGCAAGGCATCGGCCGCCTTGGGATCATGGGCCTGGATAATCCCGAACAGAGCCTGGAGGCAGGAATAGAGTTGGGCGTCGCTGGCATAAATTGACATAATATCGTTCCTCGACGCTATTCCGGCGATTGGGAGTCTTCGGTCGCGGACAGTCGTTGCTTCCATTGCTCGGCTTGGAACTGGATCGAGTACGTGATCATGTACCATACCCCCTTCCAGGTGTTGGGGTCCAACAAATCCTCACGCGTTGCTCCCTGAAACGTGCTCAAGATCTGCTTGGCGAATTCCGGGGTGACGCGGTCCAGCCCCGACTTGCCCAGCCGCCACAGGCGGCCCGGCTGGATCGGTTCGGGCACGACCTGGTTGATCGTGTCCGACACCTTCTCGCGCATTTGTTCGGCCTGGAACTTGGC
>JRYI01001124.1_pt1 | contig 11948 bp, 12 predicted proteins | sample 235361 | NCBI WGS metagenome assembly JRYI01 (sample SAMN03074212, study PRJNA261471) | activated sludge metagenome | biome: Common Effluent Treatment Plant; feature: Wastewater; material: Activated sludge; isolation source: activated biomass in a lab-scale reactor treating industrial wastewater at...
CAGATCCGCCGCATGTGCGAGCTGGTGGGGCTGCAGGTGGTGGGCCTGAAGCGCGTGCGCATCGGCCAGGTCAAGCTCGGCGACCTGCCGCTGGGGCAGTGGCGGTTCCTGCGTGAGGATGAGCGCTTCGGGTGAGGGGGTGGTTCCCTGCCTTTGGGCCTCATCAAGTTGCCACCGCGTCAAGTCCTGTGCGAGCTGAATGACGTCTTCGGTGGCGCTTGGCGCTGCGTGAAAACGTCCCCGGCGGATTGGCGCCTGTCGCCCACAAACCCCCAGCACCCGAGTCCGCGCAAAGATGTCTCGTCAGCACCAAGCGAACTCACCGCCGGGAACTGAAGTCATGACCGCAAAGGCATTTTCCCGCGGCCTTCGTCCCCACCGTCCGCATCCGCCAGCGCATCGCCAAGCGGCCCCGTGTGCGGGGTGATTCCTGCCCGATGTGCAGCGCGAGCCATCGCGTGGGCGGCCAGCGGCGCGGTGGCGAGCAGCACCACCAGCGCGAACAGCGCGGCGAGGGCGAAGCCGCCGCTGCTCGCGGCGGCGACCCCGGCGAGCACCAGCGCCGCACCGAGCGCGCCCGCCTTGCTCGCCGAATGCATGCGGGTGTAGCAGTCGGGCAGGCGCAAGACCCCGATCGCACCGATCAGGCCGACGAAGCCGCCGAGCAGCAGCAGCGCCGCGGACAGCCAGCCGAGAAGGTCCGGGTTCATCGCAAGTCCTCCGTCGGCGCCGCGGGCGCGGCCGGGTCTTCGTCGCGCCAGGTCACGCGCTCATCGGCGCCGCGACCGCGGCGGCGGAACATCAGGACGTAGGCGACGGTGCCGAGGAAGGACACCAGCGCCAGCACCACCGCGACGTCGAGCAGCATCGGCTCGCGCGCGGCGATCGCCAGCAGGGCGACCGCGCCGATGGCGAGCATCGTCAGGGCGTCGATCGCGACCACCCGGTCGGGGGCGCGCGGCCCGCGCACCAGGCGGATCAGCACCAGCAAGGCGCTCAGGCCCTGCAGCGCGAAGGTCAGCGGCAGCACCCACGCGGCGCCGGCGACGGCGAGCTCAGTCGACATGCTCGTATTCCTCCGGACGGGATTCGCCGGCGTCCAGCCAGCGCAGCAGGCGGTGCTCGATCTCGCGTACGCCGGCCTCGACCTCGTCGGCGTCGTCCGCGTCGAGCGCGTGGATGTACATCAACCCGGACTCGGGCAGATAGTCGAGGGCGACGGTGCCGGGGGTCAGGGTCAGCAGGCAGCCGAGCAGGGTGGCGATGCGGTCGTCGGGGCGGGCCAGCGTCAGCTTGACGACCGCGGGGCGGGGACCCACCTCGCGCCCGAGCACGATGCGGGCGACGTGGATGCTCGCCCTGACGATCGCCACCGCGAACCACAGGGCGAAGGCGGTGCCCAGCTCGAGCCGGCGCACATAGCGGCGGATGCCGAGCAGCGGGGCGGCGAGGCGCAGGCCGAGATGACTCACGATGAAGGCGCCGAGGATGCCGAGCGGGCTGAGGCTGTCGACGAAGGCGGCGAGACCGACCGCGAGCAGGATGTGGGCGCCGAGCATGTCAGCGACCTCCCGCCTCGACCACCGCCGCGATGTAGGCGGCGGGGGCGGCGAGCTGTTCGGCGGCGGCGAGCGCATAATCCATGACCGGCCCGGCACCGAGGCCGATCGCCACCGTCATCGCGGCGAGCGCGCCCGCCGCCCACCGGGCGGGCGCGAGGCCGGTGCCACTGCGCGCGCCCGCCTCGCCGGCGGGATGCGGCTTGAGGAAGGCCTCGTTCCAGATCTTGCTCATCGACAGCAGGGTGAGCAGCCCGGTCGCCAGGGCCACCGCCGCGGCGATCCACGCGCTCGCGTCGAGGCTCGCTTTCACCAGCACGAACTTGGCCCAGAAGCCCGACAACGGCGGGATGCCGGCGAGCGAGAGCGCCGGGATCGCGAACAGCAGCGCCAGCCAGGGCGCGCGCGCGTACAGGCCGCCCATCGCGGGCAGCCGCTCCGAGCCGGTGAGCCGGGCGGCGATGCCGCCGATGAAGAACAGGTTGGCCTTCACCACGATGTGGTGGATCAGGTAGAACACCGCGCCGGCGAGCGCGAGCGGGGTCGCCAGGGCGAGCCCGAGGATCATGTAGCCCACCTGGCTGACGATGTGGAAGGACAGGATGCGCCTCACCTCCATCTGCGCCGCCGCGCCGAGCACGCCGATCAGCATGGTCGCGCACGCCACCCACAGCAGCACCTGGTGGGCGAGGCCGGCGTCCGGCCAGAACAGGGTGACGATGCGGATCAGCGCATACACGCCGACCTTGGTCAGCAGCCCGGCGAACAGCGCCGACACCGGCGTCCAGGCGACGTGGTAGGAGGCGGGCAGCCAGCCGAACACCGGGAACAGCGCGGCCTTGATCGAGAACGCGGTGAGCATCAGCACCACCGCCGCATGGGCGGTCGCCGGCACCTCGCCGGCGGCGAACTGCTGCGCGAGCAGCGCCATGTTGAGGCTGCCGCTGGCGCCGTAGAGCATGCCGGCGGCGAGCAGGAACATCATCGTCGCCACCAGGTTCAGCACCAGGTAGTGCACCGTGCCGGCCAGCCGGCGGCGGCCGCCGCCGAGCACCAGCAGGCCGAAGGAGCCGACCAGCAGGACCTCGAACCAGACGTAGAGGTTGAACACGTCACCGGTGACGAAGGCGCCGCACACGCCGACCAGCAGGCCGTGCACCAGCGGGTGGAAGTCGCGGCCGCGCGCCGGGTCCTCGTCGCGCGCCATCGCCACCAGCACCGTCGCGCTGCCGATGACGCCGGTGATCGCGACCATCGCCGCCGACAGGCGGTCGATCACCAGGCTGATGCCCCAGGGCGCGGCCCAGCCGCCGGCCTGGGCGGCGAGGATGCGGCCCTCGGCGGCGAGGCCGACCAGGGCGGCCCCGGCGGCGCCGAGGCCGAGCGCGCCGACCAGGCTCAGGCCGGCGACCGCCCGCGGCCATCGCCGCGCGAGCAGGCACAGCACCAGGGTGGCGAGCGGGATCAGCAGCGGCGCGACGATCAGCGCGTTCATGCGTGGTCCCTCCGCGTCGCGCCGTGATCCTGTGGCGGCAGCTCGGGGACGGGCTCCTCGGCGACCGCGGTGATGCGATCGGTCTCGACGTTGCCGTGCAGCTCCCAGCTGCGCTTGAGCACGGCGAGCGCGAACACGAAGAGCGCGAAGCCGATCACGATCGCGGTCAGCACCAGCGCCTGCGGCAGCGGGTTCGCCGCCGCCGCCGGCGCGCCCGCCGCGGTGGTGAAGGCGGCGGCCGTGCCGTCGAGCCGGCCGGCGCTGAACACCGCGAGGTTGATGCCGTTGCCGAGCACGACGATGCCGAGCACGACGCGCACCAGGCTGCGGTCGAGCAGCATCCACACGCCGATCGCGACGAGCAGGCCGACGGTGATCGAAGCGACGATTTCCATCCTCAGGCCTCCCGTTCCATCAGCCGGAAAAGCATGTGCAGCACCGCGCCGAGCACGGTGAGGAACACCCCGAGGTCGAACAGCAGCGGGGTCCCCAGCTTGAGGCCGCCGGCGGTGAACCAGGCGCCGGTGAGGAAGGGCGCGCCCTGCAGCAGGCCGATCACGCCGGCGCCCGCGGCGGTCGCCAGGCCGAGCGCGAGCACGATCGCCGGCGGCACCCGCATCACGCGGCGCGCGCGGCCGCCGCCGAAGGCCAGCGCCAGCAGCACCGCCGCGCACGCCGCGACGAGGGCGCCGATGAAGCCGCCGCCCGGCAGGTTGTGGCCGCGCCACAGCAGCATCAGCGAGATCAGCGCCAGCAGCGTCGACAGCGGCGCCATGCCGTGGCGCAGCAGCACCGAATCGAACTCGGAGCTGCCCTCGGCAGCGGTCCGGCCGGGCTTGCCGCTGCCGAGCAGGCGCGCGGCGGCGAGCCCGGCGAGGCCGACCACGAGGATCTCGCCGAGGGTGTCGAGGGCGCGGAAGTCGACCAGGATCACGTTCACCACGTTGGCGCCGTGGCCGCCCGGCAGGCTGTTGTCGAGATACCAGCGCGCGAGCTCGCCGGGCAGCGGGTGGCTCACCGTGATCAGCATCAGCGCGCTCATCGTGGCGCCGATCAGCAGGGCGACGAGGGCGTGGAAGCGCTTCGCCGCCGGCTTGCGCGAGCCGACCGTGCGCGCCGGTGGCAGCCGTCGCAGCACCAGGGCGAGGAAGATCACGGTGAGGGTCTCCACCATCAACTGCGTGGTCGCCACGTCGGGCGCGCGCGAGGCGACGAAGAACAGCGCCATGCCCAGGCCGCTCGTGCCGAGGGTGGCGACCAGCGCGACGCGGCCCGGGGTCACCGCCGCGGCCGCCGCGCCCGCGACGGCGAGCAGGCAGCCGACGATCGCGGCGGGATTGAGCGGGCTGGTGCGCTGCGGCCACAGCAGCCGCTCGCCGGCGGAGGCGAACACGCCGATCAGCGCGAAGCCGACGATCGCCAGCACCAGGGTGCTGACATGCTGGCGCAGCGAACCATGCTGGAAGCGGTCGGCGACGCGGCCGGCGAACGCGAACACGCGCTTGAGCAGGCGATCCCAGACCATGTCGCCGCTGACCCGCCACAGCCTGCGCCACAGCGACAGGCGCCGGCGCAGGCGGGTGCGCTGCAGGTAGAACAGCACGCCGAGCGCGACGGTGAGCGCGCTCGCCAGCAGCGCGGGCGTGAAGCCGCCCCACAGGTAGAGCTCGACCGGCACCGCGGTGCGCGACACCGCCTGCACCGCGGCGTCGATCAGCCACACCTCGGCGAGGTTGTTGAAGGCACCGAAGACGAGGCCGCCGAGCGCGAGCAACATCGGCCCGAGCCACATCGGCAGGCCGACCTCGTGCGGCCGCTGCGGGTACGTGCCCTCGCGACCGAGGAAGGTGCGCACGAAGACCACGCCGGCGGCGGTGAGCAGCAGGGCGTTGCTGAGGATCATCATCCCGATCGTGAGCCAGCCCGCGAGGCCGAGCTCGACCAGGCCGGCGTACTTGAACTCCTTGGCGATGAAGCCGAAGAAGGGCGGCAGGCCGGCGTTGGAGAAGGCCGCCAGCGCGACGGCGAAGCCGGTGAGCGGCATGTAGCGCCAAAGACCGCCGAGGCGCGAGATCTGGCGGGTGCCGGTGGCGTGGTCCACCGAGCCGACCGCCATGAACAGCGCCGCCTTGTAGAAGGCGTGCGCCACCAGATAGATGGCGAAGGCCTGCAGGCCGTAGTGGGTGTTGGTCCCCAGCAGCATCGTGAGCTGGCCGAGCACGGTCACCGTGGTGTAGGCGAGCACGCGCTTGAGGTCGGTCTGGCGGATCGCCAGCACCGCGCCGACCAGCGCGGTGGCGGCGCCGACGGTGATCAGGATCGCGCTCCAGCCGGTGGAGCCGCCGAGCGCCGGGTTGAGGCGGGCGAGCAGGTACACGCCGGCCTTCACCATGGTCGCCGAGTGCAGGTAGGCCGACACCGGGGTGGGCGCCGCCATCGCGTTGGGCAGCCACAGGTGGAAGGGCAGCTGCGCCGATTTGGTGAAGGCGCCGATCAGCACCAGCGCGAGGATCGCCGGGTAGGCCGCGTGCGCCGCGAGGGCCTGCGCCGACAGGCCGGAGAACTGCCAGCTGCCGCCCACGCTGCCGAGCAGGATCAGCCCGGCCAGCAGCGCCAGGCCGCCGCCGCCGGTGATCAGCAGGGCCTGCAGCGCCGCGCGGCGCGAGTCGGCCTTGTCGTGCTGGAAGGCGATCAGCAGGAAGGAGCTGACGCTGGTCAGCTCCCAGAACACGAACATCGCGATCAGGTCGTCGGCCAGCACCAGGCCAAGCATCGCCGCCATGAAGCCGAGCAGGTAGGCGTAGAAGCGACCGAGCTGAGGGTGGCCGGCGAGGTAGGCGCCCGCATACAGCACGATCAGCGCGCCGATGCCGGTGATCAGCAGCGCGAACAGCATCGACAGGCCATCGAGCCGGAAGGCGAGCTCGACGCCGAGCGCGGGGACCCAGGAGAAGCGCTCGGTGACCACGCCGCCGCTGGCGACCTCCGGCAGTTGGCTCAGGAGTCGGGCGAAGGCCGCCAGCGGCGCGACCGCGAGCAACCAACCGGCGCGAGCGGACAGGCGCTGGGCGAGCGCGGGTGCGAGCAGCATCGCGAGCGCGATCAGGCCTATGCTCGCGAACACGATTTCCCTTCCCGCGTCTGCATGGTCTCCTCCCCGAGCTTGGCGATCGCGCCCGGCGGGCGGACCGCGGTTCTTCTGTTTTACGGCAGAGTGACAGCGCCCGCCCCGTTGGGGTTCCGGGCGGAAGGGGCGATTCTGCTGTAGGAGCGCACCCCTGTGCGCGATGACGGCGGTGGTGCGGGGGATGACGGCTGCTATCGCCCTGGGGGCAGGGCTCCTACAGGGAGGGCGCCGCTCGCAGGCACTGTAGGAGCGCACCCCTGTGCGCGATAACGGCGGTTGTGCGGGCGATGACGGCTGCGATCGCCCTGGGGGCAGGGCTCCTACAGGGAAGGCGTCGGTCGCAGGCGCCGATCAGCGGGCGTTGGGAAGGGCCCAAAAGAGAAGGGGGCAGGAAGACTTCGCTTCACTGCCCCCCTGGGCTGGATCCGGCACGATCTGCATCATGCGGCCAGCGCCAGATTCTCGCGTTCGGCCCGCACGGCCCGTTTGCCCTGCGTGCCGACTGCCTCGCGCAGCGCGGCGAGTGCTGCAGCCTTGGCCGCGGCGAGTTCGCCCAGATGCTCGGCGGACACCCCGCTCATTTCACAGAAGCAGTTGTCGAACGGACAATTTTGACCGGGCGGACAACCATGTTCGCGTGCACATTCGCGCTGGGTCTGGTCAAGCAGCACCATTTCCCGTGCGACTTCGCAACGCCCTATCGGTGAGTCGAAAAAGCACATTTCAGCCTCCTCTTCTTGCTGCTAATAATCTGTTTCTTGTGACTTAATTCCTATTTCTTGCAGTTAACTTAGCCTGTAATAAACAATTTTGCTGGAAGAAAGCGAAGACTGTTGACCCAGGTCAAATGTTGCGCCGAAGCAACGTATTTGAATGCAACGTTCGACTTCCGGCCGCCCGCATCCGCTCCCCTGGATGCATCCACCCGCTTTCATCCACCCGCTTTCATTCACCTACTCGGCGCGCAAGGCCTCGACCGCATTCATCCGCGCGGCGCGCCGCGCCGGCAGGACGCCGGCGGCGAGGCCGATCGCGAGCGCGAGCGCCTCGGCGGCGAGCACGAAGCGCCACGGGGTGGCGACCGGCAGCGCCGGCACCAGCAGGCCGGCGAGTTGCGCGACGCCGGCGCCGGCGGCGAGGCCGAGCACGCCGCCGATCGCCGCCAGCGCCACCGCCTCGCCGAGGAAGAGCAGCAGGATGGTGCGCCGGCGCGCGCCGAGCGCCACCAGCAGGCCGATCTCGTTGGTGCGCTCGGTGACCGCGATCGTCATGATGGTGACGATGCCGACCCCGCCCACCAGCAGCGAGATGCCGCCGAGGGCGCCGACCGCGGCGGTGAGGATGCCGAGGATGTTCGACAGCGTCGCCAGCATGTCCGCCTGGGTGATCAGGGTGAAGTCCTCGCGGCCGTGGCGGGCGGCGAGCGCCTTGCGCACCGCCGCGGCGACCTTGTCGGCGGCGACCGTCTCGTCATAGGTCAGGTTGATCTCCATCAGCCCGTCGCGGTTGTACAGGCCGAGCGCGCGGCCGACCGGGATGTAGGCGGTGTCGTCGAGGTCGACACCGAGGAACTGGCCCTTCTCCTCCATGATGCCGATCACCCGGTAGCGCTCGCCGCCGATCTCGAGGCGCTCGCCCAGCGGGCTCGCGGCGCCGAACAGCTCCTGCTTCAGCTTGGCGCCGAGCACCACGAAGGCGCGCGCGCTGGCCGGGTCGTCCGGCGGCAGGAAGCGCCCCACCCGCACCCGCATCGAATACACCTCCTGCATGTCGGCGCCCACCCCGAGCACCATCGTGCGCCGCACCCTGCCCCTGGCGCGCACCTCGGCGTTGCCGCTGACCGAGCCGCTGACCTTGCGCACCCAGGGCACGCGGGCGAGCGCCTCGGCGTCGGCCAGGGTGAGCTCGCGCGCGGTCGAGGGCAGGCCGGGCGGGCCGCCGCGCGCGCCCTGGCGCCCCGGGGTGACGCTGATGACGTTGGTGCCGAACTGGCCGAACTCCTTCAGCACGAACTGGTGCAGGCCTTCGCCGATCGAGGTCAGCAGGATCACCGCGGCGATGCCGACGCCGATGCCGAGCAGGGTCAGGAAGCTGCGCAGGCGGTGCGCGGTGAGGGCGCGCAGCGAGAGGCCGAGGAAGTCCTGCCAGCGCATCGCGTTCAGCGCCTCGCCAGCGCCTGCACCGGGTCGAGCCGCGCCGCCCGGCGCGCCGGCATCACGCCGAAGGCCAGCCCGGTGACGAGCGCGGTGCCGACCGCCGCGCCCACCGCCCAGGCCGGCGGCCAGGCCGGCAGCACCGGGTAGGCGAGCCGGATCGCCCACGCGCCGGCGTGGCCGAGCAGGAAGCCGACCGCCGCGCCGGCGATCGACAGCAGCGCCGCCTCGACCAGGAAGGCGGTGCGGATCTGCCGGCCGCTCGCACCCAGCGCCATCAGCAGGCCGATCTCGGCGGTGCGCTGGGTCACCGCCACCAGCATCACGTTCATCACCAGGATGCCGGCCACCGCGAGGCTGATCGCGGCGATGCCGGCGACGCCGAGGGTGAGCGCGCCGAGGATGCGGTCGAAGGTGCCGAGCACCGCGTCCTGGGTGATCAGGGTGACGTCGAGCTCGCCGTCGTGGCGGGCGCGCAGGATGGTCTCGATCTCGCGCTGGGCGGCGCCGATCGCCTCGCGGCCGCGCGCCTCGACCATGATGCGGAACAAGGTGTTGGTGTCGAACATCGCCTGCGCGGTGGCGACCGGCACGATCAGCAGCTCGTCGCTGTTCATGCCCAGGCCCTGGCCGGCAGGCGCCAGCACGCCGATCACGCGCAGGCGGCGGTCGCCAGCGCGGATGCTGCGGCCGACCGCGGGGCCGTTGCCGAAGAACTCGGCGCGCAGCGTCTCGCCGATCACCGCCACCCCGGAGGCGCGCGAGAAGTCCTCGCGCGGCAGGAAGCGGCCGGACGACAGCGCCATCTTGCGCAGGTCCAGATAGTCCGCGCTGGTGCCGACCACCATCGCCTCGCGCAGGCGGCCGCCGGCGGACAGCTCGGCATTGCCCACCGCGAGCGGGGCCACCCGGCTGACCGAGGGCGCGCGCAGCAGCGCGGCGGCGTCGTCCACGGTGAGGTCGCGTGGCGTGCTGGTGATGAAGCTGCCCGGATTGACCCCGCCGGTCTCGGTGCGGCCGGGCAGCACGATGACCAGGCTGGCGCCGAGCGCGGCGAACTCGCCGACCACGTAACGGCGGGCGCCGTCGCCGAGCGCGGTGAGCACCACCACCGCGGCCACGCCGATCGACATCGCGAGCACCATCAGCGCGCTGCGCAGGCGGTTGCCGAGCGCCGCGCCGGCGGCGAAGCGCAGGGTGTCGGCGGGGCTCACGACGCGGCCGGCGCCACCGCCTCGTCGCGGCGGATCGCGCCGTCCTCCATCAGCACCCGGCGCCGGGCGCGCGCGCCCATGACGGGGTCGTGGGTGACGACGATCAGGGTGGTGCCGCCAGCGTTGAGGGCCTCGAGCAGGGCGGTGACCTCCTGGCCGGTGCTGCGGTCGAGGTTGCCGGTCGGTTCGTCGGCGAGCAGCATCGCCGGCCGCATGATGGTGGCGCGCGCGATCGCGACGCGCTGGCGCTGGCCGCCGGAGAGCTCCTCCGGGCGGTGGCGGGCGCGCGCCTCGAGGCCGAAGTCGGCGAGCGCCTGCGCCACCCGCCGCCCCCGTTCGGCGGGGGCGACGCCGGCGAGCATCAGCGGCAGGGCGATGTTCTCGGCCGCGGTGAGGCGCGGCACGAGGTGGAAGCTCTGGAACACGAAGCCGATGCGCGCGCTGCGCACCCGGCCTGCTCGTCGGCCGACAGCGTGGTGACGTCGCGGCCTTCGAGCCGGTAGTGGCCGGCGTTGGGGCGGTCGAGCAGGCCGAGCAGGTTGAGCAGGGTGGACTTGCCCGAACCCGAGGGGCCCATCACCGCGAGGTATTCCCCTGCCTCGATGCGCAGGCTCACGTCGCGCAGCGCATGCACCTCGCTGTCGCCGAGGCGGAAGACGCGCTCGATGTGCTCGAGTTCGATCTGCGCCATCGCCGCCCGCTCCGGCCGCTCAGCGCGCGGCCGGCTCGGCGGCCACCCGCGCGCCGGCGCGCACGCCCTCGCGCTCGAGCGACAGCACCACCCGCTCGCCGGCGGCGAGTCCCTCGCTCACCTCGGTGAACTCCCAGTTGGCGACGCCGGTGGCGAGCGTGCGCTCGTGCAGCACGCCGCCGTCCTCGACCAGCACCCGGCCGCCCTCGCGCAGCGCGGCGGTGGGGACGCGCAACACCTCCTCGCGCACCGCGAGCACGATCTCGACGTCGGCGCTGTAGCCCACCAGCATGCCGCGCGCCTCGTCCGGGCGGACGAAATCGACATCGACCTCCACGGTGCGCGCCTGCTTTTCCACCGCGGTGATGTAGGGCGCCACGCGCCTCACCCGGCCCTCGAACACCTTGCCGGCCATGGCCTCGACGGTGATCCGCACCGGCTGGCCGGGCGCGATCCTGGGCGCGTCGATCTCGTCCATCGGCGCCCTGACGTAGAGGCAGGAGTCGTCGATCAGGTCGATCGCCGGCGGCGTCGGCACGCCGGGCGGGGAGGGGATGGAGATCTCGCCGAGCTCGCCGCTGATCTTGGCCACGGTGCCGGCGAAGGGGGCGACCAGCACGGTGCGCTGGCGCTCGGTTTCGGTCGCTTGCAGCTGGGCCTCGGCGGTGGCGACCTCGGCGCGCGCGGTGTCGCAGGCGGCGCGGCGGGCGCGCGCCTCGGCGCGGGCGAGCTCCTCGGCGCTGGCGGAGACGAAGCCGCGGCGCACCAGCTGCGCCTGGCGCGCCGCCTCGCGCTCGGCGTTGACGGCCAGGGTGCAGGCCTCCTGGGCGCGGCGCTGGCTCGCCAGCAGCTGGGCGCGGTTGACCGTGAGGCGGGCCTCGAGGTCGCCGTGCCACAGCCGCATCAGCACCTGCCCGGCCGCGACCCGGTCGCCCTCGCGCACGCCGAGATAGTCGATGCGGCCGCCGACGATGGTGGCGAGCCGGGTGCGCTGGCAGGCCTCGATCTCGCCCGCGCGGGTGTTGGCGAGCGTCGCCTCGACGGTGCCGCGGCCCACCTCGTGGAGGACGACCGGGATCGGCTGCGGCCGGGTGAACCACCAGCCGGCCGCCCCCAGGAGGGCGACGACGATGACGAGGAGGATCAGGCGGCGGACGCGCTTCATGGTCCGCGGCGCTTACTTCCCGCCCTTCGCCCAGGAATCCTTCAGCGTGACGGTGCGGTTGAACACCGGCGCGCCGGGTTTCGAATCGACGCGGTCGACGACGAAGTAGCCGTGGCGCTCGAACTGGAAGCGGGTCTCCGGCGCCACGCCCTGCAGCGCGGGCTCGAGCCGGGCGCGGATCACGCGCATCGACTCGGGGTTGATGTCGTCGAGGAAGTCGCGCTCGGCCTCCGGCGCATCCCCCTCGCGGCGCTGGCCGGGGTGGGGGTGGGCGAACAGGCGGTCGTAGAGCCGGACCTCGGCCTCGACGCCATGCGCGGCCGACACCCAGTGCAGGTTGCCCTTGACCTTGTAGTTGTCGGCGCCGGGGGTGCCGGACTTGGAGTCGGGCAGGTATTCGGCGAGCACCGCGGTGATGTTGCCGTCGGCGTCCTTCTCGCAGCCGGTGCACTTCACCACGAAGCCGTAGCGCAGGCGCACCATGTTGCCCGGGTAGAGGCGGTGGAAGCCCTTCACCGGCGCTTCCATGAAGTCCTCGCGCTCG
>JRYI01001955.1_pt1 | contig 11946 bp, 9 predicted proteins | sample 235361 | NCBI WGS metagenome assembly JRYI01 (sample SAMN03074212, study PRJNA261471) | activated sludge metagenome | biome: Common Effluent Treatment Plant; feature: Wastewater; material: Activated sludge; isolation source: activated biomass in a lab-scale reactor treating industrial wastewater at...
AAAAACATAGAGCCTCGCCTCTGAGTCTATCAGAGGCGAACAGGCTCTAGTCGCGGGTCTCGGCGAGCAGGTGCTTGCCGACGTCGCGGAAACGGCTCTTGATCCGCCGCACGGTGCCGGTCTTCGAGCGCATGATGAGCGTCTCGGTCTCCGCCGTCTCGCCGCGGAATTTCACGCCCTCGAGCAGCGATCCGCTCGTAACGCCCGTGGCCGCGAAGATGACGTCGGACGAGGCCATGTCCTCGAGCGTGAATTTCTTCCGGATGTCGGCGATGCCCATCTTCCGCGCCCGCGCGGCCTCCTCGTCGTTGGAGGGCATGAGCCGCCCCTGGATCTGCCCGCCGATACAGCGCAACGCGGCGGCTGCCAGCACGCCTTCCGGCGCCCCGCCCGAGCCGAGGTAGATGTCGATCCCCGTCTCCTCGGGGTCGGTGGTCCAGATGACGCCCGCGATGTCGCCGTCGGGGATGAGTTGCACGCCGGCCCCCGCCTCGCGCACCGCGCGGATGATCTCCGAATGGCGCGCGCGGTCGAGCACGCACGCCGTGATGGCGCTGACGGGCACGCCCTTGGCCTTCGCCAGCGCCGCGAGATTATCGGCCACCGGCGCGTCGAGATCGATGACGCCCTCGGGATAGCCGGGTCCCACGGCGATCTTGTTCATGTACATGTCGGGAGCGTGCAGAAGCCCGCCGCGCTCCGAGATGGCGAGCACCGCGAGCGCGTTCGGCATCCGCTTGGCGCAGATGGTCGTCCCCTCCAGCGGATCGACGGCGATGTCAACCTCCGGGCCGGTGCCGTTGCCGACCTCCTCGCCGATGTAGAGCATCGGCGCCTCGTCCATCTCGCCCTCGCCGATGACGACCGTGCCGCGCAGGGAGACGCGCGAGAGCTCGTAGCGCATGGCATCGACGGCAGCCTTGTCGGCCGCCTTCTCGTTGCCCCGGCCGCAGAAGCGCGCTGCCGCCAGCGCCGCCGCCTCCGTGACGCGCGCGACCTCGAGCACCAGCATCCGGTCCAGCCCGGTCTCGCCATTATCCTTCGCCATGGCGTCCTCGCCCTTTTCCTAAAGGTCCTCGATGCGGATCATCTGCGGACGCTCCGCAACATGACCATCGGCCTCGATGGCCCAGAGCGCGTTGCGCATCGCGTCCTCGGTGGTGTCATGCGTGATAAGTATCACATTGACCGCCCGTTCGCCCGTGCCGGGCGGCGGCTCTGCGGCCTGGCCGGGATGCACCGGCCCTCGCCGCTTCTGCACGATGCTTTCGAGCGAGACGTTCTCGTCGCTCATGCGGCGCGTGATGGCCGCCATGGCGCCGGGCCGGTCGTAGACGGAAAGGCGCACGTAATAGTTGCCGAGCCGAGACTTGAGATCCATGCCGCGCGCCGGCTCGAGCACCTTGGTCGAGTGGATGAACGGCGGCATGACGAGCCCGCGCGCGATGTCGACGATATCGCTCGCAACAGCGGAGGCGGTGGGCTTGGCGCCCGCGCCGGGGCCGACCAGCAGCAGGTTGCCGGCGAAATCGCCGTCGATGCCGACGCAGTTGGTCACGCCCGATACCTCGGCCAGCGCCGATTCCTCCGCCACCAGAACCGGGGTGACGCGCGCCTCGATGCCCTTGTCCGTCTCGGTCGCAACCCCGAGCAGCTTGATGCAGTAGCCGAGCTCCGTCGCCGCCTCGATATCCGCCTTCGTGATCGTCTCGATGCCCTCGACGTGGATCTGGTCGAACGCGATCGTCGTGCCGAAGGCGAGGCAGACGAGCAGCGACAGCTTATGCGCCGCATCGAACCCGCCGATGTCGAACGACGGATCGGCCTCCGCGTAGCCGAGCTCCTGCGCCTCCTTGAGCGCCTCGCCGAAGGCGCGGTTCTCGTCCGTCATCTTGGTGAGAATGAAATTGCAGGTGCCGTTCAGGATGCCGTAGACGCGCTTGACGCCGTTGGCGGCGAGCGCCTCGCGCAACATCTTGATGATCGGGATGCCGCCCGCGACGGCGGCCTCGAAATTGAGCGCGACCCCGTTCTCCTCGGCAAGCCGCGCCAGCGCGACGCCGTGCTTGGCGAGCAGCGCCTTGTTGGCGGTCACCACATGCTTGCCGGCCGCGAGCGCGGCCTCGATGGCAGCCTTGGCAGGCCCGTCCTCCCCGCCCATCAGCTCGACGAACACCTGATTGGAGGGATCCTTTGCCAGCGCCACCGGATCGTCGAACCAGCGCGCCGCCCCGAACCCCTCACCGCGCGCCTTGTCGCGGTTGCGCGCCGAAACGCCGGTCACGCGCACCGGGCGGCCGAGCATCTTCTCGAGGCGCGACGCATGCGCCGACAGCAGTTGAATGAGACCCATGCCGACGGTGCCGAGTCCGGCGACGCCGAGGGTCAAAGGCTCTGACATGGTTGACAAATTTGAGCTGGAGCGGGCCTATCGGCTGGCTTTCTGCGGGATGGGGATGACGTTATGCATCGTTTCCGGAGACTGGGCCAGGAACTTCTTGATGGAGCGGGCCGCCTGCCGGATGCGATGCTCGTTCTCGACCAGCGCGATGCGCACGAAACCCTCGCCGTACTCGCCGAACCCGAGCCCCGGCGAGACGGCAACATCCGCTTTTTCGATCAATAGCTTAGAGAATTCCACGGAGCCGAGCGCGCGGAACGGCTCGGGGATCGGGCACCAGGCGAACATGGTGGCTGGCGGCGCCGGCACGGGGAAGCCTGCCCGCCCGAAGCTCTCGACCAGGCAGTCGCGCCGGCTCTTATAGGTCTTGCGGATCTCCTCGACGCAGTCCTGCGGGCCGTTGAGCGCCGCGGCGGCCGCCACCTGGATGGGCGTGAAGGCGCCGTAGTCGAGGTACGACTTGACCCGGGCGAGCGCCCCGATCAGCCGCTCGTTGCCGACCGCAAAGCCCATGCGCCAGCCCGGCATGTTGTAGGTCTTGGACAGCGAGGTGAACTCGACCGTGACGTCGATGGCGCCCGGCACCTGCAGCACCGACGGCGGCGGGTTGTCGTCGAAATAGATCTCCGAATAGGCGAGATCCGACAGGATGATGAGATCGAGCTTCTTCGCCAGCGCCACCGCTTCTTTGTAGAAGTCGAGATCGGCGGTCATCGCCGTCGGATTCGAGGGATAGGACAGCACCATCGCGATCGGCTTCGGAATCGAATGGCGCACCGCATGGGCCACGCCACTCAGGAAATCCTCGCCGTTTCCGGCTTTGACGTGCCCCATGGCCGCCCCGGAGATCAGGAAGCCGAACTCATGGATGGGATAGGTCGGATTGGGCACCAGGATCACGTCGCCGGGCGCCGTGATCGCTTGCGCCATGTTCGCAAAGCCCTCCTTGGAGCCGAGCGTCGCCACGACCTGCGTCTCGGGGTCGAGCTTCACGCCGAACCGGCGCGCATAATACGCCGCCTGCGCGCGGCGGAGCCCCGGGATGCCCTTCGAGGCCGAGTAGCGGTGCGTCCGCGGCTTCGAGACCGTCTCGACCAGCTTGTCGACGATGTGCTGTGGCGTCGGCAGGTCGGGGTTGCCCATGCCGAGGTCGATGATGTCGGCGCCCTTCGCCCGCGCGGCCGCCTTGAGACGGTTAACCTCGGCAAACACATAAGGCGGCAAGCGCTTGATGCGGTGAAAATCGTCGATCACGATCGTCTCTTTATTAGTATGATGCGGCCTGCATGGCGCATGCGCGGGGTAGCCCGGTCGGGAAAAAGGCCCGGAACGGAGCCGCTCACAACGGCCTCGTCCGGAATTCGGCAGCAAAACCGGGCCCTTTGCCCCCTCATGTTTACGCTATGCGACGCGGGCGCGTCCAGGGGTGCTCCCGGGCCGTCCGTGGGCTTCTGTGCACAGTCCCGCCGTCGGAGCCGCTTTCTCCTATCCTCCTACTAGGCGTTATCACGCGAAGGGCCTATCTTCGAGCCATGAACGATCAATCCCGCCCCCCCGTCACCCCCTACCGCATCGAGAATCCCGAGGAGTTCGCCCAGAACCTCCTCCGCTTCTTTGAGGAAGGCGGACGCGTCCTCTCCGGGCTGCTGGAGCGCCCGGACGCCAAGATCAGCCCGTATTCCACCGCGAGCGAGGTCAGCCAGGCCGCCGGCACGATGGCCGACATCGCCCGCCTCTGGTTTGCCGAGCCGGCCAAGCTCGCCGAGGCGCAGGGCACGCTCGTCAGCTCCTATGTCGATCTCTGGAACACGTCGATCCGACGCATGCTCGGAGAGGAGGTCGAGCCGGTCATCGAGCCCGAGCCGTCGGACAACCGGTTCAAGGACCCCGAGTGGTCGTCGAACCTCTACTTCGATTTCTGGAAGCAGGCGTATCTCGTGACCACGCACTGGGCCGAGGACGTGCTGAAACAGACCGAGGGTCTCGACGAGCCGGCGCGCCAGAAGGCCGAGTTCTATCTGCGCCAGTTTTCGAGCGCGCTCTCGCCGTCCAACTTCCCGCTCACCAACCCCGAGGTCGTCCGCGAAACCTTCGCGACCAACGCCCGGAACCTCGTGCAGGGCATGAGCCATCTCGTGCATGACATGGAGAAGTCGGGAGACCTCCTGAAGATCAGCCAGACCGACACGGAAGCGTTCGAGGTCGGCCGAAACCTCGCGACGACACCGGGCAAGGTCATCTTCGAGAACGAGGTCTTCCAGCTCATCCAGTACACGCCCTCGACGGACAAGGTCCGCGAGGTCCCCCTGCTCGTCGTCCCGCCCTGGATCAACAAGTACTACATTCTCGATCTGACGCCGCCGAAGAGCTTCATAAAGTACGCCGTCGATCAAGGCTTCACGGTGTTCATCGTCTCCTGGGTGAACCCCGACGAGCGCCTGTCACACAAGTCCTTCGAGGATTACATGCTCGAAGGCATCCTGACGGCTGCCGACGCCGTCCGGCGCGAGACCGGCGTCGAGAAATGCAACGCCGTCGGCTACTGCGTGGGCGGCACGCTGCTCGGCGCCACGCTCGCCTATCTCGCCGCGCGCGGCGACGAGCCGTTCCGTTCCATCACCTTCCTCACCACCCAGCTCGATTTCTCGAAGGCGGGCGACCTGCTCCTGTTCACGACCGACAGTCAGCTCGACTCGCTCAAGGAGATGATGGCCGAGCGCGGCTATCTCGACGGCTCGCGCATGGCGAACGTGTTCAACATGATGCGCCCGCGCGACCTCATCTGGCCGTACATCGTCAACAACTACATGCTCGGCAAGAAGCCGTTCCCGTTCGACCTGCTCTACTGGAACCAGGATTCGACACGGATGCCCGCGGCCAATCACAGCTTCTACCTCAAAGAGTTCTACAACGAGAACAAGCTCGCCAAGGGCGAGATGACGCTCGCCGGCGTCAAGCTGGACCTCAAGAAGGTCAAGCTGCCGGTGTTCGAGCTGGCGACGAAGGAGGACCATATCGCGCCGGCGAAGTCGGTCTTCATCGGATCGAAGCTGCTGGGCGGCCCAATCGAGTTCGTGCTGGCGGGGTCGGGACACATCGCTGGCGTCGTCAATCCGCCGGACAAGATGAAGTATCAGTATTGGACTGCCAGCAGAGCGGCCGCCGACACCCTCGACGAGTGGATGGGCATGGCCAAGGAGCACCCGGGCTCCTGGTGGCCGTACTGGGTGGAATGGCTCTCCGCGTATTCGGGTGAGTGGACCAGTCCGCGCGAGCCGGGCGAGACGCTCGGCGTCATCGAGGATGCACCCGGCAGCTACGTCAGGACCAAGTCGTAGGCGCCCTGTCCGGGGCCCATTGAATAAGCCTGTCCGGTCCTGCGCGACGCCCGGCGCCCGTGTTTGACCATCAGGCTCTTATTCAGGGCTGCCGGAGAAGACCGGGAGAGCGGGAAATAGTATCGAGCCCATGACTGCCAAAGCCACGGCAAGCCCGTCCGCATCCCCGACAGCGCCCACGCCGAAGCCGGCGCCGAAGGTCGGCTTCGTCTCGCTCGGCTGCCCGAAGGCGCTGGTCGACAGCGAGCGCATCATCACCAAGCTGCGCGCCGAAGGCTACCGGATCGCCCCCGACTACGCCGGCGCCGACGTCGTGGTCGTGAATACCTGCGGCTTCCTCGACAGCGCCAAGCAGGAAAGCCTCGATGCCATCGGCGAGGCGCTGGCCGAGAACGGCCGCGTCATCGTCACCGGATGCATGGGCGTCGAGGAAGATCGCATCCGCGAGACGCACCCGGGCGTGCTCGCCGTCACCGGTCCGCACCAGTACGAGCAGGTCGTCACCGCCGTGCACGATGCGGTGCCGCCGCTGCACGACCCCTACCTCGACCTCGTGCCGCCGGAGGGCCTGCGCCTCACGCCGCGCCACTACGCCTATCTGAAGATCTCGGAGGGCTGCAACAACCGCTGCAGCTTCTGCATCATTCCGCACCTGCGCGGAGACCTTGCGAGCCGTCCCGCAAACCAGGTGATGGCCGAGGCCGAGCGCCTCGTCAAAGCGGGCGTCAAGGAGCTGCTCGTCATCAGCCAGGACACCAGCGCCTACGGCCTCGATATCAGATATGCCGAAAGCCCCTGGAAGGGGGTGCCGCTGAAGGCGCGCTTCCTCGACCTCACGCGCGCACTCGGCGCGCTCGGCGTCTGGACGCGCCTGCACTACGTCTACCCGTACCCGCACGTCGACGGCGTGATCCCGCTGATGGCCGAGGGGAGGATCCTTCCCTACCTCGACATCCCCTTCCAGCACGCTTCGCCTGCGGTTCTGAAGGCGATGCGCCGACCCGCGCATCAGGAGAGGACGGCCGAGCGCATCGCGAGCTGGCGCAGGACCTGCCCCGATCTCGCCATCCGCTCNNGTGCCCGAGGCCGTCAAGGAGGAGCGCTGGCACCGCTTCATGGCCGTGCAGCAGGAGGTCTCGCGCGAGATCCTGGCCGCACGCATCGGCACGACCATCGACGTCATCGTCGACGAGGTGGGCGAGGACGGCGCCGTCGGCCGCTCGAAGTGGGACGCGCCCGAGATCGACGGCAGCGTGGTCCTCGACGGCGCGCGGTCCCTGAAGCCCGGCGACATCGTGAAGGCGCGTGTCGAGGCCGCCGACGACTACGACCTCCGGGCGAGCGTGGCAGAGAATCCCTGAGGCGCGCCGTTCGTCGCTCCCCCGCCGCGGCTCGCATTGACAGTCCGCGGAAGCCGGTGCGACAGTTCGCCTGAAAGGCCAGGGGAGCAGCTCGCAATGGTTTCGCCGGATCAGGCAACGGGACCCGCGCCCTCAGCGCCGGGCAACCAGGAAATCCGCATCTACGCCCATTCGCCCATCATCTATTGGTGGGTCATCTGGGCCTACGGCTTCTTCTGTGCGGCCCTCACCTACGTCCAGGGCGACAAGCTCACCATCGGCGAGGCTGCCAAGCCGCTCTTCGTCCACCCGAGCCCCTGGGTCGGCCTCTCCTTCACGCTGCTCCTTCTGCTCGTCATCGTCGCCACCTCCGTGCGGGCCCGCGGCATCAACGCCCTGCTCCTCGTCCTGCTCCTCGGCGGCGCGGCGGCAGCCACGTATTTCGTCATGACCACGCCGGGCCTGTGGACCTCGCCGCCCTCGCTGCTGATGCACATGAACCTGGCGTTCTACCTGCTACTCTCGACCGTCCTGTTCCTGGTCTGGTTCGTGATCGTCTTCATCGTCGACCGGCTGAGCTACTGGCGCGTGCGCGGCACGCAGGTGGAGAAGGTGCAGCTCTTCGGCAGCGTGCTCGGCCGCGCGCCCGAAAGCTGGTCGGTGCTCCACGTCCGCCTCACCCGCTACAGCGACGACCTGATCGCCCACAAAGTCCTGGCGCTCGGCTTCCTCGGCCTCGGCACGAGCGACGTCGACGTGAAGCTCTCGATCTTCGGCGGCGGTCATGAGCAGTTCCGCATCGAGAACGTCTGGAAGGCCGCCCGGCCCCTCAAGGCCATCCAGGCCGCCATGGGCCAGAAAGCCACCGTCGTGATTTGAGGTGCACACCGCCGACATCCGGGGTTGAATGCCGCTCATTGGTGGCCGCCCTCGGAGTCGAGAGCAATGAGCACCTTTCTGACGTTGCACGCTCGGCAGATTGGCATAGATCCCGGACGTCCATGCGGAGCATGGCTTCGCCCGTCCATGCGGAGCATGGCTTCGCCCGTCCATGCGGAGCATGGCTTCGCCATGACGCCGGGATGACGTCAGTTTAGAGGCTGGCCGTCAATTTCGCCGTCATGCCGGCGGAGGCCGGCATCCAGATACGTCGAAGAAAAGACGCGACGTTGGCCCCCAATGGCGGACTTCGTCGAGTGTCCCGATTCCGAAGTTCGTTTGAGTTTGCGGCCAGGTCCCATAGCGAACTTCGGAATCATAAGGGACACTAGGATCATGGACTTGCTAGTGTGATTCAGATCGACAAATTCGCTCGGGAGCAGTCCGCTCGATATGGCGAATTTCTCGATCATCACACGAGCTTCCACACATGAGCCGGTGGACAATGACTCTCCCACGGCCCTCCCTCTACCTGATCGTCACCGCCGCCGTTCTCACGCTGGCGGTTGCGCTGCGCATCCTCGACCCGAGCCCGGTCGCGCGCCTGCGCCTCTCCATCTTCGACGCCTACCTGAACCTGAAGCCGCGGGAGGCGGACCCCACCTTCCCGGTCCGCATCGTCGACATCGACGAAGCCTCCCTCGAGAAGGTCGGGCAATGGCCCTGGCCGCGTTCGGAGCTCGCGCGCATCGTCGAGCGCCTCGCAGAGTCCGGTGCGAGGACGGTCGCCATCGACCTCATCCTCGCCGAGCCGGACCGCCTGTCGCCCGAGGCGCTCGCCCGCGAGGCTCGGATCCGCAGCGAGCTCGCGCCCATCGTGGCGGAGCTCTCCGCGCTCCCGTCGAACGACACGCTCCTCGCCCGCGCCATGGCCCGGCTGCCGGTGGTGCTGGGGCTCGCCGGAGACGCATCGGCCGGGCGCGAGCCGAGCCCGCCCAAGGCGCGCTTCGCCATCGCCGGCGACGACCCGCGTCTGTTCGTGCCGCATTTCCCCGGCGCCATCGAGCCGCTCCCCGTGCTCGCCGGCGCGTCCGCAGGCAACGGCGCGGTGAACTGGCTCCCCGCCGCCGATCAGATCGTGCGCCAGGTGCCGCTGCTCGTCGCGGTCGAGGACACGCTCGTCCCGACACTCTCGCTCGAAGCCTTGCGCACCGGCATGGGTGAAACAACCGCCTTCGTTCGCGCCTCGGGCGGCAGCGGTGTGCGGGCCTTCGGCCGCGAGACCGGCATCGAGACGGTCCGCGTCGGCGAGACGGTGCTGCCGACCGCAAGCAACGGCCAGCTCTGGCTCAACTTCGCACCCCATGACCCGCGCCGCTCCATCTCCGCCTACCGGATTCTCGACGGCGCGTTCGAGCCGAAGGATTTCGCGGGCCGGCACGTCCTGATCGGCGCCAGCGCGACGGGCCTCCTCGACCTCAGGGCAACGCCCCTCGCGGCATCCGTGCCCGGAGTCGAGGTGCACGCGCAGGCGATCGAGCAGATGCTGTCCGGCGCGCATCTCGTCCGCCCTGCATTCGCGACCGGCGCCGAGGTGCTGTTCCTCGCCGCCGTCGGCGCGCTCGTTGCCGGCCTGATCCGCCGTGCGGGCCCCCTTGTCGCCGCCGCCATCGGCATCGCCGCCATCGCAGCGGTGGCGGCCGGATCCTGGCTCGCCTTCGCGAACGCGGGTCTGCTGTTCGACCCGGTCTATCCATCGCTTGCCGTGCTCGCCGTCTACCTCTCGGGCTCGCTCCTCTCCTTCGTCAGGACGGAAACCGACCGCATCCGCATCAAGCGCGCCTTCGGCCACTATCTCGCAGCCCCCCTGGTCGAGGAGCTGGCCGCCGACCCGTCACGCCTGAAGCTCGGTGGCGAGACGCGCGACGTGACGCTGCTGTTCGCCGACGTGCGCGGCTTTTCGGGCCTCTCCGAGGGCATGGACGCCGAGACCCTGATCCGCTTCGTCAACCGGATCTTCACGCCCCTCTCCGAGACCATCCTCGGCCACCGCGGCACCATCGACAAGTTCATGGGTGACGCCGTCATGGCGTTCTGGAACGCTCCGATCCCCGACCCCGCGCACGCGTCGAACGCCTGCCGCGCGGCGCTTGCCATGCAGGCCGAGATGGATCGGCTGAACCGCGAGGACGCGGCAGCGAAAGCCGCCGCCGGCGCGCCGCACCGGCCAGTCCGGATCGGCATCGGCCTCAACACCGGCCCCTGCTGCGTCGGCAATGTCGGCTCGCCGCAGCGCTTCGACTATTCCGTGCTCGGCGATGCGGTCAACGTCGCCTCCCGCATCGAGGGAACGACCAAGATCTACGGTGTCCCGATCGTCGCCGGAGAGCGGACGGTCCGCGAGGCTCCCGCCTTCGCCTTCCTTGAGATCGACACTGCGGCCCGCCTGCGCGGCAAGGAGCGGCTGGAACGGCTGTTCGCGCTCTTGGGCGACGAGACTACGGCCGCTTCCCCGCTCTTTGCGCAATTGTCCGGGCACTATGCATCGCTGCGCGCCGCCCTCGCCATAGGCGACGCAGCGGCCGTCTCAACCGAGCAGGACACCTGCCGCGCGCTCGCGCGTGCGCTCACGACACTGCCGCTCGACGGCCTGTTCACGTCCGAGCCGAGCACCATCAGTGAGACGAACCGCCCGCGCGACTAGGCCAATCCGGCATTCTAATACTTCTGCCGGCCGGTGCTCGTTCCGCCGCCGCGGTGCTTGCCGCCACCGCCGCTGCCGATCTTGCCGATCCCGATGCCAATCCCGATCCCGATCGCGGTGCCGACACCGCGCGCCACCGCATCATCGTCCGAGCTGCGCGTCTTGGCGGTCCGCGTCTTCTTGGGTTTGGTCCCCTGCGCCTTCTTGGTCGGTTTGGCAGGCTTGGTCGTCTCGGTCCGCCGCTTGGGCTTGTCGACCTCTTTCGGCTTGTCGTCGTCCGGCAGCTTGCCGAGCACGATCACCTCGCGCGTCAGGATCGGCGTCGGATCGATGCTCGGCGCCTTGACGACGAACGGGAACGCGTCGTCGAAGGATGCCGTGCTCTTGTCCGGCAGCGACGCCCATTTGACCGGCGATCCCACGCTTCCGTCATTGGTGATGCGGATGAGCTTGCCGGGCTCCGTGTGATCGCGGCATTGGGTGCCGCGCACGTTGCAGACCCGGATCGCGCCCTCGATGAGAAGCAGCCACGACGGCCCGTTTTCCTGAATGAACACGTCGAAGATCGTGCCGCGCACCGTGATCGCGGCGGACGGCGTCTTGATGACGTAGGTGGGCTTCGCCGCCACCCCCGTCACGAAGCGGAAGGTGCCCTTGACGAGGTCGAGAACGATCGAGCCGTTGGTTTTGGCTGGATCATAGACGAACTTGTCGAGCTTGAGATGCGACCCCGGCCCGAGCGCCAGCTTCGTTTCGTCATCGAGCTTGAGCTCGCTCGAGGCGTCGCTGCCGACCTCGATGGTCTCGTCCTGATGCACCCTGTCGCCGTCCTGCAGCGTGCGCGTGTCGCGATTGAACTCGGCCGTGACCAGGTTGACCACGACGAGCGCGGAGCCGATGGGCTCCTGGGGCGCCGCCCGGACGGCCGAGGCCGAGAGCAGGACGAGACAGGAGCCCGCAAGGACCATGGGCCATATCGAGGCGGGGAATACCGAAGGCGATACCATGACGAGCCATCCTTCCTTTGCGGGTTCCCGGCAACGCCGGGCCCGACCGGTGCGGCATGACGCGAACGGGCCCGAGCCTGCTGAATATAGCAGACCACGGATCGCGCCCCTAGCCATGAACGATCAGGCGGTTGTCCATTAGGGGCGCGTCGCGCCGGCGGCGACCGGGGCCGGCGCGCACGGAGCCGATGTGAGGACAGCACGGACGGGAACAGGGATCTGTTCCCCATGGAACAGGGCTCGGCTAGGTCATGACCTAGGCTCCGTACTCAATTAG
>JRYI01002867.1_pt1 | contig 11943 bp, 19 predicted proteins | sample 235361 | NCBI WGS metagenome assembly JRYI01 (sample SAMN03074212, study PRJNA261471) | activated sludge metagenome | biome: Common Effluent Treatment Plant; feature: Wastewater; material: Activated sludge; isolation source: activated biomass in a lab-scale reactor treating industrial wastewater at...
AATCAGCGATCAAAACTTCACGTTTGATCCACACTGGTCGCCCAGTATCAGCCCAGCGCTTGATCATGTCAGCTAGGGGATGAGGATTAATCACCAAGACATGTGTAACCCCATCATACTTTAAATCGTTTTTGATGTGGTCATCGCTGACGAACATCGAAGCCGTGTAAATCCTGTCTACTTCCTCGGTGCCATTTCTTACTATAAACCCACTTTTCATGATGGCGATCTGCTCATCGCTGCCCGTGTATTCGATCCATTCTGTCATCTATCCCTCCTTAAAAATTGCTCCAGAATTAATACCCATTTAGATCGCACCAGCCTTCCAACTTTTCGGCAATCCTTCAACTTTAATCGTGTGTTTCATTTCCTAACTCCGCAATGTTTGCATTTATCAATAAATATGTATTCGCAATCATCTCTTGATACATAAGTTTTGGTTACACATTTCCACATGAAACACAAAAGCTTATTTATAAGCTTACTCTTGTTAATCATAATAAGTATTCATCCTCGTAAAATATAATTACTATTTTGAAAAAATTGCGAAAAAGAGGAATATAAACATGAGCACACATGTAGCATCAGTCATAATATTTCCTTTCGTCCTGTTTCGTTACTATTATTAGGTCTTGATCTATAATCATCATCCATTCCTCCTTAAAAATTGCTCCAGTTTCATCCCGATATACAATCCAGCACAAAACGATAAAAACATCAGTCCCAAGATCGTGTTCCAAACTATTTGTTCGTCAGTCATAATCAATCCTTATGCACAATAATTAAGCCAACACGGCCAAGTGAGAGTGATACGTAACCATGCTGGCATCCGTAATCATCTATAAAAGTTATGATTGCTGATACTTCCTGGCCGGTGTACTTAAATCCACCTTCTTCCGATGCATCAGGCTCACCTTCCCGCAAAGTAACGGTGTCTCCAATCTGGTAATTACGATCATTAAACCGCACCTCTGATCTCTTTGTTTTATCTGCTATGTACTTGTAATACTTTGTAAATATTTTTAAGTCGTGATGCATATCAATCTCCTTATTAAAATAAATCCCACTTTCTAACCTTCCTTAGTTTTATAAGCCCATCCTGAGAAAGGCATCTTCGTACATACCTCATTTCCTGGCCAAGCTGGTTAGAGATTTCAGTTTCAGTCATGCCGCCAGCGAACATTTTAATAACCCTGTTTTTTATAGAGTCCATTTCAAATCCATTTTTTCGCTTGACATTCGTCACATGGTTTGAAAATGTGCACATTTGCATTTTCTTTCCCTTGAATTCAGGAATCAAACCAGCATCATCAAGATCAAAATACATTTCGATATGTGAGGACCTAGGTTGCTTACATATGAGATCAAGTATTGCCGCGCACATTCTATCTTTTTGTTCGGCGGTAAAGACTTTGTCTCTTCTTTCGCCAAGCCACCTTGCGGCGGTATCTTTTCTTTTTGGCGGTTCGCTAACTTTGTGCAAACCAAAAGCTATCATCCAGTGTTGTTGAGTCATCATTTTATCTTGCTCCAAAAATAAAATTCCAGTCAAGGCCCACCAAAAAGTAAGCCACTATAATAAGCATAATAATCAAAACTGTACTATCTTTCATAGCCACTCCTTCAGCGCATCTATTGCACCATCAACACCAATCGCGACACAGGCAAAAGCGCCGGCAGCTTGAGCCGCCTCAAGGTATTCCATTTGCTCTTTCGATACTTTCGCCCCAGGTCTTTTTGACTTCATCTCGATACAAAGCGCAGGATCGCCCGGTATGATGATATCGCATGCACCCTTGACCATCCCCTCGGTTTTATATTTTACGGCGTGTCCGTGCGATCTGAGGCCTTCATTTCTAACGTGCACAGCGATTTTTGCTATTTCCGGGTAATCTGTGCGCAAAAAATTAAAAAAGGTCACCATGTGCGCAGTCTCAGATTGTCTGCATAATTTGTCTGGCGATCCATATACTTTAATTGACATTGATCGAGTCCTCCTTTTGGTTGAATTTGAGCACTGTATAAAAACCGCTAGGCTCTTTTTTGTAAGTAACCGTCCTTGGCATCTCTTCCAATCCCGCCGTGACCGTCATAAGATAATTGTATCGATCGATTGAAAAAGATGTGTGACCGTGTACCTGATACCACACGGAAAAAGATCGATACTCCGTTTTGAAGTCTATCTTTATTACATTTTTTCCGCTTGAAGATACGGTTTTTGAGTGTCTCCATGACAGGATTTTGTCACATTGAATTTTTGTTGGATCTTTCTTAAAAGACTTAAATTCCGCTATTAACTTATCGTTTGGGTTTACTATCTCTTCCCGGCATGTAGCGCAGTATCTTGCCGCGATGTCATTGAGATCACCACAGCGCTCATTAGGGCATTTTTTAGATGTCCACCTGTGATCACATTGCTCATATTTGCCATTTTGCTGCAAGTGCATAGCCTGGCATCTGCGGCCATAATGCGCGGTGAGATCGCCAAACTCAGTGCCTATTCTTTTGCCCATCAGGTCAACATAATAACCCTCATTGTCTATGTCATAGCCATTTTCATTGTCGCGTAAAAGAAAGCTGTTTTTAGTGCTGCATTTTGGGCATGTGACATCTATTCTATCCTCGCTTTTTGAGCCGGCCCACGCTGTGATCGACGGGGAAAAAAGATCGCCGTCAGGATGATGACGATCCAGGTTGCCAGCGTAATCAAGCAATAGGGCGTCTTTTTTGCCTGGCGCAATACGCACAGCTCTACCTATAATTTGATGCAAAAGCGCGCTTGACTCAGTTGCTCTTAGTATCGCGATAACGTCCAGGCTAGGGAAATCTGTGCCGCGAGTAAAAATAGCCACATTGACCAGATACTTTATTTTTTGATTAGTAAAGTCTTTTACTATCCTTGCGCGCTCATCATTTGCCGTCTTGTCAGTGACGATAGCTGACAAGTGCCTTGGCAGCGATGCCATGCATTCTTCTGCGTGTTGCTGGGTTGCGGCAAAAATCAAGACTGATTTTCTATCTCTCGATTTGTCAATAATCTCCCCGATAATCCCCGCTGTTTTCCGGCCATGACCGACAAAAGCGGCATCCAGGCTCTCTGAAGTAAACTTACCCATGCTGTTTACTATCAGTTTGTCAGTGTCGTATCCATCTCCGACCGATCCGACTGTAACCGGCGATATAAAGCCCTTTGACAGCAGTTCCCTGCCAGATATGTGAGCTATCTTCTTTGTAAAAAAAGGCTTTAAGGCTTTATCTTCGTCTACCGGATTGCCGTCAAGGTCAAGCTTATAGATATATCCACTCCCAAGCTTGTAGGGACTGCTAGTAAGCCCAATAACCCTAAGGTTTTTGTTTTTTAAGCGCAAATCGTCAATAATTTTCATGATTGATGGCGTCAGACTTGCGTCTGCTTCATCAAGAATCACAAGACAAAACTGATCGCAAAAATAGCCAAGATAATTCTTGACTGTCAGCGCTGTTCCGTAAACAACTGGATACTTTAAAGATTTTGATCTCGCCGACGAGCTAAAAATCGAACAAGGCTCGCCGGTCATTTCAAATTTGTTTACGTTTTGGATCAAAAGCTCTTTATTTGGCTGCAAAACGAGTATCTTTTTGCCTGTCATGCCAGATACAATACGCGCTATCTCGGCAATCATGATGCTCTTTCCAGACCCGGTAAAAGCTTCGATCAATCATGGATCAGTTGTTTTTTTTAACCAATCTATAGTTGTTGATACTGCATCAGATTGATAATCCCTTAATACATAACTCATAGCGGTCTATCACTTCCGTGATTTTTGTGAAAACCGTATTGTTGCTGTGCTGATATCCTGGCGCATGCAGCATCAAATATATTATCAAAATAACCTAAAGATTTGTTTCTCCCATGTATCTGTATTTTTGCGCACAATTTGTTATATCTTTTATCATTTCCGNNTGCGATTGTCCATCCTGGATACGTTCCTAAGATTATTTAATCTATTATTAGCACCATTACCATCTATATGGTCAATTTCCTCAGGTGAGAAACCATACATATACAGCCAAGCTAACCTGTGTGCAGAATAGCTAATTCTATTTATTCTTATTTTTATGTAAATCTTTCCACCTGGCACTTTGTGCTCACATCCTGCAACATCTCCAGCGTTTATTCCTCCATTCTTTCCCGCTGTTTTGTTCCAATAGAAATAACCAGTATCAGGGTTATAACGAAGTTTTTGTTTTAATATTTCTTGTGTGATTGTCATGAAAGCTCCAGTTAACATCAGTGAAAGGTTAATCAGTTTTCTACAGCTTTTTGCTGGTAGTCTCTTAGAGCATACATTTCAACTTTTCTTGAGTTGTGTACAATTTCATGATTTGCGCCAGTGCGATAGTTGCTTGCTCAAGACAACCGTCATCATACTCATGCACTTCGAGGGCAGCTTTTCCATCGCTCCCGAGGTACACTCGCAATATGTAAGCTGTATCTGACGACGCAAGATCATTGTTGTCAAGCAAAGATCGGCAAGCCGCAAGCTTTATAAGATTCTCCGGGTAAATTTCTGACTGATTTACTATTTGCACAAGAGTTGTATCGCCCCCAAAATTGTACAAATCAAATGTGTGGCCAAAAAAAAGACTGTCAGACACGAGCGATAAATCTTTTATTTTTATACTTACTTTGTTTTTGTCAATCCAGTCGACAGCATCGCAAATGGCTGGATCAGCTTTGTCGATACAGCTGTCCGAGTACTCTTCATCCAGCTCAACATGTCCTTCACGCATAATGGCTTTTATGCTCTCAAAAGCGCACAGATCGGGCCTTGTCGTGTCTTTACCAGCAAAGCCATCTTTCTTGGCGCGATATATCAGGTTTCCTATGCCGCCGATCTTGCAGTTGTCCAGGACGGTTGATAGCGATGGCAGCTTTTTGCCTTCCAGCTCGTATTTAACTCTACTTTTCATATCTCACCTCAAAATATAAATTTTTGATCTTACCGGATTTGATCGCTCCCACAACTCTTGTAGGCGTTAAATTTCCCATTTTTTCAAGACATATGATCGCATCGTCAACAGCCTCAAACTCCATGATCGCGAGCCTTTCAAGCCTTTCTTCGCACTCATATATAGCCGTTTTTCTGGTGGTCGCAGCCATCGCCGAGTGCTCCTTAAAACTGCCATCCGCGATATCTGTAGCCCTGAGCCTTGCAAGATGTTTTTCTATCGCACTGTAAAAATCGGGGATAGTAGCCATCCTCTCGATTCGGTCAAGTATCTCTTTATCAGCCGCCTCAAAGTCGGTGAGCGGTTTTCGCACTTGATCTTTAAGCTCGGATAGCTCCGCATCTATCTTTTTGCGTGAAATCATGATCGCGTCCACGGTGTCACTTATCTTGGAGCGCTCATCGTCGCAAAGCCGCTTGCCGATCTTTTCGAGTGCTGTCTTGCTTCTTGATATCTTATACGCGATAGATGCTATCTCTTCGCGTCCGGTCACTGTGCTTGCGTCTGCCTTAAAGTCTTTGACTTTATCGCGGACGATGTCTATGTACTTATCTATGCCGCCAGATGTTGTAAAGATAGTTAGTGCATCGTCCGGGTTTATAGTGATAAGGTCATCACTCATGACTCTACTACCTTGTGCCTGGATACCATTATCTTAAAACCCTCCAGCATATTTGATCTGGCGAATCTAAGCGCCTCAGACTCGGTAGCAAAAAACACGCCCCGCTGATTTGTGCATCCGACATTAACTTCGTAAACCACGTTATCTTTATGGCCATCGTCAGCGGTTAATCCGCTTATATTGATGTCATAATTGTATCCAAAAACATACACGTATCTCCCCGGCTTGCTCTTTACAAACTCAAGCATTACATCATCGTTGCTCAACTGATCGTCTACCGCCATCATCGCGACCAGTTTCCTGGTCGCAGTTTCGCGTATTTCTAAAGTTTTAGTTTTTGTCATTTTTTAATCTCCATTTAATCCTTCGCCGTTTTCTTTGTGCCATTTGCTATGGCACGGGGGGCAAAGCCATCTTATGTTTAAAGGCTTACTATAATCATCATGATGAGCATGAGGACTATCTATTGATCCACATTCATAACAAGGTTGTGAAAATAATTTTTTTGCTCTTACTGCTCGATTCACTATCGATTTCGCTCTATACTTGTTGGGATATTTTTGTCTATACTCTTTAGCGTATTCATATCCCTGCCTTGATCCTCTATTCCTGTCGTATTGTCTGTAATACTTAATTTTCAAATTTCTATTTGTCGTGACATCTCTCTTGTTGCATTCTTTGCATTTATTAAGATGCCCATCTGCCATCCCAGGATGTTTATAGAAATCATTCAGTTCTTTAAGTAATCCACATTTAAAACATGTTTTCATTCTTAACCTCTATTTATGATCGCCCCGAGACTAAGATTTTACACGAAAACAATTAAAAGGGCTTAATTAAAAGGGATTGAATCCTCATCCAAATCTTCGCCATATTTTGGCTTTGGAGTTGGTTTTGGAGTTGGTTTTGGCTTTGCGTTGCTGCTTATGCCCATCAGGTAATTGATCTCTTTGTCATCTTTTTTGGACACAAAAAGGCCTATGACCAGAGTTAAGCTTTTATTTAGCAGCGCATCAGCCAGTTCGTCAGATGATGGTTTTCTTTTCAAGGACATAACTTTGCCGCCGCAGTTAAAATCTACGGCTTTAAACATTGCCCAGTCTTTTTTCGCCAGATCAACATTTTCGCTTTCAAGCCAAAATTTCTTAAATATCCTTCTTTTTTCGTGTTCTCCGCTTTCTATGCAAAACTGCATAGATATATAATTTTCCTCAATCTCGTTGTTTTTAAAGTTTTTTCCATTATCCCACATCACTTTTTCAATGTACGCCACGGCTCTTGTATCGTGTGGGATCGCTTTAAAATCTTGCGATCCGCTGTTGATGTACTCATCTTTTTGGTCTTTATCATCTTCTGCCCATAAATCTATCATTTTGCATCTCCTTGTTTAAAAAACGGTATTTGTTCTAAGAGTGGGTTTGTCGTTGCCCAAGGTTAATCTTCGTCCAGCACATAGTCTATCTCTGCGTCCATCATGTATCTGGATTTTGCATCTACATATCCAATCACCCCATCCGAGCTGGTAATCAGTACCCTGTCTTTACCGCGGCGAAGCCTACCGCTCTTTGTTTGTTTTCCTTTTTTGTCAACCTCGGCTCCCAGGACCACATCTTTTTGCTTGATGTAGATCACCGCGTCGCTTTCAGAGATATATACATCGCGGCTTTTTTGGTGCATCCGCATGCCGTAAACTGTGTACTGATCTGCGATTTCCGGATGATTCTTGCGCTTATATTCCTGAGCGTGCGCCAGGAAGACTATAGCCATGCCGCGCTTTGATCGGATTTTCAGGCACTTTTGTATAAGATCGCGATGCCACCCCGCGATCACATCATAAGCCTTTTGGTATCCTCCAAGGCAGTCGGCTATTGGCTTATCTCCTTCCTCGTGAGATATTTGTGACTCAAATAGAGCTTGTAGAGTGCTTACTGTGTCTATCACCAGCGTTTTAAAATCATGCTCATCTTGATAGACTTGCAACAGCTGGTCATCCAGGGCTTTTTTAACTCCGACTTTTTCCGGCAAGCTCGGTAAAAAATCAGGCTGGTTTTCTGCTGGCCATAACTCGAAGACGGTCGCAGCATCCTCGGCTTGGATGAAAAGCGGCTTTGGGAACATCGCGGCAAGTGTGCTTTTGCCTGCCGCCGGGAAGCCCACGATGCTTAGCATCGGCGGCTTAATTTTTGATTTTAATGTGTCCATTTGTCCACCACCGCGAGAGCCAAACAGGACACAAAGAACCATATTAATATTGATATCATTTTGTTCTCCTANNCTAAAAACCATATTAATATTGATATCATTTTGTTCTCCTTTAAAGCCGGGGCATTGCACCCCGGTGAATCTTGCTTACTTAGAATAAATTACGAGAATACGCGAATCCTCTGACTTTTACGCATGTGTAGTACAGAGTCGTACCTTGGCCGTACTCGGTCAAAACCTGGGTTTTGAGCTGTGTGGCTGCATTTTCACAATCCACGCTGGTGTGAAAGTTAGGTATGGTCACGCCTGTAATCACTCGCGTGCTGGCGGTGGTTTTATCGACAAAGCGACCAGATAGCGTCCAAGTGTCGATAAAGGTGTCAGCAGCTTGCGCTGTAGTGCTTAAAACAGCGGCTGCCGCGAAAATACTGGCTACTAGTAGTCTTGATACCGTTTCGCCAAAAATTCTTTTTTCATCCATTTTTTTACTTCTCCTTCTTAAGTTTCCAGCTTGCGGGATTGCTAGCTGGATATTGCATGTTACTTAGTTACTTTTGATTAGTCAAGTCTTTTAATCGACTCAGCACAAAAATTATTTTGTTTATCCTTGATCGTGTTGCTGGATCGGCTTTTCCGGCCATATCCGACGCGATGATGAGCAGCTCAATCAATGCCTCATCTAGCACTTCCATCGCTTGCACCTGAGACACCCTGGCTTTACCTGGCTTGTCTTGCCGCATAGGTATGTCCGTAAAAAGATCGCTTACCTCCATCCCTACCGCCGCGACGATATCAGCCGCAGCACATCCTTCGCCAAAACAGTGCAAGAGCACCACGCCAGCATCCGTCTCCCTGATACTTAGCGACGGGTTCTTATCCTGGTGGGCCGGGCAACAGGCTTTCCATCGCCCGGACCCAATTCTTTTGACTTTGGTTAACCGCGCCAGTAATGCCTCAGCCTTCATTTTGCTTCGACCTTGATCGCGATATCTTCAGCCTGTATGCCGTACTTGCTCATCAGGTCGCTGACCATCTTTTCAGCTTCGGCCCAGCCCATCGGGGCAAGGGTAAAGTACACCTCGTCCGTTTTGTACGTAATTATTACTGACATGTCGTAAACCTCCCGTGTGTAGAGCAAGTTATCGGCAGATGCTGATGGTACATAGGCTGATAGGCGCGCTGCATCATCTGCGATCCTATGTTTAACATCATCATGTTGTTTAGCATGGTCTGAGAGTCAGCCGCGCGGCTTGCTGCATTAGCGGCGATCTCCTCTGGAGAGTAGTAGGGCACTTGCGGCCCATCCTTTGCTTGCGGCTCGCCTTTTACCCATCCAAAAGCATAGGATGAGATAATCCCGGGCATATCGTCGCGCCGTGTTTTAAAATTTACATCTGGATCAATCTTGCCGTCTACCATTTTTTGCAATTTCACGATCTGGTTATTGTAGTCTTTGCTAACCCAGTACACGCCTTTACCACCGGCTTCTACCACAATGCACCCACGATCACGGCTAATCAAGTGGTGATTGCATGACATGCCGCCTCGGCTTATGTCTCCTCCCACTTTGTACGTGGTCGTTTGGATATCCCCTCCCGTTGACTCCTCGTAAGTACCCGCAGCTATAGTCCGCTCCAGGTACTGCCGCTCAGTCTCCATCGGCACTTGCATCGTAGCGCAGCCACTAAGGGCCGCGATTGCTATTACTGTTGCTGTTTTTTTCATCTTGAAACTCCTTTGTGTTGCCGTACAACTCCACCTAGTGTTGTACTGTATTGTACAACGACAGTGTTAGATGACTGCGTGTTACTAACAGCCACCACAAACCCTACTAATTTTACCGCCAATTTCTTGGCGGCTTTTTTTGCTGCTCGCAGACTTTGATGTCTGCTTTGTGGATATAGCCATCCACCCGATCCAACAGTCCATACTGTGGGTTGTTTTTTTGATTTGCTCATTTTTGACTCTCCTCTCCTTTTTGTTGATTGATGTGTCCATGTTACTCAGTTATCACACACCTGTCAATACTTTTTTAAAATTATTTTTATATATTAACACACACACATATGATATAGTGCCCACTCGATCAACCAAAAAAAAAGGAAACAAGATGGACATAACAGCACTCGAACAAAAACTGGAAGCCGCTCAGACAAAGGGCATCAAGGTCATAGGAGACAGCATACTCGACTCGGACCTGGACTATGACCGCTTAGATATCATGCATCACATACCTGACGACCACTTACTAAAGCGCATCTCGCAGTACATCGCGACAGACTTGCAGCTACCCCTGACGACCGTCTTTATGTGTGGGCTTGGAGTCTTTGCAAGCCAGGCTGCGAAGCTATGCACCGTACGCCTGGGCAGCCGCAAACCCATGCCGCTAGGGCTTTTTGTCGTGGCCGAGCAGCCCTCCGGCAGCGGCAAGACTCAGTGCCTGTCAGCTTTTCAGGCGCCTTTTTACAAGTTGCATAAGGATGCCCACGAGGCCCTACTACGCGAAAAGAGCGACAAGCCGGAAAAGCCCACCAAGCCCACCAAGCCATATATGCCCAAACCCCCAAAACAGCCAAAAATAGAAACCAACGTGCTGCTGGAGGATTACTACGAAGACCTGGCTGAGCACAAAGCCACATGCGACAACCTCACCAGCACTTTTGCCGCGGCCATGGCCGCTTACGACCAGGACATGGAGGCATACGCCAAAGCCGCACAAGCGGCCAAGGAATCCTCACAAAAGGTACTCCCCCCCATCTTTGTATCAAACTCCACCCCAGAGGGCTTGGAATCGATCCTAGCGCACTCTGACGGGCACTTTGCCGCCGTCAGCTCGGAGCAGGGCCTTTTTACGTCGCTGATCCTGGACATCTACGCGAAAGAAACAGCCAAAGTAGCAGACGTGGTCCTATACGCTTTCGACGGCGAGTGCATATCTACTCATCGCGTAAGCCGCAAAGCCTACGTAGGCCCGGTACGCGGCGGCATAGTATGCTTTGCCCAGTCCGGCAGCATCGCCGCACTGATCCGCACATCGCGCGGCACAGGCCTAGCCGAGCGCTTTATCATGCTCGCCGAAAAGCCCATGATGGGCACCCGCGAATGGATCGACCAGGGTCACGAAGCTCTAGTATCGCACCTGCAAGACATGCAAAGCTACGCGGACATCTGCGCGGATATCTATGCCACCGCCACGGACTTCGTGGCCACCGCCAAAACCCGCCAAACCATACGCGATAAGATGACCTCCATCGAGCAAGACTTTAAGTATCACTCGCAAGGCCGCGACGCAGGCATACTAGGCAGATATCATAGCGGCACAATGCGCGGCCTGGCCAGCAAGCTGCCCGGCTTTGTACTCAAGATAGCGGCATTGCTACAGCTTTCCGCGGGCTCTGCTGATACTGCTGGCGCTGGTGGTGGTGGTGGTGGATGGGAGACGGAAGGCGAAGTAGGCTCGGTACTCGATGACAAGTACGTAGATAACGCGATGCAAGTGTATGAGTCGTACTTAGACTACGCTGCGCGNNAGACGGACTACGAGTGCATACTAAAAGCTTTTAAGTCTGACAAGCCCATGCTAGAGCGCGATATCATACAGTCGCGCCGCTTTGTTAAGCCTTTTGTGGACATACGTCGCGAGCAGTCAAAGGCCATACGCGAGTGCCTTGGTGATATGGTAGACCAGGGAGTGCTTACCCGCGAGGAAAGAGGCAAAAAGGTTTTTTATAGTCTGGCATAGGGTTTTGGTACTGTACCCGGGTTGCTTTTATAGCTTCCCGGGTTTTTTTATTTTTGTTGTAAAAATGTTGAAAGTGGGAAATTTTTATTAACCATGCTGTTAATGTGGGAATCAAAATTTGAGTGAAAATCGACACAAAAATTGATTTTTTTAACTCAAGGTTTTTTTACGCGAAAAAGGCAATAGTTTCAATGGTTTATCGTAATATTTGTGTGATTTTGTAGTGTTCCTTGTGTTGCTCTATAATAGTGGTCAAAAACATCAATAAAATCATAGGGTTAAGTGTGAATTTGTGGCAATTTTCGGATTCGGTTTTTGCTGTTATATACAGGTGCGCTGATCTGTCGAAAGACTGACGTCAAAAAGTTTTTTTTTTTTTTTTTTT
>JRYI01000824.1_pt1 | contig 11927 bp, 10 predicted proteins | sample 235361 | NCBI WGS metagenome assembly JRYI01 (sample SAMN03074212, study PRJNA261471) | activated sludge metagenome | biome: Common Effluent Treatment Plant; feature: Wastewater; material: Activated sludge; isolation source: activated biomass in a lab-scale reactor treating industrial wastewater at...
GTCTCGTTGCGGCGCTGGTATTCGACGCTCGCCATCTCTTCGTAGCGGGCCAGCCGCGCCTTGGACTTGGCCTGGCGCGCCTTGGGGTTGGAGCGCGCCCACTCCAGCTCGGTCTTCATCGCCTTCTGGTGCGCGGCTTCCTGCTTGGCTTCCTGCGCCAGGCGATCGCCCTTCTGCTCCAGCCAGGAGGAGTAATTGCCCTTCCACGGGATGCCGTGGCCGCGGTCGAGCTCGAGGATCCACTCGGCGGCGTTGTCGAGGAAGTAGCGGTCGTGGGTGACGGCCACCACGGTGCCGGGGAAGCGGGTGAGGAACTGCTCCAGCCACTCGACCGATTCGGCGTCGAGGTGGTTGNNAGGATGTTCTCGTACTTCGCCTGCTCCTCGGCGAGCTTGTCGAAGTCGGCGTCGGGCTCGGCGTAGGCGGCGTAGATCTCCTCGAGCTTCTGGCGCGCCTCGATGATCTCGCCGAGGCCGGACTCGACCTCTTCCTTCACGGTCTTGGCCGGGTCGAGCTCGGGCTCCTGCGGCAGGTAGCCGATGCGCTGGCCGGCGAGCCACTGCACTTCGCCGTCGTACTCCTTGTCGACGCCGGCCATGATGCGCAGCACGGTGGACTTGCCCGAGCCGTTGAGGCCGAGCAGGCCGATCTTCGCGCCGGGGAAGAAGGAGAGGGAAATGTCCTTGATGATCTGACGCTTGGGCGGCACGATCTTGCTCACGCGGAGCATGCTCATTACATACTGGGCCATGGAATCCGTCTTCTGTGTGGATGGCGTAAGGGCGCGAGTCTACCCCAGCCGGCAGCGGGCGGGGAGTCGCCCGCGGCGGTTGCGGCGCTCAGCCGCGCGCGAGCCGGCGGGCGAACTCGCCGGCGGGCAGGGGGCGGTCGAACAGGTAGCCTTGCAGGTGGTTGCAGCCGCGCGCGGCGAGGAAGTCGCGCTGCGCCTCGGTCTCCACGCCCTCGGCGATCACCTGCAGGCCGAGGCTGTGGCCGAGGGCGATGACGGCGGTGGCGATCTTGCCGTCGGTGGCGTCCTCGCCGATGTCGGCGACGAAGCTGCGGTCGATCTTGAGCACGTTCACCTCGAACTGGCGCAGGTAGGCGAGCGAGGAGTAGCCCGAGCCGAAGTCGTCGATCGACAGCGCCACCCCCATCTTGCGCAGCCGCGACAGGGTGTCGATGGTGCGCTCGATGTCGCTCATCAGCATCGTCTCGGTGAGCTCGAGCTCGAGCAGGCCGGCCGGCAGGCGGTTGGCGGCGAGGGTGTCGCGCACCAGCGCCACCAGGTCCTGCTGGACGAACTGCGCGGCCGACAGGTTCACCGCCACCGGCACCGGCTCGAGTCCGGCGTCGATCCAGCTGCGCAGCTGGCGGCAGGCTTCGCGCAGCACCCATTCGCCGATCGGCACGATGAGGCCGGAGGCCTCCGCCGCCGGCACGAAGCGGCCCGGGCCGAGCAGGCCGAGCTCGGGGTGCTGCCAGCGCAGCAAGGCCTCGGCGCCGATCAGGCGGCCGCTGCGCGCCTCGACCTTGGGCTGGTAGTGCAGGCGCAGCTCATCGCGCACCAGCGCCCCGCGCAGCTGGTTTTCCAGCAACAGTTCGCCGAGCGAGGTGGTGTTCATGTCCGCCGAATAGAACTGGTAGTTGCCGCGGCCGATCGACTTGCTGCGCTGCATGGCCGATTCGGCGTTGCGCAGCAGATCGTGCGCACGCTGGGCGTCGTCCGGGTAGAGGGCGACGCCGAGGCTGGCGGTGACCGTCAGTTCGTGCTCGCCGATGCGGTAGGGGGCGGCGATCGCCGCGAGGAGCTTGCGGGCGATGGCCGCCGCATCCTGGGTGCCGCCGACCTCGGGCAGCGCGAAGGCGAACTCGTCGCTGCCGAGCCGGCCGAGGGTGTCGGTGTCGCGGATCTGGGCGAGGCAGCGGTCGCGGAACTGCAGCAGTAGTGCGTCGCCGGCGTCGTGGCCGAGGCTGTCGTTGATCGCCTTGAAGCGGTCGAGGTCGAGGAAGAGCACCGCCGCGCGGCGGCCGTCGCGGCGGGCCTTGAGCACCGCCTGGTTGAGGCGGTCGAGGAACAGCGCGCGGTTGGGCAGGCTGGTGAGCGGGTCGTGGTGGGCGAGGTGGCTGATGCGGGCCTCGGCCTCCTTGCGCTCGGTGACGTCCGAGAAGATGCCGATGTAGCGGTTCGGCGGCGCGTCGCCGTCGCGGATCGCGGTGATCGACAGCCACTCCGGGAACACCGTGCCGTCGCGCCGCCGGTTCCAGATCTCGCCCTGCCACTGGCCGCGGCTGGCGAGGGTGGCCCACATGTCGCGGTAGTAGTCGCCGCCGTGGCGGCCCGAGCCGAGGATGGAGGGCTTGCGTCCCTCGACGTCTTCGGGCCTGTAGCCGGTGATGCGGGTGAAGGCGGGGTTGACCGCGACGATGCGGGCCTCGGCGTCGGTGATCAGCATGCCCTCGCTCGCCTCGGTGAACACCGCGGCGTAGAGCCGCAGCGCGTCCTCGGTGTGTCGCAGCGCCTCGAGCTTGTCGCTGAGCTCGTGGTTGGCCGCGGCGAGCTCGGCCGAGGCGCGGCGCAGCCTGCCCTTCTCGAGCACCAGGTAGCAGCCCAGCGCGAGGGCGGCGAGCAGCAGCACCGCGCGGTAGCCGCCGGCGATGCGGGCGGCGCGCTCGTGGCCGGCGCCGTAGGCGTAGACCAGGCGCTCGCCGAGCGCCGCGTTCGGCAGGCTGACGATCTGGCGGTTGAGGGCGTCGACCCGCGGCGCGCGCTCGAGGATCAGGCCGGCATGGGCGAGCACGTTGCGCAGCGCGTCCCGATGCGCGGGATGACGCTCGGCCGCGCGTTCGAGCGCCTCGATGCCGTCGCGGGCACCGGCCCCGCCGGGCAGTTCGACGCCGATCGCGGTGGCCATCACCGCGTGCGCGAGCCGGTCGATGGGCGCGGCGAGCGCCGCCGGCAGGTCGGGGCGGGCGAGCAGTTCCTCGACCGCATGCGGAAAGTAGCTCAGCGAGTTGCGGAGCACCGAGTGCTCGCGCTTGAAGTGGTCGATCAGCGCGTCCTTGTGCTGCTGCAGGCTGCGGTAGGCCTCGATCTGGTCGCGCAGCTGACGCCCGTCCTCGGGGGAGAGGAAGGACGGCAGGCCGGCGAGGCGGTCGAGCTGCGCATGGACCCGGCGGCTGCCGGCGACCAGCGCGTCGAAGTCGGCCGCGAGCCCGAGCCGGCTGCCGAGCACCGCGAGGTCCAGTTCGGCGGCAGCGGCGCGCAGTTCGCGCAGCTCGCGGGCGTAGGGCTGGTGCTCGTCGTTGGACACCGAGTCGGCGCGCTCGAACAGCCAGCCGAGCGCCAGCGCGCAGCCCAGCACCAGCAGGGCGCGGCGCAGCGTCGACGGGGCGGGGCGGGCGATCATCGCGCGGCCCCCGACGCGACGCGGCCGGTGAGACTGTCGAGGAAGGCGGCGATCAGGCGGCGGTCGTCGGCACCGATCTCGCGGCCGAGCTGGTAGCGCGCCATGATGCGGATCGCCTCGTCGAGGGTCGCGGCCGAGCCGTCGTGAAAATAGGGGGCGGTGAGCGCGACGTTGCGCAGGCTGGGCACCTTGAACACGTGGCGGTCCTCCTCGCGGCCGGTCACCCGGTAGCGGCCGAGGTCGGTCTCGGTGGCGCCGCCGCGGTCGGCGAAGTAGTCGCCCATCACGCCGAAGCGCTGATACATGTTGCCGCCGACGCCCACGCCCTGGTGGCAGCTCGCGCAGCCGAAGGCCTTGAAGCGGGCGAAGCCCGCGCGCGCCTCGGCGCTGATCGCCTGCTCGTCGCCGCGCAGGTAGCGGTCGAAGTCGCCGTCGACCGGCACCAGGCGGCGCTCGTAGTGGGCGATGGCGTCGGCCACGCTGGCCGGGGAGATGCCGCCGTCGGGATAGAGGCGCTCGAAGCGGGCGCGCATCGACGGCTCGGCGGCGAGGCGGGCGACCACCTCGTCCCAGCTCGAGCCCATCTCGCTGGGCTCGTGGATCGGTCCGGCGACCTGCTCTTCAAGGGTGGCGGCGCGGCCGTCCCAGAACTGGGCGAGGCCGAGCGCGGCGTTGAAGATGCTCGGTGCGTTGAGCGCGCCTACCGCGCCGCCGACGCCGACCGAGCGCGGCCGTCCGTCGCCGCCGCCCGCCTCGGGGCTGTGGCAGCTCGCGCACGCGATGCTGCCGTCGCGCGACAGCAGGCGGGAGTGGAACAGCGCTGCGCCCAGCGCCGCCTTGTCGGCGTGCGCGGGCGAAGGGTGGGGCAGGGGCGACACCGGGCCGCGGCGTTGCCAGGCCTCGAGCATGGGTTGGAGGTCGCGGTCATCGAGGTCGGCCGGGGTGTCGCGGGCGGCAAAAACCAGCCCGGCTGCCAGCGCCGAGATCAAAGCGAAGATGAGGAGGTGGGGGGCGCCATGTTTCACGGGGGCGGATACTAGCCTGACTCGACCCCCAATGTTTGATCTGGATCAATACAAAACTGCTGCGCATCCCCCGGGCGCGCTCATTTCTCCACGAAGGCGCGTTCGATCACGTAGTCGCCCGGCTCGCCGATGCGCGGCGAAACCTCGAAGCCGCGAGCGTCGAGCATCGCCGCGCAGTCCTTCAGCATCGCCTGGCTGCCGCACAGCATCGCGCGGTCGCGCGCGGGGTCGAGCGGCGGCAGGCCGGTGTCGGCGAACAGGCGGCCGCTGTCGACCAGCGCGGTGATGCGGCCGTTGTTGCGGAAGGGCTCGCGCGTGACGGTGGGGTAATAGATGAGCTGGGCGCGCACCTGCTCGCCGAAGTAGGGGTGGTCCGGCAGCTCGCGCTGGATGAAGTCGGCGTAGGCGAGCTCGGAGACGGTGCGCACGCCGTGGATCAGAATCACCTTCTCGAAGCGGGCATAGGTCTCCGGATCCTGGATGACGCTCAGGAAGGGTGCCAGCCCGGTGCCGGTCGCCAGCAGGTAGAGGTGGCGGCCCGGGCGCAGGTCGTGCAGCACCAGGGTGCCGGTCGGCTTCTTGCTGACCACGATCGGATCGCCCTCGCGCAGGTGCTGCAGGCGCGAGGTGAGCGGGCCGTCGGGCACCTTGATGCTGAAGAACTCGAGGTGCTCCTCGTAGTTCGGGCTGGCGATGCTGTAGGCGCGGGTCAGCGGGCGGCCGTCGACCTCGAGGCCGATCATCACGAACTGGCCGTTCTCGAAGCGGAGCGCCGGGTTGCGGCTGGTGCGGAAGCTGAACAGGCTGTCGTTCCAGTGACGGACGCTCAGCACCCGTTCGGTGGCGAGATTGCTCATGGCGGGTTTCCCTCCGGAGTGTTCAAGGGGAGTCGGGGATGGGATCCATGCTAGGGCGAATCGTTTAGTTGAATTACGGATAATCTCAATAAGGTTGATCGAAGGAGTCGATATGCGATACACCCTGCGCCAGCTCCAGGCCTTCGTCGCGGTCGCGCGCGGCGAGAACGTCACGCGCGCGGCCGAGGCGCTCTCGCTGTCGCAGTCGGCCACCAGCGCCGCGCTCGCGGAGCTGGAGAACCTGTTCGGCCAGCCGCTGTTCGACCGCATCGGCAGGCGCCTGCGGCTCAACGAGCAAGGCCGTCTGCTGCTGCCGCACGCGGTCGAGCTGCTCGACCGCGCCGAGGAGATCGAGGCCCTGCTGCGCGGCGAGCGTGGCCTCGGCAAGCTGCGGGTGGGGGCGACGCTGACGATCGGCAACTACCTGCTGCCGCTGATCGTCGCCGGCTATCTGCAGCGCCACCCCGAGAGCGGAGTCGAGCTCAGGGTGGACAACACGACGACGATCGCCGGCCTGCTGCTCCACTACGAGATCGACCTTGGCCTGCTCGAGGGCGAGGTGGAGGAGGCCGAGCTCGAGACCGCCCACTGGGTGGACGACGAGCTGGTGGTGTTCTGCGCGCCCGCGCATCCGCTCGCCGCGCGCGGCATGGCCAACCTGGCCGAGCTGGCGCGTGAGCCGTGGATCCTGCGCGAGCGCGGCTCGGGCACGCGCGAGACGCTGGCGCGGGCGCTGAGCGGGCAGCTCGCCGGCGGCTTGTCGGTGCGCCTGGAGCTGCAGCACACCGAAGCGGTCAAGCGCGCGGTGGAGAGCGGGCTGGGGATCGGCTGCATCTCGCGGCTGGCGCTGCGCGACGCCTTCCGGCGCGGCAGCCTGGTGCCGATCGAGACGCCCGAGCTCGACCTGCGGCGCAGCTTCAGCTTCGTCTGGCACCGCGGCAAGTACCACAGCGCGGCGATGCGCCGCTTCATCGAGGACTGCCGCGCGTTCGCCGGCGGCGCGCGGCGCAGCGAGGAGATCCCGCTGCCGCCGGTGGCCTGAGGCGGATCAGCTCGCGGCGCGGCGGCGGAAGTCGCGCAGGCGGAAGCCGAGCGCGAACAGGGTGGCGAAGTAGCTCGCCGCGCCGGCCGCGACCACCGCCGCCAGCCGGCCGGCGCGCTCGAGGCCGCCGATCTGCAGCCACAGCGCCTCGCTGCCGGCGGCGAACCAGAGCACCGCGCCCATCACCGCGAGCGCCGCGAACAGCTTCGCCGAGAACGCGCCCCAGCCCGCCTGCGGCCGGTATACCCCGCGCCGGCGCAGGCCGCGATAGAGCAGGCCGGCGTTGAGGCAGGAAGCGATGCCGATCGACAGCGCGAGTCCGGCATGGCGCAGCGGCAGGATGAAGGCGAGGTTCATCAGCTGGGTCGCGGCCAGCGTCAGCAGCGCGATCTTCACCGGCGTGCGGATGTCCTGCCGGGCGTAGAAGCCGGGGGCGAGCACCTTCACCAGGATCAGGCCGGTGAGGCCGACGCTGTAGGCGATCAGCGCGCTGCGGGTGTGGAGCACGTCGGTGGGGGTGAAGGCGCCGTAGTTGAACAGGGTGGAGATCAGCGGCACCGCGAGCAGCGCGAGCCCGAGCGCGGCCGGCAGGGTCAGCATCAGGGTCAGGCGCAGGCCCCAGTCGAGCAGGGAGGAGAAGGCCTCGGGGTTCTCGTCGGCGTGCAGCTTGGAGAGGCTCGGCAGCAGGATCGTGCCGAGCGCGACGCCGAGCAGCCCGGCCGGGAACTCCATCAGGCGGTCGGCGTAATAGAGCCAGGACACGCTGCCGCTCTCGAGGAAGGAGGCGAAGATGGTGTTGATCAGCAGCGAGATCTGGCTCACCGACACGCCGAGGATGGCGGGCGCCATCAGCCTCATGATGCGGCGCACGCCGGGGTCGGAGAGGTCGAGCGAGAAGCGCGGCAGCATGCCGATCCGCGCCAGCGGACGAAGCTGCAGCAGCAGCTGCAGCGCGCCGCCGAGGAACACCGCCCACGCCAGCGCGAGGACCGGCGGATCGAAATACGGCGCGGCGAACAGCGCCATGCCGATGAAGGAGAGGTTCAGCAGCACCGGCGTGAACGCGGGGATGGCGAAGCGGCTCCAGGTGTTGAGCACGCCGCCCGCGAGCGCCACCAGCGACATGAAGAAGATGTAGGGGAAGGTGATGCGGGTGAGCTCGACGGTGAGCGCGAACTTGTCGGCGTCGGCGCTGAAGCCGGGGGCCGATACATAGATGATCACGGGCGCGGCGAGCGCGCCGAGCGCGGCGACCGCCGCGACCACGAGCCCGAGCAGGGTGGCGACCCGGTTGACCAGCGCGTGCGTCTCCGCCTCGCCGCGGCGGTTCTTGTACTCGGCGAGGATCGGCACGAAGGCCTGCGAGAAGGCGCCCTCGGCGAACATCCGCCGCAGCAGGTTGGGCAGGCGGAAGGCGACGAAGAAGGCGTCGGTGGCCATGCCGGCGCCGAAGGCGCGGGCGATCACGAAGTCGCGGACGAAGCCCAGGATGCGGGACAGCAGGGTCATCCCGCTCACGGTGGCGAGGGCGCGCAGCAGGTTCATCGGGGCGGGGCGGGAAGGCCGAATTTGTGGGAGCGCGCATGATAGCCGCGGCCGGCGGGGCCGTCAGGTGGAATCCCGCCTGTTTCGGGGGGGCGTGCGCTGCACGCGATGCTTGCATCCTGACCGGCACGCGGATAAAATCACGCGTTTTCAAGAACCACCAAAACGGAATCCAATCTATGGCCAACTCGGCACAAGCTCGCAAGCGCGCCCGTCAGGCAGTCAAGGTTCGCGCTCACAACGCCAGCCTCCGCTCCCGCCTGCGTACCGCGATCAAGGCCGTTCGCAAGGCCGTCGCGGGTGGCGACAAGGCGGCGGCTCAGTCGGTCTTTCGCACCTCGATGAGCACCATCGACAGCATCGCGGACAAGAAGATCATCCACAAGAACAAGGCCGCCCGCCACAAGAGCCGCCTGTCGGCTGCCGTCAAGTCGATGGCCGCCTGATCTTGCCGGACGTTCGCCCGCTGCGCCGATGGCGCTGCGGGCCACAAAAAAAAGCGACCCTCGGGTCGCTTTTTTTTGTGGCCGCCACCAGCCTCGCGGTCAGAGATGGTCGTCGTCGATGTGCTCGATGACGAGGTCGTTGTCGTTGCCGAAATTGACCATGAACTTGTAGGCGAGCGGCTCGACGTCGTGCAGCCGGGCATCGACCATCACCGTCTTGTCGCCCTTCAGCGTGCAGCCGGGGCGCACGTAGGGCGAGTACTTCATGCGGTGGTCGGCGCCAAAGACCGACATCACGCCGCACAGGCGGTCTGCCCAATCGCTGGGGCGGAATCGCTTCCCGTCCCGAGTGACCCCGACAATGACGAAGCTGCGGATCTTCTGGTTCATTTATGACGCCCGACGGTCATGGGGTTTCGTCGGCGCGGCCCGGCCGGGCCGCGCGCAAAACGGGCGGCATTCTAACAGAATTCCGCGCGCCGGACGGGGCTGGCTGGCGCCCGCGGATATATACAGGGGTGCGGTTTTTGGCTTAACATCGTCGCTTATCCCTGCACGGCGGCTGATGCCGCCGTGCACGTTTTGTGCTTCGTCCTGACCGGGGTTTCCATGTCTCATCTGATGAATACTTACGCCCGCCTGCCGGTGGCCTTCACCCACGGCGAGGGCGTCTGGCTCTATGACGAGAACGGCAAGCGCTACCTGGATGCCCTGTCGGGCATTGCCGTCTCCACGCTCGGTCACAACCATCCGCGCCTGGTGCGCGCGATCAGCGAGCAGGCCGGCAAGGTGCTGCACACCTCCAACGTCTATCGCATCCCGCTGCAGGAAGCCCTGAGCGACCGCCTCGCCGCGGTGTCGGGGATGGACGAGGTCTTCATGTGCAACTCGGGTTGCGAGGCCAACGAAGCTGCGATCAAGCTCGCCCGCATGTACGGCCACAACAAGGGCGTCGAGCTGCCCAACATCATCGTCATGGAGAACGCCTTCCACGGGCGCACCCTGGCGACGCTGTCGGCCACCGGCAACCGCAAGACCCAGGCCGGCTTCGAGCCGCTGGTGCCGGGCTTCGTGCGCGTGCCCTACCGCGACATCGAGGCGGTGCGCCGCGTCGCCGAGCACAACCACCACGTGGTGGCGGTGATGCTCGAGATCGTGCAGGGCGAGGGCGGGGTCAATACCGCCGAGGATGAGTACCTGCGCGAGCTGCGCGCCATCTGCGACGAGCGCGGCTGGCTGCTGATGCTCGACGAGGTGCAGTGCGGCATGGGCCGCACCGGGAGGTGGTTCGGCTGGCAGCATGCCGGCGTCAAGCCGGACGTGATGACGCTGGCGAAGGGGCTCGCCTCCGGCGTGCCGATCGGCGCCTGCCTCACCAGCGGCGCCGCCGCCGGCCTGTTCGGGCCGGGCAACCACGGCTCGACCTTCGGCGGCAACCCGCTCGCCTGCGCGGCGGCGCTCGCCACCCTCGACGCGATCGAGCAGGACGGGCTGATGGCCAGCGCGCTCGCGGTCGGCGAGGAAATCCGCCGCGGCATGGGCGAGGCCCTGGCCGGCGTCGAAGGCGTGGTCGACATCCGCGGCCGCGGCCTGATGATCGGCATCGAGCTCGACCGTCCCTGCGGCGAACTGGTCGGCCAGGCGCTCGAGGCGGGCTTGCTGATCAACGTCACCGCCGAGCGGGTGGTGCGCCTGCTGCCGGCGCTGATCTTCTCGACGGCGGACGCCCAGGCGCTGGTCGCCGGCCTCGCGCCGCTGATCCGCGACTTCCTGCAGAAAGCCTGACACGGGGCCCATTACATGACGGCACTCAGACACTATCTCCAGTTCAAGGACTTCAGTCGCGAGGAATACGAGTACGTCTTCCGCCGCGCGAAGTGGATCAAGGACAAGTTCAAGCGCTACGAGCCCTACCACCCGTTGTTCGATCGCACCCTGGTGATGATCTTCGAGAAGGCCAGCACCCGCACCCGGCTGTCCTTCGAGGCGGGGATGCAGCAGCTCGGCGGCTCGGCGATCTACCTCAACACGCGCGACTCGCAGCTCGGCCGCGGCGAGCCGGTGGAAGACGCGGCGCAGGTGATCTCGCGCATGAGCGACCTGGTGATGATCCGCACCTTCGAGCAGGAGATGGTCGAGCGCTTCGCCGCCAATTCGCGCGTGCCGATCATCAATGGCCTGACCAACGAATACCACCCCTGCCAGATCCTCGCCGACATCTTCACCTTCATCGAGCATCGCGGCTCGATCCAGGGCAAGACCGTGGCCTGGGTCGGCGACAGCAACAACATGTGCAACACCTGGCTGCAGGCCGCCGAGGTGCTGGACTTCAACGTGCACGTGTCGACCCCGCCGGGCTACGAGGTCGAGCCCGAGCGCGCCGGGCTCTACGGCACCGACCACTTCGAGGAGTTCGCCGACCCGATGGAGGCCTGCAAGGGTGCCCACCTGGTGACCACCGACGTGTGGACCTCGATGGGCTTCGAGGCCGAGAACGAGGAGCGCATGAAGGACTTCGCCGACTGGTGCGTGGACGCCGAGATGATGGCGGTGGCCGCGCCCGACGCGCTCTTCATGCACTGCCTGCCGGCGCACCGCGGCGAGGAGGTCACCGCGGACGTCATCGACGGCCCGCAGTCGGTGGTGTGGGACGAGGCCGAGAACCGCCTGCACGCGCAGAAGGCGCTGATGGAGTTCCTGATGCTCGACCGCATCGAGGACCACTAAGACCGCTTACCGGCCGTGCCCCGGTACGGCACGACAGAAACAGGAAAACACGCATGAGCGACGTCAAGAAAGCAGTGCTCGCCTATTCGGGCGGGCTGGACACCTCGGTCATCCTCAAGTGGCTGCAGGACACCTACCAGTGCGAGGTGGTCACCTTCACCGCCGACCTCGGCCAGGGCGAGGAGCTCGAGCCGGCGCGCCAGAAGGCGCTCAAGTTCGGCATCAAGCCCGAGAACATCTTCATCGACGACCTGCGCGAGGAGTTCGTGCGCGACTTCGTCTTCCCGATGTTCCGCGCCAACACCGTCTATGAGGGCGAGTACCTGCTCGGCACCTCGATCGCCCGCCCGCTGATCGCCAAGCGCCAGATCGAGATCGCCCGCGAGACCGGCGCCGACGCCGTCTCGCACGGCGCCACCGGCAAGGGCAACGACCAGGTCCGCTTCGAGCTCGGCTACTACGCGCTGATGCCGGGCGTGAAGGTCATCGCGCCGTGGCGCGAGTGGGACCTGCTGTCGCGCGAGAAGCTGCTCGCCTACGCCGAGAAGCACGGCATCCCGATCGAGATGAAGCACAAGCAGGGCGGCTCGCCCTACTCGATGGACGCCAACCTGCTGCACATCTCCTACGAGGGCCGCCACCTCGAGGATCCGGCCGCCGAGGCCGAGGAAGACATGTGGCGGTGGACGGTGTCGCCCGAGGCGGCGCCCGACGCCGCCGAGTACGTCGAGCTCGAGTTCGAGAAGGGCGACCTGGTCGCGATCAACGGCACCCGCATGAAGGCCCACGAGCTGCTCGCCAAGCTCAACGAGCTCGGCGGCAAGCACGGCATCGGCCGCCTCGATCTGGTCGAGAACCGCTACGTCGGCATGAAG
>JRYI01000260.1_pt1 | contig 11923 bp, 9 predicted proteins | sample 235361 | NCBI WGS metagenome assembly JRYI01 (sample SAMN03074212, study PRJNA261471) | activated sludge metagenome | biome: Common Effluent Treatment Plant; feature: Wastewater; material: Activated sludge; isolation source: activated biomass in a lab-scale reactor treating industrial wastewater at...
GGCGATGACCTGCATGTGGTGGTTGCCCATCAGTGCGCCGGTCGCCAGCGAGGGCATGCGGCCGTGAAGCCCGTTGAAGCCGAAGCTCTGCCCCAGGAAGTAGGCCGGCGACTTGCTGGAGCAGCCGATGCCGCTGAGCTTGAGCACTTCGGCCGGGCGCACGTTGAGTTCGTAGGCTACCTGCACGATCTGGTTGGCGATAGAGTTATGGCCGCAACCCTGGCATAGCGTCGAGGGCAGCCCTTTGTAATCCGCCTGGGCCAGGCCGATGGCGTTGACTCTGCCCGAGCGCGGTGTTGTTGTTTCCGTCATGATATTTACACTCCGTACTTATGTAAACAGTGGATCAGTAGGCCAGTGGGTCAGTAGATTTAATAGACTGACTGATCCACTGAATACTGATCTACCGAATTTCACCCATCAACACTTCCCGATTATGCCCGTCGTGGCCCATGTCCGTCAGGCCACTGTCGCCGATGGGCATACCGTTGCCGGATGAGAGAGACCCATCTCCGGGCAGGTCCAGTTCCGTCGCGCCGCGTTTGCCCTGGCCATAGGCTCCCTGGCGGCGGCGCGGGCGTTCCTCTTCCGCGGCGGTGATGGCTTCGACTATCCAGCGCGCCGTCAGCGGCATGCCGTCGAGCAGCGCCAGCGATTCGAGGCGCGTGGCCAGTTCCGGTAGCTCGGAGCGTAACAGGGTGTGCATTTGTCCGTCGCGGTTCATCTCGATGACGTAGACATTCTCGTGGCGCTCGATGAACGCGCCCACCTCGTCGTTGATGGGCAGGGCGCGCAGGCGCATAAAGCTGGTGGCGACGCCGGCGGCCGCCAGCCGGTCGCGGGCCTCGTCGATGGCCGGGCGCGTTGTGCCATAGGCGATGATGCCGATGTTCGCGCCTTCAACCTCGTCAATGACCGGCCCGGGGACCAGGTCGCGCGCTGTGTTGAACTTGTGCGTTAGCCGGGCCATGTTGTTTTTCCAGTCTTCCGGTCGCTCGCTATAGACGGCTTTCTCGTTGTGGCCTGTGCCGCGCGCGAAGTAGGCTGCCAGCGGGTGGTCGTTGCCGGGCAGCGTGCGATAGGGGATGCCGTCGCCGTCGATGTCCTTGTAGCGGGCGAAGCCGTGCTCGGCCACGTCGGCCGCCGTCAGCACCTTGCCACGTTTGATCGGCTCGGCCGGATATTCAAACGGCTCCGACATCCAGTTATTCATGCCCAGGTCCAGGTCGCTGAGGACGAAGACGGGCGTCTGGAGCGTGTCGGCCAGGTCGAACGCCTGGTAGCCGAAGTCGAAGCATTCGCGCAGCGACGACGGCAGCAGGATGACGTTCTTCGTGTCGCCATGGCCCAGATAGTAGGTAAAGAGGACGTCGCCCTGACTGGTGCGGGTCGGCAGGCCGGTGCTGGGGCCGACGCGCTGGATGTCCCAGATCACGGCCGGAATCTCGGCGAAGTAGGCCAGACCCACGAATTCGGCCATGAGGGAGATGCCGGGGCCGCTGGTCGCCGTCATGGCGCGCGCGCCGGCGAAGCCCGCGCCGACGACCATGCCGATGGCCGCCAACTCGTCCTCGGCCTGCACGATGGCGTAGGTCGCTTCGCCTGTCTCGGGGTTGCGACGCATCTGCTTCAGGTACCCTTCAAGGGAGTCGATGACGCTTGTCGACGGGGTGATCGGGTACCAGCCGACGAAGGTGACGCCGCCGAAGACGGAACCCAGCCCGGCTGCCTCGTTGCCGGTCATCATGATCAGCCCTTCGGTCTCGTTCATCGGCGCGATGCGGTAGGGGTGGTTGCGGGGCAGATTGGCCGCCGCCCACTCGTAGGCCGCGCGCACGACGTTCATGTTGGCGTCGGCCGTCCGGCGCTTGCCCTTGAACAGGAACAGCAGCGCTTCATCCAGTTCCTCAAGCGGTATATCGAGTAGATGGGCCAACGCGCCGACGTAGACCATGTTGCTGATGTAGTCCTTCAGCTTACCCTTCATGCCCGTTTCGCGGATGAACTCGTTGACCGGCACGGCGAAGTAGGTGATGTCGTCGCGCTGCGGCACGGAGCGCCAGTCGCCGTTGTGGAGGCAGATGCCGCCCGGCGGCAGCGTCTGGATGTCCTGGACGAGCGTCGCCTGGTTGAAGGCCACCAGAATCTCCGACGTGTGGCGTCGGGCGGTGTAACCCTCGTGGCTGACGCGGATGTGATACCAGGTCGGCAGTCCCTGAATATTTGACGGGAATATATTCTTGCCGCTGACCGGAATGCCCATCTTGAACAAGGCACGCAGGATGGCCAGATTTGAAGTCTGGCTGCCGGTGCCGTTGGCCGTTGCCACAACGATCGAGAAATCATTGATGATGAGATCGCCGTCGGCTCGACTCTCCTGCGTTAGAGGTTCGCCCTCAATTGCATCAATACTCATTACATTATTCTCCTTCAAACAATTATAGGCTGTGATGACCCCATCACAGCCTACGAGTAATTCATTACTTATGGTCAGCGATCGCGGGCGTTAATTGCTCGCGGCGTCGCTTTCGGCCGTTCCGCGCAGGTGGCGAACCACGTCGCGGAATGAGATGATGCCAATCGGCCGGTTGTCGTCGTCTACCAAGGGCAGATGACGGAAGTTATAGACCGACATCAGATGCAGCGCGTGGGCNNTTATGGCTGTTCATCTGGCGAATGGCCTTGGCCAGGGATGTGTGCGCGTCCACCTCGACCGGCGCACGAGCGGCCAGCGTTTCCACCGTGTCCTCGGCCAGCCGGTCGCGTATGTCCGTCGGCGTGGGCACTTCTTCGCCGAAAGCCAGGCGGTCGACGTACTCATCGTCCAGTTCGTCGGCTACCCGGTCGGAGATATGATGCTGAATCGGCTCATCCGGCTCCTGGGGTATAACCGTCCACAGGTCGGCCGAGCGGTATAGATCGTCGAGGTTGCCCTTGCCGCGCTTCACCTGCGATTCGGCGATCTGGGCCATCAGGCCGTCGGTGTAAGTCGGGTGGGTGACGTTGCGGAAGACGCCCATGGGGGTGGGGTATTCCATATTGCTGAGGATGTAACCCAACTCGGTGGAATCGGCATCGTGGATCACCAGGTCGGCCTCGGTGATGCCGTCGCCCAGCGTGACCACTTCCGGCGCGAAACCGTTCAGACGGATGCCGCGGTCGTGGTTCTTGCCAAAAACCATCGGCTTGCCATGCTCCAGGTAGAGGATGTTATCGTCGCGCGAGCGCCGGTCGTCCAGGCCTTCCCACTCGGTGGGGTTGAAGATGACGCAGTTTTGATAGATCTCGACGAATGAGGAACCGTGGTGGCTCGCGGCCTGCCGCAGGACTTCGCCCATGTGCTGGGGGTGGGCATCGATGGAGCGAGCTACGAACGTCGCCTCGGCCGCCAGTGCCAGACTGATCGGATTGATGGGGTGTTCGAGCGTGCCCATCGGCGAGGATTTGGTCTTCGCGCCCAGCCGCGACGTGGGCGAGTATTGCCCCTTGGTCAAGCCGTAGATGCGGTTGTTGAACAGGATGATGTTGAGGTTCACATTACGGCGCAGTACGTGGAGCATGTGGTTGCCACCGATGGACAGGCCGTCGCCGTCGCCGGTGATGACCCAGACCGATAGCTCCGGGTTGGCGATGGCCAGACCGGTGGCCAGTGTGGGCGCACGGCCGTGGATGCTGTGGATGCCGTAGGTGTTCATGTAGTAGGGGAAGCGGCTGGAGCAGCCGATGCCGGAGATGAACACGATGTTCTCGCGCGGAATGCCCAGATCGGGCAGTACCTTCTGGATGGTCGCCAGGATGGCGTAGTCACCGCAGCCGGGGCACCAGCGCACCGTCTGATCGGAGGTAAAGTCCTGGCGGGTCAATGTCGGCATGGGAATGGTATCGGTTGTCATGGCTATCTCTCTGTTGACCGTTGACGGCGGTCGTTTTATCCAAGCACCTGCTCGATCTTGCGGCTGATCTCGCCGATCGTGAACGGCCGCCCGTGCACCTTGGTATACGATTGAATGTCGAGCGCGAAGCGCCCGCGCAGCAGAAAGGCCAACTGGCCGCCGTTCAGTTCGGGCACGACCACCTGCCGGTAGCGGCCGAGAATGTCGCGCAGATTGCGCGGGAACGGGTTCAGATAGCGCAGATGAGCATGAGCCACCGACAAGCCGCGCCGTTGGGCCTGGGCCACGGCCGAGCGGACCGAGCCGAACGTTCCGCCCCAACTGAGGAGCAACAGCTCGCCCGAAGCCGGGCCGAACACGTCCTGCTCGGGGATGATCTCGGCCAGCCGGGCGATCTTCTCCGCTCGCTCGCGGACCATCTGCTCATGGTGGAGTGGGTTATAGGAGACGTTGCCCGTCACAGGGGCTTTGCTCAGACCGCCGATGCGGTGCTCCAGGCCGGGCGTGCCGGGAATGGCCCACGGTCTGGCCATCGTTTCGGGATCGCGTTTGTAAGACAGGAACGGCTCGTGGCCGTTGCCGCTAATCCCTTCGGGGTGGCTATATTCAATAGGGGCGATGTCGTCGGCGTTGGGGATCATCCACGGCTCCGAGCTGTTGGCCAGGAAGCCGTCGGAGAGGATGACCACCGGACTCATCGTGCGCACGGCCAGCCGGCAGGCCTCGATGGCGATGTCGAAGCAGTCGGATGGGTTGCTGGGGGCCAGGATAGCCATGGGGCTTTCGCCGTTGCGGCCGAACATGGCCTGGAGCAGGTCGGATTGCTCGACCTTGGTCGGCAGGCCGGTGCTGGGGCCGCCGCGCTGGACGTTGACGATGANNGCGTGGAGGATGTCGCTGGCGGGCGTGATCGGATACGTGCCGTAGAAAAGCGGTTTGCCCATCTTCCGGGCGGCGGTGACGAAGCCCATCGCCAGGGCATTATTCCCCGTCACCTTGCGATAGGTGCCCGGCGGCAGCGAGGCGGGGCGGATGCGATAGCGTTGCTGGAAGATGCGGCTGGTATCGCCGAAGTTGTAGCCGGTCTCCAGAGCGCGGATATTGCCCTCGCGGACGGCCGGCGTCTTGGCGAACTTCTTGTTGATCCAGTCGACGGTCACGTCCAGCGAGCGGTCGAACATCCAGAAAGCCAGCCCCAGCGCGAAGAAGTTCTGCGAGCGGTCTTTCTCTTTGGTCGATAGTCCCTCGATGTCCTTGAGCGCTTCGCGGTTGAGCGACGTGAGCGGCACTTCGATGATCTTGTACTCTTTCAGCGAGTCGTCGTGGCGCGGGTCCGACTCGTAACCGGCCTTGCGCAGGTTCGCTTGGGAGAAGGCATCGGTATTGATGATGATCGTGCCGTGGGTCTCCACGTCCGACAGGCTGGCTTTCAGGGCGGCCGGGTTCATGGCGACAAGAATCTGGGCCGCGTCGCCGGGCGTCAGGATGTCGCGGTTGGAGAAGTTGACCTGGAAGCCGCTGACGCCGGCCAGCGTGCCGACCGGGGCGCGAATCTCGGCCGGGAAATCGGGCATCGTGCTGACGTCGTTGCCGAAGACGGCCGAGGTGTTGGTAAATTGGGTGCCGGTCAATTGCATGCCGTCGCCGGAGTCCCCGGCGAAGCGGATGACGACCGAATCGCGTTCTTCGATTATGTAGTCGTTTTGGTCCATGATGATTTATGGTTCATTAGCTAATGGCCAGTGGCTAATAATCGGTCTGTGTATTGATCACTGACCACTGTCCACTGATTACTAATCTCCCCCCTCCGGCTTGCGGGGATATTGCTCCGGTCGCGCCGGGCGGTTCAGCACCTCGACGGGATAGCGCGCGGCGAGGTACTGGATGATGGAGGCGTAGGTCATGTCGCCCAGGATTTGCCCCTGGCGGTCGATGACCGGCAAGTTGCGGAAGTGATGGTCGTCCATGAGCCATAGCGCGTCGGCGGCCGACGTGTCGGGCAGCACGGTGATGGGGCGCGCCGTCATCACTTCGTCGACCGGGCCGTCAAGTGTTTCCGGCTCGCCGGCAACGCGCCGCAACGCATCCCGCTCGGTGAAGATGCCGATTAGCTCTGAATCGCGGGTGATGAGAGCCGTGCCGCCGCCCGCGGCGCGCATGCGGACGATCGCCTCGCGGACGGTCGTCCCACTCTTGATCTGGCAATATCGTTGCAGATCCAGATGCCGAACCTGTTCGGCTTCCAATTCCTCTCGTAAGGTCATTGTTCCACTCCCCTAGATATTACATTTAGAATCGAAATTTACTCGTAGTCAGGTGCTTTAGTGCCGCCGACGGACAGATATCCGCTGAAGAGCGCAACTAAAGTCGCTAACTACGAGGCAAGAATGACTTTTCAACACCGTTACCTTGTCATCGATTCAGTCAAACAACCAACAGGCAGTCCGGGGCATTGAGTTATGCCGACCTGCCGGATCGCCGCTCTGTTGGAATTTAATTGCTGGACATTGATCAACTACCCGTCACCGGTTCGGTCGGCAATAGCGAGAAATGCTCGATCAACAATCGCCGGCCGCATTCAAAGTCATCGGCGCAGAGCGCATCAACGATTTGTTCGTGAAAGCTCCACACTTCGACCCAATAGCGATAGCGCATGAAACGGGTTAATTCACTGGCATCATAGGCATCCCAATAGGAAACGAGAAGTCCCTGAACGAAGGGATTATTCAGGTGACGAAAAATGGTCATATGAAGCTGGCGGTGTTCGCCGTTGGGGATGTGAATGGGTTCTCCGCGCAGCTTGTTCCAGGCATCGGCCACGATTTGCCGCAATCGCGCCTTGTCATCCGGCGTCAGCAGGATGACTGCCTCATCCCAGAAGCTTACCTCAATCGCCTGGCGAAGTCGACTGAGATGAGTGAACTGTGCTTCGCCGGTGGCCAGGCTAAACATCACGGCCGGCAGCACGCTTTCGGCGAAGTTAAACGGCTCGCGCTGGATGCCGAGTCTGGGCTTGACCGACACGACGCCCATGCCGCGGGCCACGGCCAGTTGCTCGCGCAGCTTGCCCACGCTGACGCCCATGCCGTCGCCGATATCGCTGAGGGCGGGCAGTCGATCGCCGGGGTTGACGTGGTTGGCGACCAGGTAGTTGAGGAATTCGGAATCGAGTTTATCGATTTGCACGGAAAATGATCCAATAAATCAAATTAATCCGATTAATCGGGAGTATACGAAAGCGGACGCTCAATGGCAAATCCTTGAGCGTTTTGCCTGTCTTTGCCGCGATTCATTGAGCGGATGGTTGCCGGTCATGCATGGGGCATGATTCTGAGCGCTTTGTGGGTATTTGCCATGCTCGCCGAAGAAACCAGGCTGAATATCCTATAGTCTGAGATAGGGGAGTTGTGGTCCCACGCCCGGCCCCACGACGGAGGAATAGCGACCAGGGCCGAGCAAACTCATAATGGCTCTACATGAATTAAATAAATATAACGGTTAACAGGGCCAATTGGGTTGCGAATCCCATGGGCCTCCCTTACAATCAAATTTTGAAGCACAATCCTGTTTGATTGAGAAATGACCTGCGTGCTCGCACCCAGGCCTGATGGAGAGGTGAAATGAAAGAGAATGGAAACGTTAACGGCCGCGGTGAAGTAGGCAACCAGACCGTCAAGCGCGGCTTGGCCCAGATGCTGAAGGGTGGCGTCATCATGGACGTCGTGACCCCGGAGCACGCACGCATCGCCGAGGAAGCAGGTGCGGTGGCAGTTATGGCGCTGGAGCGTGTGCCGGCCGACATTCGTGTCAGCGGTGGCGTGGCCCGCATGTCGGACCCCGGCCTGATCAAGGAGATCATGGCTGCGGTCAGCATCCCGGTCATGGCCAAGGTGCGCATCGGCCACTTTGTCGAGGCGCAGATTCTGGAATCGCTGGGCGTCGACTTTATCGACGAGAGCGAGGTTCTGACCCCGGCCGACGAGAGCTATCACATCAACAAGCACGACTACAAGATCCCGTTCGTTTGCGGTTGCCGCAACCTGGGCGAGGCGCTGCGGCGCGTCGGCGAGGGCGCGGCGATGATCCGCACCAAGGGCGAGGCGGGCACGGGCGACGTGGTCGAGGCTGTGCGCCACGCGCGGACGGTGCTGGGCGACATTCGCCGCCTGCAGAACATGCCCGAGGAAGAGCTGATGACCTTCGCCAAGGAGATCGGCGCGCCGTATGAGCTGGTGAAGGAGACTTGGCCGCCTGCCGGTGGTCAATTTCGCGGCCGGCGGCCTGGCTACCCCGGCCGACGCGGCGCTGATGATGCAGCTTGGCGTCGACGGTGTCTTCGTCGGCTCCGGCATCTTCAAGAGCGGCGACCCCGCGCGGCGGGCCAAGGCCATTGTCGAGGCCACGACCCATTTCCGCAACGCGGAGATCCTGGCCCGCGTCAGCGAGAATCTGGGCCAGCCGATGGTCGGTATCGGCATCCACACCCTGGCCGAAGACCAGCAGCTGGCGACCCGCGGCTGGTGAGATGTTCGCTATCGTGATCGCTATCGCTGTCGTAATCGTAATCGAATTTCGATAGCGATTGCGATAGCGATTGCGATATGACGGAGTCGTTCAGCGTAATCTGCGGATTCTCTTTATCTCTTCCGCCACCCCCACAAGTGCCTGCGAATCGGATCGCCGGGGGCGCTGTTCTCGCGGTAGAAATCCTCATCCGGCAGGCTGTCGGCCGTGGCCTCAAACGTGCGGAAGATGTAGTGCGTCGGCAGCCCCGGATATGAAGAGGAGACGGCCGCATCTTCGATTGTAATCCACGTTTCTCCCAGCGTCACATCCTCACTCGCAAGCCCCAGTTCCTCGCGCAAACAGCGCAGAGCCGCGCCTCGCGGGCTTTCGCCGGGCTTCAGTTTCTCCGACGGCGGCACCAGGCGGGCGCGCCGGCGGCCGTCGGCAAACTCCTGTTCCACCTCGATCAATACAGTATCGTTGCGACGGATGATGATCTCGGCTACATCAAGCAGCCGCGCGGGCGGATCGTCCCGGAAGGATGCTTCGCCGGCTGTATATTCCAGCCATAGATCGTCGAGCCGCTTCGATTCCCCTTGACCCCAGCGAACCGTGTCGATACCCGCTCCCATGAGCCACTTCGTCAGTTCGTCTATGGATTGGAATTCACGTTGGGTCATTGGATTACCCGGCACTTTCCAGCCGGCGCTCGTAGGCGGCCAGCGCATCGGGGAATCCGACGCGGCCGAACCCGAAGCGCACGCTGTGGTCGTCGGCACCCAGGCAGGGGCCGGGCAGCAGTAACACGCCTGCGTCGCGGGCCAGCGCGTGGCAGTAGGCCGTGGCTGAGGGCACGTCGATCCCGACAAGGGCGACGGACCCGGCCTGCGGTGGCCGCCAATCGAACAGGGCCGGCCAACGGTCGAAGAATGCCGCAGCCGTATCCAGATTGGCAGCGATGATCTGCCGGTTGCGTGCCGCAAGGGTCTCATGGATGCTCAGGGTGATTGTTGCCAGCATCTCGCTGGGCGCGGCGGCGCAGATGGTAGTGTAGTGCTTCCAGTTGATGATCGCCGCCCGCGTTGCCGGGTCATGCACGATCAACCAGCCGGTGCGCAATCCCGGCAGGCCGTAAGTCTTTGACAGCCCGGAGAGGACGATGGCCCGCTCGTATCGATCGGCAGCCGAGGGCAGCCGGTCAGCCGGGACGTGCTCCAGCCCCCGATACATCTCGTCGCACAGGAGCCAGGCCCCGCGCCGGCGTACGATATCGATGAGCGCGTCGAACTCGGCCGCGGCGGGCAGGTAGCCGGTGGGGTTGTGGGGGAAATTGACGACGACGAGACGGGTGTCGTCGGTGATGAGGCGTTGCAGTTCGTCCAGGTCGAGCGACCAGCCGCCGGGCCGCGGCCGGAGAGGCCAGCGGCTGACGTTGCCGCCAACGTGGGCGGCCAGATTGAGCAACGAGTCATAGGCCGGGGTCAGGACGATGACGTGGTCGTTCGGTTCCAGCAGCGCGCGCATGGTCAGGTAGATGCCTTCTTCGGGCGCGCCGAGCATCACGACTTCGTCCGAGCTAACCCGTTCGTAGAGGGCGGCCACGGCCGACCGTAATTCAGGATGCCCTTGCGATTCGGTGTAGCCCAGTTGCAGATTCAGCAGTTCAGTCGGGTCGGCGTCGGCCAGATGCAGCAATTCGCCCACGCTCATCGTCTCGCAGTCGGAAGCGCACAGCAGGTGGGGGGTAGTGAATTCATAGAGAGAGAAGAATTGTTCGGTGGCAAACGGTGGGATGTACATATGTATTCCTGTAAGGTTCCGGGTGGGTTACGGTATCGATTCGCGACTAATTGTACTCGGGTTGATGCCGGCAGGCAGACAGGACGGATGAGCGAGATGGGTTTCTTAATCGGCATCGTAAGCGGTATGGGTTAAATCAAGGGGAGATGATCCGTGATTGGGGTCATTGCGCCGCGCATGGCTTCCATTCATTAGCCCGGCGCGACAGGTTTAATTTCAGGGAGAGATTATGCGATTGCCCAATTTCATTGTCGGCGGAGCGCTTAAGGCCGGCACGACCTCGCTCAATTATTACCTCAAGCAACATCCCGAGGTCTATATGAGTCCGACGAAGGAGCCGCGCTACTTCGCCTACGATCCCGCCGCTCCACGGAACGGAGACGATCCGGGGCTGCACTTTCCAGTGACGACGCTGGAGCAATATGCCGCGCTCTTTGCCGGTGCAACGAACGAGAAGGCCGTCGGCGAGGTCTCGCCCCATTACATCATCAGCCCCATCGCCCCACAACGTATTAAAGAGACGGTGCCTGATGTGAAGCTGATCTTCAGCCTGCGCCATCCGATCAAGCGTGCCTATTCCGTCTACTGGCAGGCAGTGCGGTTGGGAAACGAGAATCGGCCTGTCGAGCAGGCTCTGACTGAGGCCGAGCATCGCGTGCGCAACGGCCGCTATTTTGCGCTCTTGCGCAACTGGTATGACGTTTTTGAGCCGGCGCAGATCAAGGTCATTCTTTTCGACGATCTGTCGCGCGACGCGCTGGCGGTTTTCCAGGATGTTTGTCGCTTTTTGAATGTGGACGATACCTTCGTGCCCGACCTGACCATCCGTAACAAGGGCGGAGCGCTGAAGAATGAACGCCTGGGTCGCTTCTATGAGCAATTGAAGAACAGCCGGTTGAAACAAGCCGTCGATCCCCTTTTTCCCGAACGATTGCGGGATAAGGTCAACGACTTGCGTAACCAGAACTTTGAGGAGCCGCCGCCCATCCCCGCGGACGTGGCCGAGCGATTGCAAGCCTACTACCGGNNCGGGATTTGTCGGCCTGGAAGAATTAGTGTCGCTATGCAAGGCCGTAGTCGTTCCGTCTCGATGGTTCGTCCGCCATTTGACTCAGCCGATACACCTTAAGACGTTTTGTAAGAAACAGTTTCTACAATGGGGATTGTAGCTTTTTCATAGCGTAATCTCAGGATAGTCAGTGCGCCCACGTCGCACCGCAATTCCAGACTGAAATTTATAGCGAGTTCCAAGCGTAATTTCAGGTTCGTTGGCGTGACTATGTCGCATTGCAGTTTTATGCCATAAATTGTGCCCAGTTCCATAGTGTAGTTTCAGGTCATCCCGAGTCGCCTGCCTTCCCACGCCGGCATTATATACCAGTGGCTGACATGCGTTGCCAGGAGTGAGGTTGCAGCAAATCTGCTCTTGGTTCGGCTCGATCGGGCAATCATATTCGCGCGTCATGGACGCAGGACTTCTCATGAGCGGCAGAGTGTTCTTAAGCATTGTTATCCCGGCGTATAATGAGGAAAGTCGGCTCCCCCGCTCTCTCGATCAGGTCATCGACTTTGCCTCCTCCCGGACGTATCCGGTGGAAGTCATCGTCGTCAATAATAACAGCCGGGATCGCACCAGGCAGATCGCCCAGGAGTTTGCTGACCGGTACGATTTTGTCCGCGTATTGGATCAGTCGATTCAGGGTAAGGGCGCGGCGGTGAAGGTG
>JRYI01000608.1_pt1 | contig 11911 bp, 10 predicted proteins | sample 235361 | NCBI WGS metagenome assembly JRYI01 (sample SAMN03074212, study PRJNA261471) | activated sludge metagenome | biome: Common Effluent Treatment Plant; feature: Wastewater; material: Activated sludge; isolation source: activated biomass in a lab-scale reactor treating industrial wastewater at...
GGCGGTCGCCGCGGTGCTCGGGGCGGGGGCGGGCTTTCGCGTGTGGATGCTGCACGGGGTCACCGGCAGCGGCAAGACCGAGGTCTACCTGCGGCTGGCCGAGCGCATGCTCGCCGAGCGGCGCCAGGTGTTGATGCTGGTGCCCGAGATCGCGCTCACGCCCCAGCTCGAGCGTCGCGTGGCGCAGCGCTTCCCGGCCGCCAGCGTGGTCAGCCTGCATTCGGCGCTCGCCGACGGCGCGCGCTCGCGCGGCTTCGTGCAGGCGCTCGCGGGCGAGGCCGACATCGTCCTCGGCACCCGGCTGGCGGTGTTCGCGCCGCTGCCGCGGCTGGGCGTGATCCTGGTGGACGAGGAGCACGACGCCTCCTACAAGCAGCAGGAGGGCGTGCGCTACTCGGCGCGCGACGTCGCCGTGTGGCGCGCGCGCCAGCGCGGCGTGCCCGTGGTGCTCGGTTCGGCCACGCCCTCGCTCGAGACCTGGTATCACGCCCGCAGCGAACGCTACGCGCCGCTGGTGCTCGGCCAGCGCGCGCTGGCGGCCAGCCTGCCCGCGGTGCGCTGCGTCGATACCCGGCGCATGCGCCTCGACGAGGGCCTGAGCCCGGCGCTCAAAGAGGCGCTCGCCCAGCGCCTGGCGCGCGGCGAGCAGAGCCTCGTCTTCCTCAACCGCCGCGGCTACGCGCCGGTGCTGTCCTGCCCGTCCTGCGGCTGGGTCAGCCGCTGCCCGCACTGCTCGGCCAACCTGGTGGTGCACCTCGCCGACCGCCGCCTGCGCTGCCACCACTGCGGCTGCGAGGGCCAGATCCCGCACGCCTGTCCGAGCTGCGGCGAGCAGGACATCCGCCCCTTCGGCCGCGGCACCCAGCGCGTCGAGGCGCGCCTGGCCGAGCTCTTCCCCCAGGCGCGGGTGTTGCGGGTCGACCGCGACGCCGCGCGCACCCGCGGCCAGTGGGAGGCCCTGCTGGCGACGATCGCCGACGGTGGCGCCGACATCCTGGTCGGCACCCAGATGATGGCCAAGGGCCACGACTTCCCGCGCCTCACCCTGGTCGGGGTGATCGGCGCCGACGCCTCGCTGCACGCCGCCGACTTCCGCGCCCCGGAGCGCCTGTTCCAGCAGCTGATGCAGGTCGGCGGCCGCGCCGGGCGGGCGGCGCTGGCGGGCGAGGTGCTGATCCAGACCGAGTACCCGGCGCATCCGCTGTACCAGCAGCTCGCCCGCCACGACTTCGACGCCTTCGCCCGCATGGCGCTGCAAGAGCGCCGCGCCGCCGGCTTTCCGCCCTTCACCCATCAGGCGATGCTGCGTGCCGACGCCCCCGCGCTCGAGGACGCGGTCGAGTTCCTGCGCCACGCGCGGCGGCTCGCCGAGGGCTGCGCGCCCGAGGGCCTGCGCCTGTTCGATCCGGTGCCGATGCGCCTGACCCGGCTCGCCCGCCGCGAGCGCGCCCAGCTGCTGGTGGAGGCCGACCGCCGCGCGCCGCTGCAGGCCTTCCTCGCCGTGTGGGTGGACCTGCTCCGTCGCCAGCGCACCGCCCGCGAGCTGCGCTGGCAGCTCGACGTCGATCCGCTCGAGGTCTGATCGGCGCGCTCAGTCCGCCGGCCACAGCCAGGCCGCGCCGCCGCGCCGGCGAACGGCCGATCTTGGGGTAACATGTTCGTCACTTGACTGCTCCGATTCCGAACTCCTGCGATCCGAAAGCGATGAAGAACAGCAGCGCCCCGTTCCTGAGCTACAAGCTCGACGTGCTCAAAACCGCGTCGATCAGGGCCGCGAACGTGTTCTACCGCGAGCGCGTCGATCTCAGCATCCGCGAGCTCCGCGTGCTGCGCCTGATCCACGACAGCCCCGGCATCCTCACCACCGACCTGCGCCAGCGCCTGTTCATGGACAAGACCGTGCTGTCGAAGGACATCAGCTTCCTCGAGCGCCGCGGGCTGCTCGCGCGCAGCCTGTGCGCCAGCGACAGCCGCCAGCACTGCCTCGCGCTGACGCCCGAGGGCGAGCGGGTGTGGCGGGAGAGCGAGGAGATCGGCCGCCGCCTCGAGGACGAGATGTTCGCCGAGCTCGGCGACGAGGAATGGCGCCAGCTGCACGCGCTGCTCGACAAGGCCCTGCTGTCCTTCGAGCACTGGAACAGCGTCCACGAGGGACGCGCGTCCCAGGTCCCGCGCGGCTGAGCGCCCCGCGCGCAGCGGTCCGCCCCGCCCACCCCGCGGCGCCGTCCGCGCGCCCGCCGCTCCGCCCCGGATCGGTGTAGGCTGGCAACGCGCCCGCGCGCGCTCCCTCCGTGCGCGAGGCGATCCGTATCACCCATAAAAGAAAGGCAATTTCGACATGACTTCCAGCGCACCCGACGACCTGCGGCCACCGATCCGCAGCCTGCTCGTCGCCAACCGCAGCGAGATCGCGATCCGCGTCTTCCGCGCCGCCAGCGAGCTCGGCATCCGCACGGTGGCGATCTACGCCCACGAGGACCGCTTCGCCCTGCATCGCTTCAAGGCCGACGAATCCTATCTGGTCGGCGAGCCCGGCCAGCCGATCCGCGCCTACCTCGACATCGAGGGCATCATCCGCATCGCCAAGGAGGCCGGGGTCGACGCGATCCACCCCGGCTACGGCTTCCTGTCCGAGAATCCCGAGTTCGCCGAAGCCTGCGCGCGCGCCGGCATCACCTTCATCGGCCCGCAGCCGGAGGTGATGCGCAAGCTCGGCAACAAGGTCGCCGCGCGCGCGCTCGCCCAGGCCGCCGGGGTGCCGGTGGTGCCGGCCACCGCCGCCCTGCCCGACGACCTCGACGCCGCCCGCGCCGAGGCGGCGAAGATCGGCTATCCGCTGATGCTCAAGGCGAGCTGGGGCGGTGGCGGCCGCGGCATGCGGGTGGTGGAGAACGAGGCCGAGCTGGCGCCGGCGCTGCAGGTGGCGCGGCGCGAGGCGCTCGCCGCCTTCGGCAACGACGAGGTCTATCTCGAGAAGCTGGTGCGCCATGCGCGCCACGTCGAGGTGCAGCTGCTCGGCGACCTGCACGGCAACCTGGTGCACCTGTACGAGCGCGACTGCTCGGTGCAGCGGCGCAACCAGAAGGTGGTCGAGCGCGCGCCCGCGCCCTATCTCGACGACGCCCGCCGCGCCGAGCTGTGCGAGCTCGGCCTGCGCATCGGCCGCGAGGCCGGCTACACCCATGCCGGCACGGTCGAGTTCCTGATGGACGCCGAGAGCGGCGCGTTCTACTTCATCGAGGTCAATCCGCGCATCCAGGTCGAGCACACCGTCACCGAGGAGGTCACCGGGGTCGACGTGGTCAAGGCCCAGATCCGCATCTCGGAAGGCGCGCGCATCGGCGACGAGGGCGCCCAGGTGCCGGCCCAGCGCGACATCCGCCTCAACGGCCACGCGCTGCAGTGCCGCGTCACCACCGAGGACCCGGAGAACGGCTTCACCCCCGACTACGGCCGCCTCACCGCCTACCGCAGCGCCGCCGGCTTCGGCCTGCGCCTGGACGGCGGCACCGCCTACAGCGGCGCGGTGATCACCCCCTTCTACGACTCGCTGCTGGTCAAGGTCACCGCCTGGGGCCACAGCCCGGGCGAGGCGATCTCGCGCATGGCGCGCGGACTGCGCGAGTTCCGCGTGCGCGGGGTGTCGACCAACCTGCGCTTCCTCGAGAACGTCATCGATCATCCGCTGTTCCGCTCGGGCGCGTGCACCACCCGCTTCATCGACGACACCCCCGAGCTGTTCGAGCTCAAGCCGGTGCGCGACCGCGCCACCCGCCTGATGGAGTTCCTCGCCGAGGTCACGGTCAACGGCAACCCAGAGATGGCCGGCCGCAAGGCGCCCGAGCAACCGGTGCCGCTGGCGCTGCCGCCGGCCTGCGATCTCGGCGCGCCGCCGCCGAAGGGTAGCCGCGACCGCCTGCTCGAGCTCGGGCCGGAGGGTTTCGCGCGCTGGATGAAGGACGAGCGGCGGGTGCTGTTCACCGACACCACGATGCGTGACGCCCACCAGTCGTTGTTCGCCACCCGCATGCGCAGCGCCGACATGCTCGCGGTCGCGCCCCACTACGCGCGCATGGCGCCCGAGCTGTTCTCGCTCGAGTGCTGGGGCGGCGCCACCTTCGACGTCGCCCTGCGCTTCCTCAAGGAAGACCCCTGGGAGCGCCTGGCGCGGCTGCGCGAGGCGGTGCCCAACATCCTGCTGCAGATGCTGCTGCGCGCCTCCAACGCGGTGGGTTACACCAACTACACCGACAACGTCGTGCGCCACTTCGTCAGGCAGGCGGCCGACACCGGGATCGACCTGTTCCGCGTGTTCGATTCGCTCAACTGGGTGGACAACATGCGGGTGGCGATCGACGCGGTGCGCGACAGCGGCGCGCTGTGCGAGGCGGCGATCTGCTATACCGGCGACCTCTTCGACCCGGCGCGCCCGAAGTACAACCTGAAGTACTACGTCGATCTCGCCAAGCAGCTCGAGAAGGCCGGCGCCCACATCCTCGGCATCAAGGACATGGCCGGCGTGTGCCGCCCGCGCGCCGCGCGCGAGCTGGTGCGTGCGCTCAAGCAGGAGGTCGGGCTGCCGATCCACTTCCACACCCACGACACCAGCGGCATCGCCGCGGCGAGCGTGCTGGCGGCGATCGAGGCCGGCGCGGACGCGGTCGACGGCGCGCTCGACGCGATGAGCGGGCTCACCGCCCAGCCCAGCCTGGGCGCGATGGCCGCCGCGCTCGCCGGCAGCGAACGCGACTCAGGGCTCGACCTCGACGCCCTGCAGTCGCTGTCGCACTACTGGGAGGCGGTGCGCCGCCACTACGCGCCCTTCGAGTCGGACCTGCGCGCCGGCACCTCGGACGTCTATCGCCACGAGATGCCCGGCGGCCAGTACACCAACCTGCGCGAGCAGGCGCGCGCGATGGGGCTGGAGCACCGCTGGCCCGAGGTGGCGAAGGCCTACGCCGAGGTGAACCTGATGTTCGGCGACATCGTCAAGGTCACCCCGACCTCCAAGGTGGTCGGCGACATGGCGCTGTTCATGGTCGCCAACGACCTCAGCCGCGCCGAGGTCGAGGACCCGGAGCGCGAGATCTCCTTCCCCGACTCGGTGGTCTCGCTGTTCCGCGGCGAGCTCGGCTTCCCGCCCGACGGCTTCCCGCGCGCGCTGCAGCAGAAGGTGCTGAAAGGCGCCGAGCCGCTGCCGGGCCGCGCCGGCGACTTCCTGCCGCCGGTCGATCTCGAGGCCAAGCGCGCCGAACTCGCCGAGCTGCTCGGCGCGACGCCGAGCGAGAACCAGCTCTCGTCCTACCTGATGTACCCGAAGGTGTATCGCGACTACCTCGAGCACCAGCAGCGCTTCGGCGACGTCGCCCTGCTGCCGACCTCGGCCTTCCTGCACGGCCTGCGCGACCGCGACGAGATCGCCGTCGGCATCGAGCGCGGCAAGACCCTGATCATCCGCCAGACCGGCCGCAGCGACACGCCCGACGACGAGGGCCGGGTCAAGGTCTTCTTCGAGCTCAACGGCCAGCCCCGGCTGCTGCGCGTGCGCCAGGCCGGCGCCGAGGTCGTGCGTCGCCATCCGCGCATCGAGGACGGCAACCCCGCCCATGTGGGCGCGCCGATGCCGGGCGCGGTGGTCACGGTCGCGGTCAAGGAAGGGCAGAAGGTGCGCAAGGGCAGCCCGCTGCTGTCGATCGAGGCGATGAAGATGGAGACCGTACTGGTCGCCGAGCGCGACGCGGTGGTGGCCCGGGTGCTGGTCGCGCCCGGCGACCGCATCGAGGCGAAGGACCTGCTGGTCGAGCTCGCCTGAGCGAGCCCGGGGCGGACGGCTCGGCCAGCGTCCGCCGCGATTTTCTCAGAGGATCTTGTCGAGCGCGTCGCGATAGCGCTCGACCGCCTCCTCGCGGCAGCCGGCGCTGACGTTGAGGTCGCGCACCAGACCGTCCTCGAGCGCGTAGCACCAGCCGTGCACCGTCACCGTCTGGCCGCGCGCCCAGGCGTCGCGCAGCACCGAGGTCTGGCAGATGTTGACCACCTGCTGCATGGCGTTGAGCTCGCACAGGCGGTCGACCTTCGCCTTGGGGTCGTCGATCTGCGCCAGCCGGCTGTCGTGGCGGTCGCGCACGTCCTGCACGTGGCGCAGCCAGTTGTCGGTGAGGCCGGTGCGGTTGTCGAACAGCGCCGCCTTCACCCCGCCGCAGCCGTAGTGGCCGACNNACGAAGACCTCGCCCGGCGCGAGCCCGATGATCTGGTTCGCCGGCACGCGGCTGTCCGAGCAGCCGATCCAGAGATACTCCGGCGACTGCTGGTTCACCAGGCGGGAGAAGTACTCGGGGTCCTCGCTGTGCATCCGCTCGGACCAGTTCTTGTTGTTGGCGAAGAGGTGATCGATCGTCTGGGGCATGTTCGGCCTGGGCGTGCAGGGTTTGAATCGAAGGGTGCCAATTATGAACACTCGCTTCCGCCCTTGCCAGCGCCGCCGAGCTGGTTGCGCATCGCGACCTCGCGGGCCATTGCGCAGCGCCGTGCGCGGCGCTCACCAGACGCCGAGCGCCTCCAGCTGGCGCGTCGCGGCCTCGGCCCAGCCGCGGTTGGCTGCAGGGCTCGCCGGGCTGGGGTGCAGGATGCGGCCGAAGTTCAGGCCCGCCACCTCGCCGAGCGCCGCCGTCGCGCGCCTCTCCGCCCAGTTGCCGATGCCGATCACCCATTCGGGCTGCAGCGTCGCGATCACCGTGCGCAGGTGGTCGTCGCAGGCCGCCAGCAGCGGCCTCGCGTCCGCCGCGGCCAGCTTGTCGGGGGTGAGGTTGCGGCCATGCTCGAAGAAGGCGAGCGGGCAGTAGTTGGAGACGAAGTGCTCGGCGAAGAAGGCCTGGGGCGCGCCGAAGCGGGCGCGGAACAGGCCCCACAGGCGCTGGCCGCTGACCTCCGCGCGGGTGCAGGCGAAGCCCTCTACCGGCCGCTTCGGGTTGGGTTGCGCCGGCTGGCCGATCGCGCCCTCGAGGCCGAGCCAGTCGCGCGCGCTGGCGATCTCGCCGAAGGGCACGCCGATCTGCGCCATGCCGAAGGGGCCGGGGTTCATGCCGACGAAGACCACGCGCTTGCGTCCCTCGCCATAGCGGCGCAGGTAGCTGGCGTGGACCGCCCAGGCGTAGTCGAGCGGGTTGTACACATGGGTCACCGGCGCGGAAAAGCGCAGCCGGTCGACGCTGGCGGAGAGCGCGCGGGCGGCCTCGATGAGTTTGTCGGCGGTGGTCATCGGAAGAACAACTTCAGCAGGTAGAGGGTGGCCATGCCGGCGCCGATGGTGGCGAACACGCTGCGGCTGCGCCAGGCCACCGCGGCGGCGACCAGCGCGGCCCACGGCCGCGGGCCGTCGAGCGCGATCCTCACCTCGTCGCCGGCGACGAACAACGCGCTCGCGGTGAGCGCGGCAAAGCTCGCCGGCGCGATGTGGCGGCACAGCGCGTGCAGCCAGGGCGGCAGGCGATGGCTGGCGAACAGGCCGATCATCAGGTAGCGGTAAAGATAGGTCAGCGCGCCGACCACCGCCAGCAGCGCGAGCAGGGTCGGCGTGCTCATCGCGCGCCCTCCAGCCGCCGCACCGTCCAGGCGCCGGCGACCAGGCCCATCAGGATCGCCGCCACCAGGCCGAGCCTGTACGGCAGCGCGGCGAAGGCCAGCGCGCCGATCGCGGCCGCCAGCGCCGCGGCCTGGCCGGCGCGCTCGCGCAGCAGCAGGGTGAGCAGAGCGATGAAGGTCAGCGGCACCGCGAAGTCGAGCTCCCACGAGGGCGGGATGGTGGCGGCGAACAGCAGGCCGGCCGCGGTCGACAGCTGCCAGCCCGCCCACAGCGTGAAGCCGGCGCCGAGGAAGTACCAGTGGCGCAGGTCGGGCGCGGCTTGGCGCGGGATCGCGTCGTTGCCGCCGCGGCCGCGCGGCGCCTCCGCCGGTGGCGCGGCGCCGGTGTCGTCCCGGCGCTGGTAGCGCAGCACCGCCACCGCGTAGGCCTCGTCGGTGAGGAGGTAGGCGAGCAGCAGGCGCCAGCGCCGCGGCAGGTGGCGCACGTACTCCGCCATCGAGGCGCTGTAGAGCACATGGCGCACATTGAGCAGGCCGGCGGTGAGCGCGATCGGCAGCGCGCCGGCGCCGGCGGCGAGCATTTGCACGATCACCAGCTGGGCGGCGCCGGCGAACACCAGCGCCGAGGCGAGCTGGGCGACCCAGGCCGGCACGCCGGCGGCGAGCGCGGCGATCGCGTAGATCATGCCGAAGGGGGCGACGCCGAGCAGCAGCGGCGCCTCGTCGCGGCAGCCGGCGAGGAACTCGGTGCCGCGGCTCATGCCGCGCGCGCGGCGCTGCCCGCCGAAGCCTGGTGCGCCTCGCCGTTCCAGGGCGCGACCTTGAGCAGCAGCAGCATGCCCGGGATCGCGAGCGCGAAGCACAGCCAGAAGAAGCTGTACCAGCCGAGCGCCTCCACCAGCCAGCCGGCGGTGGCGTTGATGAAGGTGCGCGGCACCGCCATCAGGCTGGTGAACAGCGCGAGCTGGGTGGCGGTGTAGGCCGGATGGGTGGTGCGCGCCATGAAGGCGACGAAGGCGGTGGTGCCCAGCCCGGCGCCGACCGCCTCGCCGGCGATCACCAGGGCGAGCACCACCAGCCGGCCCGCGTCGGATTCGCCCGGTCCGAGCCAGGCCATCCACACGAAGCCGAGGATGGTGACGAACTGCACCACGCCGAAGATCCACAGCGCGCGGTTGATGCCAAGCTTGACCATCCAGATCCCGCCGAGGATGCCGCCGATCACCATCGGCCACAGGCCGGCGTTCTTGGCGATCACCCCGATCTCGGTCTTGCTGTAGCCCATGTCGAGGTAGAAGGGGGTGGCGAGCGCGGTGCACAGCGAGTCGCCGAGTTTGTAGAAGAACAGGAAGGCGAGCACCAGCAGCGCCGAGCGCACGCCGTGGCGGCCGAAGAACTCCTGGAAGGGCTCGAGCACCGCGGCGCGCAGGGTGCGCGGCGTGCCGGCGGCGGCGAGCGGCTCCTTCACCAGCAGGGTCATCGCCAGGCCGGGGATCATGAAGGCGGCGGTGATCACGAAGACCTGGCTCCACGGCAGGTGGTCGGCGAGGATCAGCGACAGCGAGCCCGGCACCAGGCCGGCGATGCGGTAGGCGTTGACGTGGATCGCGTTGCCGAGGCCGAGCTCCGCGTCGGGCAGGATCTCGCGGCGGAAAGCGTCGAGGGCGACGTCCTGGGTGGCCGACAGGAAGGCGAGCGCGGCGGTGAGCGCCACCACCAGCGGCAGGTTCTCGGTCGGCGACAGCTGGCCGAGCCAGGCGATCGAGGCGAGCAGGCCGAGCTGGGAGACGAACATCCAGCTGCGCCGGCGTCCCAGCCAGGGCAGGATGCCGTAGCGGTCGAGCAGCGGCGCCCACAGGAACTTCCAGGTGTAGGGGAACTGGATCAGCGCGAAGGCGCCGATCGCCTTCAGCGACAGGCCCTCGGTCTTGAGCCAGGCCGGCACCAGGTTCAGCAGCAGGTAGAGCGGCAGGCCGGAGGCGAAACCGGTGAAGATGCAGATCAGCATCCGGCGGTTGAGCAGGACGGCGAGCCAGGCGGGGAGCGGGCGGGAAGGCAAGATCGGCTTCGGCGGCGGTGGCGGGAGCGGCGATTATCGCAGATCGGGCCGGGCGCGGCCGCGTGGCCTCGGCCGCGCCGGCCTTCACAATTCGATACGTTCCTTGCGCCGGCGCCGGAGTGCGCAAACAATGCGCGCAGAGCGATGGATCCAGACCTGTGGGAGGAGATGCGCCATGTCGTATGTGGTGACGGTGGCGTTCGGCGGCAATCGGGAGTACGAGCTTTCCCTGCACGATGCCGAGGTGGACGCGATGAGCAAGGACCAGGCGCGCGCCTGGCTCGCGCATGAGTTCGACGCGCTCGAATGCACGCCCTCCAACCCGATGGGCAAGGTGCTCGCGCTCGACATGATCCTCAACGTCGCCAAGTACGGTGGCGAGCAACGCTTCGAGCAGGCGGGCGAATGGGCGCACCAGTTCGCCCGCGCCACCGCGGCCGCGCTCGACCGGCCGGCGATCCGGGTCGACGTCGCCGCCTTCGTCGTCGGCTGAGCGCGCAGCGGGCTCAGCCGCCCGCCATGCCTGGCCGGGCGGCGGCGAGCAGGAGTTCGGGCAGCGCATTCACCGCCGTCTCGGCGCGGTCGGCGGAGAGCACGCGCAGACGCGGCGTGGCGAGCTGGCGGTTGGGTGAATCCGCCGCGAGCGTGCGCCAGAGGGTCTGCAAGCTGTCCTCGAGGAAGGCGCGGTCGGTGCCAGCGTCCACCAGCAGCACCACCCTGGACAGCGGCACGCTGTCGAGCAGGCGGCCGAGCTCGTAGCGGCAGCCCTGGTTGCCCGCCGAAAAGCTGCGCAGATCCATCAGCACGACGTCGGCGCCGCGCGCCAGGCGCTGCATCGCCAGCTGCCAGGTGTCGGCATGGCAGAAGAACTCGTTGACGCGATGGCGACCGTCCGGGTCGGGACCGAGCGCGCGCGTCGCCAGCCTGCGCTCGAGGTCGGCCCCGTCATGCACGAACTGGCGCGACAGCCTGCCGCCGACGAAGTCGAGGAACTCGTGCGGTTCCACCGTCGTCGTCGCCAGGTCCGGGCCGGCGATCAGGCTGATGTCCCCCAGCCGCAGCCAGCGCTTGGCGAGCGCGTCGAAGAGCCGCTCGCTGCGCGCGCCGAGCGCGAACACCCGCAGCAGCAACAGCGACGGCGCGTCCGCGCGCGCGCGCCCGAGGCCGGCGATCCGCCAGCCGGCGCCGCTCACCAGCTTGTAGACGAGAAAGGCGACCGGGCCGGCGGCCATCCAGGCCACGCCCTCGAAGCCGAAGCTCACCGTCTGCACGATCGCGAACAGCAGCCACATCGCGTCCAGGGTAAGCGCCTGGTCGCTGCTGCGGCGCGCGAGGTGGCGTCGACCGAGCCAGCCGAGGATCAGCCAGCCGCCCACCGCGGCGAGCGCCGCGCCGGCGAGCATCAGCGCGAAAAACGTACCGCTGCCGCCGAGCCCGAGGGTGCCGCCGATGCCGACCGCGGCGCGCAGGCCGGCCTCGCTGCTGCCGACGAGCGCGATCGCGAGCTGCGAGCCGGTCAGCGCCGCCACCATGAACACCAGCACCAGCGGGCCGACGGCGCGGATGCGCCGGTGCAGGAAGGCGAGCAGCAGCAGGGTGGCGGGCAGGTTGGTGATCAGCCAGAACTGCGCCACGGCCAGCGCCGACAGCGCCGGGTTGCGGGCCAGCGCCCAGCCGGCGAAGGCGAGCACGAGGCCGAAATACAGCGCGCCGATGAGGAGCCGCTGGGCCCGGCTGGTCGCCGCGGTCAGCCCCACCGCGAGTGCGGTCGGCCAGGCATAGCAGGACAGCAGCCAGAGGAAGCGCGCCGCGACGAAGCCGCCCTCGCCCCAGGCGAACACCATCCAGGCGACACTCAGGCTCAGCGCGTAAGCGAGGCCGGCCGCCACCTGCACGCTGACCGCGCGGCCGAGCGAGCGCCGGATCGCCCGTGTCGCGGGCCCGCCAACGGGCGGCGCGGGCGCGACGTCCTCGAGCGCAAGGCGCGCCTCCGGCGGCCGTGCCGGCGGCGGCGTGGGCGCATCCGGCGGCGACGTCCCGCCGCTGCGCGCCATCGAGCGCAGCACCGCGCGTCGATAGAGCGCGAGCAGGCCGAGGGACACCGGCAGGGTCAGCGCCGCACTGAGCAGGACCAGAAAGGGCAGCACGCCCGTGCCGATCAGCACCACCTGCGAACTCGTTTCCATCGCGCCGCTCCCCGCACGTCCGCAGCGGGCGTGCTCAGCCTGCCCTGCTTCGAGTATAGCGGCCGCCGCCGCGCCGCACGGCCC
>JRYI01008964.1_pt1 | contig 11871 bp, 10 predicted proteins | sample 235361 | NCBI WGS metagenome assembly JRYI01 (sample SAMN03074212, study PRJNA261471) | activated sludge metagenome | biome: Common Effluent Treatment Plant; feature: Wastewater; material: Activated sludge; isolation source: activated biomass in a lab-scale reactor treating industrial wastewater at...
GTTCCATCACGCGGTGGTCGACTTCATGAAGGCCATCGAGACGGGCGGGACGATCTCCCCCAACTTTTATGATGGTCTGAAAGAGATGGAAGTTCTGGCCGCGGTCGTCGAGTCGAGCAAGAGCGGCCGCAAAGTGACCGTATAGCGCAAGCCGCCGGCTTGCGGCGCGGCAGAACACAACCTGACAGGTTGTGCTACAGGAATCATATGAAATTTGGCGTCAATACGNNCCTCATCGAGATCGCCTTCGAGGACCCGGCGACCATCGACGTGGCCGCGCTGGCGGATTATGCGGCCGCGCTCGACTTGGGCGTGCTGGCCTGCGGCGTGTTTGGGCCGGGGCGCAATCTGGTGTCGGCCGATGCCGCCGAGCGCCGCGCCGCGGCCGGCTACATTCGCGGCCTCATCGACGCCGCCGCGCAACTGGCTCCCACGCTCAGCGGGGCCACGCTGAGCGGGGCCACGCTGGGCGGGATGATCCCTGTCGTCGGCGGCCCGATGTACGGCGCGGTGGGCAAGACCCCCGCCGCCGACCGCGACGCCCGCCAACGCGAGCGCGACCTGGCCGCGGCCGAACTGCGGCCGTTGGCCGCCTATGCCGGCGAGCGCGGCGTGCGGCTGGCGATGGAAGCGCTCAATCGTTTCGAGACCGACCTGATCAATGTCGTCGATCAAGGGCTGGCGATGGTCGAGGCCATCGGCAGCCCCCACGTGGGCCTGCATCTGGACACCTTCCACATGCATCTGGAAGAGCAGGACTCCGGCGAGGCCATTCGCCGGGCAGGCGAGCGGCTCTACCACTTCCACGCCTGCGAGAACGACCGCGGCGTGCCCGGCCGGGGGCAGGTGCGCTGGCCGGCGGTGGCCATCGCTCTCGACGACATCGGCTATGGCCGCGACGGCCGCGACGGCTTTGTCGTCATCGAGAGCTTCACGCCCGAAGTCACGTCCATCGCCCGCGCCGTCTGCATCTGGCGCGACGTCGCCCCGGATCAGGACACGATTGCGCGAGAGGGGTTGGGGTTTTTGAGGAAGATGTTGGCGCGGTAGTTCGTAGTTCGTAATTTTGGAGCATCTTATGGCCGAAAGCATTCTAACCGACACCAAACACAAGCCGGCGCCGCCGGACGCTCGCCCCGTGCTGGAGGCCGCCCACATCGCCAGGCAGTTCCCCGGCGTGCTGGCGCTCGATGACGTGTCGGTCGCCTTCTATCCCGGCGAAGTCCACGCCGTGGTGGGCGAGAACGGCGCGGGCAAGAGCACGCTGATGAAGGTATTGGCCGGGGCGATCAAGCCCGACGGCGGGGAGCTTCGGCTCGACGGCCGCCCGGTGGCGTTCAACCACCCGTCCGAGGCCCAGCAAGCGGGCATCAGCATCATCTATCAGGAGTTCAACCTGCTGCCGGAGCGCACGGTGGCGGAGAACATCTTCCTCGGCCGCGAACCCCACCGCTTCGGCGTCATCGACTACAAGCAACTGGAAGCCGACACCCGCGCCGTACTGGAGCGGCTGGAAGCCCAGGACCTGATCAGCCCCACGGCCCAGTTGGGCACGCTGTCGGTCGCCCAGCAGCAGGTGGTGGAGATCGCCAAGGCGCTCAGCTTCGACGCCAAGGTGCTGATCATGGACGAGCCGACGGCCGCGCTGGCCTCGCAGGAAGTGGCCGTGCTGACCGATCTGGTGCGCCGCCTGCAGGCGAGCGGCATCGCTGTCATCTACATCTCCCACCGTCTGGTCGAGATATTCGACCTGGCCCAGCGCGTGACGGTGCTGAAGGACGGCCAGAAGGTGACCACGGAGCCGATTGGCGATCTGACGATGAGCCGCATCGTGGAGCTGATGGTCGGCCGCGTGCTGTCTGATTATTTCCCCGAACGCGCCCGGCCGGAAGACATCGGGGACGTGGTTCTGCGGCTGCGTAGGGCGTCGAACGACGCGCTCCACGATATCGATCTGGAGCTGCGCGCCGGGGAGATCGTCGGCGTGGCCGGCTTGCAGGGGTCGGGCCGCACGGCGCTGGCCCAGGCCATCTTCGGCGTCGAGCCGTTCCAGACGGGGGCGATGGAGTTCGACGGGCGGGCGGAACTGTTTCACACCCCGGCCCAGGCCATCCGCAGCCGCCTCGGCTACGTGACCGAGGACCGCAAGTACGAGGGGCTGGCGCTGAAGCAGCCCATCAACGACAACATCCTGCTGACGCTGCGCACGCTCCAGCACAAGATGAGCCGCATCTTCCAGAACGGGACGCGGGGCGACAGGGATATGGCGCTGGAACTGGCGCGCCGGGTGGACGTGCGCGCGCCGACGATGGAGCGCGAGGTGCGCACCCTGAGCGGCGGCAATCAACAAAAGGTGGTGCTGGCCAAGTGGCTGGCGACCGACGCGAAGCTGCTGATCTTCGACGAGCCGACGCGCGGCATCGACGTGGAAGCCAAGGCCAGCATCCATGAGCGCATTCGCGAGCTGGCCCGCGCGGGCACGGCCGTGCTGATGATCTCCTCGGAACTGCCCGAAGTCATCGGCATGAGCGACCGCATCCTCGTCATGTGGGACGGGGCCATCATCGGCGAACTGCCCGCCGGCTCAAGCGAGGCGGAGATTATGCATCTGGCAACAGGGCAAAAGGAAGATACGAAATACGAGATACGAGATACGAGTGAAGAGCACGCGCTCTGAACTCGTATCTTGTAATTCGTATCTCGTATCTCGAGGAGATTGTTATGACGGCACTATCACCAACCGCATCATCCCCATCGGCCATCAGCCGGGCGCGGGCCTGGGTGCGGGCGCGCAATATCCCGCCGGTCTACGGTATCCTGGTCATCATATTTTTGGTGTCGATCCTGCTCGACCTGTTCTTCGGCATCGATAACCAGCTGTTTATCTTCAACCCGACCATCCTGACCAATATTCTGGTGCGCTCGGTGGCGCTGGGCATCGTCGCCGTGGGGCAGACGTTCGTGATGATCGGCGCGTCGATTGACCTGTCGGTGGCCTACATGATCAGCGTCACGGCCGTCGGCGCGTCCTATCTGATGGCCGGGGACCCCAACCGCGTGTGGTGGACGGTCATCGTGCTGTTCATCGTCGGCGCGGTCGTCGGGCTGGTCAACGGCACGATCATCACCAAGCTGAAGGTCAACCCGCTCATCGCCACGCTGGGCGTGGGGTTGATCCTCAAGGGGCTGCTCAACGCGTCATTCGCCAACTTCGCCGGGTCGGTGCCGGCCAGCTTCCAGACCTTCGCCTACGGCGCTATCGGCCCGCTGCCCATCTCGGTGCTGGTGCTGTTCGGGGTGGTGATCGCCGGGTGGTTTTTGCTGCGCCGCACGCGCTATGGGGCGCACCTCTACGCCGTGGGCGGCAGCGAGGAAACGGCCCGCCTGTCGGGGTTGCACACCGACCGCATCCTGACCCTCTCGCACGTGATCTGCTCCATGACGGCCGTGCTGACCGGGCTGTTCGTGGTCAGTCGCCTGCGTTCCGGCGCGCCCTGGGTGGGCACCGACGGCCTCTATGACCTGGAGTCCATCGCCGCCACGGTCATCGGCGGCACGGCGCTGTCGGGCGGCAAGGGCGGCGTGTGGGGCACCTTGGCCGGCGTGCTCATCTTCAGCCTGCTGGACACGATGTTCAACCAGATCGGCATCGACGCCTACATGAAGCAAATCCTGCGCGGCGCGATCATCATCCTGGCCGTGGGGTTCTATACCTTCCGGTCGAAGGCGGAACAAGGGTAATTACGAATTACGAATTACGAATTACGAATGAAGAACGGTTCTGAACTCGTATTTCGTATCTCGTATTTCGTAACTGGAGGAAGGATGTTATGACACAAATCACGGCAACAACGTCGGCTTCGGAATCGTTCGGCGCACGGGCGGTGCGCTGGTTGCGGTCGGTGAACCCGGTCTATTTCATCGCGCTGGTGCTGCTGGCGGCCGTCGGCTATCTGAACCCGGTGTTCTTTACGCCCGATCCTTTCCTGGCCTTTCTGGCGCGGGCGGCGCCGCTGATGATCCTGACCGCGGGGCAGGCGTTCGTGCTTGTCTCCGGCGGGTTCGACCTGTCGGTCGGCTCGGTCGTCACCTCGACCGTCATCATCAGCGCCATCCTGGCCAACAACGATCCCAACTCGACGTGGTGGGTCATCCTGTTCCTGTTGGCGGGCGGCGTCCTCGTCGGGCTGATCAACGGCGCGGTGACGACTTATCTGAAGGTGCCGTCGCTCATCGCGACGCTGGGCATGCTGCTCGTCGTGCGCGGCGTGGGGCTGCTGTGGTCGGGCGGCGCGCCGCGTGGCTACCTGCCCGACAACCTGCGCATGTTCGGCCGCAGCGGCATCGAGGGCATCTTCGGCCTGCGCCAATTCCCCTATGCGGTGATTCTGCTGGTGGTGTTCGGCCTTCTCTACTGGCTGCTGCTCCACCGCATGAATTACGGCCGCCAGCTTCTGGCCCTGGGCGACAACCCGCGGGCCTCGCGCCTGTCGGGGGTTAACGTCAATCTGGTGCGCATTTCGGCCTTCGTCATCTGTTCGGTGTCGGCGGCCATTGCCGGCATCCTGATCGGCGGCCGCGGCGGCGTGTCGATTGAGGCCGGCACGGGGCTGGAGATGCAATCCATCGCCGCGGCCGTGCTGGGCGGCACGATGTTGTTGGGCGGCCGCGGGTCCATCCCGGCGGCCATGACCGGCGCGCTGGCGCTGGAAGTGTTGTTCACCCTGCTGAACCTGATGGGCCTGCCCAAGCCGCTGCGCGACGCCGTGCAGGGCCTCATCATCATCGGCGCGGTGGCCTATACGGCTTATAGCACGAGGAAGACGAGATAATTGATATGAGGAGGTGATGCCTGATACGGGATACTTCAATAAGCGAGCACAGGCCTGTGGCCACGCTCAACGTATGTTTAAAAAACCTTTAACTTTAATATGTGGAGGAGAGATCCATGAAACCGTTGCGAGTTTTGTTCTTGATGGTGGCGATGATGCTGATGATCGCCCTGGTAGCCTGTGGCGGCGGGGCGACGACGACCGAAGCCCCCGCGGCCACGGAAACAACAGCCGAGGAACCCGCGGCCGAAGAACCGGCCGCCGAAGAACCGGCGGCTTCGGCCGGCGCCGGCCTGGGCATGGAAGCCGCGGCCGTGGCCCAGCAGTTCTTCTCTCAGGAAGACCTGGACAACTCCATTCGCCTGATCGGTGTGACCCCCGAAGGTCCCGAAGGCGAGCCGTGGCTGCAATACCTGGAGCCGAACTTCATTGATACGGCCCAATATGCCAAGGAAGGCCCCTACACCTTCTGCTTCTCCAACGCGGGCGTCAACAATCCGTGGCGCGTCGTCGGCTACAACACGATGACCGCCGAAGTTGAGATGCATCCCGAAATTGAAGAATGGATCCACGTCGACGCCGAAGGCAGCGACGAGAAGCAGATCTCCGACATCCAGGACCTGGTCGCTGGCGGTAACTGCGACATCCTGATCGTCAGCCCCAACACGACCCAGGCCCTGACCCCGGCCGTGGAAGAGGCTTGCAAGGTTCTGCCCGTGGTCGTCTTCGACCGTGGCGTGCAGACCGATTGCCCGGCCACTTTCGTACAGCCCATCGGCGGCTACGCGTTCGGCTACACCGGCGCGACGTTCCTGGCCGATAACCTGGAACCGGGATCGAAGGTCGTCGCCTTGCGCATCCTGCCCGGTGTCGACGTGCTGGAGACCCGCTGGGCGGCCGCCAAGCAGGTGTTCGAGGAGCGCGGCATCGATGTGGTTGAAGTTGCTTTCGGCGACGGCAACAACGACAAGGTCAAGACCATCATCACCGACGCCATCCAGAAGCACGGCCAGATCGACGGCGTGTGGATGGACGCGGGCGCGACGGCCGTCGCTGCTGTCGAGGCTTTCGAGGACGCGGGCGCGCCCTATCCGGTCATCAACGGCGAGGACCAGCAGGACTTTCTGGTGAAATGGCAGCAGGAAGGGCTGACGGCCATTGCCCCGACCTTCCCGACCTTCCAGTGGCGCACGGCGGTCATCGCCGCGCTCATGGTTCTGCAAGGCGAGCAGGTTCCCGACCCGTGGCGTCTGCCGCAGCCGACCGTGACCCAGGAGAATCTGGATCAGTACGTCCAGCCCGACATGCCGCCGCTGCATTACGCGATGTGCGGCTGCGAAGCCATGCCCGGTTTCCCGGAGCGCTGGCAGTAAGCGAGATACGAGATACGAGATACGAGTGAAGAGCGCGACGAGCGAGCAATGATCTGTTCAACGTCCGATACGAACTTGTATCTCTTGTCTCAATGAGGTGATATGAAATACGAGATGCGGGTGAGGAAAACACTGTGCGAGCTTTAACCGGCTCACAGCACATTCTGAACTCGTATCTCGTATTTCGTATCTCGTATTTTGGAGTGGGGGATCATGATTGAGATCGGCTTTCACACAGATGCGTTTAACAGCGCGTATTGGAGCTTTGAGCGGTGCTTGCAGTGGGCGCAGGACAACGACGTCCACTACATCGAATGCGGCACCATCGACGGCGTGAGCTGGATCCACGGCCTGGGCTATCAGCCCCACGTCGCCCTCTGGGAAGACCCTCTGGCCCTGCGGGAGAAGATGGCGCGCTACGGCGTCCGCTTCTCGCAACTGGACGCGGCCTTCCCCCTGTCGTTGCCCACGGCCGCGTCCCTGGGCGAAACCTACATCAGAAATTCCATCCGCTGGGCCTATCTGGCGGGTTGCGACCATATCGACACGACCGACAACATGCACAAGCCCGACGGTCTGAGCGACGAAGCGGCGCTGGAGATGATGAAACGCATCTACGGCAACGTCCTTGAGGACGCGGCGCGCTATGGCATGACCATCAACATCGAGCCGCACGGCTACTACACCACCAAGCCGGAGTACATGGCGCGCATGCTGGACTTCTTCGACACGCCCCATCTGCGCATGAACATGGACATCGGCAACACCTTCATCGCCGGGCAGGACCCGGTGGCTTTCCTGCAGCGCTTCAAGGACAAGGTGAGCCACGTCCACGTGAAGGACGTCAGCCATTCGCTGGCGGCGGCCATGCGCGGCGAACTGACCGGCATCGCCGTCAGTCAGACGGCCATCGGCGATGGCGTCAACGCCGACAACATCCGCCAATGCTTCGACATCCTGGCCGACATCGGCTACGACGGCGTGGTCAGCATCGAATGCGAAGGGCAGGGCGGCCCGATGATCGAGAAGAGCCTGGCTTGGGTCAGGGAGTTGGTGAACGAAACAAATCAACGAATGTAGATACGAAATACGAGATACGAAATACGAGTCAAGAGGCCTCACGGCAGGGACGATCACTCATCCGGACGACGTTCTGAACTCGTATCTCGTATTTCGTATCTCGTATCTGGAGGAAATATGGCGATTAAACTGGGCATCAATATGGAATACGTCCGCCACCACGACAAGCCGTTTGAGTACGGCGTGCGCAAGGCGGCCGAGATCGGCTATGAGTACGTCGAGCCGATGGTCCATCTGGGCCGGGAGCTGCTGAGCGAGGCCCGCTATTTCCACTCCGTCTCGATGTACGACGACCCCCTCTGGGCGCGGGAAGTGGCCGAGAGCGCGGGGATTAAGTTCTCCGGCCTCTCGGCCCACACGCCCCTGTGCAAGCCGGAGATCAGCGTCGAGTACCTGAAGCAGGCTATCCGCTGGGCGGCCGACGCCGGCGCGCCGGTGGTCAACACCGACGAAGGCCCCAAGCCGCTCTGGACGACCAGCGAGCAGGACTACACGCTCATGACCTACACCCTGACCGAGGCGGCGCGGGTGGCCGAGCGCCACGGCATCAAGATCGGTCTGGAGCCGCACCAGCAGTACAGCAAGACCCCCGACGGGCTGGACAGCATATACAATCTGGTCGATTCCCCGGCTATCGGCATCAACTACGACACCGGCAACAGCTATCTGGCCGGCGGCAGCGACCCGTATGAGTGGCTGGAGCGCGTACTCGACCGGCTCGTCCACGTCCACGCCAAGGACATCAGCATGGAGCAGGGCGCGGCCGAGCGCGGCAAGGTGACCGGCACGCCGGTGGGCTGCGCCTGCGGCGACGGCGTGGTCGATTGGGAGCGCGTCATCGCCCTGATCAAGCCGGTGGCCCAGGACAAGGACATCATCCTCTCCGTCGAATGCGGCACCATCCCGCAGGCGGAGCGGAGCTTTGAGTATCTGTCGAAGTTGTTGTAGCGGAGGAAGGGAGAAAGGGAGAGAGGGTGAAAGGGAGAAAGGGAGTACCCTTTCACCCCTTCTCCCCTGCACCGGAGATAGTAATGGCACGTGATCATCTCATCGGTGTCGACCTCGGCACCAGCAGCACCAAGGCCGCGCTCTACCGGACGGACGGGGCGCTCGTGGCCGAGGCTTCGGCCGATGTGCCGCTGCTCTATCCCGCGCCGGGCGTGGTGGAGCAGGAGAACGACGACTTCTATCGCACCGCGGCCGAAACGGTCGGCCGCTGCCTGCGCGAGAGCGGCGTCGATCCGCGCCACGTGGCGGCCATCGCCTTCAGCAGCCAGATGGCGGGCATCGGCTCCATCGACGAGAACTACGAGCCGGCCACGCGCTTCGACTCGTGGCTCGACATGCGCTGCCGCCCCTACATCGCCTGGCTCAACGACAACCACGCCGACCTGATCACCCGCCTCACCGGCTGCGCCCCCACCTGCGACCACGGCCCGAAAATCCTGTGGTGGATGCACGAGCGCCCCGACGAATACCGCCGCGTGGCCAAGTTCGTCACCCCCTCGGCCTATGTCGCCGGGCGCATGGCCGGGCTGCCGGCCGGCCGGGCTTTCATGGACTACACCTTCATCCACTTCTCCGGGCTGGCCGACAACCGCGCCGGGCAGTGGAGCGCGGCTATCTGCGACACGCTGGGCGTCGATATGGNNNNGTGTTCGACGTGGCCGGGACGGCTTCGGTGCTGGCCGGCTGCACCGACCATTTCGTGGCCGACACCACCCACCACGCCCTGCTGACCATGCGCTCCGTCATCCCCGGCCTGTGGAACCCGCTGGCCTATATCGCGGGGGGTGGGCAGGCGTTGCGCTGGTTTCGCGACGAGTTTTATAAATACGAGTCTCGTACCTATGATGAGATGATCGCCGAGGCCGCCGCCGTCTCGCCCGGCTCCGATGGGTTGTTTTTCAGTCCCCATCTGGGCGGCCGCATTTGTCCGGCGACGCCGGAGATGCGCGGGGCGTGGCTGGGCTTCTCGTGGGGCCACACGCGGGCGCACTTCTTCCGCGCCATGCTGGAGAGCATCGCCTATGAGTATGCCTGGTATCTGCGCGTGCTGCGCGAGTACATCCCCAACCTGGAGTTGACCGGGGCGCGGGCCGTGGGCGGCGGGGCGCGGTCGGATGTCTGGAACCAGATCAAGGCCGACGTGCTGGGCGTGCCCTATCAGCGGCTGGCCCGGTCGGAGTTCGGCACGTGGGGCGCGGCGATGATCGCCGGGAAGGCGGCCGGGGTCTACGATGACCTGGCCGCCGTCGCGGCGGCCCACGCCACGCCCGCCGGCGAGCCGATTCGGCCGTCGGCCGGGAATCACAAAATCTATCGGCCGCTGGTGGATCGGCATGTGGCCCTGCAGCGGCAATTGTTGGAGATATTTACTATGTAGCGTTGTAGCGCAAGCTGTCAGCTTGCGAGAACGGCGAAGACGCAACCTGTCAGGTTGCGCTACTGTAGCGCAAGCTGCCGGCTTGCGAGAACGAGCGAAGACGCAACCTGACAGGTTGTGCAACAAGGAGACCTAATGAGTTCATCTGTTCGCATCTGCATGATCGGCGCCGGGCGCGTCGGCAAGCTCCACTCCGGCAGCCTGCGCCGGCACGTCGCCGGCGGCGAAGTCGTCGCCCTCGTCGATCCCTTCCGGCCGGTGCTCGACGAGACCGGCGACCAGTTCGAGATCGAGCGGCGCTTCACCTCTCTTGAGGACGCCCTCGACGCGGCCGAGTTCGACGCGGTGGTCATCACCACCCCCACGCCCACCCACCGCGACCTGGCTGTGCTGGCCGCCGAACACGGCAAGCACGTCTTCCTGGAGAAGCCGATGGCCCTGACGCTGGCCGAATGCGACGACATCATCGCCGCCACATCCGCCCGCGGGGTGATCCTGCAAATGGGCTTTATGCGCCGCTTCGACCCCGACTTCGCCGCCGCCTGGGAACGCATTCAGGGGGGCGAGATCGGCGAGCCGATGACCATCAAGTCGCTCACCCACGGGCCGGGCCTGCCGCCGCCGTGGGCCACCGACCTGAAGACGAGCAACGGCAACCTGGCCGAGGTGAACAGCCACGACCTGGACACCACCCGCTGGCTGGCGGCGTCCACGCCGCTGCGCATGTACGTCGAGGTCGCCAACTTCAAGGGGGCCGAGCGCGGCGTGACCAGCGAGAACTACTATGACAACATGTTCGCTCTGGTCAAGTTCGAGTCCGGGGCGATGGCCAGCATCAGCGGCGTTTGCCCTTGCGACTACGGCTATGACAGCCGGGTGGAGATCGTCGGCACGAAGGGGATCATGCAGATCGGCGAACTGAAGGGGGAGTCGATTGTGGTGTGCACCGACCGCGACCACGGGCTGGTGACGCCCATCTTCCGCCGCTGGCCCGACCGCTTCCGCTGGGGCTACATCCGCGAGCTGGAGCATTTCGTCGATTGTGTCCGCGCCGAGCGTCACCCCATCGTCACCGGCGAGGACGGCCGCTGGGCTGTGGCCATGGTGCTGGCCGGGACGCGGTCGTTTCTTGAGGAGCGGCCGGTTTATTTGAGTGAAATGATGGCCAATTACTAGATACGAGAGATGAGATACGAAATATGAGGCTCCGGCCCAGGATCCAGATCGGAGCGGGCTGCCTTGCCCATATTTCGTATCTCATTTCTCCTATCTCTTTCGAGTAATTTATGACTAAAACCATGCTGGCCGCAGTTTATCATGGCCCTGACGATCTTCGTGTTGAAAATGTGCCCATGCCCGAGATCGGGCCGGACGAGCTGCTGCTGCGTGTGCTGCGGGCCAACATCTGCGGCACCGACCTGCGCATCCTCCATGGCGGCCACCGCAAATACCCGCCGGGCACGACGCGCATCCCCGGCCACGAGGTCGTAGGCGAGGTGGCCGCGACGGGGGCGGCTGTAGCTGCGGCCTACCCGCTCGGCCGCCGCCTGTTCGTGGCCCCCAACATGGGCCGGGGCGACAGCCGCGAGACCATCAGCGGCAACAATAACCTCGACCCGGAGTATGAGGCGTTCGGCATCACGCTCGACGGCGCGTTCGCCGAGTACATGCGCGTGCCTGCCGCGGCCGTCCGCCAGGGCAACCTGATGGGCGTGGCCGATGGCGTCGATCCGGCCGTGGCCGCGCTGGTGGAGCCGCTGGCCTGCGTCTGGCGCGGGCAGAACAAGATCGCCGTCGGCGCGGGCGATGTGGCGCTGGTCATTGGCGCGGGGCCGATCGGCGTGCTGCACGTGATGCTGGCCCGGCTGCGCGGGGCGACGCGCATCATCGTCAGCGAGCCGGCCGCCGGGCGGCGCGAGCAGGCGCTGGCGTTGGGGGCGGATGTGGCCGTCGATCCGCTGAACGAGGACCTGGCGGCCGTCGTGGCCGCCGAGAGCGACGGCCGCGGAGCCGACGTCATCATCACCGCCGCGCCGGTGAAGGCCCTGCAGGAGCAGGCGCTTGATCTGGCGGCGATGGGCGGCCGCGTCAACTATTTCGGCGGGCTGGCCAAGGACGACCCGTTCATTCGCTTCAACAGCAACACGGTCCATTACAAGGAGTTGATCGTCACCGGCACGACGGCGTGCAGCACCTACGA
>JRYI01000726.1_pt1 | contig 11838 bp, 9 predicted proteins | sample 235361 | NCBI WGS metagenome assembly JRYI01 (sample SAMN03074212, study PRJNA261471) | activated sludge metagenome | biome: Common Effluent Treatment Plant; feature: Wastewater; material: Activated sludge; isolation source: activated biomass in a lab-scale reactor treating industrial wastewater at...
GTGGTCGAGCCGCTGTGCACCGGCTGCGAGCTGTGCGTCGCGCCCTGCCCGGTCGATTGCATCACCATGGTGCCGGTGACCGACACGGTACAGACCTGGAAGTGGAAGTATCCGGTGACCGAAATCAGGAGGGTCGCATGAGCGCGCGCCTGTTCAAGTTTCACGGCGGCATCAGGACCGACGGTCACAAGCGCGAGTCCTCCGAGTCGCCGATCCGGCAGGCGCCGCTGCCGAGCCGGCTGGTCGTCCCGCTGCGCCAGAGCACCCGCGCCACTGCGCGGTGCATCGTCGAGCCGGGGCAGAAGGTGGCCAAGGGCGAGCGCATCGGCGAGCCGGACGGCTTCCTCGGCACCGCGGTGCATGCGCCGACCTCGGGCACCGTCGTCGAATTCGGCCGCCACGTGATGGCCCACCCGTCCGGCCTCGAGACGCGCTGCGTGGTGATCGAGCCCGACGGCGAGGACCGCTGGATCGAGCGCAAGCCCTTCGACCTGCGCCACGCGGGCCGTGCCGACGCGCTCGGCTGGCTGCGCGACTGCGGCATCGTTGGCCTCGGCGGCGCGACCTTCCCCAGCCACGTCAAGCTCGGCACCGGCAGCGGCGTCGACACCCTGATCCTCAACGGGGCCGAGTGCGAGCCCTGGATCACCTGCGACGACCGCCTGATGCGCGAGCGTGCCGCCGACATCCTGGCCGGTGCCGGCATCCTGCGCGACCTCATCGGCGCCCGCCGCCTGCGGGTCGGCATCGAGGACAACAAGCCGGAGGCGATCGCCGCGATGCGGGCGGCCGCCGCCTCGCTCGGCGGCGACACCGAGGTCGTCGCCATTCCTGCGATCTATCCGGCCGGCGGCGAAAAGCAGCTGATCCGGGTGCTGACCGGCATCGAGATCCCCTACGGCAAACTGGGCGGCGATTTCGGCGTGCAGTGCTTCAACGTCGGCACCGCCCACGCGGTCTACCGCGCCTTCGTCCACGGCGAGCCGCTGGTGTCGCGCGTGCTGACCCTCACCGGCAACGTCGAGCGCCCGGGCAACTGGGAGGTGCTGATCGGCACGCCGGTCGAGGAGCTGCTGCCGCTGGCCGGCCCGAAGGCCGACACCGATCGCTTCGTGATGGGCGGACCGATGATGGGCTTCGCCCTGCCCCGCCTCGACGTACCGGTGGTGAAGGGCTCGAACTGCATCATCGCCTCTTCGCCCGCCCTCTTCCCGCCGCCGCCGCCGGAGCAGAACTGCATCCGCTGCGGCGAATGCGCGCGCGTCTGCCCGGCCGAGCTGCAGCCCTTCGAGCTGTACTGGTTCAGCCGCGCGAAGAACTTCGGCAAGGCGCAGGAATACCACCTGTTCGACTGCATCGAGTGCGGCTGCTGCGCCTATGTCTGCCCCTCGCACATCCCGCTGGTCGATTACTACCGCTTCGCCAAGAGCGAGATCTGGGCGCGCGAGCGGGAGAAGACCGCCGCCGACCTGGCGCGCGAGCGCTTCGAATTCCGCAACTTCCGCCAGGAACGCGAGAAGGAGGAGAAGGCGGCCAAGCTCGCCGCCAAGGCCGCCGCGACCCGCGCCAAGCTCGACGCCGAGGGCGCGAGCGCCGAGGTTGCGAGCGCCGGCGAGGATCCCAAGAAGGCGCTGATCGCCGCCGCGCTCGCCCGCGCCAAGGCGCAGAAGGCGGCCAGCGAGCCGAAGAACACCGACAACCTGAGTCCCGCAGCACAGGCCGAGATCGACGCGATCGAAGCCCGTCGCCAGGCCGCGCAGCAAGCGCCGGCCGGCGCCGACGCCGCCCCCGGGCCCGACGCCAGATGATCCATTCTCCCTATATCCGCAAGAACGCCAGCGTCCAGCGCGTGATGTCCCTCGTGCTGCTCGCGCTGGTGCCGGGTATCGCCGCCTACGTGTGGCAATTCGGCGCCGCCATCCTGGTGCAGCTCGCGCTCGCCACCGTCACCGCGCTGGCGGCCGAGGCGCTCGTGATGCGCCTGCGGCGGCGGCCGCTGCGGCCGACCCTCGGCGACCTGTCGGCGGTGGTCACCGCCTGGCTGGTGGTGCTCAGCTTTCCGTCGCTGGCCCCCTGGTGGCTGACGGTGTTCGGGGTGCTGGTGGCGATCCTGGTAGCCAAGCACCTGTACGGCGGGCTCGGCCAGAACCCCTTCAACCCGGCGATGGTCGCCTTCTGCACCATGATCGTCGCCTACCCCTCGCTGATGTCGCAGTGGCCGATGCCCGGCACCGGCGACTTCTCCACCCATCTCGCGCTGATCCTCGGCGGCGCGCGCGAACTCGACGGCGTCACCGGCGCCACCGCCCTCGACGCCCTGCGCAGCGGCATGCGCGCGGGCGGCGCGGCCGACGCCGTGCTGCAGGACGGCGCCGGCTTCGGCTTCGCCGGCGGCCGCGGCTGGGAGTGGATCGCGCTCGGCTACCTCGCCGGCGGCCTCTTCCTGCTCGCCACCCGCGTCATCACCTGGCACATGCCGGTGGTGTTCATCGCAGCGCTGATCGCGATCGCCGGGGTGTTCTGGGTCGTCGACCCGGCCACCCACGCCAGCCCGCTGTTTCACCTCGCCAGCGGCGGCAGCATGCTGGCCGCCTTCTTCATCCTCACCGACCCGGTGTCCGGGGCCACCACCCCGCGCGGCAAGCTGTTGTTCGCGATCGGGGTTGCGCTCATCGCCTGGCTCATCCGCAGCTTCGGCGCCTACCCCGACGGCATCGCCTTCGGGGTGCTGCTGATGAACATGTGCGTGCCGCTGATCGACATGAAGACCCAGCCCACCGTGTTCGGCCACCGCGGAGGCTCGCGATGAGCAGCGCCCGCTACACCACCTTCCGCACCTCGCTGCGCACCGCGGCGATCATGGTGCTGTTCAGCCTGGTGTTCACCGCGCTGATGGCCTTCACCTACAGCGCCACCCGGCCGGCGATCGAGGCCTCGAAGCTGGAGGAGCAGATGCGCCTGATCGACGAAGTGCTGCCGCGCGACGCCTACGACAACGCGCTCCTGGAGGACTTCGTCCTCCTCGGCCCCACGCCGGCGCTCGGCCTCGACAGCGGTCGCGTGTGGCGTGCACGAAAGGCGGGCGAGCCGGTGGCGATGGTGGTCGAGGCGGTGGCGCCCAATGGCTACGCCGGACGGATCGCGCTGGTGATCGCGGTGCGCGACGACGGCCGCCTGTCCGGCGTGCGCGTCACCAGTCACCGCGAGACGCCGGGTCTGGGCGACTACATCGACCCCAAGAAGGATCGCAACAAGGCCGCGCCCTGGATCGGCCAGTTCGCCGGCATCACGTGGGCCGACACCGACCCGGCGCGCTGGGCGGTACGCAAGGACGGCGGCGGCTTCGACGCCCGCACCGGCGCCACCATCAGCGCACGCGCGGTGGTGGGCGCGGTCGGCCGCGCCACCGCATGGGCGGCCGCGCAGCGCCAGGCGCTGTTCGCCGCGGCGGCGGGCAGCACCCTGCAGGGAGAGACGAAATGATGAACCGCCAGCATTTCCGCGAGATCGCCTGGAACGGCTTGTGGAAGCAGAATCCCGGCCTCGCCCAGCTGCTCGGCCTGTGTCCGATCCTCGCCGTCAGCACCAGCATGGTGAATGCGGTCAGCCTCGGGCTGGCCACCGTGCTGGTGATGGCGGTGGCCAACCTGGCGGTCGCCAGCCTGCGCAACTTCATCCCCTACGAGATCCGCATCCCGGTCTTCATCCTGATCATCGCGGCGCTGGTCACGGTGGTGGACCTCGCCTTCAACGCCTACCTGCATTCGCTCTACCTGGTGCTCGGCATCTTCATCCCGCTGATCGTCACCAACTGCATCGTGCTCGCGCGGGTCGAGGCCTACGCGGCCAAGAACGGCGCGCTCGCGTCGACCGTCGACGGCGTCATGATGGGCCTCGGCCTGGTGTGGGTGCTCGCCCTGCTCGGTGGCGTGCGCGAGCTGATCGGCGCCGGCACCCTGCTCTCGGGCATCGAGATGATCATCCCGGGCGCCGAGGCGCTGAATCTTTTCGGCGAGGACTACCCCGGCTTCCTGCTCGCGATCCTGCCGCCGGGCGCCTTCTTCGCCCTCGGCTGCCTGATCGCCGCCTACAACGCGATCAACGCCCGCCTGGCGGCGCGCGCCCGTCGCCAGCCGCCGCCGGAGCAGGAGGCTGGCGAGACCGCAGCCGCCGCCGGCTGACGATGGCGAAGATGAAGCGCGAGGCGATCGGGGAATTCTTCCGTCGCCTGCACGAGGCGAACCCCGCGCCGCAGACCGAGCTCGAATACGCCTCGCCCTACCAGCTGCTGGTGGCGGTGGTGCTGTCGGCGCAGGCCACCGACCGCGGCGTCAACCTCGCCACCCGCACGCTGTTCGCCGATGCGCCCACGCCGGAGGCCATGGTGTCGCTGGGCGAAGAGGGCATCGCCGAGCGCATCAAGACGATCGGCCTGTTCCGCAACAAGGCGAAGAACACCCTGGCCTTGTCGCGCCTGCTGCTCGAGCGCCACGGCGGCGAGGTGCCGGCCGAGCGCGCCGCGCTCGAGGCCCTGCCCGGCGTCGGCCGCAAGACCGCCAACGTCGTCCTCAACACGGTCTTCCGCCAGCCGGTGATGGCGGTCGACACCCACATCTTCCGGGTCGCCAACCGCACCGGCCTGGCGCCCGGCAAGGACGTGCTCGAGGTCGAGCAGGCCCTGCTGCGGCGGGTGCCGAAGCAGTATCTGCTCGACGCCCATCACTGGCTGATCCTGCACGGCCGCTACGTCTGCACCGCCCGTCGGCCGCGCTGCGGCGACTGCCCGGTGCGCGACCTCTGCCTTTATCGCGACAAGACGGCCTGAGCCCGAAACCCCAACCGAAAGAGATCACCCGCCATGTTCAATCCCAGCCGCGACGAGGTCCGCAATTTCTTCATCTCCGCCTGGCGCAAGCGCCGCGAGGGCGAGGTGCTCAGCGCGATGGAGACGATCGCCGCGGACATCGTCGGCCTGCATCCGGAATACCACGCGCTGATCGAGGATCCCGACTCGATCGGGCGCGACTTCACGCCCGAGGACGGGCAGATCAACCCCTTCCTCCACCTGTCGCTGCATCTGGCGGTCGAGGAGCAGCTGTCGATCGACCAGCCGCCGGGCATCCGCGCCGCCTTCGAGGCGGCCTGCACGCATCGCGGCAGCCGTCACGAGGCGATGCACGACGCCCTCGAATGCCTCGGCGAGATGCTGTACGACGCGCAGCGCAACGGCACCCAGCCCAACGCCGCGAACTATCTCGCGGCGCTGCGCCGCCGCGCCGGCGGCGCCTGAGCCCGCTGCAATCGCGCAGAGGGCTGCGCTCCTACCGGTGCCTGCGGCCCCCTCCTGTAGGAGCCCTGCCCCCAGGGCGATAGCAACCGTCATCACCCGCTCGACCGCGATGTATCGCGCAGAGGGCTGCGCTCCTACCGGTGCCTGCGGCCCCCCCTGTAGGAGCCCTGCCCCCAGGGCGACAGCGGCAGCCAACCCTCGCCCGGCCGGCGCCGGGGCGGGCTCAGTAGCGCACGCCCGGCGGCGGCGTGAAGCTCTGTAGCGCCTGCAGATAGGCGGTGCGGGCGAACACCCCGGCGTCGGGCATGTTTTGCTGGCTCATCGAGCCCTTGAGCTGCTCGACCGATTCGTACTCGCGCTCTTCGAGCCAGGTCCGCAAGCCGTCGAGCACCTCCTTCAGCGCCGTCGGGCCGCGCAGCAACAGCGCGCTCGCCATGTGCACCACGTCCGCGCCGGCGAGCAGCATCTTCAGCGCGTCGTCGACGGTATGCACGCCGCCGGTGGCGGCCAGGCCGAGCCCGCTGCGCCCGCGCAGGATCGCGATCCAGCGCATCGTCAGCAGCACATCGGCCGAAGTCGACAGCTGGGCGCGGTCGACCACCTGCAGCTTGTCGAGGTCGATGTCGGGCTGGAAGAAGCGGTTGAACAGCGACACCCCGGCCGCGCCCGCCGCCTCCGCCTGGCGCACGAAGTGCGGCAGCGAGGAGAAGAAGGGCGACAGCTTCATCGTCACCGGAATCGTCACCCGACCCTTGAGCTCGCGCAGCAGGCTCAGGTAGCGGTCCTCGATCGCCTCGCCGGACAGATCGGCGTCGCCCGGCAGATACCAGGCGTTGAGCTCGAGCGCGTCGGCGCCCGCCTCCTGCAGCTCCTGCCCGAGCTCGACCCAGCCCGACAGCGAGGCGCCGTTGAGGCTGGCGATCACCGGCATCGACAGCCGCGCCTTGAGGCGCTGGATGTGTTCCAGATAGCAATCGAGCTGGCTGACGTAGGCATCGCGCTGCGGCAGGTGGCCGGCGGCCTCGCCGAAGGTGTCCGGCGTCGTCAGGAAGCGGTCGATCATCGACTCCTCGTTGCGCACGTCCTCCTCGAACAGCGAGTGCAGCACGATCGCCGCGGCGCCGGCATCCTCCAGATGCAGCACGTTATCGAGCTGGCGGCTGAGCGGGGTGGACGACGGCACGAGCGGGTTCTTCAGCGTCAGTCCCAGATAGCGGGTGGACAGGTCAGGCATTGCTCTCTCCCTTGCTCTCGGCTTCTTCATCGGCCACCTGGCCCGGCAGCGGCAGGCCCGCCAGGCCGACGTATTCCTCGTGGCGATCGCGCGCATCCTGCTCGGCCTGCGCCATGAAGCGCGCGGCCGCCTCCGGGTGCTGGCGCTCGAGCACGGTGAAGCGGGCCTCGTTGCCCGCGAACTCGCGGAAGGGCACGCTCGGCGCCGCGCTGTCGACCGACAAGGGGTTCTGCCCCAGCTCGCGGCGGCGCGGATCGTAGCGCAGCAGCGGCCAGTGGCCGGACTTCACCGCCAGATCCTGCTGGCGCAGGTTGTGCGACAGATCCACCCCGTGGGCGATGCACGGGCTGTAGGCGATGATGATCGACACCCCCGGATAACGCTCGGCGTCGAGGAAGGCCTTCAGCGTATGGACGTCCTTTGCGCCGTAAGCGACCTTGGCGACGAACACGTTCTCGTAGTCCATCGCGATGCGAGCGAGGTCCTTCTTGCGCGTGGGCTTGCCGCCGGCGGCGAATTTCGCCACCGCGCCGAGCGGCGTCGCCTTGGAGTTCTGGCCGCCGGTGTTGGAATACACCTCGGTGTCGAGGACGAGGATGTTGACGTCCTCGCCCGAGGCGAGCACGTGGTCGAGACCCCCGAAGCCGATGTCGTAGGCCCAGCCGTCGCCGCCGATGATCCACACGCTGCGCCGCACCAGGTAGTCGGCGAGGGCGGCGAGCGAGGCTGCCGCCGGCGTGGCGAGACGGGCGAGCCGCGTCTTGAGCTCGGCGACCCGCTCGCGCTGCTCGTGCAGGCCGGCCTCGTCACGCTGGTCGGCGGACAGCAGGGCGTCGACCAGGTCGGCGCCGATCTCGCCGGCGAGCGCCCGCAGCTGCAGGCGGGCGGCGTCGGCGAGCTGGTCGGTCGCCAGGCGCATGCCGAGGCCGAACTCGGCGTTGTCCTCGAACAGCGAGTTGTTCCAGGCCGGCCCGCGGCCGTGCGCATCGGTGGTGTAGGGCGTGGTCGGCAGGTTGCCGCCGTAGATCGACGAGCAGCCGGTGGCGTTGGCCACCATCATGCGATCGCCGAACAGCTGGGTCGCGAGCCGGATGTAGGGCGTCTCGCCGCAGCCGACGCAGGCGCCGGAGAACTCGAACAGCGGGGGCAGCATCATCGAGGCCGGGATGGTGCCGCGCTTGAGCTTGCTGCGGTCGTAGTCGGGCAGGGTCAGGAAGAAGTTCCAGTTGTCCACCTCGGCGGCGCGCAGCGGCGGCTGCTCCGCCATATTGAGCGCCTTGCGCGACACCTTGGACTTGTCGCGGATCGGGCACACGTCCACGCACAGGGTGCAGCCGGTGCAGTCCTCGGGCGCGACCTGGTAGCTCACCCGCGAGCCGGCCGGGTAGTCCTTGCTGCGCGCGGGCACGTGCTTGAAGGTGGCGGGCGCGCCGGCGGCGTCCTCGGCGGTGAACACCTTGGCGCGGATCGCCGAGTGCGGGCAGACGAACACGCACTTGCCGCACTGGGTGCACAGGTCTTCCTCCCACACCGGGATCTCGAGCGCGATGTTGCGCTTCTCGAAGCGGGCGGTGCCGGTCGGCCAGGTGCCGTCGGGCGGGAAGAAGGACACCGGCAGCGCATCGCCCTTGCCGGCGATCATCGGCATCGTCACCTCGCGCACGAAGCGGGCGAATTCGTCGTCCCCCGCGGGCGGCAGGCCCGGCACGCCGATTTCGGCAGTGGCGGCGGCCGCGCCGGCCTCGGCGGGCACCGCCACCCGGAACAGGCCGGCGAGCGTACGATCGATCGCCCGGTAGTTGAGTTCGGCGATGCGCCGGCCCTTGCGGCCATAGGTTTTCTCCACCGCCGCCTTGATCGCCGCGATCGCCTGTTCCTGCGGCAGGATGCCCGAGATGGCGAAGAAGCAGGTCTGCATCACGGTATTGATGCGCCGCCCCATGCCGGCGTCGTCCGCGACCTTCCAGGCGTCGATGACGTGCATCTGGATCCGCTTGTCGATGATCTGGCGCTGCATCGCCGCCGGCAGCGACGCCCACACCTGGTCGGCCGGCACACTGGTGTTGAGCAGGAACACCGCCCCCGGCGCCGCGTGCGACAGCAGGTCGTAGCGCTCGAGAAAGACCGGCTGGTGGCAGGCGACGAAGCGCGCATCGCCGTCGCCGGTCAGGTAGGCCGAGCGGATCGGCGCCGGGCCCACCCGCAGGTGGGACACCGTCATCGCGCCCGACTTCTTCGAGTCATAGACGAAGTAGCCCTGGGCGTAGAGATCGGTCTCGTCGCCGATGATCTTGATCGAGTTCTTGTTCGCCGACACCGTGCCGTCCGAGCCCAGGCCGTAGAACACCGCGGCGAAGGCCTGGCGCGAGGCCTCGGTGCGGAACGCCGGATCCCAGCGCAGCGACAGCCCGCTGACGTCGTCGGCGATGCCGACGGTGAAACGCCGGCGCGGCCGGGCGGCGTCGAACTCCTCGAACACGCCGACGATCATCGCCGGATTGAACTCCTTGGAGCCGAGGCCGTAGCGGCCGCCGATCACCTTCGGGGTGGCGGCGAAGCGCGGCGCGTCGCCGGCGGCATCTTCGGCGAGGGCGACGATGACGTCCTTGAACAGCGGCTCGCCGTCGGCACCGGGCTCCTTGCAGCGGTCGAGCACCGCGATCGCGCGGGTGGTGGCGGGGAGCGCGGCGAGCATCGCCGCCGGCGCGAACGGGCGGAACAGCCTCACCTTCAGCACGCCCACCTTTTCGCCCTGCGCCACCAGGTGGTCGACGGTCTCGTGCACGGTGTCGGCCCCCGAGCCCATGAGCACGATCACCCGCTCGGCGTCGGGCGCGCCGACGTAGTCGAACAGCCGGTAGTGGCGGCCGGTGAGCCCGCCGAAGCGGTCCATCGCGTCCTGCACGTGGCCGGGGAAGGCGTCGAACCAGGGGTTCTGCGCTTCGCGCGCCTGGAAGAAGACGTCCGGGTTCTGCGAGGTGCCGCGGATCACCGGATGCTCGGGCGACAGCGCGCGGGCGCGCAGCTCGGCGATGCGCGCGGCCGGCACCATCGCCCGCAGCACCTCGTCGTCGATCGCGTGCACCTTGGAGACCTCGTGCGAGGTGCGGAAGCCGTCGAAGAAGTGCAACACCGGCACGCGGCCGCTCAGCGTCGCGGCGGTGGCGATCGCGGCGAAGTCGTGCGCCTCCTGCACCGAGTTCGACGCGAGCAGCGCGAAGCCGGTGGCGCGGGTGGCCATCACGTCGGAGTGGTCGCCGAAGATCGACAGCGCATGGGTGGCGAGCGCACGGGCCGCGACATGGAAGACCGTCGGCGTCAGCTCGCCGGCGATCTTGTACATGTTGGGGATCATCAGCAGCAGGCCCTGCGAGGCGGTGAAGGTCGTCGCCAATGCGCCGGTCTGCAGCGCGCCGTGGACGGTGCCGGCGGCCCCACCCTCGGACTGCAGCTCGACCACCTTCGGCACGCTGCCCCAGATGTTGGTCCTGTTCTGGGCCGCCCAGTCGTCGGACAGTTCGCCCATGTTGGAAGACGGCGTGATCGGATAGATCGCGATGACTTCGGAGACGCGGAAGGCGACCGATGCGACCGCTTCGTTGCCATCGACGGTGATCATGGAATTCATATGCGCTCCTCGCAACGGGCGAGCCAATCGAAAAGCCGCGGTGCCGCATGAAACCGTGTGGTCTTCAGCAGCGACGGATGCTGCAACACAGCAACTCCATCATACGACGGCCGGCGCCGGGGTTCGAGCCCATATCGCCCGACCGTCCATGAAAAAAACGCAGGCATCGATAAGCGGAACGGCTTATCCGCATGGATTAGCCGGCGGCCGCGGCAAGCGCGGCGGGCTTCGTGTCATCATTCGGCTCCCGACCTTAGACGCGAGCACGCCCATGAGCGACAAGGACAGCCCCCCCGCGCCGGCGACCGTCGAGCCCGGCACGGACGGCCGCTTCGCCACCCGCCTGTCCCACCTCGGCCGCCCCGGCACCAAGGTGCACGGCTTCGTCAACCCGCCGCTGCACCGCGGCTCGACCGTGCTCGCGCCCTCGACCGAGGCGCGCCGCGAGAACGCCCGCCACAAGTTCGACCAGTACCTGGTATACGGCCTGTACGGCAACGCCACCCACCACGCGCTGGAGAACCTGCTCGCCGACATCGAGGGCGGCAATCGCTGTCAGGTCGTCTCCTCGGGCCTGGCGGCGAACTGCATCGGCCTGCTCGCCTTCCTGCGCCACGGCGATCACTGCCTGGTGCCCGACAGCGTGTATGGACCGGTGCGCAGCTTCTGCGATCGCGTGCTCGCCGAGCGCAACGGGGTGGCGGTGAGCTACTACCGGCCTGAGCTCGGCGCCGCCGAGCTCGCGCCGCTGCTGCGGCCGAACACCCGGGTGCTCTACCTCGAGAGCCCAGGCTCGCACACTTTCGAGGTTCAGGACGTGCCCGCGCTCGCCGCGGCCGCGCGGGCGCGCGGGATCAAGGTGCTGATGGACAACACCTGGGGGCTGCACTTCTTCCAGCCCTTCCGCCACGGGGTGGACGTGTCGATCCAGGCGCTCACCAAGTACGCCGGCGGCCATGCCGACGTGCTGCTCGGCAGCCTGGTGACGAACACCGAGGCGGACTGGCACGCGGTGCGCGAGACCGCCCTGCTCCACGGCCAGTACGCGAGCCCGGACGACTGCTGGCTGACCCTGCGCGGGCTGCGCACGCTGAACGTGCGGCTGCGGCACCAGATGGCCGCCGGCCTGGAGGTGGCGCGCTGGTTCGCCGGCCGCCCCGAAGTCCTGCGCGTGCTGCACCCGGCCCTGCCCGGCGCGCCCGGCCACGCCCTGTGGCAGCGCGACTTCAGCGGCGCCTGCAGCCTGTTCGGCGTGGTCTTCGACCCGCAATACACCCCGGCGCAGCTCGACGCCATGGTGGACGCGCTGCGCCTGTTCGGCATCGGCGCCTCGTGGGGCGGCTTCGAGAGCCTGGCGCTGCCGACCTACGGCAGCATCACCCGCAGCGCGGCGCCGCTCGCGCTCGGCGGGCACGCGGTGCGCTTTCACATCGGCCTCGAGGACGTCGCCGACCTCATCGCCGACCTCGAGCAGGCCTTCGCCGCCCTGCACCGCGACCCGGCCTGAGCGCCGCCGCGGCGCCCGGATAGAGGGTCGTGTGGACCGCGACATTGCGGGCGTAGTGGTCGAGCAGGCGCGGAAAGTCCTCGTCCTCGGCCCCGGGCGGCAGCAGCGTATCGGCGGGGATGCGGCCATAGCCGGCACGCAGCATGGCCCGCCCGCCGCGAAAGGCGGCGGGTGCATCC
>JRYI01001483.1_pt1 | contig 11752 bp, 10 predicted proteins | sample 235361 | NCBI WGS metagenome assembly JRYI01 (sample SAMN03074212, study PRJNA261471) | activated sludge metagenome | biome: Common Effluent Treatment Plant; feature: Wastewater; material: Activated sludge; isolation source: activated biomass in a lab-scale reactor treating industrial wastewater at...
GTGATGTTCAACAACTGGTACTACCTGCCGATCCGACGGCGGGTCGAACGCCTGAGCAAGCGCGCCGAGTTCGACGAGCGGCTCGACGAGATCCGCCGCTTCGAGACCATGCTCGCCGAAGAGGGCGTGCTGCTGATCAAGTTCTGGTTCCATCTGTCGAAGGACGGTCAGAAGAAGCGGCTCAAGGCGCTGGAGAAGGATCCGCGCACGCGCTGGCGGGTCACCGGGCGGGACTGGCATTTCTACAACCTGTACGAGCGCTACCGCGAGGCCGCCAGCCACGCGCTGCGCCACACCAGCACCGGCGCGGCGCCGTGGTTCGTCGTCGACGGTGCGGATTCGCGCTTCCGCGAGCTGTTCGTCGGCCGCACCCTGCTCGCGGCGCTGCGCAAGCGGCTCGCCGCCGGCGCGCGCGACTGGACCCCGCGCCAGGGCGCGGCGCCGCTGCCGCCGCCGATGTCCGCGCCGAACCTGCTCGACCGCCTGGTGCGCAAGGACATGGGGCGCAAGGAGTACGACCGCCTGCTCGCGCCGCTGCAGGGCCGGCTGGCCCTGCTGACGCGGGCGCCGGCCTTCGCCAGGCGTTCGCTGGTGCTCGTGTTCGAGGGGCCGGACGCGGCCGGCAAGGGCGGCGCGATCCGCCGCGTGGCGGCCGCCCTCGACGCCCGCCAGTACCGCATCGTGCCGGTCGGCGCGCCGACCGAGGAGGAGCGCGCCCAGCCCTACCTGTGGCGCTTCTGGCGCCACGTGCCGCGCGAGGGCCAGGTCGTCATGTTCGACCGCTCGTGGTACGGGCGGGTGCTGGTCGAGCGGGTCGAAGGCTTCTGCAGCGAGGCGGACTGGATGCGCGCCTACGCCGAGATCAACGACTTCGAGGATCAGCTGGTCGTCGAGGGCGCGGTGGTGGTGAAGTTCTGGCTCGCGATCAGCAAGGACGAGCAGCTCGCCCGCTTCGAGGCGCGCCGGGCGCAGCCGCACAAGCGTTTCAAGATCACCGAGGAAGACTGGCGCAACCGCGAGAAATGGGACGACTACGCCCACGCGGTGTGCGACATGGTCGATCGCACCAGCACCGAGATCGCGCCCTGGACCCTGGTCGAGGCCGACGACAAGCAGTATGCGCGGATCAAGGTGCTGACCACGATCTGCGAGCGGCTCGAGGCCGCCCAGCGGCATATCGCCATGATCGCTATGGGCCGGTGCTTCGTGGGCCGTTCCGTGGCCGTGATCATCCGGGTACAAAGTCTCACGGCCGCCCGGGCCATCGCCGCCGGACATCTCCTGACGGAATTGACGGCCACGCCGCCGCAAGAACTCCAGCGTCGCGGCCGCAATGACGAGATTTAGCGTCAAATGGATGGCCATCCGCGTCACTGTGCCGGCGGTATCGGGGATAAATTTATCCACCAGGGCGACAAAGAAGATCAGCACCAGCGACAGCGGCACCATGAACTTCCAGTTGAAGTTCAGAATCTGGTCGACGCGGACGCGCGGTAACGTGCCCCGGATCCAGTCATAGACGAAATACATGAAAAATGTCTTGGCGAAGAAGGCGATGAGGNNCCCCCCCCCCCACGACTCCACCAGCCAGTTCGTCGCCTGGGTGCGCGGGGCCGCCCCCTACATCCACGCCTTCCGCGGCAAGACCTTCGTGCTCGGCTTCGGCGGCGAGGTGGCGGGCGGCGAGCGCGCCCAGCGCCTGGCTTACGACTGCAACCTGCTCGCCGCGCTCGGCATCCGCCTGGTGCTGGTGCATGGCGCCCGCCCCCAGATCGACACCGAGATGGCGCGGCGCGGGCTGGAGGCGCGCTTCCACCATGGCCTGCGGGTGACCGACGCCGAGGCGCTCGAGTGCGTCAAGTCGGCGATGGCGGTCACCCGCTTCGAGGTCGAGGCGCTGCTGTCGCAGGGCCTGCCGAACACCCCGATGGCGGGCAGCTACATGCGGGTGACCGGCGGCAACTTCATCACCGCGCGTCCGGTCGGCGTGGTCGAGGGTGTCGATTACCAGTTCACCGGGGCGGTGCGCCGCATCGTCGCCGACGAGATCAAGGCCGACCTCGACCAGCAGAACGTGGTGCTGATCACCCCGCTCGGGGTCTCGCCCGCGGGCGAGATCTTCAACCTCAGCATGGAGGAGGTGGCCGAGGCGGTGGCGGTGGCGCTGAAGGCGGAGAAGCTGATCTACCTGTGCGACGCGCCCGGCCTGCTCGACGCCGAGGGCGGGCTGATCGAGTCGGTCACCGCCGACGAGGCCCAGCGCCACCTCGACGCCGGCGAGGGGCTGACCGAGGACCTCGACCTCTACCTGCCGTGCGCGATCCGCGCGGTGCGCAAGGGGGTGGCGCGCTGCCACCTGATCGACCGCGACAAGGACGGCGGCCTGCTGCTCGAGTTCTTCACCCATGCCGGCGTCGGCACCGTGGTGTCGCGCGAGTCCTTGTTCCGTCTGCGCGAGGCGACGGTCGACGACGTCGCCGCGCTGGTGGCGATGATCTCGCCGATGGAGGCCGACGGCACCCTGGTGCGGCGCGGACGCGAGCTGCTCGAGCAGGAGATCGAGCGCTTCACCGTGGTCGAGCACGACGGCGTGCTGGTGGGCTGCGCCGCGCTCTATCCGTTCAGTGAGGACAACGCCGCCGAGCTCGCCTGTCTCGCGGTCACCCCCGAGTACCGGCGGGCGGGCCTCGGCGACCAGCTCCTCAGGCGCATCGAGCGGCGGGCGCGGATCCAGCGCCTGGCGCGGCTGTTCGTGCTCACCACCCGCACCGCGCACTGGTTCCGCGAGCGCGGCTTCAGCGAGATCGGGCCGGACGCCCTGCCGCGGCAGAAACGCGAGCTGTACAACTACCAGCGACGCTCCAAAGTGTTCGTCAAGAGCCTATGAGCGCGCGCGGCAGGCCTCTGCCCGAGTCCGCTCCGGCGTCCGCCGCGAACCTGCTGCCGCTGATCGCCGACAGCCTGCACGGCATCGAGGCGGTGTTCGGCGGCGATCTCAGGCTGCTGTGGATCAGCCCCTCGATCGAGGGGCTGAGCGGCTGGTCGGCGGCCGAATGCCTGCAGGCGCCCGACGCGCTCGCGCTGCTGATCGACGACAGCGACCTCGCCTTCTGCCGCAACGCGGCCGCTCAGGTGCTGGCCAACGGCGAGGCGCAGGATTTCGAGCTCAGGCTGGCAGGCCGTGACGGCAGCCGCTGCTGGTTGCTGATGCACTGGCGACGGCGGGTGGCCGACGACGGGCGTGCGCTGCTGCGGCTGTCGGCCGAAGACATCCAGTCACGCAAGCAGACCGAGTACGCGCTGCTCGAGACGGTCGCCGAGCTGCGCCGCGCCCAGGCCCTGCAGGAGCATTACCTGCGGCGCAGCAGCGAGGAGCGCCAGCGGCTCGCGGCGCTGCTGAACCTGATCCGGCAGGGGATCATCTTCATCGACCGCGACCGGCGGGTGCTCTACTGCAATCGCGCGATGCTCGAGATCTGGCGCTATCCGGCCAACGCGAACCTGGTCGGGGTCCGCGACGAGGCCCTCCAGCGCAGCGCGCTGCCGCTGCTGGTCGATGGCGAGGGCTATGTGGCCCACATCGCCGAGATCGCGCGCACGCGCCAGCGCGAGAGCGCGCCCTACGAGCTGCATTTTCGCGACGGGCGGATCATCACCGCGCGTTCGGCGCTGGTCGCCCCCGGCGACGGTGGCCGTGCGATCGGCCGGGTGTGGATCTACGAGGATGTCACCGCGGCGAGGCGGGCGTCGGCGCAGCTCGAAGAGCTCGCGGTGCGCGATCCGCTGACCAATCTCTACAATCGCCGCCGCTTCCACGAGGAGCTCGAGCGCTTCATCGCCGAAGCGGCGCGGCGCCGGGTCGAGGTCGGCCTGCTGATGTTCGACCTCGACGGCTTCAAGCCGATCAACGACGCGTTCGGCCACCAGGCCGGCGACGAGGTGCTGGTGGCCCTGGCGCAGGGGGTGGGTCGCATCGTGCGGCGCAACGAGATGTTCTTCCGGCTCGGCGGCGACGAGTTCGCGGTGCTGGTGCAGGATGCCGATCCGCAGGCGCTGGCCGGACTGGCGAGCCGGCTCGGCCGCGCGGTGGCGGCGCAGGCGTTCCACTTCGACGGCTGCCTTGCCGGCGTCACCGCCAGCATCGGCATCGCCCGCTATCCGGTCAATGCGCTCGACGGCGCCAGCCTGGTGGCGGCCGCCGACGAGGCGATGTACGTGGCGAAGGCGGGCGGGCGCAACCGCTGGGCGCGCTCGGCGAGGCCGGTCGACGAATCGGCTAGAATGCCGGCTCGGGATTCCGAAGAACCACACAGCAAAGAGGATTGAAGATGGCTCGCATGGTGCATTGCGTGAAACTCGGCCGCGAGGCGGAAGGCCTGGACATGCCGCCGGTTCCGGGCGCGCTCGGCAAGCGGATTTTCGACAACGTGTCGAAGGAGGCGTGGCAGCAGTGGGTCAAGTACCAGACCATGCTGATCAACGAGAACCGCCTCAACCTGATGGACGCGCGGGCGCGCAAGTATCTCGCCGAGCAGATGGAGAAGCACTTCTTCGAAGGCGGCGCCGACCAGATCAGCGGCTACGTTCCGCCCGCCGAGTGAGGGCGGGGGCGAGCCGGACTCGCCCTGCAGATACGAAAAGGGGTGACCCCCGCGGGGCCACCCCTTTTCGTTCGCGCCGACCGGCGGCCGGTTCAGTTTTCGGACTGCCCCTCTTCCGCGGTCGACTTCGGGTAACGCACGTCGATCCCCTGGGTCATGAACACCACGTACTCGGAGATGTTCTTGGCGTGGTCGCCGATGCGCTCGATCGCCTTGGCGATGAACAGGACCTCGAGGCTGGCGCTGATCGTGCGCGGGTCTTCCATCATGAAGGTGATCAGCTGGCGCATCGTCGCCTTGAAGGCGGCGTCGACCTGGTCGTCCTGCTTCTCGACCGTCTCGGCCGCCGAGGAGTCGGCGCGGGCGAAACCGTCGAGCGCCTGGCGCAGCATCGACACCGCCACGTCGGCGGTGCGGCTCAGGTCGACCTGGCCGCGATAGGGCACGGTGCCCGAGTGCAGCCGGCGCGCCGCCTTGGCGATCTTCTTCGCCTCGTCGCCGATCCGCTCGAGGTCGGCGACGGTGCGCATCACCGTCATCACCAGGCGCAGGTCGATCGCGGCCGGCTGGCGCAGCACGATGATGTGGCCGCAGGCGTCGTCCAGCTCGACGTTCATCCGGTTGACCTCGCGGTCCTGGAGGATCACCTCCTCGAGCAGCTCGAGGTTGCCGGTCTTGAGCCCCTCCATCGCGCGCACGATCTGGCTCTCCACCAGTCCGCCCATGGTCAGGACGCCGGTCCGGATGCGTTCGAGCTCGGCGTCGAACTGCTTGTGTGTGTGTTCCATATTCATTGCCATGACACAGTCCTTGAAGCCGCGAGGCTAACAGCGGCAGGTTAAAGTTTTGTTGCGGTCACGTTACTGCGCGGGCGCCAGGCGCTCGACCCCGCCTTCGGCGGCGAGCAGCAGCAGATCGGCACCGCGGCGGGCGAACAGGCCGTTGGTGACGACGCCGACGATCTGGTTGAGTTCGCCCTCGAGGCCCACCGGGTCGCGGATCTCCAGCCCATGCACGTCGAGGATGAGGTTGCCGTTGTCGGTCACGAAGCCCTCGCGCAACCGCGGCTCGCCGCCAAGGCGGGCCAGCTCGCGCGCGACGTGGGCGCGCGCCATCGGGATCACCTCGACCGGGAGCGGGTAGCGGCCCAGGGTAGTGACGCGCTTGCTCGCGTCGCAGATGCAGATGAAGCGGCGGGAGACCGCGGCGACGATCTTCTCGCGCGTCAGCGCGCCGCCGCCGCCCTTGATCATCGCGAAGCCGCCGTCGATCTCGTCGGCGCCATCCACATACACCGGGAGCTCGTCGATCCCGTTGAGGTCGAGCACCGCGATGCCGTGGGCGGCGAGCCGCGCCGAGCTGGCTTCCGAACTCGACACCGCGCCGCGGATACGGTCGCGGCGCCCGGCGAGCGCGTCGATGAAGTGATTCACCGTCGAGCCGGTGCCGACGCCGACGATGATGTCGTCGTCGAGGTAGTCGAGGGCGGCGTGCGCCGCGGCTTTCTTGAGTTCGTCCTGGTTCATCCGGATTCCTGGAAGGGCGGTCAGATCAGACCGTCGAAGGGTTGCACGAGCACGCCGTCGCCGGCGGCGACGTCGCCGCAGTCTTCCGGCAGCACGATGAAGCAGTCGGCTTCCGACATCGAGCGCAGCACGCCCGAGCCTTGCGCGCCGGCCACGCTCACCCGCACGCCATCGGCATCGCGCACGAGGCGGCCGCGGAGGAACTCGCGCCGGCCCGGCCGCTTGCGGATGGCCTGGGCGCACGGCACGGTGAAGAGGTTCGGCGGCGGCAGGGGATCGACGCCGGCGAGGGTGAGCAGGGCGTCCTGCACGAACTGGTAGAAGGTGACCAGTACCGCCACCGGGTTGCCCGGCAGGCCGAACAGCACCGCGCCGCCGATGCGGCCGAAGGCCATCGGCCGGCCCGGCTTGATCGCCAGCTTCCAGAACGCCACTTCGCCCATGCGCGCCATCATCTCGCGGATGAAGTCGGCCTCGCCGACCGACACGCCGCCGCTGGTGATGATGACGTCGGCCGCCTGTGCGGCGTCGCGGAAGGCGGCCTCGAGGGCGGCCGGATCGTCGGCGACCACGCCCATGTCGAGCAGCTCGCAGCCGAGCCGGCTGAGCGCGCCGAACAGGGTGTAGCGGTTGCTGTCGTAGACTTCGCCCGGCGCCAGCGGACGGCCGATCGAGGCGATCTCGTCGCCGGTCGAGAAGAAGGCCACCCGCAGTCGCCGCCGCACCGCCACCTCGGCGATGCCGAGCGAGGCGATCAGGCCGAGCTCGGCCGCGCCGCAGCGGGTCCCGGCGGGCAGCGCGACGCCGCCCTCGGCGAGGTCCTCGCCGGCGCGGCGCAGGTTGCGCCCGCGCTGCAGCGGCCCGCGGATGAAGACCTGTTCGCCTTCGCGACGGCAGCTTTCCTGCTCGACGATCACGTCGGCGCCGCTCGGGATGGCGGCGCCCGTCATGATGCGTACCGCCTGGCCGGCGCCGACGCTGCCGGAGAAGGGGCGCCCGGCGAAGGCGCTGCCGACCACGCGCAGCCCGCGTTCGGCCTCGCCGGCGAGGTCGCCGGCGCGCACCGCGTAGCCGTCCATCGCCGAGTTGTCGTGCGCCGGCACGTTGCACGGCGCGATCACGTCCTCCGCGAGCACCCGGCCGAGCGCGCTGCGTACCGCGACCCGCTCCCAGCCGGCGACCGGCCTGAGCGAATCGAGGATGGCGCGGCGCGCGGCGGCGCAGGCGAGATGGCTGGGCGGCGCGGCGGCGGGGCGGGGCGGCGAACTCATCGGCGGATTCCGGAAAGCGGCGACCGGAGCGGTCGCGGACGGCCGCCATTATCGCATTGCGGGCGCCCGAGGAGGGGCGCCCGGCGGCGGGCGCCGTGTTTGCTAGAATCGCCGCCCATGACGAACGAGCTGCATGCGGCCGCGCTGGCGGCCCTGATGATCGAGGATCCGGTGCGCAAGTGCGCGGCGACGCGCGCGCTTCGGCTCGCCTGGGAGGCGGGCCGGTGCCGCGCGGCGCCCGGAGCGGACGAGTCGGCCCCGGTGGCGGTGCCCGGTCGCCCGGCGCGGCCGCTGCTGGTCGCGCCGCAGGCGCTGGCGCCGCGCGGGGCGGGGAGTCGTGCGGGCCACGCCGCGCTGCTGCATGCGATCGCGCACATCGAGTTCAACGCGATCAATCTCGCGCTCGACTGTGTGTACCGCTTCCGCTCCCAGCCCGCCGCCTTTCATGCCGACTGGCTGCGGGTGGCCGACGAGGAGGCCTTGCATTTCGGCCTGGTGCGCGCGCGACTGCAGGCGCTCGGTCACGATTATGGCGATTTCCCTGCGCACAACGGCCTGTGGGAGATGGCCTGCCGCACCGCCGGCGACCTGCTCGCGCGCATGGCGCTGGTGCCCCGCGTGCTCGAGGCGCGCGGGCTCGACGCCACGCCGCCGATCGTGAGGAAGCTCGAGGCGATCGGCGACCGCGACAGCATCGCGGTGCTCGAGATCATCCTGCGCGACGAGATCGGGCATGTCGCCATCGGCGACCGCTGGTTCCGCCACGCCTGCGCCGCACGCGGCCGGGTGCCGGAGGCGACCTACATCGAGCTCATCGAGGCCTTCGGCGCGCCCCGTCCGCAGCCGCCGTTCAACCGCGCGGCGCGGCTGGCGGCCGGCTTCAGCGCGGCGGAGCTGGCGCGGCTCGAGGCGTTGGGGCGCGAGGGGCGCGGCTGAAGGAGGCGTCGCCGCTCGCCCGGCGGGCGCGCAACCGGCGAGTCAACGAAAAAAGGCGGCTCGCGCCACCTTTTCCGGGGTCCGGCAGAGGCCGGTGGATCAGCGCAGTCCGGCCGCGTAGTCGGCCACCGCCTTGATCTCGGGGTCGGTCATCTTGAGCGCGATGGCGCGCATCATCTGCGCCGGGTCGTTCGCGCGCACGCCGTCGCGGAAGGCCTTCATCTGCGCTTCGGTGTACTGGGCGAACTGACCCGACAGGCGCGGATACTGGGCGGGCATGCCGGCACCGGCGGGGCCGTGGCAGGCGGCGCAGGCGGGGACGCCCTTGGACGGGATGCCGCCGCGCCAGATGCTCTGGCCAAGTTCGACGGTGTCGACGTTCTTGGCGGGTTCGGGTTGCAGCTCGAAGGCGGCGTAGTGCTCGGCCAGCGCCCTCATGTCGGCTTCCTCGAGGCCGGCCACCATCGCCGACATCACCGCGTTCTCGCGCATCGGCGCTTCGCCGTTCCAGCCCTTGAACTCGCGCAGCTGCTTGAACAGGTAGTCCGCGTGCTGACCGGCGATCTTCGGGTTTTCCGGCAGGGCACTGTTGCCATCGGCGCCATGGCAGGCGGCGCAGATCGTTTCAGCGGTCTGCTTGGCAGCGGCGAGGTCGGGGGCCTGGTCCTGAGCCTGGAGGCCGCCTGCGGCGAGCAGAAACGTGAGCAACAGGGAACGCTTGATCATGATGTCCTCGGAAAGCCGTGAGTTGATGTCCCAAACTTGAGATATTCTATATTAAGTTACTTAATTTAAGCCACGCGATCTTGGCCCAAGCGCCGCGCGCGCGGGCCCTCAAGCGCCTTTCATGCCTCTTTTCCGCAACGCACAGTTCGAGATTTCGATCGCGAAACCGTCCGGCCTGCCGCCCGCCGGCGGCGCCGAAATCGCCTTCGCCGGCCGCTCGAACGCCGGCAAGTCGAGCGCGATCAACACCCTCGCCGGTCACGTCCGCCTCGCCTTCGTTTCGAAGACGCCGGGCCGCACCCAGCTCATCAACTTCTTCCGCCTGAATTGCGGCGCGGTGCTGGTCGACCTGCCCGGCTACGGCTATGCGGCCGTGCCCGAGCGGGTCAAGCAGCAGTGGCAGGGCTTGATGGAGAAGTACCTGAAGGAGCGCGAGAGCCTGATCGGGCTGGTGCTGATCATGGACGTGCGCCGTCCGCTCACGGAGCTCGATCGCCGCATGCTGGACTGGTTCCTGCCGTCCGGGCGCCCGGTCCATGTGCTGCTCACGAAGAGCGACAAGCTCTCGCGCGGGGCGGCGAGCGCGGCGCTCCACGAGGTGCGGCGGGCGCTCGCGCCACACGGCGATCAGGTGACGGTCCAGCTGTTCTCGAGCCTGAAGAAAAGCGGGGTGGAAGAGGTCGAGCGCGTCGTCGGCGGCTGGCTCGGCCTGGACGAGCAGGGTGCGCCGGCCGCGCCGCCGCCGGGCGGCGCCTGAAAAATAAAAACCCCCGGCTCAGGGGGAGAGGCCGGGGGCGAAAATGCCTTACCGGGAGTAAGGCGCCCGCTCAGGGAGGTGAAGCGGGAGACGGCTGAGCGCCATCTGCTTTCTAAGATAGGCGGGCGGGCCGGAAGTTCCTTCGTCGAGACGTTACCGCGTATGTCGGACGACGCCGGGACCCTTCCGGGCACGAACCGCCCTTTTTCTCATCCGGCGCGACCGCGCCAGCGAACATTTCCGAGACCACGATGCGACCTACTGGAATCTTCCCCGCGACCCGCATGCGCCGCATGCGCCGTGACGACTTTTCCCGCCGCCTGATGCGCGAGTCGGTGCTCACCCCCGACGACCTGATCTACCCGGTGTTCGTGCGGGAGGGGCAGGGCATCACCGAGCCGGTGCCGTCCATGCCCGGCGTCAGCCGCGTCTCGCTCGATGCCCTCCTGCATGTCGCGGAAGAGGCCCAGATGCTGGGGGTGCCGGCGCTCGCGCTGTTCCCGGTGATCGAGGCGGGCGGCAAGAGCGCGGGCGCCGAGGAGGCATGGAATCCGGACGGCCTCGTGCCGCGCGTGGTGCAGGCGCTGAAGGCGCGCTTTCCCGAGCTGGGCGTCATTACCGACGTCGCGCTCGATCCCTACACCAGCCACGGCCAGGACGGCCTGATCGACCCCGAGGACCCGCGTGGCTACGTGATGAACGACGAGACCCTCGAGGCGCTCGCGAAGCAGGCCCTGTGCCACGCCCAGGCGGGCGCGGACGTGGTGGCGCCGTCCGACATGATGGACGGGCGCATCGCCCGCATCCGCGCCGAGCTCGATGGCGACGGCCGCATTCATACCCGCATCCTCGCCTATTCGGCGAAGTACGCCTCGAGCTTCTACGGCCCCTTCCGCGACGCGGTGGGCTCCGCCGGGAATCTGGGCAAGGGCAACAAGTACACCTACCAGATGGACCCGGCGAACAGCGACGAGGCAATCCGCGAAGTCGCGCTCGACATCGCCGAGGGCGCCGACATGTTCATGGTCAAGCCCGGCATGCCCTACCTCGACATCGTGCGCCGGGTGAAGCAGGAGCTGCAGGTGCCGACCTACGCCTACCAGGTCAGCGGCGAGTACGCGATGCTCAAGGCCGCCGCGCTCAACGGCTGGCTCGACGAGCGCGCGGTGGCGATGGAAGCCTTGCTCTCCTTCAAGCGCGCCGGCGCCGACGGCATTCTCACCTATTACGCGCTCGACGCGGCGCGCTGGCTCAAGAGCGGCGCTTGAGCGTGGCGCACCGGCCCGCGCCGGCGGGCCCGGCAAGGGGCGCGCTTTCCGCAGCGCGCGCTCGCGCCTGCCTGAGCGCTGGCAGGCTTCAGCCGAACAGCTTGCCGCTGTTGCGGCGCAGGTCGAGCACCGAGGGGATCTTGAGGTCCACATAGGCCGGCTGGCCGGGGCCGCGACCCACCAGCACGGTGCGCATGCCGAGCCGGCGTGCGGTGCGCAGATTGACCGCGGTGTCCTCGATCATCACGCAGCGGCGCGGGTTCAGGCGGTACTGCCGGATCAGCCGGCGATAGGCGTGGATGCCGGGCTTGGGCTGGAAGCCCAGCGCCTCGATGCCCACCACCGCGTCGAACTGCGCGGCCACCCCCATCGTCTCCAGCACCGCCTCCGCGTAGTGGCGGGGCGCGTTGGAGAACACCAGCTTGCGGCCCGGCAGGCGGCGCAGCATGCCCGCCAGCGCGCGGTCGAACACCAGCAGCTCGTGCAGCCGGGCGAAGCGGTGGGTCTCGGCGAGGAAGTGGTGCGGGTCGGTGCCGTGATGGCGCATCAGGCCGAGCAGGGTGGCGCCGTAGCGGTGCCAGTAGGTCTGGCGCAGCGCGTTCGCCTCCTCGGTGCTGAGCGCCAGATGGCGCTCGAGGTAGGCGGTCATGCTGCGGTTGATGTGCGG
>JRYI01001080.1_pt1 | contig 11746 bp, 13 predicted proteins | sample 235361 | NCBI WGS metagenome assembly JRYI01 (sample SAMN03074212, study PRJNA261471) | activated sludge metagenome | biome: Common Effluent Treatment Plant; feature: Wastewater; material: Activated sludge; isolation source: activated biomass in a lab-scale reactor treating industrial wastewater at...
TCGCGGCGCAGGTCGAGAATGCGGTCATCGTGACCATCGTCTGCGACCGTGGCGACCGCTATCTCTCCACCGGCGGCTTCCCCGCCTGATCCGTCCCGGCCGCGCGCGGCCGCCATCGCTGGCCGCGGGGCCGAGGGCCGCGCGCCGGCGCGGCGGGGCCGGCCACCGGGCTCCTGCTTCCCGCGCATCCCTTTCCTGCTGCTGATCCTGCTGATCGCCACGCAGCCGGCGTGGGCCTACGGGCCGATGCGGCTGAGCGTGGCGCGGGTGAGCCATCCCGCGCTCGAACTGCGCGAGCTTCGCTTCGACTACGCGCCGGACGAGGGGCGCGCCCGGCTCGAGATCGGCGCGTTGCGGCTGGCCGGACGGCGATGGACCGGGCTGCGGCTCGACTGTCCGCAAGCGCGCATGTCCCTGGAGGCGATCGAGTGCCGCGGTGGCCGGCTGCATTCCGGCGGCCGCGCGCTGCCCGTCAGGCTCGAGCTGAGCCTGGATGTCGGCGGACGCAGCGGCGAGCTCGTGCTGGCGGACGACTCCGGTGGCCGCATCGTCGCCCGTCTCACGCCCGATGGCAGCCTGCGGGCGAAGCTGTCCGGCCTGTCGCTGCAGTCGCTCGTGCGCTGGTTGCCCGCGCTGGCCGACTGGCAGCCGGCCGGCCGCTTCGATGGCGAGGCCGAGTGGCGGGGCCGGGATGGCGCGGAGCGCATCCGGCTGCGCGGGCGCTTGACCGAGGCCGGCTTCGCCAGCGCCGACGGTCTGCGCGCAGGCGAGAATCTCGGGCTCGAACTCGTGCTCGACGCGCACGCACGCGGTGGCGGCTGGGACTGGTCGGGCTCGCTCGCATGGCGTGAGGGTGCGAGCTTCTGGGATCCCTTCTTCCTCGAGGCGGGGCCGGTGCTGGTGGCGAGCGGCCGTCTGCGTGGCGACCGGCTGGAGTTGCGCCAGGCCAGGGTGTCGCTGGACGGGGTCGAGCAGCTGGCGGCGACCGCCAGCGTGGATCTGGCGCGAGCGCATGTCGATGAAGCGGCGCTTTCGCTCGCGGGCGCCGATCTCGCGCGCGTCGGGCCGCGCTTCCTCGCGCCGCTGCTCAGCCCCGCGCGCGCGGATCGGTTGCGTTTCGCGGGCAGCGTCAGCGGCGGGCTGCGCCTGGTGGATGGCGCACTCGTCGAGCTCGACGCGGTGTTCACGGATGCGGGTTTCAGCCTCGCCGCGGCCGGCGGCGGCATCGCCTTCGGGCCGCTGAGCGGCCATCTGCCCTGGCGTGCGGACGCAGCCACCCGGGCGCAGGTGCGGGTCGAGGGTGGGCGTTGGGAAAAGCTCGCGCTCGGCGCCTTCGAGCTCGACGTGGCGCTCGCCGGCACCAGCGCCAAGGTCGAACAGGTGCGGGTGCCGCTGCTCGACGGCGCGGTGGTGCTGCAACAACTCGCGCTGCGCCGCGACGCGGCGGGCTGGAGCGGCAGCGGCAGCGGCTTCGTCGAGCCGGTGTCGATGCCGCTGCTCACCGAGGCCCTCGGCCTGCCCTCGATGGCGGGCAGGCTGTCGGCGTCGCTTCCGGGCCTTCGCGTGCTGCCGGGCGAGATTGCACTCGACGGAACGCTGGTGGTGTCGGTGTTCGACGGCTACCTGCAGGCGAGCGGCTTGCGGGTGCGCGAGCCTTTTGGCGTGGGCGCCTACCTTACCGCCGACGTCGTCGCCCGCCATCTGGACCTCGCCCAGCTCACCGACACCTTCAGCTTCGGTAGCATCACGGGCTTCATCGACGCCGACGTGCTTGGCCTCGAGCTTGCACACTGGCGACCGCATGCCTTCGATGCCCGCATCGCCAGTAGCGATGGGGACTATCGGAAGCGCATCAGTCAGCGCGCGGTACGGAACATCAGCGCGCTCGGCGGCGCCGGTGCGACCGCCGCGCTGCAGCGCAGCCTGCTCGGCCTGTTCGAGACCTTCGGCTACCGCGAGCTCGGCCTGCGCTGCGTGCTGCGCGGCGCCGTATGTGAAATGAGTGGAATCGAGGGCGGCGACCTTCCCGATGACGGCTTTCGGATCATCCGCGGCGGCGGTGTGCCGGCCCTGGATGTCATAGGCTACAATCGACGCGTCGACTGGACGGAGCTTGTCGACCGGCTCCAGCGCGTGCTCGACGAGAACGTCTCGCCGGTCGTGCGCTGATCCCGCGCGCCACCCGGACGGCGTGCTCAACCGGAGCATCCCATGCGCCTTGCGCTCGCAGCGGTCCTGCTGACGACGGCCACGGCCTGCGTCACGATCAATATCTACTTTCCCGCCGCCGCCGCCGAGAAGGCGGCCGACCGCATCATCGACGAGGTCTGGCAGCTGCAGGAGTCCTCGCGCCCCGCTGCGGATGCCGCCGAAGGAGAAGCCAAGCAATGAATATCAAGCGTTGGTTCGCCGTGCTCCTGTTCGCGTTTACGAGCGCGCTCGCCGCGCAGGGCAACCTCGAGATCGACTCACCCGCGATCGCCGCGCTGAAGGCGGCGATGCAGCAACGCCATGCACGGCTCGCGCCGCTTTATGCCTCGGGTGCGGTCGGGCAGGCGGCGGACGGCACGGTCGCGTTGCGCGACGCGTCCGGCGTTCCGCTCGCGCAGCGCGGCCAAGTGAACAGCCTGATCGCTGCCGAGAACGCGGACCGCGCCGCCCTCTATCGCGAGATCGCCCGCGCCAACGGCCATCCCGAGTGGGAGGCCGACGTGCGCCGCACCTTCGCCCAGCGCTGGATCGAGCGCGCCCAGCCGGGCTGGTGGGTGCAGCGGGACGGAAGCTGGGTGAGGAAGTAATGGCGGTCATCGTCTTCGACATCGAGACCATCCCCGACGTCGCCGGCATCCGCGCCCTCAACGAGCTGCCCGACGAGCTGTCGGACTACGAGGTCGCCGAGTTCGCCTTTCAGCAGCGGCGTGCGGCGTCCGGCACGGACTTCCTGCCGCATCACCTGCACCGGGTGGTGACGATCTCATGTGCAATGCGCGACGCGCGCCAGTTTCGGGTGTTCTCGCTATCCGAACCCGACGCGGGCGAGGGCGAAATCATCCAGCGCTTCTTCGACGGGGTCGAGCGCTTCACCCCGCAGCTGGTGTCATGGAACGGCGGCGGCTTCGATCTGCCCGTGCTGCACTACCGCGGCATGCTGCACGGCGTGGGCGCGCCGCGTTACTGGGACCAGGGCGAGGGCGACTACGCCGATTCGCGCGACTTCAAGTGGAACAGCTACATCGGTCGCTATCATTCCCGCCATCTCGATCTGATGGATCTGATCGCGCTCTATCAGCCGCGCGCCAATGCGCCGCTCGACCAGCTGGCGCGGCTGTACGGCTATCCGGGCAAGGTGGGCATGGACGGCTCGCTGGTGTGGCAGGCCTTCCAGGACGGCCGCATCACCGAGATTCGCGACTACTGCGAGACCGACGTCGTCAATACCTATCTCGTATACCTCCGCTTCCAGCGCATGCGCGGCCGGCTCGACGCCGCCGGACTCGCCGCGGAAGAGCAGGTCGTGCGTGAGGCGCTGGGCGCGATCGATGCGCCGCACTGGAAGGAGTTCCTGGCCGCGTGGCCGCGAACGTGAACCGCGGCATTCGCCGCACAACCAGGAGAGTTCCCGCATGTCCATCATCGCAACCATCATCGTCGGCCTCATCGTCGGCCTCGTCGCCCGCCTGCTCTTCCGCGGCGAGCAGAAGATGGGTCTGATCCTCACCGCGCTGCTGGGCATCGCGGGCTCGATGCTCGCCACCTTCGGCGGCCAGGCGCTCGGCCTGTATCGGGCGGGCCAGCCGGCCGGCTTCATCGGCGCGGTGATCGGCGCGATCGTGATCCTGTTCATCTGGACCCGCCTGAAGCGCTGAAAGTGTGCCGCGCGAGCGGGAGCGCGAAAAAATCTTTGACACGCGGATCGCATTCTCTATAATGCGTGGCTTGCAGCAGGCGCGTAGCTCAGTTGGTTAGAGCACCACCTTGACATGGTGGGGGTCGTTGGTTCGAATCCAATCGCGCCTACCAAATTCCCGGAGTCGATTCGCCATGTTCCGAACTACCACCCAGAACGGAAGCTGAAACGGGTCGATTCCGCTTGTCTGTTGAAGAGAAAAAAGCGCGGCGACCGCGCTTTTTTTTCGTCCACGTTTCGATCTGTTACGCTGTTTTGCGCCCAACTCCCCCGCACGAGGCCAGAGAAACATGCCCAACATCACGCTCCCCGATGGGTCCGTCCGCAGCTTCGATCTCCCGGTCACGGTCGGCGAGGTCGCGGCCTCGATCGGCGCCGGGCTGGCGAAGGCCGCGCTCGCCGGTCGCGTCGGCGGCCGGCTGGTCGATCTCTCTCACCGTATCGAGGCCGATGCCGAACTGGCGATCGTCACCGACAAGAGCCCCGAGGGGCTGGAGATCATCCGGCACTCGACGGCCCACCTGCTGGCGCATGCGGTCAAGGAGCTCTTCCCCGAGGCCCAGGTGACGATCGGGCCTGTGATCGAGAATGGCTTCTACTACGACTTCGCCTACACGCGCCCGTTCACGCCTGACGACCTGGCGGCGATCGAGCAGCGCATGGCGGAGATCGCCCGGCGCGAGCTGCCGGTGCAGCGCGAGGTCTGGCCGCGCGACAAGGCGGTCGCCTTCTTCGAGTCGATCGGTGAGCACTACAAGGCGGAGATCATCGCCTCGATCCCCTCGGACGAGGACGTCTCGCTCTATCGGCAGGGGGACTTCATCGATCTGTGCCGCGGGCCGCACGTGCCCTCCACCGGCAAGCTCAAGGTGTTCAAGCTCACCAAGCTGGCGGGCGCTTACTGGCGCGGTCGATCCGACAACGAGATGCTCCAGCGCGTGTATGGGACGGCCTGGGCGAAGAAGGACGAGCTCGACGGCTACCTCCACATGCTCGAGGAGGCCGAAAAGCGCGACCACCGCAAGCTCGGCCAGCAGCTCGACTTCTTCCATTTCCAGGAGGAGGCGCCTGGCTCGGTGTTCTGGCATCCGAAGGGCTGGCGGCTGTTCCAGACCCTGATCAACTACATGCGCGAGCGCCAGGAAGAGGCGGGCTACGTCGAGGTCAATACGCCCGACGTGATGGACCGCGCGCTGTGGGAGACCTCCGGCCACTGGCAGAACTACCGCCAGAACATGTTCACCACGACGACCGAGGACGAGCGGGTGTTCGCCCTCAAGCCGATGAACTGCCCGGGCGCGGTGTCGATGTTCGCCCAGGGGCTCAAGAGCTATCGCGACCTGCCGCTGCGGATGGCCGAGTTCGGCAAGGTGCATCGTTATGAGCCCTCCGGCGCACTGCACGGCCTGCTCCGGGTGCGCCACTTCACCCAGGACGACGCCCACATCTTCTGCACCGAGGCGCAGATGGAGCAGGAGTGCAGGGACGTGGTCGCGCTGATCCTCGACATCTACAAGGATTTCGGCTTCGATGATGTCCGTATCAAGCTGTCGACCCGGCCCGAGAACCGCATTGGCTCCGACGAGGTGTGGGACAAGCTTGAGGGGGCGCTCGCCGCCGCGCTCGATCACATGGGCATGGCCTATGAGCTGTTCCCGGGCGAGGGCGCCTTCTACGGGCCGAAGCTCGAGTTCGTGCTGCGTGACACGATCGGCCGCGATTGGCAGTGCGGCACGCTGCAGGTGGACATGAGCCTGCCGGAGCGTTTCGATATCGACTACGTCGCCGAGGACAACAGCCGCAAGCGCCCGGTCATGCTTCACCGCGCGTTGTTCGGCTCGCTCGAGCGCTTCACCGGCATCCTCATCGAGCACTACGCCGGGGCGATGCCGCTGTGGCTGGCGCCGGTGCATGCGGTGGTGATGAACATCTCCGAAGGCCAGGCTGAATACGCCACCGAAGTGACGAAGTCGCTTAAGCGGGCGGGCTTCCGCGTCGAAGCGGATTTGCGCAACGAGAAGATTAACTATAAAATTCGCGAACATAGCGTGCACAAGCTTCCTTACCAGATCGTGATCGGCGAGAAGGAAAAGGCCGCGGGCGTGGTCGCTGTGCGTGCCCGGGGAGGCCAGGATCTTGGCCAGATGCCCCTTGATTCGTTGATCGAACGCTGGCGTCGCGAGGTCGAAGCGAAAGCCGGTGCGGTCTGATTTTTTGTCTTCGTGGAGAGTTGAACCATCGCTCAAGAAAAAAAGCAGCGCGTGAATGGGGAGATCAGCGCGCCACAGGTCCGGCTGGTTGGTGAAGAAGGTGAGCAGCTCGGCATCGTGTCCCTGAGGGAAGCCCTGGCAGCAGCCGACGACGCCGGGCTGGATCTTGTCGAAATCGCACCGATGGCGGCGCCGCCGGTATGCAAGCTGATGGATTTCGGCAAGTTCAAGTATCAGGAACAAAAAAAGGCCCACGAAGCCCGCAGCAAGCAGAAACAGGTGCAGGTCAAGGAGGTCAAGCTCCGCCCCGGCACCGACGAGAACGACTACCAGATCAAGTTGCGCAATCTAAAGCGCTTCCTGGATGAAGGCGACAAGTGCAAGGTCACGTTGCGCTTCCGCGGCCGCGAGATGGCCCACCAGGAAATCGGCATGCGTCAGCTCGAGCGCATCAAGGCCGACCTCGAAGAGCTGGGTCAGGTCGAGCAGATGCCGAAGATGGAAGGTCGCCAGATGGTCATGGTGATCGCGCCGAAGAAGAATCGCTGATTCGGCTGCAGGAATCTGCCTCCGCAGGGAGGCGATGCCCCTGTAATCCTGAGGGGTTGCGGGGAAAACAAGTGGTGTCAGGTGCTCAAACGCGCGGCGGAAATCGCGGTCGCGCTACCTGGCGGCATCCAATAATTGGAGTTCAGCAATGCCCAAGATGAAGACCAAGAGCGGAGCCGCGAAGCGGTTCAAGGTCCGCTCCAGCGGCGGGATCAAGCGGTCCCAGGCGTTCAAGCGCCACATCCTCACCAAGAAGACGACGAAGGTGAAGCGTCACCTGCGCGGCATGACCGAAGTGCATGCGGCAGATGAAAAGCTGATCCGCGCCATGCTTCCGTACGCCTGATAGGAGACCGCCATGCCTCGCGTCAAACGTGGTGTAACCGCCCGCGCCCGTCACAAGAAAGTCCTCGTCCAGGCCAAGGGTTTCCGCGGCCGCCGCAAGAACGTCTATCGCATCGCCAAGCAGGCGGTGATGAAGGCGGGTCAGTACGCCTATCGCGACCGCCGCACCCGCAAGCGCGTGTTCCGCGCCCTGTGGATCGCGCGTATCAACGCTGCGGCCCGCGAACTCGGCATGACCTACAGCACCTTCATGAACGGGGTGAAGAAGGCCGCGATCGAGATCGACCGCAAGGTCCTGGCCGACCTGGCCGTGTTCGACAAGCCCGCCTTTGCGGCGATCGCCGAGCAAGCCAAGGCCAAGCTCGCTGCGTAAGAAGACGCAGCCCGAAAAAAGGAGGCCAAGGCCTCCTTTTTTTTCAAGATTTCCCGCATCACAGCATTCCCGGATGGCAGGCATATGAATCACCTGGATCAACTGGTTCAACAGGCCACGGCCGACTTCGCGGCCGCCGCCGACGGCGCCCAGCTCGAGCAGGCCAAGGCGCGCTACCTCGGCAAGAGCGGCTCGCTGACCGAGCAGCTGAAGGCCCTCGGCAAGCTTGCCGCCGAAGAGCGTCGCGAGGCGGGCGCCGCGATCAATCGGGCCAAGGGCGCGATCGAGTCCGCCCTCGAGGCGCGTCGCCAGGCCCTGCGTGAAGCCGCGCTGCTCGAGCAGCTGGCGGCCGAGGCGCTCGACGTCACCCTGCCGGGCCGCGGCCAGGGCACCGGCGGCCTGCATCCGGTGAGCCGCACCCTCGAACGCATCGAGCAGCTGTTCCGCTCGATCGGTTTCGTCGTCGCCGACGGCCCCGAGATCGAGACCGACTGGCACAACTTCACCGCGCTCAACACCCCGGCCAACCATCCGGCGCGTTCAATGCACGATACCTTCTACCTCGAAGGTCACGACGACGTGCTGCTGCGCACCCACACCAGCCCGGTGCAGGTGCGCGAGATGCTGGCCCACGTCGAGCGCTACCAGGACCTCGACACCATGCCCGAGCTGCGCATCATCGTGCCGGGCCGGGTGTACCGGGTGGATTCCGACGCCACGCATTCGCCGATGTTCCACCAGGCCGAGGGGCTGTGGATCGGCGAGGCCGTCAGCTTCGCCGACCTCAAGGGCGTGATCGCCGACTTCCTGCGCAAGTTCTTCGAGACCGAGGATCTGCAGGTGCGCTTCCGCCCGTCCTTCTTCCCGTTCACAGAGCCCTCGGCCGAGATCGATGTCGCCTTCATGAGCGGCGCGCTCGAGGGCCGCTGGCTCGAGATCGCGGGCTGCGGCATGGTCCATCCGAACGTGCTGCGCTTCGGCGGCTTCGATCCCGAGCGCTACACCGGCTTCGCCTTCGGCATGGGGCCGGACCGGCTCACCATGCTGCGCTATGGCGTGAACGATCTACGGCTGTTCTTCGAAGGCGATCTGCGCTTCCTGAGTCAGTTCAAGTAACACGATCCCGCTGCCGAACTCGGGCAAGTCAATCCAGGTAATCGAACCATGCAATTCTCCGAACAGTGGCTGCGGACCTTCGTCGATCCGCAGCTCGACAGCAACGAACTCGGCCACCTGCTGACGATGGCCGGCCTCGAGGTGGAAGAGGCCGATCCCGCCGCGCCGGCCTTTACCGGCATCGTCGTCGCGCAGATCGTCGAAGCGGTGCAGCATCCGAACGCCGACAAGCTGCGCCTGTGCAAGGTGGACGCCGGCGGCGGCGAACTCCTGCAGATCGTTTGCGGCGCGCCCAATGCGGCCGCCGGCATCAAGGTGCCCTGTGCCCGGGTCGGCGCGGTGCTGCCGGGCGAGTTCAGGATCAAGGCCGCCAAGCTGCGCGGCGTCGAATCCTTCGGCATGCTGTGCTCGGCGCGCGAGCTCGGCCTGTCGGAGGAGCATGGCGGCCTGTTGCTGCTGCCCGCGGACGCCCCGGTCGGAGCCGACATCCGCGACTACCTCGCGCTCGACGACACCCTGTTCACGATCAAGCTCACGCCCAACCGCGCCGACTGCCTCAGCCTCACCGGGGTCGCCCGCGAAGTGGCGGCGCTCACCGGCAGCCCGCTGGTCGAGCCCGAGATCGCGCCGGTGGCGCCTGGCATCGACGCGCGCCGGGCGATCGTGCTCGACGCGCCCGAGGCCTGCCCGCGCTACTGCGGCCGGGTGGTGCGTGGCGTCGATGCGCGTGCGGCGACGCCCGACTGGATGGTGCGGCGCCTCACGCGCAGCGGGATCCGCTCGATCAGCGCGCTGGTTGATATCACCAACTACGTCATGCTCGAGCTCGGCCAGCCGCTCCACGCATTCGACAACACGCGGCTCAGCGGCGCCATCCATGTGCGTTATCCGCGCGCCGGGGAGCAGGTGTTGCTGCTCAACGAGCAGACCGTCAGCCCCGCGGCCGACACCTTGCTGATCGCCGACGAGGCGCGCGCGCTCGCGCTGGCCGGGATCATGGGTGGCGAGGAGAGCGGCATCAGCCTCGACACCACCGAGGTCTTCCTCGAGAGCGCGTTCTTCACGCCGGACGCGATCGCCGGACGGGCGCGCGCCTATGGCTTCGGATCGGATGCTTCCCACCGCTACGAGCGCGGGGTGGACTTCGAGTTGCCGCGGCGCGCGATGGAGCGCGCGACGGCGCTGATCCTGCAGGTCTGCGGGGGGGAGGCCGGCCCGGTGGAGGAGGCGGTGTCGTCCGCCCATCTGCCCGCGCGCCATGTCGTGCGCCTGCGGCCGGCGCGTGCGCGCCGCCTGCTCGGCGTCGATCTCGACGACGAGGCGATGGCGGCCCTGCTCGGACGCGTTCATCTCACGGTCGAGCGCGTCGGCGGCGACCTGCTGGTGACCCCGCCCTCGTTCCGCTTCGACATCGCGATCGAGGAGGATCTGATCGAGGAGCTCGCCCGCCTGCACGGCTACGACAACATCCCGGCGGTCCCCCCGCAGGGCAGGCTGCAGATGGTGGAGAGCGCCGAGGACCGCCGCCCGGTCTGGGAGCTGCGCCACCGCATGGCCGTGCGCGGCTTCCAGGAGGTGGTCAACTTCGCCTTCGTCGAGGAGGCCTGGGAGCGCGACTTCGCCGCCAACGAAGACCCCATCCGCCTCGCCAACCCGATCGCCAGCCAGCTCAGCGTGATGCGCTCGACCCTGGTGCCGGGGCTCGCCGCCAATCTCGTCACCAACCGCAATCGACAGCAGGACCGCGTGCGGGTGTTCGAGATCGGCCGCTGCTTCGAGCGCAAGGCCGACGGCGAGCCGGTCGCCGGCTTCCATCAGCCGCTGCGCATCGCCGCACTCGCCGCCGGCGACGCCCTGCCCGAACAGTGGGGCGAGCGCGGCCGCAAGGTCGACTTCTACGACCTCAAGGGCGATCTCGAGGCCTTGTTCGCCCCGCTCGCGCTGCAGTTCGAGCGCGTCTCGCATCCTGCGCTGCATCCCGGTCGTGCCGCCGCGGTGCTGCTCGACGGGCGTCGCATCGGCGTGCTCGGCGAGCTTCACCCGGTGTGGGTGCAGCGCTATGAGCTGGGTTCGGCGCCGGTAGTGTTCGAGGTCGAGCTCGAGGACGCGCTCGCCGCCCGCCTGCCGGGCTACGCCGAGATCTCGCGCATGCCGGCGGTGGTGCGCGATCTCGCGCTGGTGGTGGGTCAGGACGTCACCGTCGCGCGTGTGCTCGAGGTGCTGAAGGGGGCGGCGCCGGCGCTGGTCAGGGAGATCACGCTGTTCGACGTCTATCAGGGCAAGGGCATCGAGCCCGACCGCAAGAGCCTTGCGTTCAGGGTATCGATGCAAGATACTCAGCGCACCCTCGAAGAGGCGGAAGTCGAGTCTGCGGTGGCCGCGCTGGTGCGCGAGGCCGAGATCGCGCTCGGCGCGCGACTGCGCGGTTCAGGAGAATGAAGGTGACCCTGACCAAGGCAGAGCTCGCGGACCTGCTGTTCGAGCAGGTCGGCCTCAACAAGCGCGAGGCCAAGGACATGGTCGAGGGCTTCTTCGAGGAGATCCGGATGGCGCTCGAGCGTGGCGACTGCGTCAAGCTGTCGGGCTTCGGGAATTTCCAGTTGCGTGACAAGCCCCAGCGTCCCGGACGCAATCCGAAAACCGGCGAGGAGATTCCGATCACTGCCCGTCGGGTAGTGACTTTCCATGCCAGCCAGAAACTCAAGGCAGCAGTGGAGCGACTCAGCGATGCAAGCAAGCAGCCCTGACATTCCGTCCAGCGAACTCCCGCATATTCCCGCCAAGCGCTACTTCACGATCGGCGAGGTCGCCGAGCTCTGCGGGGTGAAGCCGCACGTGCTGCGCTACTGGGAGCAGGAGTTCACCCAGCTCAAGCCGGTCAAGCGCGGCGGCAACCGGCGTTACTACCAGCATCACGAGGTGATGCTGATCCGGCGCATCCGCCACCTGCTCTACGAGGAAGGCTTCACGATTTCGGGGGCGCGCAACCGGCTCGGCGAGTCGGCGATCATGCAGCATGAGGATGCGCAGGAGATTGCGCGCTGCAAGGCCCTGATGGCCGAAGTGCGCAGGGACATCGAGTCTGCGCTCGCCGAGCTGCGCGCCTGAGCGAGGCTGCAAAAATCACGTCGAGGGGCTGGTCAAACCGTTTTTCGCTGCTATAATGGCGGCTTGTGTCGGGGCGTGGCGCAGCCTGGTAGCGCACTTGCATGGGGTGCAAGGGGTCGCGAGTTCGAATCCCGCCGC
>JRYI01003611.1_pt1 | contig 11737 bp, 10 predicted proteins | sample 235361 | NCBI WGS metagenome assembly JRYI01 (sample SAMN03074212, study PRJNA261471) | activated sludge metagenome | biome: Common Effluent Treatment Plant; feature: Wastewater; material: Activated sludge; isolation source: activated biomass in a lab-scale reactor treating industrial wastewater at...
GGAAGAAAAGGCGGTCGTGGAGGCCAATCAGCTGCTCAACTTCGTGGGTCTGCGCGGCAAGGGCGACAACCTGTCCCGCAACCTGCCCTATGGCGACCAGCGTCGGCTGGAGATCGCCCGGGCGCTGGCCGGCAACCCGAAGCTGCTGCTGCTCGACGAACCGACGGCCGGCATGAACCCCAGGGAGACAGCCGAGACGACTGAATTCATCCGCAACCTGCGCGACGAGGTCGGTATCACCGTTCTGCTCATCGAGCACGACATGCGCGTCGTCATGGGTATCTCGGAACACATCACCGTCCTCGACTACGGCGAGAAGATCGCCGAAGGCTCCCCGGCCGACATCCAGCGCAACACGCGCGTCATCGAGGCCTACCTCGGTCGCGGCGCGGCCGGCGCGGCCCATCTATCCATCAGCCAGGAAGCGGAGAGTGGTGCATGAGCATCCTTGAACTCAACGACGTCCATGCCTACTACGGCAAAATCCACGCCCTGAAGGGCATTTCCCTCATCGTCGAGGAGGGCGAGATCGTCACCCTCATCGGCGGCAACGGCGCGGGCAAGACGACCACGCTGCGCACGATCTGCGCCCTCATGCGGCCGGCAACCGGCACGGTAACCTTCAAGGACGAGAGCCTGGATCGCTACAAGCCGAGCGAACTGACCGCGCGCGGAATCGCCATGGTTCCCGAAGGGCGCGGCGTCTTCGCGCGCATGACCGTGCTGGAAAACCTGGAGATGGGCGCGTTCCATCGCAAGGACAAGGCGGCCATCCTCGAAGACATCGAGAAGATCTACGAGTTGTTCCCGCGCTTGAAAGAACGCCGCACCCAGTTGGCCGGAACTATGTCCGGCGGCGAGCAGCAGATGCTGGTCATGGGCCGGGCGATGATGTCGCGGCCGACCCTGCTGCTCCTCGATGAGCCGTCGATGGGCCTTGCGCCTGTCCTGGTGGAAGCCATCTTCAGCACCATCGTCGATATCAACAAGCAAGGCACGACCGTCCTGCTGGTGGAGCAAAACGCCTTGATGGCCCTCAACATCGCCCATCGCGGCTATGTGTTGCAGACAGGCGAAATCGTCCTCAGCGACGACGCCAAGGCGTTGCAAAACAACGCCATGGTCCAGAAGGTGTATTTGGGTATCGAGTAGGGGCGGGTTTGAAACCTGCTCCTGCAATGGGGCAGGTTACGTTCCATTGCACGTCAACCATGAAACTCCATCTCTACTCCGCGGCCGACGTCAACCGCGCCCTGCCCATGGCCGAGGCCATCGAGGGCGTCAAGGCCGGTTACGTCCAGCTCTCGGCCGGGCGGGCGCAATCACCCTTGCGCACCCCGCTCAACGTCTCGCCCGATGATGTGACGCTGATCATGCCCTTCTACGTCCCATCGCCGACCGAGGCCGGCGGCGGCGCGCTGGGATTGAAGCTCGTCTCCGTCTTCAACAGCAACACCGGGCGGGGCCTGCCGCTCATCCACTCCGTCGTCATGGCTGTGGACGCGAGTAGCGGCGCGCCGCTGGCGCTCATCGAGGGCGGCAACCTGACGGCCATTCGCACCGGAGCGGCTTCGGGCGCGGCCACCGACGTGCTGGCCCGACCCGACGCGGCCGTCGCCGCCATCTTCGGCAGCGGCGTGCAGGCCCGGCGACAACTGGAAGCCGTCTGCACCGTGCGGTCGATTGAGCGCGTTTACGTCTACAGTCTGGTGGGGGCCGAGGCGTTCGCGGCCGAGATGGCCGGGCGCGGCCCGATACCGGGCGAGATCATCATCGCCGCAACCCCGCGCGAGGCGTTGGCCGCGGCCGATGTCGTCTGCGCCGCCACCACCACCCGCACGCCCGTCTTCGACGGCAACGACGTGCGGCCCGGCACCCACATCAACGGCATCGGCTCCTTCACCCCCGAAATGCAGGAGATCGACGCGCTGACCGTGCGGCGGGCGACCGTCTTTGTCGATTCGGTCGAGGCGGCGCTGGCCGAGGCGGGCGATCTGATCATCCCGCTCAACGCGGGTGAGATCGACCTCGCCCACATCAGCACCGAACTGGGCGAGGTCATCGCCGGGCGAAAACTGGGCCGCACCGGCGCGGAGCAGATCACCTTCTTCAAGTCCGTCGGCGTGTCGGTTCAGGACGCGATGGCGGCCCAAATCATCTTGCGCAACGGCCCCGCTATGGGGCTGGGCACGACGGTCGAATTATGAGCAACTATCCCTCTTCGGCCCAGGTCGTCGTCATCGGCGGCGGCGTCATGGGCGCATCCACGGCCTATCATCTGGCGTTGCGGGGCGTCCGCGACGTCGTCCTGCTGGAGAGCCAACCCTTTTTCGGGCAGGGAGCCACCGGCAAATGCGCCGGCGGCATCCGCTACCAGTTCAGCACGGCCATCAACGTGCGCCTGTCGCTGCTCAGCCTACCCATGCTGTCCCGCTTCGAGGAAGAGACCGGCCAGCCCATCGACCTGCGCTATCCCGGCTACATGCTGCTGGCGACGACAGAGGACAACGTGGCCGAATTCCAGCGCAACGTGGCCCTGCAGCACAGCCTCGGCGTGCCCACGGAATGGCTGACCGGCGACGAGGTGCGGCGGCGCGTGCCCCAACTGGCGGCCGGCGACGTGCTGGCGGCCACTTACAATCCCGGCGACGGTCTGGCCGACCCCAACGGGGTGGTGGCTGGGTACATCAGCGCCGGGCGGCGGCTGGGCGTGCAGGCGTTCAACGACGCGCCGGTGACGGACATCGAGGTCGAGAACGACCGCGTCGTGGCCGTCACGACGCCGCTCGGCCGCATCGCCTGCGAGACGGTGGTCAACGCCGCCGGGCCGTGGGCGGCGCTCATCGGCGACATGGCCGGCGTGCCTCTGCCCATCAAACCGGTGCGCCGGCAGATGCTGACGACCGGCCCCCTGCCCAAGCTGCCGCCCGATTTTCCGTTCGTCATCGACTTCGCCCGCAGCCTCTACTTCCACCGCGAGGGGGAGGGGCTGCTGACCGGCATGTCGAACCCCAATCAGGCCCCCGGTTTCGACGAGAGCGTCGACGACGACTGGGAACTGACCCATCTGGAGGCGGCCGTCGAACGGCTGCCGCTGCTGGCCGACGCCCGGCTGCAAGCCCACTGGGCGGGCCTCTACGAGGTGACGCCCGATGCCCACCCCATCATCGGAAGCATCCCCGGCCGGGAGAACTTCATCGTCGTCGCCGGCTATTCCGGCCACGGCTTCATGCACGGCCCGATCGCCGGGCTACTGGTGAGCGAGATCATCCTCGACGGCCGCGCCCACACGCTCGACATTTCCGAACTGGGCTACGAGCGCTTCGCCGACGGGCGGCTCATCCGCGAGTACAACGTCATTTGATTCAAGGCCTGACAGGTGGGCGGCGACAAGTTTCGTTGCTATCAGCGTGTCATTGTCGCCTACCTGTCAGGTCTGGGCGATCAGCGAACGGGATAAGGCACGACCTCGATTAGTTCCGCGTTCTCTATCAGCCGTTCGACCGCACCGCCCGACCGGGCCTCCAGCGTCCAGATGTCGTAGCGTCCTTCGCCGTGATCGGTTTCGGCGATCAGCAGGCTATCGTCCGCGCTCCAGCGCAAAAGGTTCACATAGAGCGCCCCCGGCACAGTCCCGGCGATTTGTGTTTCGCCGCTCTCCAGGTCATGGATGGCGAGCGCTATCCCTTCCTCGCCGCGCTGCATCGAGTAGGCCAGGCGGCGGCCGTCGCTTGAGAAAGCCCAGCGGAGGGGTATCTGGTGCGGGTCTCCCCCAATCGGTATCATCGCGACATCCTCGCCGTGGACAGAGATAATGCGCAGCTCCTCGGCCGCCCAGTAGATCAATTGCGAACGATCCGGCAACCAGCCAAGCCCGCCGATCTGTTCGGGCAACAGCGCATTGCCGTCCAAATCATAGACCTGATTGTGCATCAGCAGGAATTGTCCATCGGGCGACCAGGATATTTCACTCGAGGAATATTCGGCCGCCAACGTTTCGTGTCGGGCCAGCTCGCGCGGCGACCCGCCACCGGCCGGGACGAGCCAGTAGGTGAACCTGAGATCGCCGGTCAGTTCATCCTGCACTCCGGTCATGGTGAGGATCGACTGGCCGCCGGGCGACCATTTGGCGTAGAGCGGCCATAAATCAAGGTTCTCGTAAAGCGGCGTCGGGGTCGCTCCGGCGGCGATATCGAGCGTGTAGAGCACGCCGTTCTTCACATACGTGATCGCGTCGCTCGTGGGACTCCAGGTGGCAATGACCCCATCGGGCAACAACTCGCGCGCCGCGCCGGTTGTCAGATCGATCAGCCACGTGCCGGTGCCTTCCACTCCATACTCAGGGTAGCTGATGTGGCCGGGCACTAAAATGTATCGGCCGTCGGGCGAGAGTTGGGGGCGGAAATCAAAAAAGTACCGGCCAGGCCCCTCATTTTGGTTGGGGCCATAGAGCGTATCGAAGGCCGCCGGATCAAGGCCGGGTAGCGGCGGCAGGGTGCGGAAGGCCCAATAGGCTTGCCCGGACGGATCGACGACTGGGGTCGTGTAGAGCAGCAGCGTGTTGGCGATGGGCGCGGGGAGTGTGGCCAAGGTGGTGGGGAGCGGTGGGATGCTCGTGGACGGTGGTGTATCGGTGTGGGCAGGGGCGGATGGCGTAGCCGTACCCGGCGTGGACGTCGCCGTTGTTGTCGCCAGTGGGGTGGCGGTCGGCGCGTTCGTGGTCGGCGCGCCCGTAGTCGCTGTGGAGCTTACCGCTGCTGTCGGCTTATTAATGCTCGCTGTTGGCGGCGACGAACAACCGGCCATCGTCAGCAGCACAAACGAGTAACAGCAAACGAGACATATGGCAAGGAAACGACTTATCGATGTCGGCTTTTTCATAACAGGTACCTATTGCCCTGCTACAAGGCGAACGTGGGGGAATTATTATCCGGCTCTATCACATATGGTAAATTTATTTGGGAGGGAACGCAACGGGTCTTTATGCTCGTTTCCACTCGCCAACCTGAGAGCAACCTAGGCCTCGCTTGCCGGCTCGCCTCCCCTCGTTATACTTGGCAAGCGGTTCAAATTCGGCCGCTCAACGAGGTTTTCCGATGTCGTTTCGTAAATGGATGATGGCCCTGCTGGTGTTGGCGGCGCTGCCCGCCCTGGTGGCTTGTGGCGGCGACGCGGAACCCGTGACGGCCGACGCCACTGTCGCGCCGACGGTCGCCGCGCGGCCGACGGCCGACCTGCCGGTGGACGCCGCCGGCGATCTGCTGGTCGTCGCCACCGACGCGCCGCTGCCGCCCTTCGCCGACTTTGACCCGTTCGGTGAGGTCATCGGGTTCAACAACGCGCTCATGGAACGCATCGCCGGCCGCGTGGGGATGGACTACGAGTTCGTCGTCACCCCCAGTGAGGGTGTGCTCAACACCATAGCCGTCGGCTCCGCCCAGGACTTCGACGCCGTCATGTCGGCCCTGCTCATCCCTGAAACGCCGCCCCAGGGCATCGCCTTCACCCATCCCTATCTCGAAGTGGGTCAGGTGCTGATGGTTCTGGTGGACGAGAAAGCGATCAACAGCGCGGCCGACATCCTGCCCGGCATTGCCGTGGGCGTGCTGGCCGATAGCGCGGGCCGGGACGCTGCCGCCGCGCTGGGCATCGCCGACAGCGATCTCTTCGATACCTACGAGAAGCCGTCGCAACTGGTGCAGGCGCTCATCGACGAGGTCGTCGAGGTTATCATCATCGACAGCTACGCGGCCGAGTATTTCGTCAACAGCTTCCCGGAGCAGGTGCGCGTCGCCGGCGGCGAGGGGCGCGAGGCGTGGCTCGACTACCGTGGCTACGGCATCGCCGTGGCCGCGGACAACACCCAACTGCTGGATACGCTCAACAGCGCCATCGACGGCCTGCGCGAGGGCGGCGAGCTCAACCAACTGACCGTCGACTGGCTGATCTCCGAGGCCGACCCGGCGGCGGCCGTGGACCCGGGCGAGTCGCGCGTGGGCACGTCGGCCAACGAGCTTTACATCGGCCTCGTCGGGCAGTTTTCCGACATGGACCCCGCCTCGCTGACGACCGACTTCATCGGCTGGGAGATCAAGAACAACACCATGAGCGGCCTCTACCGCTTCACGCCCGACAACGTGCTGGAGCCGCTGCTGGCCTCGGCCCTGCCTTCCGTGTCCGAGGACAAGCTGGAGTACACGATCCCCCTGCGCACGGGGCTGCGCTTCCCCGACGGCAGCGAATTCACCGCCGATGATGTCAAGTGGTCGCTCAACCGCGCCGCCGGGCTGGGCAATTTCCTGGTCAACAGCTATCTGAAGGACAGCAACGGCGACAACTTCGCCGATGAGGATGCCGTGCAGGTGATGGACCCGGCCACGGTGAAGATCATCCTGAAGGAGCCGACAGGCTATTTCCCCGCGATTTTGACCGCGCCGCCGTTCTTTCCCATCAGCAGAGAGTGCTATTCCGAAGCGGGCGACCCCGGCAGCACCTGCGGCGCGCTCGGCCCCTATACCATCGTCAGTTGGGAACTGAACGACCGGATGCGACTGCGGGCCAACCCCGATTGGCCGGGCGAACCCGCGCCGGCCTTCGAGAATCTCACCATCCGCTTCTACGACGATAGCGTCTCGCTGCGCCGGTCGCTGGTCGAGTTTCGTTCCGTTGACCTGGCCTGGACAGGCCTGACCTTCCAGGACTACACCGAACTGACGGCCGTCGACCTGAACGCCGACGGCGCGGGGGATTACGTCGGTTGGGAAGGGCCGTTCACGTTCAAGAGCTACATCATCTTCGAGCAATCGACGGAGCCGTGGGACAAAGAGCGCGTGCGACAGGCGGCGGCCTATGCCATTGACCATGAGGCGCTGGCGGCCGTGTTCGGCGGGGCGCGGCAGGGGTTGCGCAGTCCCGTGCCCAGCACCGTCCCCGGCCACACGCCGACGCTGCCGGAGCGCGACCTGGAGCGCGCCCGCGAATTGCTGCGAGTCGAGGGCTACACCGCCGACACGAAGCTGCCGATCACGCTGTGGTACGTCAACGACGGCCGCTATAGCGCCAACGAGGAAGCCTACGCCAACGCCATCAAGGCACAATTGGAAGAGACGAGTGTCTTTCAAGTGGAGTTGGCCGGGGCGGGTTGGGATGAGTTCCGCTTGCAGATCTCGCAGTGTGGCTTCCCGGCGTACCTGCTGGGTTGGCCCTCGCCCGGCCAGCCGACCAGCTATCTCGACGCCACAAGCTGGACCGATTTCTTCGTCACAAACACCAATCGCGTGTTCTGCTCCAACTATGAGAGCGACGAGATGACCGAACTGGTGGCCGAAGCGCGGGCCGAGATTGAAGAGGGGCCGCGTCTGGAGCTGTACGGCCGCATCCAGACGCTATGGGCCGAAGAGCTGCCGACGCTGCCGCTGACCGAGGAGTCGCGCCGCGCCGTGTCCCTGCCCACCATCGGCGGCGTTCGCGTCGATGGGCTGGGTATGATGCATTACGAGTTGTTGACGAAGGAAGTTGAGCAATAGGACAGTGGGCAGTAGGTCAGTGGATGCTCTTACTGACCTACTGATCTACTTCTGTTGCTGCTCTCGCTGTTTCGCGCGCCGGCCGACGAGGCGCTCCGTGCCGTTGAGGACGCGCTTGATGTTGGGCCGCAGCGCCCAGGTGACGACCAGCCCGGCGGCGATGCTGCCGACGAGATAGGCCGCCGTCGGATCAATACCCGCCACATAGCGCCAGGTGAAGACGATGATCGTCACGGCCGCCATGCTGAGCGAGGCGACCGAGGCCATGCCTACGAAATAGAGCATCCCCCCCATGACCAGGAAAGCGATGGGCAGCACCCACGGCCAGATGGCCGACGACCAGCCCACGTTCGGGCCTGTTCCCGCGCCGCCGCCGAATTTGAGGAAGACGGACCAGTTGTGGCCCACCACCGACAGCACGCCGGCCGTGGCCTGTAGCCAGGGGAGCGCGGCCGCACCCGCGGCGTCGCCAAGCAGCCACGTCGTCAACCAGACCGACGCCGCGCCCTTCAGCACGTCGCTCAGCGAGGTGAGCACCCCGACGCCCAGCCCGGCCGCCCGCAGCGAGTTGGTCCCGCCCGTGCGGCCGCTGCCGATCTTGCGCAGGTCTTCCCCCTTGAACAGGCGAACGTAGAGATACCCAAAGGGGATTGACCCACATAGATAGCCGATAGCGGCGGCCAGAATAAAATAAAGAATCTGCATCGTCAAAAAGCTCCCTCAATGCGTGAGATACATATATAAAACACGCAACTATCCCATTGGTTGCACTTCGCCGACCGAGGCGCGCAGCAAGCAAGGCATTCTTCACTTGTAGTCAGCAACTTTAGTTGCGCTCTTCGGCGGGTTCAAGCTCGCCTACGGCGCTGAAGCGCCGACTACGAGTAAATTGAGATTTCCGTCACCTGCCCCGCGCGAATCAGGAAAGCTCTCGCCACCGGGCGCGCCCGGTCTGTCAGCGAGATGATGATCTGGGCGACGTCGGGGTACCAGGCCTGGGCCACATCGCTGGGCGATGGCGAGGCGGGGCCGGTTGGGTGTGAATGATAGATGCCCACCAATTCCAGCCCTTCCGATTCGATGGCGATCATCGCCCGCACCTGCGCCGGCGGCTCCATCTCGTAGGCCACGGGGCTGTGCAACCCGTTTTCGACCGGATAGAGGCCTACGGCACGGCCGATCCGGCCGTCGACTGAACCGGCCAATAACCCGCAGACTTCTTCCGGATAACCGGCGTCTGCCTGGCGGATCATCTCCTCGTGCAGGGCGGCGGGCAGGTGAATCTCATTCATGGGACAACAGCGGGGAATGGTAGCCGGGCGCTCCGTTAAATGCAAACGGGCCGCACTTTCGCGCGGCCCATCTAACTGACTGTCCTGGCCGCGGTCGCGGCTACTCGGTGACGGTGAACGTGCCGACCATGCCGGCGGGGGCGTGCCCGGCGACCGTGCAGACGATCTGGTAGGTTCCGGCGGCCGGAGCGGTGAACGTGAAGGTCCTGGATTCGCCGGCGGGCAGCACACCGGAGTGCGCTTCAGGCGAAACGGCCATATCGGCGGTCAGGGCGTTCACATCGGTGCCGCTGGGGACGAGCATCCAGTCATGCTCCAGAGCGCCACTGTTGGCGAAGTCAACGGTCACCTGTGCACCCGCCGGCACAGAGGCCGATGCAGGGTCATAGGCGAACGTATCCAGGCCGGTGAACGACAGGGAAACGGGTTCGGGCGCGGTCGTCTCGCCACCGCCCTCGCTGCCGCCGCCACCACCACAGGCGGCCATCAGCAAGCCTATGGCCAGCACCGTCAACAGAACAACGATCTTTCTAGACATGATCATCTTCTCCTACTTGGGTTGATAGAATTTGGTTTTACGGCGTTGTAATTCCGTCGTGCAACGTAATCTATCTTAGGACAAAACAGGCCGGATGTCACCACCCAAAACTACTCATTTATCATGTTGTAACCTGGACAGGGGCACAAAAAAGACCAGGCGGGCCGCTCGGCGATGGAACGCGGCCCGTCTGGTCGGGTGAGTTGGGGAGAAATCGGTTGCCGATTGGTTAGCCGCCGGCTGAGTTAGCCGCCGGCCGCCGGCTGGTTAGCCGCCAGCCGCCGGCTGAGTTAGCCGCCAGCCGCCACGCCCTGGATGCCACCTTCCGTCAGGGCGCTCACATCGAGCAGCTTGTCCGCCTCTTCCGGGGTGATGTAGCCCTTCTCGACGACAACCTCGCGCACCGTGCGATTCGTCGCCAGCGCTTCCTTGGCCACCTCGGCCCCCTTCTGGTAGCCGATGACCGGATTGAGCGCGGTCACGAGGATGGCGTTTTTGGCCAGCCAGCCGGTGGCCTTCTCGGCGTTGGCCGTCAGGTCTACCAGGCAGAAGTCGACGAAGGCATTGACCGAATTGATGATCACGTCCATCGTCTGGAACAGGTTGAAGGCGATGATGGGCATCATCACGTTCAGCTCCAGTTGACCGGCCTGCCCGGCCAGCATCACGGTCAGGTCGTTGCCCATCACCTGGAACATGGCCATGTTGAGCATCTCGGCCATAACCGGGTTCACCTTGCCGGGCATGATCGACGAGCCGGGCTGTACCGGCGGGAGACGGATCTCGTCCAGACCCGTCGTGGGGCCGGAAGCCAGCAGGCGGAAGTCGTTGGCGATGCGCGTCAGGTCCTGGGCCAGCGTGCGCATCGCGCCGCTGAAGTGAACGGGGTCGGCCATGCTCTGCATCGATTCGAACAGGTTATCGCTCTCGTACAGCTCCAGGCCGCTCAACCGGCTGAGGACATCGACCATGCGCCGGTGGTATTCGGGGTGGGCGTTGAGGCCGGAGCCGGTGGCCGTGCCGCCGATGCCGAGCCGACGCAACCCCTCGGCCGCCTCGCGAATCTTGTCGGCGTCGCGCTCCACGGCGCGGGCGTAGGCGCCGAACTCCTGGCCCAGGCGAACGGGCACGGCGTCCTGCAGGTGGGTGCGGCCGCTCTTGACGATGCCGTCGAACTCGCGGGCCTTGGCGTTCAGTTCGGCCGCCAGCCGATCCAGCGTCGCCAGCAGCTCATCCAGCCGCCACAGCGCCCCCAGACGGATGGCGGTGGGGATGGTGTCGTTGGTCGACTGGGCCATGTTGACGTGGTCGTTGGGGTTGACCGGCTTGCCCTTTTCGCCCAGCCCGAAGCCGAGGATTTCGTTGGCCCGGTTGGCCATAACCTCGTTGATGTTCATGTTGTGGCTGGTGCCCGCGCCGGCCTGGATGGGATCGACGACGAACTGATCGGCGAACTTGCCGCCGAGGATCTCGTCGCCCGCCTGAATAATAGCGGCGGCCATGTCGTTGCCCTTGATGGTGCGGCCGCCGGCTTCCTTGTCGTGGAAGAGGCCCAGGTCGCGGTTGACTTCGGCCGCGGCGCGCTTGATCAGCGTCATCGACCAGACGAACGCCGGATAGGGGCGCAAGCCGGTGATGGGGAAGTTGTGGATGGCGCGTTGGGTCTGCGCCCCCCAATAGGCGCCGGCCGGGACGCGAACCTCGCCCAGTGAATCTTTCTCGATGCGAAACTCATCTGCCATGGTGAATTCCTCCAGAAAACAATAAACCGAATTAACTAACCGGAGTTCCGGGTCAGTTAATTCGGTTCAGGTACAGGGAAATGATGGTAAGGCGGCCGGGCCGGAGCTTACAACCGGCCCGAAGGCATTACATATTCAAGGCGTCGTAGCCGGGGCCTTCGGAGAAGAAGGCGTAATTGGCCGGGATGTCCTCGGTCAGGTCAAGCACTTCGCCGCCGGCCAATTGCTTGGCGTTGAGCAGGACGACATGGTGCCCGTCGATCTCGCCCTCGAACGGCACGCCGTCGGGGAGTTCTTCCTTCGTGCCGCCAATCCAGACCCCGGCCGGGGCCACGAAATCAAAGGGCACTTCCTCTTCGGGGAAGATGGCCTCATAGGGGCATTCGGGCACGCACGCGCCGCAATCGATGCACGTATCGGGATCGATGTAGAGCAGGGGCCATTGCGCTTCCGGCTGGCCCAGGACCATACATTCGACCGGACATACCTCGACGCAAGCTGTGTCACGAAGGCACAGTCGGGTAATGATGTGGGTCATACACTATCTCCTTAAGAATCGTTACCGACCGGGCTGCTCGTTGGCGCGCGCCGGCACGGTGAAAGTATTATTTCTTCGCGGCCGCATATTTGGCCGCGACG
>JRYI01010923.1_pt1 | contig 11733 bp, 22 predicted proteins | sample 235361 | NCBI WGS metagenome assembly JRYI01 (sample SAMN03074212, study PRJNA261471) | activated sludge metagenome | biome: Common Effluent Treatment Plant; feature: Wastewater; material: Activated sludge; isolation source: activated biomass in a lab-scale reactor treating industrial wastewater at...
GTTGGAACAGGTAGCCGATGAAGTAGGGATTGACCGGCAACACATAAATCGGCTGGCGCGCGGCGAAGTAAAAGAGCCTCGATTCAATTCAGGGGTTAAGTTGCTGGATGCTCTATATGACAACGTTCCGGCTGATCAATTCATTCGGGTTAGGGTATAACATGGACTATCAGAAATTTATTGCGAAAAAATCATTCTGCCCAGTGCAGTCGGGGTTTGATCCTGATTTATCGTGGTACCCGGCTATGAAGGAGTTTCAGCGAGACATCGTCCGGTGGGCATGCAATCGTGGTCGCGCAGCAATCTTTGCCAGAACCGGTCTTGGTAAAACTCTGATGCAACTGGTATGGGCTGATCGTGTAACCGATCGGACTGGCCGACCTGTTCTGATCCTGGCTCCGCTGGCTGTTTCAGAACAAACAATCAAGGAAGGTCATAAGTTTGGCATTCATGTTGAACGTCTGACTGACGATGTTTTCGGGCGTGGTATCTACATTACAAACTATGAGCAATTGCACAAGATTGATTGTAGTAAGTTTTCAGGCGTAGTTCTTGATGAGTCAAGCATCATCAAAGGATTTGATGGGCGGTTGAGAAAGCAGATAACCGAAACCTTCAAAATGACCCCATACAAATTATCGTGCACAGCAACGCCATCTCCGAATGACCTGATGGAATTCGGCACGCAATGTGAGTTTCTGGGGATCATGTCGCACACTGAAATGCTGGCCATGTTTTTTATCCATGATGGCGAAGATACCAGCAAGTGGAGGCTCAAGGGCCATGGTAGGGCGAAGTTCTGGGAGTGGCTTTCTACGTGGTCGGTAGTAATCCGCAATCCTGGCGACTACGGTTATGATTCTACTGGATACGATCTGCCGACATTGCATATCCATGAGCATGTTGTTCCGTCTGGAATACTGGATGGTCTACTTCCGTGGATTGCGCAAAGCCTGTCAGAGCGCAATCAAGCACGAAAGTCTAGCGTAGATGCCAGGGTATCAAAGGCAGCCGAGATAGCGGCAGGCGTAGGTGGCCAATGTCTTGTCTGGTGCCACCTGAACGAAGAAAGCGCAAAGCTGGCTGCATCCATTCAAAACTCTGTCGAAGTGTTCGGCTCTCAAAAGCCAGAGCAAAAAGCAAAACACTTGCTAGGCTTTTCTCATGGCGAAGTGTATAGGCTTGTTACAAAGCCATCGATTGCCGGCTTCGGCATGAACTGGCAGAATTGCAACCACATGATATTCACCGGGCTGTCTGACTCATTTGAGCAATATTATCAGGCTGTTCGCCGTTGCTGGCGTTTCGGACAGAAAAATGAAGTTCATGTGCATGTTGTTAGTGCTGACTCTGAAGGCGCTGTTGTAGCCAATATCAAGCGCAAAGAAATGCAGCACGAGCAAATAGCAAAAGAGATGATTGCCTGCGTCAAGGAATTTACTGCAAAGCAGCTTGGAAAGGCTTATCAGGAAAAAACAATTTATAAACCACAACAAACTATACAGGTGCCGTCATGGATGTGATTGATCAAGTTGTAACGGAAAAGTACGCGCTCTACAACGGGGATTGCGTAGAAGTAGTATCCAAGCTGAAGGATAACAGCGTTGACTTCTCAGTATTCTCGCCGCCATTCGCCAGCCTGTACACCTACAGCAACAGCGACCGGGATATGGGTAATTGTGGCAGCGATGAAGAATTCTTTGCACAGTTCAGCTATCTGGTCGAGAACCTGTACCGAGTAATCAGACCAGGCAGGCTGGTCGCCATTCACTGCATGAATCTGCCTACCAGCAAGGCTAATGATGGTTACATCGGGATAAAGGATTTCCGTGGCGATCTGATCAGAAAGTTTCAGGAATATGGTTTTATTTACCATTCCGAAGTCTGCATTTGGAAAGATCCTGTGGTTGCCATGCAGCGCACAAAGGCGCTCGGATTGCTGCACAAGACAATCAAGAAAGATTCCAGCATGAGCCGCCAGGGCATCCCTGACTATCTGGTTGTGATGCGAAAGCCGGGCGAAAATGAAAGACCAGTCGAAGGCGAATTCCGCTATTTTGTAGGCGATGAACTGATGCACAATTTCGTCCAGCACGAACGTGAAGATGGCCGCATTGTCCAGGTTCCAGACCATGAACGCGGCGCAACCAGTATCGATATCTGGCAGCGATATGCTTCACCTGTCTGGCATGACATTAACCAGACCAATACCCTTAACTTCCGCGAAGGTAGAGAAAGCGACGATGAGCGCCACATTTGCCCGCTCCAGCTTGACGTGATCGAGCGCGCCATGCAGATGTGGTCTATGCCGGGCGATGTGGTGCTGACGCCTTTTCTGGGGATCGGCAGTGAAGCATACGTGGCAGTATCGATGGGGCGTAAGGCTATCGGCGTTGAGTTGAAGTCGTCGTATTTCAAGCTGGCCGTGCGCAATGTAGAACAAGCCGAGCGCCAGCAATACGATCTATTCCAGGATGCAGGTCAAGTTTGACGAACTGAGGCGGGCTTTATGAAATTCAGAATACTGAAAAGCGGCGGATATATCGATATGCCTAATAAATATCCGTTTGATGTTGACGTCCAAGAGAGTGACGTTTTTTGCGGCCGGCATTGACGTTGCCATAGAAGAACTTATTAGTAATGGAGCACACAAGAATGTCGGCTTTCCTGGCGATAAGCTGTACTTCTGCGTTCCAGGCGAGGCCGAGCCGATAGAACAGGCTTGAACCTCCCGCCCAACCACCACAAATAGGATGGTGAACGATGTCAAAAATCAAATGGCAATTTCGGCTGAAAAACGGGATGCTTCCAAGATCCCGGCGCGAGGCAATAGATCAAAACGAGTCTATTTATTTCACCGGCATCCCGTGTAAACGCGGGCACGTCTCGGCGCGCTACGTCGCGAGCCGTAAATGCATAGATTGCCAGACCAAGGAGAATCGCGAGCGCGTGTTTAGCGATACCTTCAAGAACGGCCAAACTAAGCTGCGTGACATTGACAACGCCCTAGCCGACAAAGCCCTGGCGCGTGAACTTAAGGAAATCTGGGGCGAATAGCTTGCCAGTTCTGCCCAACCATGTAAAATAACCGTAGCGCCGTGAGAAGCGCAAAACGTAGGTATGAACAGTCTTCTTCAGAGTTGGTCGGTTCGTACCGTTTCAATGGCCCGCAAGGGTCGGCCTGCGTCGGAATTCTCACCGAACCGGCCAACCCTGAAGAGGATTGTTTTAAGTGGCAGCACTACCCTACATGCAGTTCTATGTCGCCGACTATCTGGCCGACACCGGGCACCTTACAACCGAGGAGCACGGCGCTTATCTTTTGCTCATATTCAATTACTGGCAAACAGGAAAGCCCTTGCGAAAGGATCGACTATCGACTGTTGCCCGCCTGTCAAACGACCGTTGGCTTTCCGTTGAATCTGTGTTGAAAGAGTTTTTCCATGACAACGGAGAGGCTTGGGTTCATTTCCGGATAGAGGCTGATCTTGCATCGGTTCAAGAGTCAGTGGAGAACGCTTCAAGGGCTGGAAAGGCGTCCGCACTTGCAAGACAGCGCAAAAAAGAACTAAAAGCCAACGCTCGTTCAACGCTCGTTCAACAGACGTTGCGCTCGCGTTCAAACGAAACGTCAACGGAAAGCCAACCATCAGATCAGATCATATCAGATCAAATCAAAGCAGAACCAAAACAGCCTACTGCGCGCGGTACCCGCTTGCCTGCTGACTGGGTACTGCCAGAGGAATGGGCAGCCATATCAAAACAGATCAGACCTGAATGGCCAGATAACCATGTCCAACGCATTGCTGACGGGTTCAAGGATTACTGGCTGGCCAAGTCCGGCAAGGACGCCACCAAGGCCGACTGGCTGGCCACATGGCGCAACTGGTGCCGCAATGACAGGTCGCAGGTTTACCCGGCACCATCTGGCGGAACGCCTCCAGCAACACCAACCAGGGCCAGCCACAAGCCAATGCCAACTCTTCCGCCTCGCAAGGTAAGACCGGAGGGCCTAGACCTTGGATAACTTTCTTGAAGCAGAGCATTCGGTGATCGGTGCATTGCTGCTTGATAACTCGAAGATCGCAGATATTGATCTTACACCGCTTGATTTTTGCGATGACTCGCTCGGTCAGATATTCGGAGCAATAAGAAACCTTGAGGCAAAAAATCAGCCGTTTGACGTGTTTACGGTTTCAGACGAGCTGAATAGGACGACAGGTCGAGACTGGGTCGTTATGGTCGCCAGTATCGCAAAAAATGCAACTAGTGCGGTTAACGCACACATATACGCTGGTCATGTTAAGCGTTATCGGCGTTACCGCGATGCGCGCCTTATTGCTCAGCAGTTGCAGCGTGACATAGGACAGGATGATGGTGCCATTGATCGCGCAATAGCAGAACTAATGGCGTTGGACACTCAGGCAAAACAGACAACATACAGCATGCGTGAAACGGTTAAGCAGGCTGTTGACTATGTTGATGAAGTTAACAAAAAGGGCGGTGTAATTACAGGCATACATACAGGACTTAAAGAACTAGACCATCAGATAGGAGGTTATCAGGACTCTGATTTGCTGGTTTTGGGTGCTCGACCTGCCATGGGTAAAACAGGTTTTTTGCTGTCGTCGGCTTTGGCATGCGGTGTGCCGGCAGCGATAATTTCGGCTGAAATGTCTGCAATGCAGTTGGGGTTTAGAGCTATATCGAACGCGGGCAAGGTTGACTCGCAATTGCTCAGGACTGCCAATCTGGACGACACAGACTGGCCAAAAATAAGCGCAGCAGTGCACAGGCTTGTCGATCTTCCTATTTGGATCGATGATAGATCGTCGCCTACGATTGCTGAGGTTCAGAGGTGGGCTCGCAAGATGAAACAGAAACACGGAATTAAGATTCTGTTTGTCGACTACTTGCAACGTCTGAAAGGCAACAACCCGAGAATGGGAAGGGTTGATCAGGTTGGTGAGATAGTTTTAGGCCTTAAGTCGTTGGCGAAGGAATTAAATATCCCAGTTGTCGCGCTTGCCCAGGTTAACCGAGACGTTGAGAAACGGCCAGATAAACGCCCACAGATGGGCGACCTTGCGAACTCCAGCGAAATCGAGAAAGAGGCAGACGAGATCATCATGCTGTATCGCGACGAGGTCTACAACGAAGACTCGGAAGACAAGGGAGTAGCAGAGTTCATTTTTGAAAAAAACAGACACGGGCCAACCGGCACGGTGCGCGCTGCATGGATTCCGCAGTACATGCTATTTGCTGATCTCGCTGTTCAGTGGCATGAACAGAGGTCTCGACATGACTAAACACGTATCAGGCCCGCTGGCCAACGCACTATATGAAATCTATCGCAAGATGGACGAACCTGAGCGCGAAAAAATGCGTCAGGTTGCTGATGATCTGAAAAAACATCTTCAGGATCAGATCGATGCAGAGGCCGACAAAACCCGCGCCATGCTACAGGCGCAACTGGATAGGATGTTGTGAAAATGTTGGCAGCACTATTTGTTCAGGATGGCGGATGTTATTACGGTTTGCCGGATGTCGATCCGTGGCCAATCGAACGTGACGCTAGAACGTATTACGGCCCATGGCCTGTTGTCGCCCATCCGCCGTGCCAACTATGGGGCAAAATGGCGTTGGTGAATTATGCTCGATGGGGAGGTGAACACAACAGGCCAGGAAATGACGGTGGATGTTTTAAATCTGCACTGTCATCAGTAAATGAGTTTTGCGGAGTGTTGGAACATCCAGCGCAGAGTTTCGCATGGGATGCGCACGGACTTTTAAAACCGACAGGGATAGGGTGGTGTCGCGATCGTGACGGATGGGTCTGCGAGGTCTGGCAAAGCGCATATGGGCATAGAGCCAGAAAAGCGACATGGCTCTACTACTACGGAAAACACAAACCATTTGATTTGCGGTGGGATCGGAAGCCAGGAACGCATCAGATTGGATTTTGGGATCGTCGAGGAAAAGAGCGAAATAAGCCGAGGCTATCAAAGCAGGAAGCAAACGCAACGCCGATAGAATTTAGGGATGAGCTTATTAGGCTTGTCAAACATTCGGTAGCAACTGGATAGACTAACAGAGTGACAGGCTTTCCGACGAACGGCACTTGTTATATTGGTGACGGCGATTTATGTTCATCAAACAAATTTTTAAAAGGCCAAAACCATGAACTCGATTGATAGAAATACAAACAAGGCAACATGGAAGGCAGCAAACCGCTACATGCGAATGAGCAGAAACGAGCGGTTTAGGAATCCAATGGGCGACCTTGTTCGTAATATTTCTGATGTATGTTTCAGCCTTCGCTTTGAGAAGGTTGATTATCTGGCATATTGCGAAAAATGGAATCTTAATTCAATGCAGAGGGTTTAATTATGACTTATAACAAGCCAACAATTGGGGCGGAAGTCAAATATACTGATATTGGGAAAAGGGTTTATTATCAAATAAACAAATGCTGGCCCGCAAACGATGGCGTCCTTGGCATTGTCGAGTCTTTTTCTGCTGCCGGCAGAATCTGCACTGTCAGAAACAGCAAAGGCGAAACTGAGTCATTTATTTGGAGGTTTGCAAATGGGATGAATGACCATTTTGAATGGCCAGGTAAATCCGACGAACGGCGCGCGCAGACGCAGGAAGGTGGTGTATAGTTTGGGTGTGGGTGCGGCGCGGAAAGTCGAAGACGCGCAAAGAGGGATCAGCCTGACCTCAGAAATCCAACAGGAGATTGGCAGGAATGTGGCCAAGTTGCGAAGCAATAAAACACATCGCCGGCGTAGCGTCCGGCCACCCACCTCCCGCTCTGGCGGAGTAAAAGGCCAGAATCCAGACGCATGAGCCATCAGCGGTAAACAGGATAGCGTGCAACGGGACGCCGGGGCCATCCCAAAGAGCAGGGCACTGCCAACGCAACAAACCGAGAGTCACGAATGAACGACGACACGAAAGACGCACTGCTGCAGCAGATCGAGGGCTTGATAGCCGACCCCATTCCGTTGCTGAACCTGCAGGAGTCTGACCGGCTGGAGTGGGAGGACAGGCTATTCACCCTGGCCGAGCTGCTGGAGGATTTCAGATCTGGCGTGCTCGCGAAAGACATTGCATAGTTGAGGCCCCGAAATGAACGAAAAGGCGCTGAACGCAATCATATTCCGGAACTGGGCAGACGCTCTCGAAAGAGAGAATCCTGTCAGATCAATCCCGACATATTGGGTTGGAGTTAATCCAGGATGCAAGGACGTATGGAGACCAAAGAACGGGGTTCTGTTCACCGCTGACGCCAACGTTGCGTTTCGCCTTATGAGCAAGCCGCGAGTCAAGGCGCAGTGGACTAAAATGATTTCTGTGGTGGACAACGCAATCATCAAGATGATGGAGAAATGACATGACTGACCTAATCGGCGTTTTGCTCATCGTTATCGCTGCTGCAATTTTCATCGGCGTGGCGAATGTTGCGTACAGGACGTATCTGTCCAACACGGTTTGCGCATGGGCGTCTTCGGCAATGTGGATGTGCGCGGTTGCCGGTCTGGTTCTTCTGTGGTCTGGAAGCGCGAACGCGGCCAATTTCTACTTCGAAATCGGAGCCTATCACTACCTGACAAGCACGGACGAAAAGATCCTGGCCGACGATAGCTTCGGCGGTGACACTTACTCTAACATCGAGCTAGGCATTACGTGGCAGTGCGGGAAGTGGTACTGCCTTGGAGCCGACGAAATCGACACAGGTTGGCACCATCTTTCGCACCCCGACAGAGGCGTGCCGTTCAACGACAAGGAAGAATCCTACATCGACGGCTTCGGCGCCAAGGCCCGCTGGGAATTCTGGGAGTTTTGAATGACCGACATAGACGCGCTGAGAGATCAGCTAGACGCATTGGAGCGCATGGGACAGGGCGACAGCCTTCGAGCAAGAGGAATGCGGCGCAGGATTGCGGAATTGCAGCAGTCGCCGCCAAAGAAGCAGAAGCGGGACAAGAACGGCAGGTTTTGCAAATGAGGCAAATCAGCGGGCGGCCAAAGAAGTGCGCGCAGTGCAAAAAACACTTTGTTCCTGAGCGACCATTTCAGCCGTGTTGTTCTGTTCCGTGTGCAATCCTGTATGCTCGCAGCAATAACGAGAAAGAGCAGAAAGCCATCAACAAAGAGCGCCGCGAAAATCTGAAGACAAAAGCCGATTGGCTTAAAGAGGCTCAGCAATGGTTTAACGCGTGGGTTCGCGAGCGAGATGCTGAATTGCCATGTATTAGTTGCGGGCGACACCATAAGGGCCAGTATCACGCCGGACACTACAGGACAGTAGGCGCGCATCCTGCGCTGAGATTCAATCCCGATAACGTGCACAAACAATGCTCGGCGTGCAATGAGCACCTTAGTGGGAATATTGTAGAATATCGCAAGGGCCTACTGGCGAAGATTGGAGCTGAAAGACTGGAAAATCTTGAGCAAGATCATCCGCCGCTGAAGTTGAGCATTGAAGAAATCAAGGCAATCAAGCTGAACTATCGCCGGCTTGTGGTTGAGATGAGAAAAGCGAGGCAATCATGACAACGATGCTACCGAGAGAACCAGACTACAGCGGATCAGTGAACCTGTTTTTAGAGCGCGCACCGCTGACGGCTGACGAACAGCATCAGGCGCTACGTGATCGATTGTGGCGCGACATGGCGGCATATGAAGCGGCTGGCGGAAAAATCACATACTGCGAGCCGTGGGAATCGGCAGAGTTTGGAAAGCCGCACAACCCAGCTAACGTTCCAGACCCTGCCGCTGTATTCCAGCGCGCTGCCGCCCAAACGAAAAAAGCTAACATTGAGAAAAAGGCGGCAGTGGGACGTGCTCGCATAACGACGAACCACACCGCCATCATCATGGCCAGCCGCGATCTGGTTAATCGCGGATTCAGGGCAACAATTCTGAACATTTCACGCGACACTGGACAAGACGCGCGATCTGTTGAAATGCGGATTGACACTCTGGTCATCAGAGGAATACTGTACCAGGAAGGAACGCAATTCCTTGTGTCGGACAATGGGCTTGAATATATCGGCGAGAGGGCTGCGGAATGAAGAAGGTTTTTGTTAAGCGTATAATGGATGGGTTGGATTGTTTCCCGCTGGGCTTTGAGGCCGAAGTGGTTGACGGCATCGTCCATTCAAAAAAAGGAAGTCGGCACAATATTCGTGATTTTTTTGATCCGAGCAGATGGCAGCGCATCGAGCGCGAATGCTTTGAGCATGGCGGCGAGGTTTGGTACAGGCACACGCCGGGCGACCCGATGCCGTGCGATGGTTATGAGAAAATTGAATACATAATGGAAGGAATGGTTGCAACTTCGCCTGCATCTGCATGTGCGCTGCGTTGGACAAAAAATGGTAATGATGCTGACATCATCGGCTGGCGTTTCGCAGACAGCGCGGCTATTGCCAAGATTGAACCGGTTGGCGGCGGTGTCGCGGACGATACTGCTGCAATAAAGCAAACGGCTGTCGGGCAAAAATTATCATCGCGTACTCATCCACCAGGATGCACATATTGCGCATGGTGTGGCTTCAAGTCTGCTGCTGAGCCCGATATTGCCGCAATCGAAGACAGCAGCCTGTCACCAGCACAGCGCAAGCACTGGGAGCAGATGGAAGCCAAGCAGGCCGCCAAGGAACGGTTGCAGCGCGACGCAGAAGCAAAGGCGCTGCAAGAGAGAGCCAAGCAGCTGTCAGACGCTGGAAATGCGATGGACAGGGTTAGCCAGGATCATGGGCACAAATTTGGAGCAATGCAATGTACACATCATGGCAAGTAGCGGCTGCGATAATCGCAAGAATCAGCGGCAAGGAAATCCACCTGACGCGCGAAGAACTCGAAGCGGTGAAGGACACGGTGCCAGTTGCGGAATATCATCCTGGCAAGGTTGTGTACCGCATCGGCGTTCCTGAGGCATGGCCCGAGTCTGAGCAGCGCATTGACACAATCGGGCAGAACGGAAACGATGGCGACCACTACAAAGAATTTGACGGGTTTATCTGATGCAGCTCGACCTATTCGGCTATGCTGAGTACTGGGCAAGTCTGCCGGACTGGTGGATGTGTGGCGGGCGGTGGATCGAAACGGGGAAGCCATGAGGCGCGTCAAACTACTAGGCGACCCTTCAGTCGTTGCGCAGGAAATGGAGCGCTACGAGCGGCGGCAGGAACGCATCGAGCATGGCACCGGCTGTGATCTGTGCCAGAATTGTGTAACGGCCTGGGGCGTTTCTGTGTGCATGATAGGCGAGACGCACCCTAGATGCGCGTACCGGGGCAGATTCAGGAGGCGGGACGATGAATAAGCTGGCTTTGGATTTGTTGAGTATTCGCGGCATAGTTGAGTTTAAGCTGGATTCGTGGGGGGTGTGGGCAACGGGCAGCCTAGGGATAGGGTACCCCTGCATGGCTATGACGGCTGAGATGCTAGGCCGGGGCGTTACGATAGCTCCGATGCCCGACGAAGAGGGGTTGATGANNTTGACCGCATAGCCGGTGGCAATCATGACGCAGCAGTCCAGCTTCTCAATATCGTCCGGGATGCTGTTCTGGTGGCTATGTTCCCAGGGCTTGACCAAGCCGCAGAGGTTGCGTAATATTCAGGCATGATACCGATTTAGTCGGTTGACACATTCCAACGGCCTCCCCCAAGGCCACTCGCCGAAAGGCGATTCCAGCCGGATGCGTTCCCCGCCCGGCTGTTTTTTTATCCAGAATTCGGCCCCCTTGCGTTCCCGCAGCCTTCGCTTGGGGTGCCGTCTTATTCAGCTCGGAGGCTTTCAGCCAGCCGCTTGACGGCCTCCCTGGCCTCTGGGGTGTCTGGTATCCAGACCGGGAAGAGGACAAGGCCCTGCGCTGTTCTGCGGGCCTTCTTGATCGCTGTGCGTTCTGCTGCGGTTTTGGTTGCCATGGCTGGCCTCGGTAGGCCCCGGCGAAACCGGGGCGGTGGTGGTTGTTAGTAGTCGTTGACTTCCAGCACTTCGGTCAGGCGACCCTCAACGCGCACTTGGTTGCCGTTTTCGTCCTTTGCGATGGCGTCAACCATCTCGCCCAAGAAGTCTTCTGCGGTGCCACCACCCAATGTGCTCCCATCCAGGATGGCGGTAGTTTCGTTGTCAAGCAGTACAGTGTATGTGGTCATTGTGTTACCCTTTGCCCTGATCGCCGGGCCTGCGATGGCTGCTCATCAGCTCATGAAAACAATTATACGTGAGCGCTCACAGAATACTAGTACCGTTCGTCGGATACCTGATTGGAGTCGCATGGCCAGATATTTCCAGCCTGCCGAATTTGCCTGCAAATGCTGCGGCCAGAACGGAATTGACCCTCAGCTGGTTGATATGCTGGATGAGTTGCGTGACCAGAGTGGTTTCCCTCTCGTTATCTCTTCTGGCTACCGTTGCACAAAGCACAACCAGGCTGTCGGTGGCGCACGTAGTTCTGCCCACGTCGAGGGCTATGCCGTAGACATCCGGTGCCATGGCCTGCGGGCTCACCGGGTTCTGGAAGTGGCCATGCTGATGGGATTCCCTGGCATCGGCGTTAAACAGACTGGCGCCATTGAAAACCGGTTTATCCATCTGGACATTGCCCCGAACGACGCAACCCGGTCGCGGCCATCGGTGTGGAGCTACTGACATGACCCCAAACGGACAAGCTGCTGCGGCGGTTGCTATTCTGGCCTTGTGCCTGCTTGCCC
>JRYI01001566.1_pt1 | contig 11643 bp, 10 predicted proteins | sample 235361 | NCBI WGS metagenome assembly JRYI01 (sample SAMN03074212, study PRJNA261471) | activated sludge metagenome | biome: Common Effluent Treatment Plant; feature: Wastewater; material: Activated sludge; isolation source: activated biomass in a lab-scale reactor treating industrial wastewater at...
CTGTAGTCGGCGATGCCGCTGCGCGACGGCGGCAGCGGGCTGAAGTAAGCGATTCGCGGCCGCCGGGCAAGCCCGTCCTCGCTCAGCCGCCGGACCACCATCGACAGGCGCGCCACGTCCCGCGTCAGCGTCGTTTGCGCCCGGTCGCTCCGCGCGAACAGGTCGTCGACCTCGGCCTGGCCCGGCGGCCGCTCCAGCCGTTCGGCCAATGCCCGGTTAAAGGCCGACTGCTGCTCCATCATCGGCCGCGCCTGCCATTTCGTCGCCACGCCGTTCCAGGCCCGGCGCAATCGCGCGATCAGGCCGCCGACAACGGGCGCTTGCGAGGCGAATTCATACTCCTGGAGCGTCACGCGTTGCCGAAGGGTATTCGACGGGTCGGGCTGGGGGCAATTGTCGGTCATTGAGCCAGGGCGTATCAATCGTGCCACGTGATCTCGGGCACGGCCGCGGGGACGGCATAGGGACCGGCGGCGAAGTCGTCGAAGTAGCTGTTGGCCTGCAACGCACCGTAGGAATAGAGCGCGTGGCCGGCCGTGCCCAGATCGCGGGCCGCCTCGATGCGCTGGACAACATCGTCAAATGTGAGCAAGCCCGGCCCAATGGCGCCGATGCCGGGGATGATGAAACGATCGCCCCGATTGGCCTGATGGTCGGCGGCCAGAATTCGCCACCGGTCGAGCGGGAACGGGTTCTCCGCGGGCGGTCGATAGGAATAGATCATCGGAGCCAGCGCGTCGATATAGCCGTTCTGCACCCAGGCGCGGGAATCCTGGTAATAGTCGCTGTACCCCTGGCTATAACCCCAGCCCCATTTATCCTGATAGGTGGCCCAGACGGCCGCGCTCAACCAGACTTTCCGCCGGGCGGGCACGATGACATCCCGGTATATCTCGCGCACCAGCGTGTTCACCTGTTGTCGCTGCCATTCGTCATACGGCAAGCCGTTGTTGGTGAAGCATGGCGCGCCGTACATCGCCTCGCTGACAGGATCGCATGAGGTGGCGCGGCCGGCGTAGCGGACGCGGTCCAGATGGATGCCGTCGATGTCATAGCGGTTCACCAGGTCGGCGGCCACCGCCTTCACGTGCGCCCGGACGACCGGCGAAGCGGGGGTGGCATAGAGATACTCCCCGCACGACACCTGGCGCTGTGTCGTCCATTGCGCGCCGTTGAGCTTGCCGTCGGTCGTGCCGTGGGCGCTCTGCAACTGGAAATAGAAGGGCGTCGGAGCGGCCAAGGGCGGCGAATTGGTGCAGTTGTCCCACACAGGGTAGACGTTGATATAGGCGTGGAGTTGCAGACCGCGAGCGTGGGCGCGTTGAACGAAGTAGGCCAGCGGATCCCAGAAGGGCACGGGAGCCTGACCATACGCGCCACCCGTCACCCGCTGCGCCCACGGCTCCAGACCGGGCGCGTAGTAGGCATCGGCCGCCCCGCGCACCTGGAACAGGATGGCGTTGAACCCCGCATCGGCGGCGTTGTTGACGATCTCGTCGATCTTGGCCGGATCGGCGGGGGCGTTCGAGCGCGTCCAGTCGAACCGCGTCACCCACAGGCCGCGAAACTCAACCATGCCCGGCGGCGGCGTGGGTAAAACAGCGATCTGGTAAATTTCGAGAAAGGCCAACTTGTTGTTGACGGCGTTGGGGCCGCTGCGAATCGTCAGGCGGCCGTCGGTCACCGGCACGGCCCCGGCTATGCCATGAATAAACCGGCTGCCGGGCGACGGCGCGCCGTCCGTCAGCGTGCGCCCTTCGGCGGTGCTGTTCATATGGCCGTCGTAGGCGTCGGGGTCGCCGCCTGCGGCGTAGATATCGTAGATGCCCGGCGGCAGGGCGATCTCCCAGACGGCGTCGGGGTTTTCCGGCTTCTGCAGATGAATAAGCGTGTCGTAGCGTTGGTCGGGCGCCAGAGTCGAGTTGCGCTCGCGCGTGGCGGCGCTGTTGTCGGCGTTCCAGCCGTAGCGGAAACCGTTGCCGCGGTCGGCATAGACCGCGCCGCTATCGGCCAGATAGCCGGGCGGAACCGCCGCACCGGCGGGCTGGAAGTTGATCTTGACTATCGGGTTGCCGCTCGACGCCGGGCCGCGCTGCACGGCCGGCAGGTAGGTCCGGTTACTTCCCTGCGCCAGAACCGCCAAAGTCAGGCCCGATAGAGCCAGCAGCAGCGCCATAGTCAGCGCGATCCGTTGGTTTCGATTCATCATCTCGGTGTTATTTTGCCACAGATAGCGCGTTCGTCCCATATCGGCGATTGGCGTCTCATCAAGACCTGACAGGTCGACGATGCGACACCTGTCTAACTAAACCCCTAATCGTCGACCTGTCAGGTCTGTCGCCGCTATCGCTGCGATTGACACCTCATCGGGCGGTCTCTATACTCAATCAGTCTAACACGATTTTTCGGAGGCAGGCTTACGATGAGCGTACGGTTCTTTGACATCACTCGCACGATGTTCGCCGGCATGTCCGTGTGGCCGGGCGACGCGCCTTTCGAACTGGGGCCGACCGGCAGCATCGCCGAAGGCTCCACCGTGAACGTAACGCATCTGAGCATGGGCGCCCACACCGGCACCCACGTTGACGCGCCTTATCACTTCACCGACGACGGCGCGACAATGGAGCAAGTAGACCCGGCTGTTTATTGGGGGCCGGCGCAGGTGGTCACCATCGAGAGGGTCTCAGGGGCGCTCGTCCCGTCCGACTTCGCCGCCTATGATCTGGGCCGCGCGCCGCGATTGCTGGTGCGCTCAGGGGCCAGCGAGGCCGATCCCCGCGTGTTTCTCAATGACTTCGTCTATCCCGGCCCCGAACTGGCCGATCACCTCGGCGCGCTTGGCATTGTCCTCTATGGCACCGACGCGCCATCCGTCGACGACGCCGACAGCAAGACGCTGGACGGGCATCACGCCCTGTTGCGCAACAATATATTCATCCTCGAAGGCCTCGACCTGACCGACGTGCCCGATGGGGTCTACGAACTGGTAGCCTTCCCACTCAAGATTCTGGGTGGTGACGGCAGCCCGGTGCGAGCCGTGTTGCGAATGACAGGTGCCACCGAATGACATCTCCAGACTTTCTCAGCCGCAAATACGCGCGCGCCCTCGACGCGGCCGATCCGCTTTCTGCCTTTCGCGATCGGTTCGTCATCGATGATCCCGACCTCATCTATCTGGACGGCAACTCGCTCGGCCGCCTGCCCCGCGCCACTGTTGGGTTGCTGGACGATCTCGTCCGGCAACAATGGGGCGGCCGTCTGGTGCGCGGCTGGAGCGAGGGCTGGTTCGATGCCTCAAGCCGCATCGGCGGCAAGATCGCCCGCTTGCTGGGCGCGGGCGAAGACGAGGTCATCGTGGCCGACTCCACCTCGACAACGCTCTTCAAGCTGGGCATGGCGGCGCTGATGGCTCGCCCCGGCCGCCGAACCATCCTGACCGACGACCTCAACTTCCCCTCCGACCTCTACATCCTGCAGGGCATGGCCCGGCTCGCGGGCGACGGCTATCGGGTTCGGGTGATCCCTTCGGCCGACGGCGTCCACGGCCCGGCCGAAGCGCTGGCCGCGGCCATGGACGAGGACACNNCAAGAGCGGCTACCAGTATGATATGGCCGCCGTCACCGCCGCGGCCCAGCGCGCCGGAGCGCTGACTTTGTGGGATCTGAGCCACTCGGCCGGCTCGGTGCTGGTCGACCTTAACGGCGCGGTGGCCGATCTGGCCGTCGGCTGCACATACAAATACCTCAACGGCGGCCCCGGCGCGCCCGCCTTCCTCTACGTGCGCCGCGATTTGCAGGACGCGCTGGCGAACCCCATCAGCGGCTGGATCGGCCAACACGANNCTCGATTACGTCCCGGCGGCGGGCATCCAGCGCTTCCTGACCGGCACGCCGCCGCTCCTGTCGCTGGCGGCCATCGAGCCGGGGGTCGATCTGCTCCTCGAGGCGGGCATGGATCGGCTGCGCGAGCGCTCCGTGCGACTCAGCGAGTATTTCATCGCCCTGTGGGAAGCCCGGCTGGCCCCGCTGGGCTTTCGGCTCAATTCCCCGCGCGAGGTGGCGCGACGCGGATCACACATCTCTCTGGGCCACGACGAGGGCTTGCGCATCAACCTGTCGCTCATCCACGACGTGAAGGTCTTGCCCGACTTCCGCCGCCCGGATAACATCCGCATCGGGATCGTCCCGCTCTACAACACATTTGCCGAGCTGCACGAAGCCGTGGAGCGCCTCGTGACGGTGGTCGACAATCGCCTCTACGAGCGCCACGACACAACAGGTCTAAAAGTAACCTGACCGGCAACGATCCCTGGAATTCATTGTCATGCACCCACCACTACGCTTCGTGACCGGAGACGGCCGGATCATCTACTCGTTCCGTGTCCGGTCGTTCCCCACGCTGGTCAACAATATCTACCTCATCGACGGCGGCGAGGGACTGATTCTGGTCGATTGCGGATCGGGCATGCCCCAGGCCAACGCCGAACTGGAGGCCGGGTTCGCGGCCGTCAGCGAGACGTTCGGCCGGGCTGTGTCCTTGGCCGACATCAGCACCATCCTGATCACTCACGGCCACATCGACCACTTCGGCGGGCTGAACTTCGTCCGGCAATTTACCGACGCGCCCATCGGCGTCCATATCCTCGACCGGCGGGTGCTCTCCAACCACGAGGAGCGAGTCGTCTTTTCCTATCGGCGGCTGGAGACCTTTCTGGAGAGCGCGGGCGTCTCGACCGAACTGCGCGAGGCGCTGATGAGCGTCTATCTCTTCGCCAAGACCTACTATCGCTCGACGCCGGTGCAATTTCTGCTGGAGGAAGGCAAGCCCACAATCGACGGGATCGGCGTCTACCACGTGCCGGGCCACTGCCCGGGGCAGGTCTGCCTGGCCGTGGACGACATTCTGCTGACGGCCGACCACGTCCTGTCGCGCATCACGCCCCACCAGGCCCCGGAAAGCATCACCCACCATATGGGGCTGAGCCATTACCTGGATTCGCTGGACAAGATCGCCGCGCTATCGGGCTTTCGCCTCGGCCTCGGAGGACATGAAGACCCGATCGACGACATCCCGGCGCGCACACGCGCCATCCGTCAGGCCCACGATGAGCGATTGGGCAAGGTCATGGCGATCTGCCGTGAGCCGAAATCCATCGCCGACATCAGCCGCGAGCTGTTCGGCCGCGTCGATTCCTACCACGTGCTCCTGGCGCTGGAAGAGACGGGCGCTCACGTCGAATATCTGCACCAGCGTGGGGAACTGGTGGCCGCCAACCTCGAAGAGATTGAGCGCACCAGCCACCCGGTCGTCCAGTACGTGCGGGGCTAGGCGCGAGCGTCCATGATCCACCAGCCCGTCGCCACCGCCCTGCTCGCCTGGTGGGACACCGGCCACGCCGACCTGCCCTGGCGGCGCGCCCATGACGCCTATGGGGTGTGGGTGGCCGAGATCATGCTCCAGCAGACGCAAATCGCCACCGTTATCCCCTACTACGAGCGCTGGATGGCGCGGTTTCCAACGGTCGAGGCGCTCGCCGCCGCGCCGCTCGACGACGTGCTCAAGGTGTGGGAGGGGCTGGGCTATTACAGCCGGGCGCGCAATCTCCACGCCGCGGCCCAAATCGTGACCCATGAGCATGGCGGGCGCTTGCCGGGCAGTGTCGCCGAGCTGATGAAACTGCCGGGCATCGGCCGCTACACCGCCGGGGCCATCGCCTCCATCGCCTTCGACGTCCCCGCGCCGATCCTCGACGGCAACGTCATCCGCGTCCTCAGCCGCATCCATGACATTGAGGACGACGTCACCCAATCGGTGACACGCACCCGTCTCTGGCATCTGGCCGCGGAACTGGTGCCATCCGAGCGGCCGGGTGATTTCAACCAGGCGCTGATGGAACTGGGACAGGTGATCTGCCTGCCGCAGAACCCACGCTGCCTCATCTGCCCGCTGAGCGCCCTCTGCCTGGCGCGGCAACGCGGCACCCAGTTGGAGCGCCCGGTGCGGCCGCCACGCCAGCGCACGCCACACTACGACGTCGTGGCCGCCGTCATCTGGCGTGAAGGCGGTCCTTCGCGCCACGGCGAATTTCTGATCGCCCAGCGGCCGCATGACGGGTTACTCGGTGGTTTGTGGGAGTTCCCCGGCGGCAAGGTGGAGCCGGGCGAGACGATGGCGGATGCGCTTCGGCGGGAGATTCGCGAAGAGCTGGCCATAGACATCATCCCCGGCGCATTCCTGATCGCGGTTCCCCACGCCTACACCCATTTTCGCATCACACTCCACGCCTTCCATGCTGCTTACAGCGGTGGCGAAATCCAACATCTTGGCGTGGCCGATCATGCGTGGGTGACGCTCGACGATCCGGATCGCTTCGCGTTCGCAGTGACGGATCGCAAGATCATCGCCCAGCTACGCCGGACGCTAATGGCGGAACAGCCGCCACCGCAGGCCGGAGCGGTTTAGGTAGGTATTCGTCTCCCGAAAACGGGCCGGATGGAAGCCGAACTGACGCTGGACGACATCCAGATCGGTCACGTCGGGCACGAAGAACCGGTCGACGAAGTAGCGGCTGATCCCCGGCCAGTACCACCAGCCCAGCAACACCCTTGTGATCGGCCGCATCAGAGTCATGGGCAGCGGCAGGAGCAGGCGCTGCTTGCCGGTGGCATTCAATATCGTGCGCACAAATTCGCGATAACTGACAAGCTCGTTCCCGGCGACCACCAGCGTCTGATCGACCATATCGGGACGGCCGAGGGTGCGGATCAGGCAGTGGACGTAGTCTTCCACCCACAACGGCTGCATCTGCGTCTTGCCCCCGCCGGGCAGCCACGCCAGCGGCCATGTCCATAACGCCAGACTGTAGACGATCTCGCTATAGCGGTCATCCCGACCAAACAGGGTCGAGGTGCGCAAAATCGTATAGGGGATGCCGCTCTGCCGCACGAGCCGCTCCGCCTCGCCCTTCGCCCGCAACAGCGGGTGCATTGAATAAGGGTTGGCGTTCAGTCGGCTGGGAAGGATCAGGCGCATGACTCCGGCGCGCTGTGCTTCTTCGATCAGCCATTGCGTGCCTTCGATATCGACTCGCTGCAACAGGCGATCGCTGCCGCGGGCCTCGGCCCCGGCCAGGTGAATGACCGTATCCACCCCTTCCATCTCGGCCCGCAGAGCCTCGGGCGAGTTCATCCGGCCGCCGTAGGCCCGCCATTCATGGCCGGCGTGGTCGAGCGCCCGGCAGAGGACGCGGCCGATGAATCCGGTGGAGCCGGTAATGAGGATCATGGGCGCAATTGTACTGCGACAATGGCCCGCTGCTATAATCGCGGGCAATGAGCCGTTTTTCACCCGAAAACCCACTGCGCGTGTGCTACTTCGGCACCTATCGCGCCGGTTACACGCGTAACCAGATCATCCTCAAGGGCTTGCAGGCCCAGCCCGATGTCGCGGTGTATGTTTGCCATGCGACGCTGTGGCAGGGCATCGAGGATCGCGTGGCGCAGGCCAGCGGCGGCTGGCGCAGCCCCGCCTTCTGGCGGCGGCTGGTCGGCGCATATCGCCGACTGCTGCGCGAGCACCGGCAAACGCCCGAATACGACGTGATGCTCATCGGCTATCCCGGCCAGTTCGATGCCTTCCTCGGCCGCCGGCTGGCCCATCGTCGCGGCAAACCGGCAGCGCTCGACATTCTCATGTCGCTGCATCTGGTGGCCGAGGAGCGCGGACTGACGGCCGCCCACCCGAACACGGGCAAGTTGATCTTCCAGCTGGAGCGCGCCGGCTTGCGCCAACCCGATTTGCTCATCGCTGAGAACCCCGAATACGGCGGCTATATCGCCGACAAGTATCAATTGCCCGTCGAGCGCTTTCGCTACGTCCCCCACGGCGCGGACGAGACGGTATTCCATCCGCGGCCCCTGCGGCCGCCTGACGATCACTTCCGCGTCACCTATCACGGCGGCTATCTGCCATCGCACGGCATGGACACGATCCTGGGGGCGGCCCGCCTGCTGGCCGACGACCCGGGCGTGCGGTTCGAGTTCTACGGCAGTGGACCGGAGAAAGAGCGTATCGTGCGCCAGGCCGAGGAGTGGGGGTTGCCCAATGTCACCTTCCACGGCTTCGTCAGCCAGGACGAGTTGCTCGACGGACTGGCCCAGGCCCACGTCTGCCTCGGCGTTGTCGGCACCACGCGGCAAGCGCATTTCACCGTCCAGAACAAGGTGTGGGAAGGGTTGGCGATGGGCCGGCCGGTCATTTCGGGCGATTCGCCGACCATCCGCGCCGCGCTGGTCGACCGCGAAGAGGTCTATCTCATCGCGCGCAATGACCCGGCAGCGCTGGCCGCCGGGCTGCGCGAGCTGCGCGACGATCCGGCCCTGCGCGAGCGCATCGCCGCGGCCGGACACGCGCGCTATCTGGCGGGCAACAGCATCCCGGCCCTCGGCCGCCAAATGAAAGAGGCGCTCCTCTCGCTGGTGGAGCGATAACCCCCGAACGACTTACTTTGGCTGCCCCTGCTTGCGCTCGTCCGTCCGGCCGCGGAAGAGCAGCCGAATGGGCGTGCCGGTGAACGGATACCGCTCCCGGATGCGATTCTCCATGTAGCGCTCATAGCCGAAATGGAGCATCTCCGGCCGGTTGACGAAAAACACGAATGTCGGCGGGGCAACGGCAACCTGCGTGGCGAAATAGAACTTGAGCTGCGTGCCGGCCTTTGTCGGCGGCGGGTGATGGGCGATAATGTCACGCATCAGGTCGTTCATCTCGCTGGTGGAGAGGCGCGTATGGCGCGCCTCCTGGACGGCCATCACCGTCTCGAGAATCTTGTTCACGCGCTGCCCCGTCTCGGCCGAAATGAACATCAGCGGCGCGTATGACAGGAAGGCCAATTCCCGGCGCACATCCGTTTCATAGACGGGCATGGTGTGGGTATCTTTTTCCACGGCATCCCATTTGTTGACAACCAGGATCACGCCGACGTTTTCCTCCACAAGCATGCCGCCGATGTGGGCATCCTGGGCCGTCACGCCTTCCACGCCGTCGATCAGCAACAGCGCCACATCCGCCCGGCGCAATGTCTTGATGGCCCGCAGGACGCTGTACTTCTCAATCCCCTGATCGATCTTGCCGCGCCGCCGGATGCCGGCCGTGTCGATGATCGTGAAATCCTGCCCGTGCCACCGTATTTTCTCATCGATGGCGTCGCGGGTTGTTCCGGCGATAGGGCTGACGATCACGCGCTCTTCGCCGATCATCTTGTTGAGCAGGGTCGACTTGCCCACGTTCGGCCGGCCCAGAATGGCGATCTTGACCGAGGTATCTTCTTCCTCATCAGGATCAGACGGCGGGATGGACTCGGCAATGGCATCGAGCAGGTCGCCTGTGCCCGCACCGTGGAGGGCCGACACGGCGAACACCTCGCCCAGCCCCAACTCATAGAACTCGTAGGCTGTATCCCACAACTTGCTCGATTCCAGCTTGTTGGCGGCGACGATGACCGGTTTTTTGGCCTGGCGCAAGATGGAAGCGACCTCGCGATCGGCGGCGGTGATCCCGGTCTGGCCGTCCACGACCTGAACGATCACGTCCGCATCCTGCATGGCGATCACCGCCTGCTGTCGAATGAGCGGCAGGAACTGCTCCGAGTCCTCGGATAACGGCGCGGTATTGCGCCCCTCGGTCACTTCGATACCGCCCGTGTCCACCACCGTGAAGGCCACGCCGCCCCACTCCGCGTCAGCATAGAGCCGGTCGCGGGTGGTGCCGGCCACGTCGGATACCACGGCCAGGCGACGGCCGACAATCCGGTTGAACAGGGTGGATTTACCCACATTCGGGCGGCCAACGAGAGCCACCAACGCTTTCTCACTCATTCTGACCCTCGTCTCTTAAGGCAAATTTCAGGCAGGTCGGACGAAACGGTGCCCCACGACATCGTGTAACAAATTGAAGGGATGTGGGCGAACAAAGACGGCGCGGTCGTCGTCGGTTTCGGCAGCGGATTTTGCCCGGCCGAAACGAACTGTACATCGGGAAACGATGTGGTGCTATTAACCGTCTGGCTGATGGTCACAGTGACGGTCGATGGCTGCACCGACCTGATCTCGATCTCCCGCTCCGGTATGTCGACCTCAGGCCTGACGGAATAGGTTCCCGGTTCCAGGCCAAACAAATCCAGGATCACCCGGACATCGTTCTCGGCCAGCGAATCGAGAAGCGGCAGAGGACCAAACAAAACCACGCGCACCTGTTCCGGCTCCACCTTAACCTCATATCCCGCGCGCAAGCCGCGCGGATCCGGCACGCGATTGAACGAGCTGGTCGTCAGGATCGGCTCGATCTCGATCCTGACCGACACGGTTTGCTCGGGGTCAACCGAAATCCCCGCGGGCAGATCGAGTACGGCCGTCTGTTGGAACGACTCCGTCAGGCCATCAATATCAATCGCTTCAGTGGGCACGAAGTTAAGCGAGCTGACCTGCGCCGGGCGGCCCTCAACAAGCACGGTAGGCGGGTCGGCCGTCACGCTGAGCAGGCGATAGCCCGGCGCGGGTTCACCCGTCCACATAACCGTCACCAGCTTGTCGGCAAAGCCCGCCAGCTCTTCCACCGGAACCGTGACAGACACCGTGTCGTGGCTCAGCGCAAGGGAACTGACGCTCGATACGCGCCCGGCCTGATCATAAAATATTGGCGTCGATGTCTCCACCAAAGTCTCCACGGTGCTGTTGAGAAAAATCGTCACCAGCGCGAAATTCAATTGATTGACCTGGCTGGCCGGCCCGCTCACGCGAATCGTGGATGGCTCAATGAGGGGTTCGCCCTGCGAGTGACCGCGTGCGACGGAGCCGCGGATGTCGAGTTCAACCGGAATCTCGCGGGTCACCTGCTGCTCCAGCCTGACATCGACCTGCTCCGGCGTGATAAATGAGATCTCCGCGCCCGTTTTAGCAGTGCTGACGTTAATGTCGACCGACACGCGTTCGCCTGAGGGCACCTGACTCAGGTCCACAATCGCGGTGAAATCATCGGGGGTGAACTGCTGCAAGGCGGTATCCGGCCCCTCCAGTCGAATCTGGACGGTCTGCCGCGGATCGACATCCACCAGCGTGGTGTCCTCCGGCAAACCGACGTACTGGACCGGGACCTCCAGGAAGCGCGTCCGTATCGGGTCCTGGGATTGCGAAGCCGACATCCAGATAAAAACGGCCAGGAGCAAGGATAGCGCGAACGTGGCCAGATTGGTCAGAGTCTCACCCGCTCGGTTCACTGCTGTCCCTCCGAAGAAAGCCCGGCTGACGAGGGCCGGTCAGGAATGCGTGCAGGATCGTGTCCAGCCGCGCGATGTCCTGGCGGCGCAAAATACGGCCGTTGTGGGCGATAGANNATCGTCAGGAACAGTTCCGGCGAGGGATCGGCATCGAGGATCACGCCGGTGTCGATGTACTCTTGCAGCCCCGTGTCCTGCTCGAAGACGACAAGCGCCCCATGTCTGCGCTGGGACAGGCGCAGGGCGGCCTCCTTGAAGGCCACGACGACCGGGTTCGTGTCGTCGCGCTTAAACAGCCGCAGATAACGCCCGGCCAGGCCCAGTTGCTCCAGCGCTCGCCGCAATTCCGGCTGAAAAATGACCGGTATGG
>JRYI01003071.1_pt1 | contig 11615 bp, 24 predicted proteins | sample 235361 | NCBI WGS metagenome assembly JRYI01 (sample SAMN03074212, study PRJNA261471) | activated sludge metagenome | biome: Common Effluent Treatment Plant; feature: Wastewater; material: Activated sludge; isolation source: activated biomass in a lab-scale reactor treating industrial wastewater at...
GAACGGCGTGCTCTTGCGCGAGCCCTTGAAGCCCGCGCCGCCCGAGGTCGCCCACGACAGGGCGTTGCCCTGGCGGTCGGTGATGGTGATGATGGTGTTGTTGAAGCTCGCGTGAACGTGCGCGATGCCTTCTGCGACGTTCTTCTTGACCTTCTTCCGGACCTTCGTTGCAGTCTTAGCCATTATCGGTTCCTATCACTTCTTGCCGGCAATCGCCTTGCGCGGTCCCTTGCGGGTGCGGGCGTTGGTGCGGGTGCGCTGACCGCGCATCGGCAGGCCGCGGCGATGACGAACGCCGCGGTAGCAACCGAGGTCCATCAGGCGCTTGATGTTCATGGTAACTTCACGACGCAGGTCGCCTTCGACGACGAAGCGGCCGACTTCGTCGCGCAGCTTTTCCATGTCGGACTCGGTCAGATCCTTGATCTTCCTCGAGCGCACGATGCCGGCAGCGTCGCAAATCTTCTGAGCACGCGAACGGCCGATCCCATAGATGGCGGTCAGCGCGATCTCGGCATGCTTGTGATTGGGAATGTTTACCCCAGCAATACGGGCCATCCGTNNCCCTTGCGGCGAATGATCTTGCAGTTGCGGCAGATCCGCTTGACTGAAGCCTGGACTCTCATGTTCTTGCTCCTGTTTCTCTAATTCTTCACTTGGTCCGGAACACGATCCGGCCTTTGCTCAAATCATAAGGGGTGAGCTGCACCGTGACCTTGTCACCCGGAAGAATCCGGATGTAGTGCATGCGCATCTTCCCGGAGATGTAGCCAAGGATCATGTGGCCGTTCTCAAGCCTGACCCTGAACGTGGCGTTGGGCAGGTTTTCGGTGACCTCGCCCTGCATCTCGATAACGTCTTCCTTCGACATCGATTACCGGATCGGCAGACCCGCCCCCTTGAAATTCGCTTTCTTCAAAAGGCTTTCGTACTGGTGCGACATCACGTAGGCCTGCACCTGCGACATGAAGTCCATCGTCACCACGACGATGATCAGCAGCGAGGTCCCGCCGAAGTAGAACGGAACGTTCCACTTCAGGATCAGGAACTCCGGCAGCAGACACACCAGCGTGATGTACACCGCACCTGCCAGCGTCAGCCGCATGAGGATCTTGTCGATGTAGCGCGCCGTCTGGTCGCCGGGGCGGATCCCGGGCACGAAGGCCCCGCTCTTCTTCAGGTTGTCCGCCGTCTCACGCGCGTTGAAGACCAGCGCGGTGTAGAAGAAGCAGAAGAAGATGATCGCCAACGCATACAGCATCACGTAGATCGGCTGACCGGGCGCGAGCGTCGCCGACAGGTCGCGCAGCCAGTACATCCCTTCCGACGAACCGAACCACTGCCCCAGCGTCGCCGGGAACAGGATGATGCTCGAGGCGAAGATCGGCGGAATCACGCCCGCCATGTTCAGCTTCAGCGGCAGGTGGGAGCTCTGCCCGCCGTACACCTTGTTGCCGACCTGACGCTTCGCGTAATTCACCAGGATCTTGCGCTGCCCCCGCTCGACGAACACCACGAAGGCGGTCACCAGCACCACCAGCACGCAGATCAGCAGCGCGGTGAAGGGATGCATCGCACCGGTCCGCACCAGCTCGAACAGGCCGCCGATCGAACTCGGCAGGCCGGCGACGATACCGGCGAAGATGATGATCGAAATGCCGTTGCCGACACCCCGCTCGGTGATCTGCTCCCCCAGCCACATCAGGAACATCGTGCCCGTCACCAGCGTGGACACCGTCACCACGCGGAACAGGACGCCGGGATCGAGAACCAGGCCGGACTGCCCTTCGAGCGCGATCGCCATGCCCAGCGACTGGGCGAGCGCGAGCGCCAGCGTGCCGTACCGGGTGTACTGCGTGATCTTCCGCCGCCCGGCTTCTCCCTCCTTCTTGAGCGCTTCCAGGGAGGGCACGGCAACGGTCATCAACTGCATGATGATCGACGCCGAGATGTACGGCATGATGCCGAGCGCGAAGATGGTGAAGCGCGACAGCGCGCCACCCGAGAACAGGTTGAAAACACCGAGGATCCCGCCGGCCTGCGACTGGAACATCTCGGACAAGCGCTCGGGGTCGATCCCGGGGACCGGGATGTGCGCGCCGAGTCGATAAACGATCAGCGCGCCCACCAGGAACAGCAGGCGCCGTTTCAGGTCGCCGAACTTTCCGGGATTGCCCAGCGTGGCGGCAGGAGTGGCCACAGTCTTACCCTTGTTACTCGTCGGCGACCGAACCGCCGGCCGCTTCGATGGCCGCACGGGCGCCGGCGGTGGCACCGACGCCGCGCAGGGTGACCTTGCGCGCGATCTCGCCGGACAGCACGACCTTCGCCGACAGCGCGTTGGCGGCGATCACACCGGCCTGCTTGAGCACCAGCAGATCGATCTCGTCGACCGGCAGAGCGGCGATCTCGGAGAGACGCACCTCGACGTTGCGCGCGCGCGTCATCGAGACGAAGCCGCGCTTCGGCAGACGGCGCTGGAGCGGCATCTGACCGCCTTCGAAACCGACCTTGTGGAAACCGCCGGCGCGGGACTTCTGGCCCTTGTGGCCACGACCACAGGTCTTGCCCAGGCCGCTGCCGATGCCGCGGCCGACGCGCTTGGCAGCGTGCTTCGAGCCCTCGGCCGGCTTGATGGTATTCAGGCGCATATCAACCCTCACACTTTACGAGGAAGCGGACTGCGTTGACCATGCCGCGCACCTCGGGGGTGTCGGCGAGTTCAACGGTGTGGTTCAGTCGGCGCAGACCCAGCCCACGCACGGTGGCGCGGTGCTGCTGCTTGGTGCCGATCGTGCTCTTGACGAGCGTAACCTTGATTTTCTTGTTGGACATCACTTACCCCAGGATCTCTTCGACGGACTTGCCGCGCTTGGCAGCGACCTCCGCCGGGGTGTTGACCGCCATCAGACCGTTGATCGTGGCGCGCACGACGTTGTACGGGTTGGCCGAACCGATGCACTTGCAGATGATGTCGGTCACGCCCATCACCTCGAACACGGCCCGCATCGGGCCGCCGGCGATGATGCCGGTACCGGCCGGGGCGGGCTGCATCAGCACCTGCGCGGCGCCGTGCTTGCCGATCACGGTGTGATGCAGGGTGCCGTCGCGCAGGGCCACCTTGCGCAGCTTGCGCCGCGCTTCGTCCATCGCCTTCTGCACCGCGACCGGCACTTCGCGCGACTTGCCCTTGCCCATGCCGATACCGCCGTCGCCGTCGCCGACCACGGTCAGCGCGGCGAAGCCGAGAATGCGACCACCCTTCACGACCTTGGTCACGCGATTGATCGCGACCATCTTCTCGCGAAGGCCGTCGTCGCGCTCCTCGGAGGCCTGCGCACGTTTGTTTTGCTGCTTAGCCATTCGAATCCTCGCTTAGAACTTAAGACCGCCTTCGCGGGCAGCCTCGGCCAGCGCCTTGACGCGACCGTGGAACAGGAAACCGGAGCGATCGAAAGCGACCTGCTCGACGCCCGCGGCCTTGGCGCGCTCGGCGATCAGCTTGCCGACCACTTCGGCGGCGGCCTTGTTGCCACCATTGCCGACCTGGGCGCGAACATCCGGCTCGACCGTCGACGCCGCGGCGAGCACGCGCGAGCCGCAGCCCGAGATCACCTGGGCGTAGATGTGGCAGTTGGAACGGAACACAGTGAGGCGCACCGCCTTGAGCTCCGCGATCTTGGCGCGAGTTTTGCGCGCACGGCGAAGACGAGTTTCTTTCTTGTCCATGACGAACCGCCTTACTTCTTCTTGGTTTCCTTGAGCACCACCACTTCGTCCGCATAGCGAACGCCCTTGCCCTTGTAGGGTTCGGGAGCGCGGTAGGCCCGCACCTCGGCTGCGACCTGGCCGACCTGCTGCTTGTCGATGCCCTTGATCACGACTTCGGTCTGAGTAGGCGTCTCCACCTTCACGCCGGCGGGCATCTGGTGCACCACCGGATGGGAGAAGCCCAGCGAAAGATTCAGTTTGTCGCCCTGCGCCTGCGCACGGTAACCGACGCCCACCAGGTTCAGCTTGCGCTCGAAACCCTTGGAGACCCCGGTGACCATGTTGTTCAGCAGCGCGCGCACGGTGCCCGACATCGCGTTGGCATTGACCGCACCATCGCGCGCCTTGCACACCAGGGTGTCGCCTTCGCGCTCCACCGACACCGCGTCGCTAAGCGGCTGGCGCAGCGAGCCCAGCGGCCCCTTGACGGCGACCTCGGTCTCCGAGATGACGACGTCGACACCCGCGGGGATCGCGATCGGATTCTTTGCTACACGAGACATTGCAATCCCCCTTACGCGACCAGGCAGATGACTTCGCCACCGACGCGACCGGCGCGGGCGGCGCGATCGGTCATGACGCCACGCGGCGTCGACACGATGGCCACACCCAGCCCGTTCATCACCCGCGGCAGCTCGTCGCTACCCTTGTACACACGGAGACCGGGGCGGCTCACGCGCTCGATGCGCTCGATCACGGGGCGGCCGGCGTAGTACTTCAGCGCGACGTCGAGAGCGGGCTTGCCGCCTTCTTCACGCACCGAAAATCCATCGATGTAACCTTCGTCCTGCAGCACCTTCGCGATTGCGACCTTGAGCTTCGACGAAGGCATGCTGACACTCGCCTTCTGGGCCTGCTGGCCGTTGCGGATGCGAGTCAGCATGTCGGCGATCGGATCGGACATACTCATATTCGAATTCTCCTTACCAGCTCGCCTTGGTCATGCCAGGCACTTCACCGCGAAACGCCATTTCGCGCAGTTTGTTGCGGCACAGACCGAATTTGCGGAATACGCCACGCGGACGACCGGTCAGACTGCAGCGGTTGCGCTGGCGAGTCGGATTGGCATTGCGCGGCAGTTGCTGAAGCGCCAGACGCGCGTTCATGCGCTCTTCGTCCGACAGCGTGGTGTCATTGACCTGCGCAACGAGGGCGGCACGCTTGGCGGCGTACTTGTCGGCCAGCTTGCGACGCTTCTCTTCGCGGTTGATCAGAGCGAGTTTCGCCATATCACCCTCAATTCTTGAACGGGAACTTGAACGCACCGAGCAGGGCCCGGGCTTCAGCGTCGGTCTTGGCCGTCGTCGTGATGGAGATGTTCATCCCACGGAGCGCGTCGATCTTGTCGTACTCGATTTCCGGGAAGATGATCTGCTCTTTCACGCCGAGGTTGTAGTTGCCACGACCATCGAAACCCTTGGCGGCGATGCCGCGGAAGTCGCGCACGCGCGGCAGGGCGATCGTGATCAGGCGATCCAGGAACTCGTACATGCGCGGACCGCGCAGCGTGACCATGCAGCCGATCGGATAGCCGTCGCGGATCTTGAAGCCGGCGATCGACTTGCGGGCCTTGGTGGTCACCGGCTTCTGACCGGCGATCTTGGTCATGTCGCCGAGCGCGTTGTCGAGGATCTTCTTGTCGCCGACGGCCTCACCGACACCCATGTTGAGGGTGATCTTGGTGATACGCGGCACTTCCATCACGGACTTGTAGCCGAACTGCTTCTGCAGTTCGGGGGCCACGACGTCCTTGTAAACTTCTTGCAAGCGAGCCATCGTCACTCCTTAGGCGTCCAGCAGCTCGCCGTTCGACTTGAAGAAACGCACCTTGCGGCCGTCCTCAAGCACCTTGATCCCGACGCGATCACCCTTCTGGGTCGCGGGATTGAACAGCGCGATGTTCGAAACATGGATCGGCATGTCCTTCTCGACGATGCCACCCACCTCACCCTTCATGGGATTCGGACGCACGTGCTTCTTCGCCCGATTGACACCTTCGACCACGACGTACTCGGCATCGACGCGGCGCAGGACGGTCCCGCGGCGGCCACGATCCTTGCCGGTCGTCACCACCACTTCGTCACCTCTACGGATCTTGTTCATCTCTGTGCGACTCCTCAGAGCACTTCGGGCGCCAGCGAGACGATCTTCATGAACCGCTCGGTGCGCAGCTCGCGCGTGACCGGCCCGAAGATACGGGTGCCGATCGGCTCGAGCTTGTTGTTCAGGAGCACGGCCGCGTTGTTGTCGAACTTGACCAACGAGCCGTCGGGACGACGAACACCCTTGGCGGTGCGCACCACCACGGCGTTGTAGACGTCACCCTTCTTGACGCGACCACGCGGCGCGGCATCCTTGACGGTGACCTTGATGATGTCGCCCACGCCGGCATACCGGCGCTTGGACCCACCCAGGACCTTGATGCACATCACCGAGCGCGCACCGGTATTGTCGGCGACGTCCAGCTTGGACTGCATTTGAATCATGAATTTATCTCCAACTTAACCCGCTTTGCGGTCAGTCTTGGAACCCGTCAGGGATAGGTTGCCCCGAGCGAGCCCCGGAGCAAAGAGGCAAAAGTATAACAGCCTGGCACGTGAGTGCCAAGCTGTTTTCACGAAAAACGACCAGAGCCAGCGATCAGATGACGCGGGCCTGCTCAAGCACCTTGGCCACCCGCCAGGTCTTGGTACGCGACATCGGACGGCACTCCTCGATCTCGACGAGATCGCCGTCCTTGGCCGCGTTGTCTTCGTTGTGCGCGTGGTACTTGGCCGAGCGGGTGATGTACTTGCCGTAGAGAGGATGCTTGACCCGGCTCTCGACGAGAACGGTAACCGTCTTGTCCATCTTGTCGCTCACCACACGCCCGACCAGGGCGCGCCGGACTTTCTGAACCTGCTCGCTCATTGCTGACCCGCCTTCTCGCGCAGAATGGTGCGCACGCGCGCGATGTCGCGACGCACCTTTCCGATCTGACTCGTGTTGCCGAGCTGCTGCGTAGCAAGCTGCATGCGCAGCGAGAACTGCGCCTTCAGCAGCTCGAGCAACTCCTGATTCAACTCACTCGCGCTTTTGGCACGGAGTTCACTAGCTTTCATACTCAACCCCCAATATGGCGGGTTACGAACACGGTCTCGAGCGGAAGCTTGGCGGCGGCGAGCCGGAAAGCTTCACGGGCGAGCGCTTCGTCGACGCCGTCCATTTCGTAGAGCACCTTGCCCGGCTGGATCTCCGCGACCCAGTACTCGGGGTTGCCCTTGCCGTTACCCATCCGCACTTCAGCCGGCTTCTTCGAAATCGGCTTGTCCGGGAAAATCCGGATCCAGATGCGGCCACCGCGCTTGATGTGGCGCGTCATGGCGCGACGAGCGGATTCGATCTGGCGAGCGGTGAGCCGGCCGCGGCCGACCGCCTTCAGACCGTACTCGCCGAAGCTGACCTTGGCACCGCGCGTCGCGAGCCCGGTGTTGCGGCCTTTCTGCTCCTTACGATACTTCCTTCTAGTCGGCTGCAGCATCATTCACTCCTGCTTTCTTCTTGCCGGCCTTCGCCGCGCCGGGCCGGACGACGGCCGGGACGACCCTCACCGTCGCGCGGCGCGCCGCGACGACCGCGACGGTTGTCGGCTTCGGGCTCGGCGGCCACCGGGCGCTCGTTGCGGCCCAGCATGTCACCCTTGAACACCCAGACCTTGATACCGATCACGCCATAGGTGGTGTTCGCCTCGGAGGTGCCGTAGTCGATGTTCGCGCGCAGGGTGTGCAGCGGCACACGGCCTTCGCGATACCACTCGGTACGCGCGATCTCGGCGCCGTTCAGGCGGCCCGAGCTCATGATCTTGATGCCCTGGGCGCCCAGACGCATCGCGTTCTGCATCGCACGCTTCATCGCGCGACGGAACATGATCCGCTTCTCGAGCTGCTGCGCGATCGAATCGGCGATCAGCTTCGCATCGACTTCAGGCTTGCGCACTTCCTCGATGTTCACGTGCACCGGCACGCGCACGATCTTCTGCAGCTCGCGCTTGAGGGACTCGATGTCCTCGCCCTTCTTGCCGATGACGACGCCGGGACGGGCGCTGAACAGCGTGATGCGTGCGTTCTTGGCCGGACGCTCGATGATCACGCGCGAGATCGACGCGTGCGCGAGGCGCTTCTTCAGGAAGTCGCGAACCTTGAGATCCTCGTGCAGCATCGTCGCGAACTCGCGGCTGGGCGCGAACCAGCGCGACGACCAGTCACGCGTGACGGCGAGACGGAAGCCGGTGGGATGAATTTTCTGACCCATTTCTACTCCTTACTCGCCAACGGACACGAAGATGTGGCAGGTGGGCTTGTGGATGCGATTGCCACGACCCTTCGCCCGCGCGGTGAAGCGCTTGAGCGTCATGCCTTCTTCGACGTGAATGGTCTTCACCTTCAGGGTGTCGATGTCGGCGCCGTCGTTGTGCTCGGCGTTCGCGATCGCGGACTCGACCACCTTGCGGACGATCTTCGCGCCCTTCTTGGGCGAGAAGGCCAGGATGTTGAGCGCCTGCTCGACCGGCTTGCCGCGCACCTGATCGGCGATCAGGCGGCCTTTCTGGGCCGACAGGCGAACACCACGGAGAATTGCCTTGGTTTCCATGATGCCTCCTTAGCGCTTGGCCTTCTTGCTGGCGGCGTGACCCTTGAAGGTCCGCGTCAGCGCGAATTCACCAAGCTTGTGACCGACCATGTTCTCGGTCACGTACACCGGAATGTGCTGACGGCCGTTGTGGACCGCGATCGTCAGGCCGACGAAGTCCGGCAGCACGGTGGAGCGGCGCGACCAGGTCTTGATCGGGCGCTTGTCGTTGCTTGCCCGCACGGCGTCGATCCTTTTCAGGAGATGCGCGTCGATGAACGGGCCTTTCTTGATAGAGCGTGCCATCTGTTACCCCTTAACGCTTGTGCCGACGCTGCACGATCATGTTGTCCGTGCGCTTGTTGCGACGGGTGCGGAAGCCCTTGCTGGGCGTACCCCACGGACTGACCGGCTCGCGCGCCTCGCCAGTGCGGCCCTCGCCACCACCATGCGGGTGATCGACCGGGTTCATCGCCACGCCGCGGACGGTCGGGCGGATGCCGCGCCAGCGGTTCGCGCCGGCCTTGCCGATCTTGCGCAAGCCGTGCTCGCCGTTGCCGACTTCGCCGATGGTGGCGCGGCACTCGACGTGCACCCGGCGGATTTCACCGGAGCGCAGGCGGAGCTGGGCGTAGGAGCCTTCGCGCGCCAGCAGCTGGACCGAGGTACCGGCGGCACGCGCGATCTGCGCGCCCTTGCCCGGCATCATCTCGATGCAGTGGATGGTCGAGCCGACCGGGATGTTGCGGATCGGCAGGGCGTTGCCCGCCTTGATCGGCGCTTCCGAGCCGCTGATCACCTGCGCGCCGACCTCGAGGCCGCGCGGCGCGATGATGTAGCGGCGCTCGCCGTCGGCGTAGCACAGCAGCGCCAGGTGAGCGGAGCGGTTCGGGTCATACTCGATGCGCTCGACCTTGGCCGGAATGCCGTCCTTGTTGCGACGGAAGTCGACCAGGCGATAGTGCTGCTTGTGACCGCCGCCCTGGTGGCGAACGGTGATGCGGCCGTTGTTGTTGCGACCGGCGTTCTTCGACTTCTTCTCGACCAGCGAAGCGACCGGACGGCCCTTGTACAGGTCGGGACTCACCACCTTGACCTGGGCGCGACGGCCGGCCGAGGTGGGCTTAACTTTTACCAGTGCCATGACTTATCACTCCCCAGCCGCAAAGTTGATTTCCTGGCCGGGCTTGAGGCAGACGAACGCCTTCTTCCAGTCCTTGCGACGACCCATGCCACGGCCGAAACGCTTGACCTTGCCCTTGACGTTCGCGACCTGGACGGACTCGACCTCGACCTTGAACAGCAGCTCGACGGCCGCCTTCACTTCGGGCTTGGTCGCATCGGAGGCGACACGGAACACAACCTGCTCATTCTTGTCGGCGACGAAGGTCGCCTTTTCCGAGATCTGCGGGGCGAGCAGCACCTGCAGCAGACGCTCCTGAGTGTACGCGCTCATTGCCACGCTTCCTCCATCTTCGCCAGCGCAGCCTTGGTGACGAGCACCTGCGGGAAGCGCACCAGCGACACCGGATCGGCCTCCTGGACCTCGAGCACCAGCACGTTGTGCAGGTTGCGCGACGACAGGAAGAGGTTCTCGTCCAGTTCGTGAGTGATCACCAGCACCGAATCCAGCCCCATGCCCTTGAGCTTCTGCGCGAGCAGACGGGTCTTCGGCGCATCGACGCTCAGATCCTCGACAACCGAAATGCGGCCTTCGCGGGCGAGCTGCGACAGAATCGTCGCCACGCCGGCGCGGTACATCTTGCGGTTGACCTTCTGGCTGAAGTTCTCGTCGGGCTTGTTCGGGAAGATCTTGCCGCCCCCGCGCCACAGCGGGCTCGATGCCATACCGGCACGGGCGTTGCCCGTCCCCTTCTGACGGAACGGCTTGCGGGTGGACTTGGCCACCTCGGAACGGCCTTTCTGGGCGCGGTTCCCGGAGCGGGCGTTCGCCAGATAGGCGGTCACGACCTGGTGCACCAGCGCTTCGTTGTAATCTCGACCGAAGAGCACGTCGGACGCCTGCAGCGTCGACGCGGACTGCCCCTGGTCGTTCAAGAGTTTCAGTTCCATTGCGCCTTCGCTCCTTACGCCTTGACCGCCGGACGGACGATCACGTCGCCGCCCTTGGCGCCGGGGACGGCGCCCTTGAGCAGAAGCAGCTGACGCTCGACGTCCACGCGCACCACCTCCAGACCCTGGACGGTACGCTGCACGGCGCCGTACTGGCCCGCCATCTTCTTGCCCGGAAACACACGACCCGGATCCTGCGCCATACCGATGGAGCCGGCGGAGTTGTGCGAGATCGAGTTACCGTGCGAAGCGCGGTTGGACGAGAAGTTGTGACGCTTGATCGCGCCAGAGAAGCCCTTACCGATCGTGATGCCGGTAACGTCGACGCTCTGGCCCGCAGCGAAGAGGTCGACACCGACGACGTCGCCGGCCTTCAGGCTGGCGAGCTGCTCGGCGTCGACACGGAATTCCTTGAAACCACGGCAGGGCTCGACACCAGCCTGCGCGAGATGCCCCGACACCGACCGCGTGATGCGGCTGGCACGGCGCTTGCCGAAAGCGACCTGGACCGCGGCGTAGCCGTCGGTTTCGGACGTCTTGATCTGGGACACACGGTTGTCGGACACGTCAAGCACCGTCACCGGGATGGACCTGCCATCCTCGGTGAAGATGCGAGTCATGCCGACCTTGCGTCCAACAAGGCCTAGACTCATTTTCTTCTCCTGAATCCCGGTTGCGATTGACCGGGGGTCATACGAACAATTGCGCCAAAAAGCACAAGGGCCGGATTATACCGGCCCTTCTCAGCCTACCGCAAGCGCTGAATCTTACTGCAGCTTGATTTCGACATCCACGCCGGCAGGCAGATCGAGCTTCATCAGGGCGTCGACCGTCTTGTCGGTCGGGTCGATGATGTCCATCAGGCGCTGGTGGGTGCGGATTTCCATCTGGTCGCGCGACGCCTTGTTGACGTGCGGCGAACGCAGCAGGTCGAAACGCTCGATCCGCGTCGGCAGCGGGACCGGACCACGGACCACGGCGCCGGTGCGCTTGGCGGTGTCGACGATCTCGAGCGCCGACTGGTCGATCAGGCGGTAGTCGAAGGCTTTCAGACGGATGCGGATCTTCTGGTTCTGCATGGCTATTCCTAAAGAGCGAAAAGAGCGGACGGGCGGAACCCCATGGCTCCGCCCCGGATCGAGCGATTACTCGATGATCTTGGC
>JRYI01008536.1_pt1 | contig 11589 bp, 17 predicted proteins | sample 235361 | NCBI WGS metagenome assembly JRYI01 (sample SAMN03074212, study PRJNA261471) | activated sludge metagenome | biome: Common Effluent Treatment Plant; feature: Wastewater; material: Activated sludge; isolation source: activated biomass in a lab-scale reactor treating industrial wastewater at...
GCTCCATTAAGGTTTGCTCCATCAAGGTTTGCTCCATCAAGGTTTGCTCCATTTTTAATAGCTTCTAATAAAGTATCTTTTACCGTATTATTTTCTTTTGAGTATTCAAAAAGGATTTTACCTGTAAATCTATTTTTAATTTCAATTTTTATCATTTTTAATATTTCATTTTTTTAAATAGTTATTAATTTCTTTTATAGCATTGTCGAACCCTGCAACCATTACTGTATAGTACCCCTTAGCCTTACACGCCTCTAAAAATTGTATTTGCTCCGTTTTATCCTTTAATGGCTTACCGTCTTTTTTGGTTATCTTTTCTCCCTCTGCTTTTAGCTCCAATAACATTCCGTTATATCCGTTTTTAGGCTCTAAAATAACAAAGTCAGGCACAGACTTTTTAGCCCCCATTACGCCAAACAAAAAGCGCTCATAAGGTGTGCGTTTACCCTCATTCATTGTATGCCACCAAATTAAATTAGGGTATTTATATTTTAAGTAGTTCACAATAGAAACGTGTTCTCGTTGCTCTTTGGTAAGGTATTTATAAAAGGTATTAATTCTCATTTTTAGACTTGTTTTTTTTTAGTAAATACTCCAAATATAAATCTAAATTAAACGTATTCCAAAACCTCTTTATTGGCTCTATATGATGTGGCTTTAAATACTCGCAATTTGCTATACATATTTCATTCATTATCTTTAACTATTTCAAAGGTTATATTTTCCTGACCTCTCAATACCTCTTCCATTATAATTTGTAAATCTAACTTTTTTGCCACGTCGTAAATTTCCTCCAACCTCTTTTTACCGATACTTTCACCCCTCTGTATAAAGATAATACCCGAATTGTTAAACGCTAACTTCATTAATATACCTAACTCGATTATTTCGCTTGAGCTTAAATTATTTATTGATACCGGCACATCATTATAAACTAGTGTATCTTCATTATACGTCAAGCCATTTACAGGGCTTTCCATTTGCTTAATAGTATCATTTATTGTTTGTTTACTACTTTCTATTAAAGCGGTTAATTCGCCTATATTTTCATTTATTCCCTCTATCTTTGAGTAATGAGATAATAACGTCTGTGCCTCTGTGTATTGCTGGTTTATCTCGTTTGAGTTCTTTAATTTTTCTGTTAATTCCGTTGTATCTATTAGCTTGTTATTTTCTAACCAGCTATTGCCTTTTTCAATTTCCCCCTCCAGTACTTCAATCCTTTGTTTTAAGCTGTTAATCTCATTATGTTTATCAATCAAAGCTTGTTTAATTCGGGTGTAGTTATTATTGTTTTTATTAGCAACCTCTATATCATTTACCAGACTGGTAACATCTACCATTCGTATTTTTTTCAACTCAAATTCTGGATAATTGCCTAACTTACTTGCTTTAATTGCCCCCTCTAAATTCTTTAAATCCCTACCTAATGCTGTTCGTTCATCATACGAGTTTTTTATATTAGCTTCGTATTGGTTAAGTTCGTTTATTACTTCTTGACCTAATAGGCTTTTAAATATTTCGACTTGCTTTTTTTGCCCAGCTTTTGAATTTGATAATTCTACAAATTCATTAATGTCAAAATCCACAGCTCCAAACAATGAAGCAATAGCCCCTTTATTGTTGTCTATACTTATTCCTTGACCTGTTATCTTTAAAATAGGCTTACCCTCTTTAAATGTTACCTTGCATTTAATTTCCTTGCCTTCGTGTAAAAAGGTAGTTTCAGCCTCACCGTTGGCGTTTATGGGTAAATTGTTTTGCCTACCCATTGCTATTTCTAATAATTGAATGAATGAAGATTTGCCCACTCCATTATCCCCCATTACTAATAAATGGTGTCCGTTTACTTCGACGTTAATATCCTTCAACGCCTTAAACTCTTTGATTTTTACTTGTTGTACTTTCATTTTATTTTGGTTTATTATTAATACGCTACAAATTAAAATAATATATTTTAAAATATACACAAAAACATACCTCAAATTTTGAGGGATATTATCGAGCAACAGAGCCAATGCCAAAACCCACGAATATACTACCTAAACTACTAAGAGAAGCCAACAAACGACCTTTAAAGCGTTGTTTTTCAATTTTAGCATTATAATCCTTATGCAAATAACTAATACTATCCTTTAAAGCCCTATTATCTTTTATGAGCATTAAATTTAATGTATCATTTGTTTTTAAAATACTTTTACAACCATTATACAAGGCGGTTATGTCTTTAATTTCTTTAACCAATACGCTATCAATATTGGAGTAGTAAACGGTTAAACTATCAATATACTCCTTACACGTATCGGGAGCTGTTTGGGTTATTCTTACTATATTTTTCTTCCATTTAGTAATATAAACCGTATCAATACGTTTATTAGCATTATAAACGCTATCATTATACGCTAACAGCCTTTTTTGTTTACTAATAACATTTACTAAGCTATCCGTTTTAGCGGTGTTTAAAGCGGTTTGTATTGGTTTATCATTACATTTTGTAATTAAAGCCATTAATGCCATTAGGATAATGGAGGCATAAATAAATTTTTGATTTGTTTTCATTTTGTAAAGATAAAATATTTATCTTTGCATTACAAAAGGTTGTTATACCTCAACTCTAAAAGGTAATTAGTAGGAGTACTCTAAACTCAAAAAATCCATTAATTATACTTGTTTTAGTCGCAAACAAACAATTATTAATTAACTTATAAATTTTTATTACAATGTCATTAAATTCAACATTTACAGACGGTATTTGTCCTAACATTCAAAAAGGATTAGATACAATTGCAGGTGCTAATACTCCAGAGGCTAAAAACAGCAAAGACGGATTACTACAAGCGCTTGTTTCAAAAGAGAACACAAACGGCGTTTTACAAAACGCTATTGATACAAAAGACGGAAAAAAACACTACGTTGATGTAACATTTATTGCAAGAGGTACAAGCTCTGATATTGCTAGTTCTTGCGGTAGCTGTACAGCAGATGATGAGGTTACTCCAAACTCTACTTTAGTAGATATTGATCAATGTATTACCACTAAAAACATTCAGTTTGATGAAACTGAAATGCGAAAACTTTGCGAGGCAGATACTGAATGGATTTCAAGAGTATTCCAATCAAAGATTGACGCTTTACGCAATGAATTAGATAAGCGTTTAATTACTAACATCTCTTCTAACTTTGGTGAGTTTAGCGACGGAACAACTGCAGTAAAATCATTCCAAATGATTAACTCCGCTACAAGTTCAGCTAACTACTTAGGTGAAGTAAGTGCATTAGATGAGTTTGATAAGATTTCAGCAAGTGGAAAACCTATTTTTGTTGGTGCTGGAAATTTAAACAGCTATGCTATGTTGCAGAAAATCGGTTGTTGCAATAGTGGAGGTACTGATTTAAGCGGTGCTGGAAACTTTAGCTTCTACAAAGATTATAATGTAGGAAGCCTTTTATCAAATGCAAATGATTTCGTTGCTTTTGCCCCTAATTCAGTGCAATTATTAACTTATAATAAATACAAAGGTTCGTATAAAGACGATTCACGTTTATTAACACGTGCTATCATTAACGACCCTACAATTAATTTAGGTTATGATTTCAAACTATGGTTTGATACTTGTACAGAGAAATACATCGGTAACTTATCATTACGTTATAAGTTATTCTATATTCCAAGTGGTGCAGAGGGTGGAGTAAACAACTTACTTCACATGAGAGCAACTGCTGCTTAATATGTTTAATTAGTAGGGGTGTAAAAACCCCTACTTTTTTATTAAATTAGCCGAATGAAATGTATTAAAGAAATAGAGTGTGGAACTCTTAGATATGTAGGTGTAAGGGACTTCATTAATTGTCCTAGCCCTTCAAATATTTTGCTTATAAACAACTTGCATGGTATAACATTAAAGAGTGCAAGTATGGTAGCTAATACCGATTATACAAGCGGAATAGACTTTTTAAACGAGCTTATAAAAGTGGCTCATTTAAAAGTAATACAAAAGTTTGGGCAAATAGTTCAAGATAAATTTACATACAATTCCGTTTTAGACGGTGTTATGATTGATAGGTTTAAAAGCACTACAAATGCACCTTTAAACGCTAATAGAGGGTTATTAATACAGACACCACGCTCAAAGAATTTAAAGGCTTTAATCAATACGGTTATAATAAAGGTAGTAGAGGCTGGAGCAGTAACGATTAATATTATAGATGGTGAAAAAACCACTACTAAAACAGCTACATTAGTGGCAAATGTGAGTAATACGGTGAAGTTGGATTATTTGGCAGAAACCGAAAACGTTTATATTACTATTGATAACACAGCTTTAACTACCTATCAAGGTGAAATAGTTTATTCAAGTACGCCAAGCGGTTGTAGTACTTGCAATGGTGGTAGTAGTAATAAAAACATATTAGTTTATGGTTGGGACGGTACACAAAAGACAAATACAATGTTTGGAGTAGGTGCTGATGTATCTTTAGTATGTAATACTGAGAATGTGGTATGTAGTTTAATAGGCAGAATGAATTTCTTAATATGGTATCAATGTGGTATTGATTTTATGAAAGAGATTTTAACAACTGATAGGCTAAACGCTGTTACGGAGTTCAATAGAGAAAACGCCTTAATGCTGTTAGAAGATTATCAAAAGGAATACGACAAAGAGGCTAAGGTGTTTACAAATTCAATAGATATGTATATTAAGAATGTAGCCTCTGATTGCTTTACTTGCAATAAAATGAAAACAATGATTTATTTACCTTAAAAAAATAACAAAAATGAAAAACAATGAAACAATATACGCTTGTGGGAACTGTGGCTCAAAAGGAAAAGGAACTAAAGGAAAAGGAACTAAAGGTTGGAGATAGATTTATGTTAAATTCAATATTAGTAGCAATGAAAACTTACATAGTTTCAACACTAACAGTTATAGCTTGTTTTTTTATCCCTATAAAGCCATTAATCGGCATTATAGTAATGTGCATAGGCTTTGATACTATTACAGGCATAATAAGTGCTAAAAAGAGGGGTGTAAAGTTTGAGAGCAAAAAATTCGGTAGGGTAATAACAAAAACTTTTATATTCGTTTCAGCTTTATTAGGTGTGTTTGTTTTGGATATTTTACTATTAAATAAAATTGTATTGAATTTCACTAGCTTTAATTACTTAGCAACTTATTTGTTTTGCGGTGTAGTGGTATTTAATGAATTAGTGAGTATTGATGAGAACATTGGAGTAATTACAGGAACGAGAATATCCAAACGTTTTACGGATATGTTAAATGCTTTTAAAACAACAAAAGATAAGATAAACAATGCACGTAATAACGATTGATAGGTTTTATTCCAACGAGAACGAAACATTAAGTAGGTTTAAATGCGATACGCTAAGAATTAGCGGTGTAGGCGTGGAAGATGAATACAGAGCTGTAAAGGTAATGCACGAAACGAGAATACCTAAAGGCTTTTATGAAATGGATTTTGTATTTAGCCCACGTTTTAGCAATGAGTATTACATTAATAAAAGGGATTACACGCTAATAAGCAGAAAGCAATACCAAACATTATCCCAGCAACAAAGAGATAATTACGAGGCACATAAACTATTGCATTTTAGGAATGTAAAGGGCTTTGAAAATGTGTTATTGCATTGGGGAAATACTGAAAAAGATACAAGCGGTTGTTATATTGTAGGTACAAGCATAGTAATGTTTGGATCACATAAAGGGGTAAATAATTCACGCAGAAAGTATGAGGAGATTTACCCGATAATTTACAAAGCATACAGTAAAGGCGAGGATATAAGGGTAGAAGTTCAGGACAATGATTTAAAATGAGTTTTGAGAAAACAGTAAATAAATTAGCTGGGTTAGATGCTTTTATGAGGCGTGAGGCTGAGCTAATAACTGGTGAGGTTATAGGGACTTATTTTGGGGAGTATGTTTCAAGGATATTTAATGAGGGTAAGGCAAGTGATAAAACACCAATAGGGCAGTATAGCACAAAGCCAATGTTAGTTGGAGCGAAGTCCTTTATGAATAAAACGAAGGCAAATGCCTTTTTTAGTTCGGAGAAAGCAAAGAACAAAAAGAACAAAGGCGATAGCGGTTGGCGGACTATTAAAACAGAGCAAGGATTTGAACGCTTAAAACTAATAGAGGGCGGATATAAAGAGTTTAGGGCTTTAAATGGATTGCAGACAAGCGAGGTAGATTTAACATTTAGAGGGGATTTATTCAGGTCTGTGAAGTTAGATGTTAAAAGATTTGCAATAGGTTTTAATAGCATATTGCAAAAAGCAAAAGCCGATTATTTGGAGAAACATTTTAAAAAGGTTATTTTTGAAGTGCCGAATTCAGACGTTGAGGAAATGCACCAAGAATTTATAACAGAGTTAAGACAAAGATATTTAAACTATATGGCAAGTTAAATGAGAGAAATAATAGCAAACCACATAACAAGTAAATTAAAAGAGAATATACCGTATATTAAGATAGATAACGGATATTTAATGCAATTAGAAAGCGGTAAATTGGTAAAGTCCGATTGCTCCGATAAAGATGTAAAAGAATACGGAATAAATGATAATAACTCAGCAACCGTTTACATAAGAGAAACAAATGAGGGAGTTGTGGAGTATTTTAGAACGACATCTTGTAATAACGAGCAAGTGTTTAACCTTAGCTTTAAAGTGGTTTATTATGATTTTTCTAATACTAAGACAAAAGAGAAAGTTTGTTTAGATATATTAAAGGTATTAAGTATTATAAAGTTTAAAGAGATAAAAGATATACATTCAGCAAATATAATAGTTAGTAGATTTGTAACCGACTTTGAAAAGGTGTATAGAGTAGAAAGTTTAAAGAAGTATTCAGGGAGCGTTATTCCTGTGATAATTGGAGTAAATATAAATGTTAAATATTCATTAACCAATAAGTGTATAGTATGTTAGCGTGTAATTGTTTGTATTTGGGTGCGTTCCCACACAATGAAAATATAGATACAGGCATATCTTTGCCTAATGCGACTTATAGTATTCATATTAAGTCAGTAACCGAACAAGTATTTGATATTGAGGTAACAACAGGCTTTTTAATTATTGATAAGAGCCGAGTAAATGAGAATATGGTACACGTCTTTGAATTAAAAGACAACACAGGGGCAATAGTATCCGTAGGCTCTGATAACTGTTTTTGGTTTGAAACCTTTGTAAATAACGCAAAATTAGATTGCGAGTGCGAATAATATGGAGTTAGTTTATACATTTATACAGATATTGATACTATCATTGTGTAGCGCTTGTTTAGCGTTGTTTGTGGATTTTGCCACTAATAAGGGTAATATAAATATATTAGACTTCGTTACGTTATGGATAGCGTATAAGGTGGTAAAAAAGTATAGTAAGATAAAATACGATTATGCTTTAACAATACCTGACAAAAACGAAGCAAATACATTTATAGTTGAAACAGCTACTAATTACAAACTATTCAAATTATTTACGTGTGTAAATTGCTTTGGCACTTGGATATGTATAGGCTTAGTTATTTGGGCAGTGTTATTATTTGGGCTTAATTGGTTTATATTATTGCCTTGTATTGGTTTAAATTTCTTTTTAATAAACGTATTTATAAGGATATTAGATAATGATTGATTTTACCGTATTAATACCTGTGTATAACACAAATCCAATAGATTTAATTGAGTGTGTATATTCAGTACATTGGACAAACCAAACCATAAAGCAAGAGTATGATATAGTACTAGTAGATGACGGATCGGATTATGTAGGTACTTTAAATGCCTTAGAGTTTATAAAGCAAATTAAAGGCGTAAAGGTTTACAGAAAAGAGCAAAACGGCGGTACAAGTTCGGCTTTGAATTTAGGACACGCATTAATTAATACGAATTGGATAGCTATACAAGGCAGTTCCGATGTTTCTTTGCCAAATAGATTTGAATTACAAGTAAACCATTTAAAGGATAATCCCGATATTGATGTATTAGGAACAAATTTATACAGCTTTAGAGAAAGTGACTTTCAGAGGTTGCCGATTTATAAAACCACACATAAATACATAACGACATTGGAGGAAAGAACAGAGGGTTGGCTGACTAATCACGGAACAGTAATGTACAAGAACCAATCGGTTAAAGATGTAGGGGGTTATATGTTAGCTGGTAGATGACAAGATGTGGATTTATGGAAACGAATGTATAAAGCTGGGTATAAGATAAGAACATTAGAGCCTATAACGTATGCGTGGCGTAAAGCTGGTGTTTAAACGATTTATAGAGAATAACGAAATAGTTATTGCTTGGAGTATTATTATACTGCTATGTTTTGTTTTTTGGTTTACATTAATTTATATTTTTACCCTATTATGAGCAAAAAAAAGAGGCTTAGAGCCTCTTTAGATTAAGTTTAGTTCCTTTAGTTTTTTTATTGATTTTCTTACAGTATTTTCGCTTAAATTAAGCGAATAACAGGCGTGTAGGTAGGTGTAAAAGCCTGAAGTTTTAACGAATACATAAACAAGAAAATCATTTGCTGAAAGGTTGTGTTTCTTGATTAGCTCTAAATTTTCCATTTTCTTTTTGTTTTTGTTTTTATTGGTTAATAATTGATTTTATGATACAAATGTAAGTAATTAATTTAATATAATAAAATATTTTATTAATTATTTTTGTTAAAATTATGTAAGTTATTGATTTTCAGGCAGAAAAAATTCAAAATTTAAGGGTATTTTTTAGGCAAAAACCCAAAAAAAGGGCTTATTTTTGCTTCGTTCTTTTTGGTTAGTATATTGGGGCTAAACACCCCATTTTACTTGTAAACACGGCAAAAAACACATATTTTAAACATTTAAAGAAAATAAACCGCTTTAACTTAGTAGGCTTAGCCGTGAGCCGAAACGTTGGAGCGGTTTAATATTTTATTATGAGTATTATTATTAACAAGAAAGCGAATACAACGGTTATCCCGACCGATGTTTTTACAAAAGGATTAAGCCTGTCGGCTATTGGATTGCTAGGCTATCTATTCAGTAAGCCGTATGGCTTTAAGATTACTAAGAAAGATTTAATTGCAGAGTTACAGCAAACAACACCACACGGTAGGGACGCTATAAACCGAATGTTTAATGAGTTGGAGGAAGCTGGGTATTTTCATAAAATTTGTAAGAGAGAAGCTGGAAAATTCGTTTATGATTATGAGGTTTATTTTGAACCGATTACTGAAAAACCGTTAGCGGTTGAACCGTTAGCGGAAAATCAGGCAACTAATATTAATAATATTAATATAATTAATAATAATATAGATAATAATAGTAATATATTAAATAATAATATTAATATAAATAAAATTAAAATAAATAATATTTTAGAAAGACAAAAACAATTTGAAAATGAGGTTTTAGAGTTCAAAAATCAATATTCAGAAGATATGTTAAGAGCATTTATCAACTATTGGAGCGAAATGAACAAAACTAAAACTAAAATGCTTTTTGAGTTAAAACAAACATTTGAGATAAATAGAAGGTTAATCACTTGGAGCAAGAATAGCTATAAAAACGGTTTAGATTACAATAAGACAAACGTAAATCAAAATAATATACAAACTATCAAGACAAATAAAATAACCGTTTTATAAAGCAAAAAAAACAACCCCTCAAAATTTGAGGTATGTTTTTGTGTATATTTTAAAATATATTATTTTAATTTGTAGCGTATTAATAATAAACCAAAAAGAATATGCAAACAGAACACAATTACAAGCCAATAACCATTGGAGAGGTTAAATTCAAACAAATGTCAGAAACAGACATCAATCAATTAACACAGTATTACAACGGATTAACTAAGTTTATTATATCCGATGAGTTTTACAAGTTTAACCACCAAATCAGAACAAGGTTAATCATTGAAGGCAAATTAATTAAACAAGCCCTTAAAAACTATATTGACTAATGGAGCTACCAAATGCACAAGAGCTGGAGGAAGTTGTATTAGGGGCTTTAATATTAGAAAATTCGAGTATCAATAAAATATTAGACATTCTTAAACCTGAACACTTCTATAATGATAATTATAAAATCATTTACAGAGCCATTATAACACTTCATAACGAAAAAAAATCCATTGATTATCTGACAATAGCCAATGAGTTAAAGCGTATTAATATACTACAAAGTATTGGAGGTGCTTATGAATTAGTTAAATTAACCAATCGTGTTGCTTCAGCCTCAAATATAGAAAGCCATTGTTATATCATCATTCAAAAATCAATGCTTCGGGAGCTTATACTAAAAAGTAACATTTTAATACAGAAAGCAACCACAGAGCAATATGATGTTTTTGAATTAATCGAAGATCAACAGCGCAATTTATCAAATATTTTAAACGTAGGCTCAAAAAGTCAGGAAACTATCTATTCAGCAAGTCAAAGCATATTAAATGAATGTTATAACGCAATGATTAATAGCAAGTCTATTGGAGTAGATACTGCTTACAGAAAATTAAACGAACAGATTAACGGTTTTAAAGATGGGAATTTAATTATTTTGGCGGCACGTCCTGGAATGGGTAAAACAGCTTTTGCTTTAAAATTAGCCTCTTATCCAGCAAGTAACAATACACCAGTTGCTATCTTTAGCTTGGAAATGACTGCCAAAGAGTTAGCAAGTAGGGTGCTTTCTTATAATAGTGGAATACCGGCTCAAAAGATAACCAATGCTTATATTAACACTTATGAATTACAACACCTAAGAGATAATTTAAATACAATTAAATACACTAAACTATTTATAGACGATAGTTCACATTTAACGATTGAGAGGCTTAGAATTAAAGCGCATAAATTAAAAGAGGTACATAAAATAAAAATGATTGTAATTGATTACATACAGCTAATGGATAGCTATAATCAATACAGAGGCAACAAGGTTAATGAAGTGAGTGAGATTTCAAGGGGCTTAAAGTTATTAGCTAAGGAATTAGATTTGCCTATAATAGCACTTAGTCAATTAAGTAGGCAAGTCGAAACACGAACCGACAAAAAGCCAATATTATCAGACCTTAGAGATAGCGGAAGTATTGAGCAAGACGCTGATATGGTAATGTTTTTAATGCGACCCGAATATTATAAAATGGAAACTTATAACATAAACGGACAAGAGGTAAATAGTGAAAGGCTATTAGTGTGCGACATTGCAAAGTTTAGAGGCGGTAGAACAGGCGAAATATATTTGAAATGGGTTGGAGATATTATGAGTGTAGAGGATTACGATTATAATAATTTAGGCTTAAACAATACCTCAAAAATTGAGGTACAAAATGCATTTTAAATAAAAATATATAATATAAATTTGTGTAACTAAAAACCAAAAGAAAATGAATACAACAGAATTAAAGAAAATAATTAAAATGGAATTAAATAGCCTTAAACCTTGTGAAGAAGGTTTGGAGGAATTTGAAACAAAAGACTTAAAGGACATCTCTAATGGTAGTAAAGTTTGGTTTGCTTCAAGGAATGTGAGAACTTGTAAGATAGCCTTAGAAAGTGGGTTATTTGATGTGAATATGAAGAATAAT
>JRYI01002536.1_pt1 | contig 11585 bp, 5 predicted proteins | sample 235361 | NCBI WGS metagenome assembly JRYI01 (sample SAMN03074212, study PRJNA261471) | activated sludge metagenome | biome: Common Effluent Treatment Plant; feature: Wastewater; material: Activated sludge; isolation source: activated biomass in a lab-scale reactor treating industrial wastewater at...
GGGCGAGGTGAAGTGCGCGTACTTCGCGAGGTTCAAGCCGAAGTGGCCGATGTTGCGCGGCGTGTATTCCGCCTGGGCCTGCGCACGCAGGATCACCTCGTTGACGAGCTCCGGCACGGGCAGCGTTCTGGCGCGCGCAAGGATGCGGTTGAACGCCTCGGGCTTGAGCCCCGTGCCGACGGCGAGCTTGAGGTCGAGCGTTTCGAGGAACTCGCGCAGGTTCTTCAGCTTCTCCTTCGACGGCTCGTCGTGCACGCGATAGACGGGCGGCATCTTCACCTGCTCGAGCGTCTCGGCGGCGGCGACGTTGGCCTGGATCATCATCTCCTCGATCAGGCGATGGGCGTCGAGGCGCTCGGGAATGACGACGCGGGCGACGCGGCCGTTCTCGTCGAGAAGGATCTTGCGCTCGGGGAGATCGAGGTCGAGGGGGCCGCGCGCGTCGCGGGCGCGGGCGAGCGCGGCGTAAGCCTGCCACAGCGGCAACAGCGCGCTCTGCATGAGAGGCGCGCACTTTGCGCTGACATTGCCGTCGATGGCGGCCTGGGCCTCCTGGTAGGAGAGCTTGGCGGCGCTTCTCATCACCGCGCGCTGGAAGCCGTGGCGGCGCTTCTTTCCGTTGGCGTCGAAGACCATGCGCACGGCGAGGCACGGGCGATCCTCGTGCTCGCGCAGCGAGCAGAGGTCGTTCGAGATGCGCTCGGGCAGCATCGGCACGACGCGATCGGGGAAGTAGACCGAGTTGCCGCGCAACTCGGCTTCCTTGTCGAGGCGCGTGCCGGGGCGGACGTAGTGGGCGACGTCGGCAATGGCGACGATGACGACAAAGCCGCCGCGGTTGTCCGGGTCGCCGTCGGGCTCGGCGTAGACGGCATCGTCGTGGTCGCGGGCATCGACGGGATCGATGGTGAGGAGGGGCGTGTCGCGCAGGTCCGCGCGGCCATCGGCCGTGAACGCCGTCAGGGCTTCGCTCTCGGCGAGGACGGAGGCGGGGAAGTCATCGGGGAGCCCGTGCGCGTGCACGGCGATGAGGCTGATCTTGCGCTGGTCGTCGGGGTTGCCGAGGCTTTCGAGCACGCGCGCTTCCGACACGGAATGACGGTGCCTGACCGAGAGATCGAAGCGGACGAGATCGCCATCGCCTGCTACGCCCTCGTTGCCCGCGTGGACGGACCACGCGCGCAGCTCCTTGCGGTCGACGGGCTCGATGGTGCCACCTCCGCCCTTGCGCGTGCGGAAGATGCCGAGCAGGCGGCGGCGGTCGCGGGGCAGGATCCTGATCGCCTCGGCCTCGTAGGAGAGGCCCTCGACGTCGGGTTCGTCGAGCTCCGTGATGCGCGCGAGAATGCGGTCGCCGACGCCGATGGCGGCGTCGCGCTCGTCGTTGCGCGCGCGGTGCGTGAGGACGAGAACGGCCGGCGGCGGGCCGTCGCCGTCCTTCCAGACGGCGGGGCGGGCGATGAGGTCGCCGTCCTCGTCGCGGCCGGTGACTTCCAGCACGGTGACGGGCGGCAGCTTGCCGCGCTCGCGCAGGTCGCGCTTCGTGCCCGCGAGCAAACCCTCGGCGGCCATCTCGGCGAGGCGCTTCTTGAGGGCGATGCGGGCGTCGCCCGTGATGTCGAACGCGCGGGCGATCTCGCGCTTTCCGGCCGTGCCTTCATGCTCGCGCAGGAAGGCCAGGATTTCCTCGCGCGAGGGAAGCGCTTCGGTGTCGCGCGGCCGCCGCTTGGCCGGCGCGGTGCGGAAGCCTTTGCGTGCTCCCTTCGACGCCGGACGTTTCCCGGGCGGCTTCTTTGCCATCAGGCGATCCCTGTGGTGCATGCGCCGGTTTGGCTCGGCATTGCGGGACGGCGGACGCCTGCTTCTACCCGGACTTGTTGGGACACCGGCCTTCGCCGGTGTGACGTCAGTGGTGGAGGTCTTGGTCGCCTTCGGCTTGGCCGCGGCTTTCCTCGCGGGCTTCTTGCCGCCGCCCTTGGCGATGCGCTCCTGCAGCAGGCGCACCGCCTCATCGATGGTGAGTGCTTCGGGGCTCGTGCCCTTCGGCACGGTAGCGTTGACCTTGTTCCAGCTCACATAGGGGCCGTACTTGCCGTCAAGCACCTGGATCTTGCCGCCACCGCCCGGATGCTCGCCGAGGTCCTTGAGCACGGTCTTCGCCGCCGCGCGGCCGAAGCGGCCGCCGCCTTTGCCGGCGCGCTTCTCGGCGAGCAGCGTCACGGCGCGGTTCAAGCCGACGGTAAACACGTCCTCGATGCTGTCGACGTTGGCGTAGGTGCCGTCGTGCAGGATGAAGGGGCCGTAGCGGCCGAGGCCGGCCGTGATCGGCGTGCCGGTCTCCGGATGAATGCCGACCTCGCGCGGCAGCGAGAGGAGCTGCAGGGCCTTCTCGAAATCGATGGTGGCGGCGTCGATGCCTTTCGGGATCGAGGAGCGTTTGGGCTTCTCGTCGCCTTCGCCCTCGCCAAGCTGGAGGTAGGGCCCGAAACGGCCGCTCTTGACCAGCACCGGCAAGCCGCTCTCGGGATCGAAGCCGAGCTCGCGCTCGCTGCCGGCGCCGGTCGCCTCGCCCGTGAGCTGGCGCGTGTATTTGCAGTCGGGGTAGTTGCCGCAGCCGATGAAAGCGCCGTTCTTGCTCGAAACCTTGAGCGAGAGGCGGCCGGTGCCGCACTTGGGGCAGAGGCGCGGGTCAGAGCCGTCGGGCTTCGGCGGGAAGACGTGCGGACCCAGGAGCTCGTTCAGCGCTTCCAGCACGTCACCGACGCGCAGGTCCTTGATCTCCTCGACGGCCCGCGCGAAGTCGCGCCAGAAATCGCGCAGCACCTGCTTGTACTCCAGATCGCCGGCGGAGATGAGGTCCAGCTTCTCCTCGAGATCGGCGGTGAAGTCGAACTCGACGTACTTCTTGAAGAAGCTCTCGAGGAAGGCGATGACGAGGCGGCCCTTGTCCTCGGGAACGAGGCGCTTCTTCTCGATGCGGACGTAGTCGCGCTCCTGCAGCACGGCGAGCGTGGAGGCATACGTCGACGGGCGGCCGATGCCGAGCTCCTCCATCTTCTTGACGAGGGTGGCTTCCGAATAGCGGGGCGGCGGTTGCGTGAAGTGCTGCTCGGCCTCGATGCCGCGGTCGGCGAGGCGGTCGCCGGTCCCGAGCGGGGGCAGGCGGCGGCTCGTGTCGTCGTCGTCGGAGATGTCCTCCTTGCCCTTGGCGAGGGTCATGACGCGATCGTCGCGGCCTTCGTCGTAGACCTTGAGGAAGCCGTCGAACTGCTCGACCGAGCCGGTGGCGCGCAGGACATAGGTCTTGCCGTCGCGGCCCTTGACCTCGATCTCGGCGGTCGTCTGCTTGAACTCGGCCGATGCCATCTGGCTTGCGACCGCGCGCTTCCAGATGAGCTCGTAAAGCCGTGCCTGGTCCTTCTCGAGATAGCGCGCCACGGACTGGGGTGTGCGCGCCACGTCGGTCGGACGGATGGCCTCGTGCGCCTCCTGGGCGTTCTTGGCCTTGGTCTTGTACTCGCGGATGAAGGGGGCGACGTAACGCTGGGAGTATTCGCGCGCGATCAGGCCGCGGATGGCGTTGATGGCCTCGGGGACGATGGTCACGCCGTCGGTTCGCATATAAGTGATGAGACCCACGGTCTCCCCGCCCACGTCGACGCCCTCATAGAGGCGCTGGGCGATCTGCATGGTCTGCTTGGCGGAGAAGCCGAGCTTGCGGGAGGCGTCCATCTGCAGCGTCGAGGTGGCGAACGGCGCGTACGGATTGCGCTTCACGTCGCGGCTTTCGACGGAGACGACGCGGAACTCGCCCTTCTCGATGGCGCGCTTGATGGCATGCGCCGCCTCGGTGTCCTTGATGTCGAGCTTCTTCAACGCGGTGCGATCGATGGCGTGGAGGCGGGCGGGAAACTCCTCGCCGCGCTCCGTCGCGAGCGTCGCCTCGATGGTCCAGTACTCCTCGGTCCTGAACGCCTCGATCTCGGCCTCGCGGTCGCAGACGAGGCGCAGCGCCACCGACTGCACGCGGCCGGCCGAGCGGGCGCCGGGCAGCTTGCGCCAGAGCACGGGGGAGAGCGTGAAGCCCACGAGGTAGTCGAGGGCGCGGCGGGCGAGATAGGCGTCCACCAGCGGCTCGTCGATCCGGCGCGGCTCGGCCAGCGCCGCCAGGATCGCCTGCCGGGTCACGGCGTTGAAGGCCACGCGCTCGATCTCGAGCCCCTTCTTGATGGCCTTTTTCTGCTGCAGGATGTCGAGCAGGTGCCAGGAGATGGCCTCGCCTTCGCGATCGGGGTCGGTGGCCAGGATCAGCTTGTCGGCCTTTTTCACGGCCTCGGCGATCTCGCGGATGATCTTCTGGGAGCCCTGGTCGATCTCCCAGGTCATCTCGAAGTCCCGGTCGGGGGCGACGGAGCCGTCCTTGGACGGCAGGTCGCGCACGTGGCCGAAGGAGGCCAGCACTTTATAATTGGCGCCCAGGTACTTGTTGATCGTCTTGGCCTTGGCGGCCGATTCCACGATGACCACGTTCATGTGCGCTTTCTCTGGCCTCCGGCCGACTGGCACGATTCCGGTGCGCGGGCAAAAAAGCCCAAATTCAACTTAAAATTGTCCGATGCTGCGCGCTGCGCGGGCTGGTTTGCTCGAAACTCGGGGCCGGAACATGGGGAAGGAACGGCCGCCTGTCAAACGGAGGGCTTTCCCGGCGTTTCCGATCGGCCCGCGCGGCAAGGCCGCCATGGCGGCCCCAGGGCCCCGAAATGGGCGGCTCCCGAGGCCGCAGCGCCAGCCTCAGGATCCCCGGCCGGCAGAGATGCCGCATGTATCTCCCACTCGACCCGGACGATGCTGCCCTCCGTGCGTTCGAGCGTCCTTGTGGGCCAGGGCTTTCCACGCGGGGCCACAAATGGATCCGGCCGGACGCCGATTTTGCGCGCAGCAGGTCATTTGTTTCTGGGGTGGCATCCGCAAACGGAATTCGTGGAAATTCTTCGTGGCGCCGCCATTGTCGTTGAAGTTTCCGAAAGAATTTCTTCTCCGACGGATGCATTGGAAACGATTATCGGATTTTTACGCAAATTTTGTTTGCGCACCGATGAAATGCTAATTTTTTGTTTGAGCGACCCTAGACTCAAGCGCGCAGTTCCTAATTATTAAGTATTCCCGATACTTATTAGCGCATGTGAATTTTGTTTCTTCTCAGTGGTTCGGGGAACGCTGTCATGCGCATGAACTCTCTTCCAGTCAAAATATCGCTCGTCGCTGCGGTGGCGATTGCCGGTGTCTTCGGCATTGGAACGTACTTCCTTGCTCAAAACGCCGGCGACGTGATCGATCAGCAGAATAAAGAGATTCAGAACAATATCGCCTACAATCAGGCGCTGGATGCGAGCAAGAAGCTGGATGTGGCGGCCCGGGTGGCCGAGAATATCGCGACCGTCAGCGCGGCGCTGAAATCGCAGGGCGTGGTCGATCGGGCGGTCTTCGACCAGATGCTGAAGGCGCTTCTCGAAAAGAACGGCGATCTCCTCGGCACGTGGACGGGCTGGGAGCCGAATGCGCTCGACGGCCGGGACAGCGAGTTCGCCAACACCGCAGGCCATGACGCGACGGGACGCTATCTCGTGTACTGGAACAGGCCCACGGACACGCTCGTGCGCGAGGTGCTCATGGATTACGACAAGCCGGGCGTCGGCAACTACTACCTGCTTCCGATGCAACACAACCGGGCCGTCGCCATCGAGCCCTACCTCTATCCGATCGCCGGCAAGGACGCGCTCCTCTCGTCGTTCAGTGTGCCGATCGTGCTCAACGGCAAGACCGTCGGCATCGGCGGCGTGGACCTCAGCCTCGACAACCTCAACGTCAGCATGCAGCAGATCAAGCCGTTCGGGACGGGCTTCGTGTCGCTCGTCTCGTCGGGCGGCGTCGCGGTGACGCATCCCAACGCCCAGGCCATCGGCAAGCCGCTCGCCGATGCGGACGCGCCGTCCGCCACGGCGGCCAAGCAAGCGATCGAGACCAACAGCGTCGTGTCGGTCGACGGCATCGGCGCCGACGGACAGCCGTGGCGCTTCCTCGCCACGCCGATCGCGGCCGGCGGCACGACGGATCTGTGGGCGCTCGTGGTCGCCGTTCCGGTGGCCACGCTCGAGGCCACGATCTCGCAGACGCGCGCAACCATGTACGCGCTCTCGGGTGCAAGCATTCTGATCGTTGCCGGATTGTTCTTCGTTGCGCTGCGTGCGCTCGTCGGACGGCCGCTCGGGGCGCTGGCCGCCTCCTTCGATCGCATGGCGGCGGGCGATTTCGACACCGACATCCCCGAGGCCGCGCGCTCCGACGAGATCGGTGCCATCGGCAAGGCCGTGCTGCGCGTGCGCGACAGCCTGCAGGAGAAGGCTCGCCGCGAGGCGGAGGAAAAGGCCACGCGCGAGGCGGCATTGGCCGAGGAGCGGAAGGGACAGATGCGACGCCTGGCCGACGCGTTCCAGCAGGCCGTCGGCGGTATCGTGGAGACCGTGTCGTCGACGGCGCGCCAGCTCGAGACCGCGGCGATCTCGCTGACCGACACGGCCGAGACGACGCAGCAACTTTCGAACGGCGCCGCCGCGGCATCCTCGCAGACGTCGGCCAACGTCGAAGGCGTGGCCGCGGCCTCCGAGCAGCTTGCCGCGACCGTCACCGAGATCAGCCGCCAGGTGCAGGAGAGCACGACGATCGCCTCCCAGGCGGTGGGCCAGGCGGCGCGGACGAACGACCAGGTCAACGCGCTCTCGGAATCCGCCGACCGGATCGGCGACGTGATCAACCTGATCAGCACCATCGCGGGGCAGACGAACCTGCTGGCGCTCAACGCCACCATCGAGGCGGCGCGGGCGGGGGACGCGGGCAAGGGCTTCGCGGTCGTGGCGCAGGAGGTCAAGGCGCTGGCCGCCCAGACCGCCAAGGCGACGCACGATATCGGCGCGCAGATCGCGGGCATGCAGTCGGCAACCAGCGAGGCGGTGAACGCCATCCGCGAGATCACCAGCACGATCAACAAGATCTCGGAGATCTCGGGTGCGATCGCGGCGGCCGTCGAACAGCAGGACGTGACGACCAAGGAAATCAGCCGCAACGTCATGGAGGCGGCGAAGGGCACGTCGGAGGTCGCGAGCAGCATCACGGACGTGAGCAAAGGCGCGTCCCACACCGGCTCGGCGTCGTCGCAGGTGCTCACGTCGGCCAAGCAGCTTGCCGGCGAAAGCGAGAGCCTGCACCGCGAGGTGGAGAAGTTCCTGGTCACCGTGCGCGCGGCGTAAGCCACAGCAGCGGTATCGTCCGGCTTGACGTATCGTCCCGGCGGGATCTCCTGCCGGGGCTTTCCGTTGCCAATGCCTACGAGGCGGAAGGCTGCGGCGCGGCCGCGGGAGCGCCGGCGAGCAGCGCGCGGACGGCGGCGTCCAGCTCCGAATAATGGGAGATGATCGCGTCCGGTTTCAGGGCCGCGATGGGCTCGGTCGCATAGCCGAAGGTGCAGGCCACGACCGGGATCGCTGCCGCGCGGGCGGCTGCGATGTCGATGCCGGTGTCGCCGACCATGACGGCCGTGGCCGTATCGCCCCCCGCCATGCGGATGACGCCGCGGATGTGGTCGGGGTGGGGTTTGCAGACCGGGAAGCTGTCGCCGCCGGCGACGGCGTCGAAAAGGCCGTCGATGGCGAGCGCCTCGAGAAGGCGCTCGGCGAGCGCGAGGCGTTTGTTGGTGCAGACCGCGAGGCGCGCGCCGGCCGCGCGAAAGCCTTCGAGCGCCGCGACGGCGCCGTCGAACGGCCGCGTCTCGCGGGCGATGTTGGGCTCGTAATAGGCGAGGAAGCGGGCCAGCAGCCGGTCGATCTCAGGATCGGGCAACGTCACCCCCGTCCGGGCGAGGCCGTCCAGGATCATGCGGCGCGCGCCGAACCCTACTGCCTTGCGCAAGGTCGCGGCGGGGAGAGCGGGCAACGACAGGTCGGCGAGGGCATGGTTCGTTGCCGCCACGAGATCAGGCAGAGAATCGACGAGCGTGCCGTCGAGATCGAAGACGAGGGTCGCATTCTGCATGGCTTCGTTTAGTCTGTGCCCTCATCATTGGATGGGTATCGACGCGCGCTTTCGTGCGGCTGGCGGGACGCGTCGCAAACCTCCGGTTTGCAAGCTTTCGCAACGAGCCGGCCGCGCAAAAGGAGCCGCATCCCTGCGGGCCGGCAGCCTAGGCGCACCGTGCCGGTCCTGCAAGGTTGCGGCTTGCCGCGGGGCAGCGTCGGCCGGCCGGGGCCGACGCGTCTTGAAGCTTGCCCTGTCGCGGAACGACTGGCAGACAGTGGGTTTTGGAAGGACAGCGGATGTCGGTTGATAGCTACAAGCTGGCCGCGGCACGGCGGGCCCTCGGCTTCGTCGAGCCCCGGATGCGACTGGGGCTCGGGACCGGCTCCACGGCATCCGTGTTCGTCGAGCTCCTGGGGGCCCAGGTGCGCGAGGGGCTTTCGGTCCTGTGCGTGCCGACCTCGGAGCAGACGCGCGCGCTGGCCCGGTCGCTCGACATTCCCCTTTCGACGCTCGACGAGACGCCGCTGCTCGACCTCACCATCGACGGCGCGGACGAGATCGACCCCCAACTCAACCTGATCAAGGGGCTGGGCGGGGCGCTCCTGCGCGAGATGATCGTCGCGGCGGCCTCGCGCCGGCTGATCATCATCGCCGACGATAGCAAGCGCGTCGAGCAGTTGGGCACGCGCGTGCCCGTGCCGGTGGAGGTCGTGGTTTTTGCGCGGCGGCCGGTGGCCGACTATCTGGCCTCTCTGGGCGCGCGGGTGGTCGAGCGCCGCAAGGACGGGGAGCGCTTCATCACCGACGAGGGCAACCTCATCCTCGACTGTCATTTTCCCGGCCTGCCCAACCCGTCGGAGATGGCGCAACTCATTCGCGCCCAGCCGGGCGTCGTGGAGCATGGGCTGTTTCTGGGCATGGCGACGGAAGCCATCGTCGCTGGAGAGCGCGGGATACTGGTGCTGGAGCGGTGAGTCTCCAATAACGGCTATCGGGCCGCCGGGCCTTGTTAGTTGCCTGACGACCCGATAGACCGTTTCCCTGGGATTCAGTTGTGGCAGAGGCAGACCTGCGTGTCTGCCCCTGTCATGTCCATCTTGTTCAGAGGGCGCACACTCGGGCGCGCCCCTGCCTGCTATCACGGCGCGCAGTAAACGGCCGTCTGGTTGTCGAAGTAGTTGTAGCTGAAGAACGGCCCGCCCACTTCCTCGGCGCGAATCTGAATCCGGTCAAGGCCGCGCAAGCCGGACGGGATGGTGTAGGTCGCCGTCATCACGCCCGTCGGCCCGGTGTTGAAGCCGCCCACCACGTAGCCGTCGATGCCCAGCGTGCCCATGTAGTTCATCATCACGGTGAAGTCGCGGTTGCGCGGGAAGGTGGGGTCGGTGCGAATGACCACCACGTCATCGCGGAGCACGCCGCAAATGGCGAAGGTCGGCGTCGGCAGCGGCTCCGTCTGGTTGTCGAACCAGTTGTAGGCGTAGAACGGGTTGCTCTGGGCGCGGATGGCGATGCGCTCCAGCCCCTTGAGCAGCACCGGGATGGGGAAGGTGGCCGTCATCTCGCCGCCCAGCCCCGAGTAGAGCGTGCCCACCGGCGTGCCGTCGATGCCCAGCGTGCCCATGTGGCCCATCGTGATCAGGAAGGTCGTGTCGGGCGGGAAGTTGCGGGTGCGAATGGTCACAAACTCGTTGACCGCCACCGAATCGATGGAGATCGTCGGGATGGGCGTGGGGGCCGGCTCCGTCAGGTTGTTCCAGAACCAGTTGTAGCTGTAGTACCCTTGGGGGCTTTGCAGCCGGACGGCGATCTGGCGCGCGCCGACGAGGTTGGGCGGGATGGGATAGGTCGCCGAGAACGCCCCGAACAGGCCCGAATTGGTGATGGCCACCGGTGTGCCGTTGATGCCCAGCGTGCCGATCGGCCCCATCGTGACGACGAAATCCTGGTTGGNNGTGTGTAATTCCGGAGCCTCCGGACAGGGAGCTATTAATGAGGAGCAGCGCCGAAACGTCAATGACGCGACCCAAAAGCCGTGCCGCGCTGCCGGCAAGCAGACAGGGGTCGCCGGCAAATAGCGCGGACGACCCTCACAATTTATCATGCCACAGCCATGTGCCGGTGCACATAAAACGGGCGTGAAAATTGGCCGCGTTTTGTCGGAAAATGGGGGATTTTAGAGAGAAAAAAGTACTAGGGCAGTATCCAGCGGATGTCTTCGGCCGGGGGTGGCGGGCCAAGGTAATAAACGTCCACCGTGCCGCGCCACGACTTGAATTGGCCCTCGTCATAGCCCAAATCGACGAAGCGCCCCTTGNNGATGATGTTCGTGCCGTAGCGCAACACGCGATTCACCGGCGCCACGAGCAGGCTCTCGCCGTCGGGCGTGCCGGATACCTCGACGCCGTTCTCCAGCCGCACCCGTGTCAGCCGCTGGAGCACGCCGTTGCTGCCGGGCGAAGCCTCCACCAGCGTGTCGATCTCCATGTCGGGCGCGCCCTCGAACACGGTCTCGAACGGCACGACCTCTTCCACGGTGTCGATGCGCTCGGTGACGCGCACCACTTCGATCGTGTCGCCGGGGGCCACGGCCGCGCCGGCCGCCGGGCGGGTGTAGTCCAGCGGCCCCAGGGCGATGCCGTTGTCGGCCAGTATGTCGAACACCTGCGTCGAATCGCTGTGGACGCTGACGGTGTGGCCGTCGGCGACGACGACGTAGGGCGCGGCGCGGTTGATGAGGATGACCATATCGGGGGCAAGCGCCGCCTCGCGCGGCGGATTGACGCCGTCGAGCGCGCCCAGGGCGATTTCCGCCTCGGCCAGCGCCTCGCCGACGGTCAGCGCGGTCGTGCGCAGGGCGCGGCGCTCGCCCGCGTCATTGACGATCACGCGCTTCCAGGGGTCGAAGATAATGCCGGCCGGGAGTGGCGTGTTGGCCGCGTCCTCGATGGCGATCGGCTTGCCGTCGGCCAGCAAGCGCGACCCCGCCGGCAGGGCCAGCCGCTGCTCGGCCAGAAACGCGCCCAGCGTTTGCGCCTGGGTGCGCCAGGTCGTCACGCTGTCAGGGGTGACGACCGTCACCTCGGCCGCGCGGTCGATGGCGATGGGGGTGGCCGGGTCGGCGGGGGCGTCGAGCGCGGGCAGCACGTCGCCCTCGGCCGCCGGCGCAACGCCCGCGGCCGCCAGCAGTTCGCCCACCGTCGCGAAGCGGCCCTCGACGGTGATGGGTGTTCCCTCGTCGATGACGCGATAGGTCAAGGGTGCCGGGCGGCAGGCGACGGCCGATAATGCCCAAAGGACGACGAAGAGGCCGGGTCGGATGCGCTGGTGCATGGGGCCAAGCATAGGGAACACGCGGCCGTTTTTCAAGCTACGGCGGCAAATATGATCGGAATTGTAATGATCGGGAAAGGGGAAAGGGAGAAGGGGAGAAGGGGAGAAGGGGAGAGAGGGAGATCAGAGCGCCCCTGCTCCCCTGCTCACCTGCTCCCGTCGTCCGACGGCGCTGGGGATTC
>JRYI01001810.1_pt1 | contig 11536 bp, 7 predicted proteins | sample 235361 | NCBI WGS metagenome assembly JRYI01 (sample SAMN03074212, study PRJNA261471) | activated sludge metagenome | biome: Common Effluent Treatment Plant; feature: Wastewater; material: Activated sludge; isolation source: activated biomass in a lab-scale reactor treating industrial wastewater at...
GGTGGTATCGCAAATCGTTCTTTGTGCCGGCGCATTGGGCTGGGAAACGCTTGACCCTGGCGTTTGAGGGCGTGGATTTCTCGTGCACGGTGTGGCTCAACGGCCATGAGCTGGGCAGCCATGCGGGCATGTTTCGGCCGTTCAGCTTTGACGCCGGCGCTCACATCCGGTTCGGCCAGGACAATGAGCTGGCTGTGCGCATTGACCCCGCGCCCCCCGAACTACTCGTCTATTTGGCGGAATCAGACGGGGCCATGAGCGGGGGCGGGCCGGAGTATCCGGCCAGTCCCGGCCCCTGGTTCTTCGTCAACGGTATCAACCGCATGCGCCAACTACTGGGAGACCTGAAAAGCCCCACCAATTTCGGATGGGACTGGGGGGTCAATATCTACACATTGGGCATCTGGCGCGGCGTGCGGCTGGAAGCTACCGGCGCGGCGCGCATTGAGTCGCTGCGGGTTGAGAGCAACCTGAATGACAATTATCGAAAGGCCGTGTTGCTCTTCGAGACGGAGGTTGAATCCGGCGCAGCCATTCAGGCCACTGCCGAGTTTGTCGTCATCGGCCCGAATGGGGCACAAAAGACGGCGCGCAATTTGTCTCTGTCCGAGGGACGGCAACAGATCAATGCCTCGCTGACCTTGCACGATCCGCAATTGTGGTGGCCCAACGGACATGGCGAACAGGCGCTCTATACGCTTGAGGTTCACCTGCGCGATCGGGAAAGCGGCCGCCTGCTCGACCGGCGCATGACCCGTTTCGGCATCCGCGAAATCCGCTGGCACCAGGTGACAGGCGCGCCGTCTGATTTCATCAATCCGTTTCGGCTGGTGGTCAACGGGCGGCCCATCCGCATGATGGGGTCGAACATTCTGCCGCCTGATCTGCTCTTCGGTCGCATGAACGAGCGCGGCCCGCGCTTACTGGAGCTGGCCCGGCACGCCGGGTTCAACGTGCTGCGCGTGTGGGGCGGAGGGGCGCTTCTGACCGATGAGATGTATGACCTGGCCGATGAGCTGGGTATCATGCTCTCGCAGGAGTTCCCGCTCGCCAACTGTGTGCCCGAATCGGACCCCGTCTTTCTTGAGAACCTGGCCCAAACGACGCGAGCCATATTGAGACGGCTCAGAAACCATCCCTGCATCATCGAATGGTCGGGCGGCAACGAAATGATGTGGCGACAGGGCGACGACCATCCGGCGCTCCACGTTCTGGCGCGGGAAACGGCGGCGATGGACGGCCGCATCTTCCGCGCAACCTGTCCGATGCAAGGCTCGCGCCATTCTCCATGGAACTATAACCCCCAAACCCACTACCGCCATTACGACGACGCGGCCCTGACCGACAATCTCGGCGGCAGCCCCCTCATGCGCTATGGCGAGTTCGGTTGCGGCTCGCCCGCCCATCTGGAGACGTGGCTGCGCCAGATTCCGCCGGCCGACCGTTGGCCCACGGACAGCCCCGATAACGCCGTGCTCATCCGCAAGAACGTGATCGGGGCCGTGTTTGAAGATGACTTCTGGCTGCAAAAATCCAATATCGAGGCGCTCTTCGGCCCGATGGGCGATCTGCCGTCGCTGATCACGGCCGGGCAGTTCATGGCGGCCGATGCCCTGCGCTATGCCGTGGACGCGCTCCGCCGGCGCGGTAGTCGATTGGGCGGGCTGACTACGTGGGATTTCAACGAGCCGTGGCCCAATGGCGCGGGCAGCTATCTTGTCGATTATGACGGCCGGCCGCTTATGAGCTATGCGTTCATGCGGCAGGCCGTGGCGCCCATTGCCTTATCGCTGCAATATGACTCCAATCTCTATGAACCGACCGAAGGCCTGCGGGCGGCGGTATGGCTGGTTAGCGATGCACCCGACTCGGCCGCCGGGCTACGGTGGGAATGGCGCGCCACCGACCGTTGGGGCCGTCCAATCAGTCATGGGCGGGGCGAGAGTGATATCCTGCCCCAGCAAGCGACGCCGATCGACCGGATTGCCCTGGAGCCGCCCGGCGACGCGGCGGGGATCATCCTGCTGGAGTTGCGGCTCCATGACGAGGACGGCCGGGTTCTGTTCGAGAGCCTGCATCTCGTCGGCCCGGCCGGCCACAGCGCGCCGCTGGGGGGCGCGCTGCCCGGCGCAACCGGCGACGCGGCCGTCCGGCAAACGACGATTCGCGCCCGGGCCGCGATGGCCGACGACGGCGAGGGGCTATCTCTCCATATCACCAATGACGGCCCGATCACGGCTTTCCATATCGAAGCGCAGCCGCTGATCGTCTATCGGACCGACTTGCTCATCGACGACAATTATATCTTTGTTCCGCCGGGAGAGACGCGTACAATAACGATCCGGCCGTCGGCCTGGTCAACCTCAACGCTCTCTTTGGCGCAAACCGGTTGGCGCATCACGGCCTGGAACGCGCCGGATATCGTCATTCCGCCGGACGAGACGGTGCTGTTGGCGGTTGGCCGCCACGACGCGATGTGCGGGGAGTTCATGGCCGCCGAGCCGGAAACCACGGGTGTTTTCCGCGGTAAGCGGCCCGATGCGGCGAATATCCCCTATCGAATCGGCGGCAGGTGTCGGGAGCTGCGTTTCCTGTTCGACGTGGCGGCGGAATCGGCCGGCCGCGGCGCACAACTATTTATTTACACGGCCGACCGGGCCGGCGATGACCAAACGCACGTCACAGCGACGCTGAGCAACCCGCTGAGTGACCCGCCGATCGACTATGTCTTCCGGGCGAAGCTTGAGCCGGGCCTGGGCATCCAGGCCACCGATCCCGCCCATCTGGCTTTCCCCGCGGCAATTGTTATCGATCTCCCCACCACAGCCGTTAGCGAAGGGAAGAACAGTCTGCAACTCACAGTCGATGAGGGGTGGTTCACGCTGGACGCGATTATCATGGCCGTGGCCGCGCGGCATGTGCCATGACGCTCATCGCCGCCTGACGAGGCGACAAATCGTTATAAAGGGAAATAATGCCCATGTTCGTATACGGAACGCAATTCTATCGACCGCCGAACCCCCCGCGCGAAGAGCGTGCGGCCGCACTGGAGCAAATAGCCGGGCCGCTGGGGTTCAACACGATCAAGGTCTGGGTCATGTGGAACTGGTGCAACCCGGAGCCGGGCGTCTACGATTTCGAGGAACTGGACGAGATCATGGATACCTGCGACCGGCTGGGGCTGCGCGTCGTCGTCAATACCATCCTGGAGACGGCCCCCTATTGGCTGGGTGAACAACACCCGGACGCTCGTTACGTCAATGCCGATCTGGAGCCGCTCAATCTGCGCGGCCGCTCCAGCGATCCCAACGGCGGCTGGCCAGGCCTGTGCCTCGACCATTCGGCCGTTCGCGCGGCGGCGGCCGACTTTCTGGCGGCCGTGGCCCGGCAAGTAAAGGATCGGCCTTCGTTCTTCGGCTACGATTGCTGGAACGAACCCCACGTCGAACCGGCGTGGTTCAACAGCATGTGGCCCACGCCCAACCAGATGTTATTTTGCTATTGCGACGGTACCGTCAACGAGTTCCGGCTCTGGCTGGCGCGCAAATACGAAACGGTCGAGGCTCTGAATCAGGTCTGGGTGCGTCGTTTTCGCGCCTGGGAAGACGTGCTGCCGCCGCAGACCCACGGCACCTATGCCGATTGGCTCGACTGGCGGCGATTCATGATCGAGAGCATGAGCGAACAAATGACGTTTCGCGCGGGGGTCTTGCGGGCCGCCGATCCGGAACATTTCATCATGAGCCACGGGGCCAAATTCCCGCCGATTGATCCGCTGGCCCTGTCGGTCGTCGACAACGTCGCGCTGGTGCGGCCGCTCGATCGCTGGGGCTGCGCGGTCTTCCCCAAATGGCACCGCATGACGCCGGGCTATCTGGCGGCCAAGTTCGACGCCTGCCGCAGCGACGCCCGCGGCAAGCCGTGGTGGGTGGCCGAGCTTCAGGGCGGCCACGGCATGGTGACCGGACTCCAGCGCGGCTCGCACGTGGAACCGGCCGACATCCGCCTCTGGAACTGGTTGGCCGTGGTCGCCGGGGCTGGCGGCATCCTCTATTGGACCTATATGGCTGAGGCGACCGGCGTGGAGGCCACCGGCTTCGGGCTGGTCAACGCGGCGCGCGACATCACCCCCCGCGCGCAGGAAGCCGCGCGCCTCTGTGCCCGGTTCCAGCAGCACGAAGCGCTCATTGAGCAGTATCGCTGCGCTCCCCAGGTGGGCATTCTGTACGATACAGATAACCAGATTCTGTCCTTTGCTATGGACGGTAAGGAAGACCCCGTCACCGGTTCTGCCCAAGGGTATTACCGGGCTGTCTGGCGCTCCGACGTATGGGCGCAATTCCTGCAACCGGATGAGATTGACGGGGCCTGGCCCCATATCCGCGTTCTTCTCGTGCCCTGGCACATCGTCGGCAAGCCGGAGACGGCCGCGGCGCTCGACGCCTATGCGCGGCGCGGCGGCATCGTGATTTGCGACACGGCGCTGGGGTTATTCGATGAAAACGGGCGCCAACACCGGCGCGTGCCGGCCTATCTCCATGAGGGGTGGGGCATCCGGGAGAGCGAGTCGTTCTGGGTGGCCGGCGATGGCCGCCCCACGACGATCTGGGAACGGATGGGGCCGCTGGGCGTTCCGGCGGGCGCCTGTGCCGCGCCGCCCGATCCGGTGTCTTCCGCGCCCGATCTGGAGATCACCGATCCCGTTCGGGGCGTGCTGCGCGGCCGCGTCTATATCACGCCGCTGGAACTGCAAGCCCCGGCCGAGGCGATCGGCTTCTATCGTGGGCAGCCGGTCGCGGCGCGCTCCGTCGTTGGGGCGGGGGCTGTCTATTACTTCGGCACGAATCTGGGCGCGGCCATCCATGAAGGGGATGAGACCGCATTGCGGGTCGTGGAAACCCTCATCCGTCGCCATACGACGCCGCCAATCAGCGGCGCTCGCCTGCGGCCGCGGCTCATGGCCGGGGAGGGCGAGGCCCTGCTGGTTGTGATCAATGAACAGGATGAGCGGGTGTGCGAGCGTCTGGCGCTTCCCGCGGACTACCGGCAAGCGCGGGATATCGAGCAGGATAGCTGGCTGGATGTCGACGGCAATGCGATTGAAGTCGACGTGGATGCTTTCGACGTGCGCGTCATCCATCTTCGTGGCTGAGCCGCCGGGGAGATAGCGAGGTTAATTCAGTTATGGAAGCATTAATCAAATCCGGAACCGGCCGCGGCGAGATGAGCCTGCAGGATGTGACCGAGCCGGTCCCCACGCGGGGCGAGGTGCTGATCGAGATAAGCGCCGCCGGCATCTGCGGCACGGATCTGCACATCGCGGCCGGGGAGTACCCTGTAAAACCGCCGGTGATTCTGGGCCATGAGTTTTCCGGCATTATTCGTGAATTGGGCGCTGACGTTGAAGGGTGGCGGGTCGGTGATCGGGTGACATCGGTACCCTTTGCCGTCACGTGCGGCGTCTGTGTCTATTGCCAATCGGGACAGCCCGGACTCTGCTCCGGGCGTCGTTCCTACGGCAGTGGGGTCAACGGGGCATTCGCCCGGTATCTGGCTGTCAATGCATCCGGCCTCTATCGCCTTCCGCCCGGCCAATCATTGCACGCCGGGGCCTTGACGGAGCCTCTGGCCTGTGTTGTGAAAGCCGTCCATGAGGTTGGGCGGGCGCAGGCCGGAGAAAACGTCATCGTCCTGGGGCCGGGGCCGATTGGCCTGCTGGCCGTTCAGGTGGCACGGGCCGCCGGCTGTCGGGTTGCGCTTGTCGGCCTGCGGCGCGACGCGCAGCGGTTGCAGGCCGGGCAGGCATTGGGCGCGGCGATCTTCCATGCCGACGACCCCGACCTTGGGCCGCAATTGGCGGCTTCTTTCGGGCAGGCCGGGGCGGATGTCGTGTTTGAATGTTCGGGCGCGGGGCCGGCGTTTGATCTGGCTCTGCAGACCGCTCGACCGCAGGGCCGTGTGGTGCAGGTCGGCCTTTTCGGCAAGCCGGTGACGGCCGCGCTGGATCTCGTCGTGACGAAAGATCTCCGCGTGTGCGGCTCTTTCGCTTCCAGCCTCGCTTCCTGGCAACGAGCGCTGGAGTTGACGGGCAGTGGCATTGTCGATCCGGGCCGGTTGATCTCCGACATATTCCCCCTGGCCAACTGGGAGGCCGCCTTTGCCCGCGCGGCCGGCGGCGAAGGGTTGAAAGTCATTATTGAACCTTAGGAGAAGCCTGTTATGCCTCTGATTAATTTAAATCATGCGGAAACCTTTGTCGACGGTCTGGACCACCCGGAAGGGGTGGCCTTCGGCCCGGACGGCCGCATCTATGCCGGCGGCGAGGCCGGACAAATCTACCGCATTGACATCGAGAGCCGCGCGGTCGAGGCCTATGCCGATACGGATGGGCTTAATTTAGGCCTGGCCCTGGACGCCGCCGCCAACGTCTACGTGTGCACGCCGGGGCGAAGCGCCGTCTTCCGGGTGACGCCTGACGGCGATGTTTCGCTCTATAGCGACGGCACGGCCGAGCGCAAGATGTTCGCCCCCAACTATCCCGCCTTCGACGCCGCCGGCTATCTCTACGTCACCGATTGCGGCCGCTGGAAGGCGGATGACGGCTGCACCTTCAGCATTGCCCCCGATGGGACCACCCGCGTCATCGACACCGAAAGCGCCCAGTTCCCCAACGGGTGCGCTGTCAGTCCCGATGGGGCCTATCTCTATCTGGCGATGTCGCTCAACACTCCGCGCGTGGTGCGCTTTCCCATTGACGTGGGCCGCAAGGCCGGGCCGGCCGAAACGGTCGTCGAGCTGCCCCATACCGTCCCCGACGGGCTGGCTTTCTGCGCCGACGGCAGCTTGCTCATCGCCTGCTATCGACCGGACACCATCTTTCGCCTTCTGCCCGGCGGCGACCTGACTGTTTTGCTCGATGATTACGAAGGCACAATCCTGGGCGCGCCGACCAATGTCTGTTTCGGCGGACAGGGCCTGTCGGCGCTGTTCTGGGGCAACCTGGGGCGCTGGCACCTGGGCATGCACCCCGACACCGGTTTGCAGGGCAGCCCGCTTTTCTATCCCAAATTGAGGCAACACAATGAGTAACAACAACCCATCCGTCCTGCTGGAAAACGCCGCCTATCAGCTGGAGATCCGGCCTGCGGGAGACGAAGTCCGGGTTCACCTGATTGACAAAATGATGGGCTTTTCACCGGCGGAAGGCCCCTATTATTATTCCGCGGTGATACCCCAGGGAACCGGCGCCGCCGTTTATCGCGGGCTGGCCCAGCCGACGGCGACCATCGACGGCGATCAAATCGTGGTGCGGGGGAAGCTTGGCCCAATCGATATCGTTCATGCGCTGTCGCTGCCGGCCGATCGTCCCTGTCTGGAAGAAACCTTCACGCTTCATAACCCGACGGACGATCCGATTGTAATTGAGGACCTGGTCTGCGGCTTTCAGCGCATCATAACCAACCGCGTCGGCGCGCTCCTGCCGAATCTGGCGACAGACGTTATGACCGCCATTCCTTTCCGCCATCGTTCGGAAGACCCGATCGACATCGATAATGAATTTGCTTTCGCCCAACTCCTGACTCTGCCTGGGCGGGAGCTGCACATCACCGAGCTGGTGCCGCTGCACACCGGTCATGGCTACATGCTCTCCGACAGGCGGGCTTCCGAAGCCTGGGCGTGGCAACATGGCGAGCACACGCTGGGTATATTCAAGTTTAACCAAGAGGCGATGGAGTTCAGCGTGCTCTCCCTGGCGCCGTCGGCCGAGGGCGTGTGCTTGCGGTTCGGCGGGGCGGCCATGACCCGGCGCGACCCCGAGGCGCTGCACGAGATCGCGCCCGGCGCGTCGGCAGCACTGGGCCTCACGCGTCTGGTCACGGTGCGCGGCACCTACGTGGAAGCCAGCTATGCTTTTCGCGATCTCCTGGATGAAAACGGCTGCCGCTTCCCGGATCATTATAATCCGCCGGTGCACTGGAACGAACTGTATGACAATTGGGAGTACGATCTGGGCACGGCCGGCTTTCCGCCGGGCAAACGACAAACCCGCCATCTGACCTATACCAAAACGCAAATGCTGGAAGAGGCGGCCAAGGCCCGCGCCTATAGCTGTGAGGCCCTCTACCTCGATCCGGGTTGGGATACGGACTTCGGCACCTTCCTGTGGGCCGACGAGTGGCTGGGCGAGCGCAAGCGCTTTATCGATCAGGTATGGGACGGGTACGGGTTGCGCGTCTCTCTCCACTGCCCGCTGGCGACCTGGATGGCCTTTGACGGGCGCAGCGTGGAACATTGGCCGGAAGCGTCCTGGCGCAAGGATGCCGACGGCAATGTCATCTATATCAACACCTTCGGCCGGGGGTTGGTGCCGATGCCCTGCCTCGGTTCACAGCAGTATCTGGATGAGGCGGAGAAGCGATTGCTGGACAGTTGCCGGGACGGGGTCGTATTCCTCATGTTCGATGGCAACTGGTATAACGCGGGCTGCTGGGACCCGACCCACGGCCATCCGGTTCCCTATGGGCGGGAAGACCACGTTCGCGCCAATGTAGAACTGGCCCGGCGCATCCATGCCCAATATCCCGACGTGCTGATCGAGATGCACGACATGGTGGCCGGCGGCAGCGTGCTGCGCTATACGCCCGTCTATTACAAATACGGCTTGCCGGGCAGCTATGATGAGAATTGGGGGTTCGAGCTGATGTGGCGGCCGATGGAGGACATCCTCACCGGCCGGGCGCGGGCGCTCTATTACTATAACCTGGCCTGCAATGTGCCTGTTTATCTGCACGTCGATCTGCGCGACGATAACGAACAGGCTGTGGTCTTCTGGTGGTATGCGTCCACCTGCCGCCATTTCGGCATCGGCGGCACCCATGACAATCCACAAATTGCCGAGTTGCACCGCAAGATGATGGTGCGCTATCGTGAGCTGGAGCGCTACTTCAAGCGTGGCGAGTTCTACGGCCTGGCCGAGAACATCCACCTGCACGTTCTGGAGGATGAAAGTTCCCTGGTGATCAACCTGTTCAATCTGTCGGACAATCGGGAAACGGTCAGGGCGGAGATCAAGCTGGCCGACTACGGGCTTGACCCCGATCGCTGGTACATCACCCCCTTCACCTATTCCGGCGGCGGCTTCAACCGGAACAACGGCACCTACACCGCCAGCCGGCTCATGGCCCCATGGTCGGCCCAGGTCATCGAATTGCGCGCGCTGGATACGAGCGCCGGAGAATGAGGAGAGAGCAATGAAGCTGGAAGGACGAAAAGCAATTGTGACGGGCGGCGCGGCAGGCATCGGCCGCAGCATCGCCCTGGCCTTCGCCGATGAAGGAGCTGATGTTGTCATCGCTGACGTGCAGCCCGAAAAGGCGGGCGCTGTGGTCGACCTGATCCGCGGGAAGGGGCGCAATGCGGCGGCGATATCCTGTGACGTCGGCGATTCCGCAGCCGTGGAAGCGATGGTCAATTCGGCCATTGCCGCTCTGGGCGGGCTTGATATTCTGGTCAACAATGCGGGCATCATCGCGCCCGGCGCGTTCTGGGAGGTGAGCGATGAGACCTGGGATAAAATCATCCGCACGAATTTGTCGTCGGTTTTCTACGTCTCGCGGGCGGTGGCACGCCATATGATCGCCCAGGGACGTGGCGGTGTGATCATCAATCTGTCTTCCATCCATGCCACCCTGTCGGAGCCGAATGCCGGCCCTTATACGGCCGCCAAGGGGGGAGTGGAGGCGTTTTCCCGCACCATGGCCACTGAGTTGGCTCCCTGGCGCGTCCGCGTCAATTGTCTGGCCCCCGGTGCAACCTATAGCGAATTGACCACCCCCATGTATACCGATGCCGTCAAGGCCGCCCTGTTCCAGCGTGTGCCGATGAAAGAGATCGCCCAGCCGGAATGGATCGCCGCCGGGGCCGTCTTTCTGGCGGCCGATGATTCCCGCTATATGACCGGACAGGTGTTGACACTCGACGGCGGCTATACGATGGACGGCAGCCTGCCCGGCGCGGAGTACTGGACGGAATGACCGCCGGGGCGCGCAGCTACGGGCGGCCGCGTAACCACGGCTGTCGCTTGTCGGACAGTTGGCTATTCGACGGCATGCGCACGCTCATCCTTGAGAACGCACAACTTCGCATTGTTATTCTCGTCGATAAGGGCAGCGACATCATCGAATTCCGCTTCAAGCCCCACGACCTGGATTTCCTGCATTTTGCGCCGGGCGGGGTTCGTAACCCGGCGCAGAACACGCCGTCTGCCGCGAGCGATTCGCCCTATCTGGACTATTTCAGCGGCGGCTGGAACGAGATTGTCCCCAACGGCGGCCCGTCGGTGAACTATCGCGGGGCCGAGTTGGGGCAACACGGCGAGATCAGCTTGCTGCCCTGGTCCTATGCGATCCTGGAAGACACGCCCCGGCGGGTTGCGGTGCGCTTGTGGGTTCGGGCCATGCGCACGCCCATTTTCCTGGAAAAGACCTTATCGATGGTGCCCGATCAGGCCACGCTATTTATCGACGAGCGGCTGGTCAATGAGGGCGGCGAGCCTCTGGATCTGATGTGGGGCCACCATATCGCCTTTGGCCGTCCGTTTCTCGATGAGGGGGCTGTCATCGACGCCCCGGCGACGGCTATCATCGCCGGCGACGAGTGGCCCAACTATGGCCCGCGCCGCTTCCGGCCAAACGCCACAGGTACATGGCCCCATATAGCCAAGCCGGGGGGCGAAATGGACAACGCCGCCCATGTGCCCCCTTTCGAGGCGTCACAATCCCAGGAGATGGCCTATCTGACCGGCCTGAGAGAGGGGTGGTACGCCATTACAAACCCGGCCCGGCAGGTCGGCTTTGGCATCCATTTTGACCCCGCTGTCTTCGGCTACATCTGGTATTGGCAGCAGATGGGCAACGTGGCCGCCGGTTGGCCCTGGTGGAGCCGGCTGCATACCCAGGCCCTTGAGCCGTGGTCGAGTTACCCTTCCAATGGATTGACGGAAGCCATTGAGAACGGCACCGCGCTTCGGCTTGCGCCGGGTGCGGAAATCCATACCTCGTTATGCGCCACCGCCTATGAGGGCGGGCCGGGGATTCGCAAGGTGACTTCGGAGGNNGGGCAGAAATGAACCATCACGATTTTTAGCTATAGTTTGTGCGATTCACAGAGATGTTTTAATCCAGGGATATAGATATCTATCCCAAATGAGCCAGACGCAAGTACTCGGTGAGGGCACTAAACCCCTTGTCGACCTTTTCCCAGGATTGTCGACGACACAGCTTGACCCATTGCGCGATGGATAACGGTTTGTGTTGGCCGGCCAGTTTGGCCAGTATGGTGATAGCCAGCAGAAAGGGGAGCGAATAACGTAGACCGCGAGAATGTCGCAGGTCTGTCACGTCCTTCAAGTATTCCATTAGTACGTTGGCATCAAAACCCACTTCTGCCACCACGCTTTCGTCCAATGCGATATGATGTCCCCCGTCTTCTGGTTGGTTTGGTTACCCCATGATAGCAGGTGTGGTTCTCTTTTCTT
>JRYI01016086.1_pt2 | contig 11522 bp, 11 predicted proteins | sample 235361 | NCBI WGS metagenome assembly JRYI01 (sample SAMN03074212, study PRJNA261471) | activated sludge metagenome | biome: Common Effluent Treatment Plant; feature: Wastewater; material: Activated sludge; isolation source: activated biomass in a lab-scale reactor treating industrial wastewater at...
GTGGCGGCCGGCACGGAGCGTCCGCGACCGCTCTATCTCAGGCCCCCGGATGCGAAGCCGCAGGATGGCGCTTCGCTCGCGAGGGTGTCGACGGGGGTGTCATGAGCGACGGCGGCGCATTCGATCCGAAGTACGTATCGCTGCTCTGGGCGGGGCCGGACCAGGCGGCCGAGGTCGCGCGGCTGCATACGGAGCTCTTCTCCCCGCCCTGGTCGGAAGAGAGCGTGCGCACGTTGCTCGATCATCCGGCTTCGACAGCGTTCCTCGCCATGGTCGGGGGCGTGCCCAAGACGTGCGTGGGGTTCGTGCTGGCCCAGCTCGCGGCCGACGAGGCGGAGATCCTGTCCGTCGGCGTCGCGAAGGACTGGCAAGGCAAGGGAATCGGACGGCGCCTCATCGAAGGCGTCGCGCGCGCGGCGCAGCGGGCGGAGGCCAAGACGCTCTTCCTCGAGGTGGCGGCCGACAACGACGCGGCCATGGAGCTCTACCGCCGCGTCGGGTTCCTCGGCACCGGTCTCCGGCGCGGCTATTATGCGCGCCCGGGCGGAGAGCCCGTCGATGCGGTGACTTTGTCCCTCAAGCTTTAGGCGCCGTTATGGAATCCGAGATCACGATCCGGTAGAACACCCCTAACCGCGGTCGCCGCCGGCGCGGCGGGATCCCTGGACCGGATGCGCGCGATGATGGTCTCGAAAGATGAGAGCCTCTCCCGGCTCGAGGTGCTGTGCGCCGAGCACGGGCTGCGCATGACCGGACAGCGCCGCGTCATCGCGCGGGTGCTGTCGGAGGCGCGCGACCATCCTGACGTCGAGGAGCTGCACCGGCGCGTGCATCTGGTCGATCCGCATATCTCGCTGTCGACGGTCTACCGCACGGTCAATCTGCTGGAGAAGAAAGGGATCCTGGAGCGGCATGCGTTCGGCAGCGGGCGCGGGCGCTACGAGGAGGCAACGCGCGGGCATCACGACCACCTGATCGACATCGGCACCGGCCGCGTGATCGAGTTCCACAACGCGGAGATCGAGAAGCTGCAGGAGAAGATCGCGCGCGAGCTCGGCTATGCGCTGGTCGGGCACCGGCTCGAGCTCTACGGCGAGCCGATCGACCGCAAGAAGACGCCGCGCAGGGGTTAGGTCAGGAACCTAGGTGCGGTGCGGACGGGTTGGACGCCATGGGAACGCTCAGAGCCGTATCCATCCTGACGGGATTTTTTGCGCTGACGGTGCCGCTGATGCCCGTTCAGGCCGTGCTGCTGCGGGTATCGCCCGCGGGGGCGCGGCGCTTTCCGCACTGGTATCACCGGCAGGTCTGCCGGCTGTTCGGCCTCAAGCTCCAGGTCGACGGGAAAGTTGCCCGCGGTCAGCCCGTGCTGCTGGTCGCGAACCATACGTCGTGGCTCGACATCACCGTGCTGTCGGCGGTGGCACCGCTGTCGTTCGTGGCCAAGAAGGAGGTGGCGCACTGGCCATTTGTGTCATGGCTCGCCAAGCTGCAGCGCAGCGTGTTTGTCGACCGCGGGCGGCGCAGCGCCGTCGGCGCGACGACCAACGAGATCATGGCGCGGCTGGCCGGCGGCGATACGGTGGTGCTGTTCGCGGAGGGAACGTCCAGCGACGGCAACCGCGTGCTGCCGTTCAAGACATCGCTGTTCGCGGCGGCGAAGCCTTCTGCGAAGGCGTCAGCGGCGGGGTCTTCCGACCCGCCGGACGTGGTGGTGCAGACGCTGTCGCTCGTCTACACGCGGCTGCACGGCGTGCCGCTCAGCCGGTGGGCACGGCCGATCGTCGGCTGGTTCGGCGACATGGAGATGCAGAGCCACGCCTGGTCGCTGCTCAAGGCGGGGCCGCTCGACGTCAGCATTCGCATCGGAGCCCCGATCCCGCTCGGGGACTTCGCCGACCGCAAGGATCTTGCGCGCCGCAGCGAGGCGGAGATCCGCGAGAACGTGGTGCGGCTGCTGCGGAGCTACCCCGAGGAGGCGGAGATCGCGGTGACGACCCCTGCGGCGGAGGACCGCATACCGGCGTCGCCGACCCGCAACAGTCCGATGTTCCGCTAATTCGATTCGTCGCGCCGGCGCAGCGCGTTAACGCATTTCCGGGGAGCGTCCGGCGTGTGAGCATCGGGGGCTATCGCCGCGCGCCGACTGGACAAAACGGCGGCGCGATGCTGCAATGCAACAACAAAAGGTGCGTCGTGGGGCGAACTGTGGTACGGGCCCTGACGCACGGGAGACTCTGGACAGCCGGAAAGGCATCCTCTTGGACGATCTCGATCGAATGCCTTTCGAAGAGGCAAGCCCGCAGGCGGAGCCGGACGGGCACGCGGCGGCGCCGGCGGCGAAGCGCGTGTTCATCAAGACGTTCGGCTGCCAGATGAACGTCTACGATTCCGAGCGCATGAGCGAGATGCTCGCCGCGGAAGGCTACGTCGAGACCGACGCACCGGACGAGGCGGATCTGGCGATCCTCAACACCTGCCACATCCGCGAGAAGGCGGCGGAGAAGGTCTATTCGGACCTCGGGCGGCTGCGCGACATCAAGAGCGCGCGGGCCGAGGGCGGCAAGGAGACGCTCATTACGGTGGCCGGGTGCGTGGCGCAGGCCGAAGGCGAGGAGATCGTGCGGCGCGCGCCGGCGGTGGATCTCGTTCTCGGCTCGCAGAGCTACCATCGCCTGCCGGAGCTGCTCAGCCGCCTCCGGGGCGGCGAGACGGCGCTCGTCGAGACCGCGTTTCCGGACGAGGACAAGTTCCAGGCGCTGCCCGAGCGCGCATCCCAGAAGGCGGTGACGGCGTTCCTCACGGTGCAGGAGGGCTGCGACAAGTTCTGTACGTTCTGTGTGGTGCCGTACACGCGCGGCATGGAGTATTCGCGGCCGGTTGCGGCGCTCGTCGACGAGGCGCGGCGCCTCGTCCAGCGCGGCGTGCGCGACATCACGCTGCTCGGCCAGAACGTCAACGGCTATCACGGCGAAGGTCCGGACGGCGCGCCGACGACGCTGGCGGGGCTCATCGGCCAGCTCGCCGGCATCGATGGGCTCCTGCGCATCCGCTACACGACGAGCCATCCGCGCGACATGAGCGAAGCGCTCATCGAGGCGCACGCGCGCGAGGACAAGCTGATGCCCTATCTGCACCTGCCGTTCCAGGCGGGCGCGGATCGCGTGCTCGCTGCCATGAACCGCAAGCATACGGCGGCGGACTATCTCGCCCTCATCGCGCGCATCCGGCGGGCGCGGCCCGATATCGCCCTTTCGACGGACATCATCGTCGGGTTTCCGGGCGAGACCGATGCGGACTTCGAGGCGACGCTGGCGCTCGTCCGGGAGGCCGAATTCGCGCATGCGTTCTCGTTCAAGTACAGCCCGCGGCCGGGCACACCGGCCGCCACCATGGACGGGCAGGTTCCCGAAGAGGTGAAGCGGGAGCGTCTCGAGCGCCTGCAAGAGGTGATCGACGCCGGCTACCGGCGGTTCAACGGCGCGTGCGTCGGCAAAAGGCTTCCCGTGCTGTTCGAGAAGGCCGGACGGCATGCGGGGCAGCTCGTCGGGCGGTCGCCTTATCTACAACTCGTGCATGCGAATGCCGATCCGGCGCTCATCGGGCGCGTCATCGATGTGGAGATCCGCGCGGCCGGGGCCAACAGTCTCTCGGGCGCCATATGCGGGCAATCCTGAACCTGTTAACGGTTCGAGACGGGACGGAGCATTGATTCGGCGACTTTCGTCCCTATGCTAGGTCCGTTGGGCAGGACGCCCTTCCGCCCCGGTGGTCTCAGGAGACGAGACGATTGACAGCAATGCGCGGCCAGACGGCAGTAGGTCGGAGGCGAGTGGCTAAATCTCCCATTCAGAGCAAGCGCGTGGTTGTGCCTTTCGAGGACAACCGCCACCTGACCCGCCTCCTCGGCGAGTTCGACGCCAATCTGGCGCTCCTTGAGGACCGACTCGGCATCGAGGCGCACGCGCACGGCAACGTGGTCATCCTGTCCGGCCCCGAGACGGCGTGCGATATCGCGCGCGAGGTTCTGGAGCAGCTCTACGCGCGCGCGGCCAAGGGGCAGCATGTCGGGCCCGGAGACTTCGACGGCCTGATCCGCCACGCCCGTCAGCAGGATACGGCGGCGTCCGACGGGCAGGCGCAGATCGCGACGCGGCGCAAGGTCGTGAAGGCGCGCACGCCCGCGCAGAGCACCTATATCCGCGCGCTCGAAAAGACGGATCTCGTGTTCGGCATCGGACCGGCCGGCACCGGCAAGACCTATCTTGCCGTGGCGTTCGCGGCGCAGTGTCTCGAGCGCGGGGTCGTCGAGCGCATCATCCTTTCGCGGCCCGCGGTGGAGGCCGGCGAGCGGCTCGGCTTCCTGNNCCGCTCGCCTTCATGCGCGGCCGCACGCTCGCCAACGCCTTCGTCATCCTCGACGAGGCGCAGAACACGACGAGCATGCAGATGAAGATGTTTCTGACGCGGCTCGGCGAGAACTCGAAGATGGTCGTCACGGGCGACCCGTCGCAGATCGATCTGCCGCCCGGCATGACGTCGGGCCTCGAGGAGGCCGTGCGGCTCCTCTCCGGCGTCGAGGAGATCTCGGCGGTGCGCTTCACGGGGGCCGACGTCGTGCGGCGCGATCTCGTGGCCAGGATCGTGGAAGCCTACGACACGGCCGGGACGAGGAAGCCCTGACATGCCCGGAGACCCGGACAGTCGAAGTCCGAGCGAGCGAAGTCCGAGCGCGGACGCGCGCGAGCAGCCGCTTTGGCTCAGCCTCGACATTCTGCACGAAGCGGGAGACTGGTCCCGGCTTGGGCAGCGCGACGCTCTGATCGAAGCCGCGGGCCGCGCGCTCGCGTCCGATGCGCGGTTTGCGGCGCATCCTCCGGCGGAAGCCTGCGTGGCGCTCAGCGACGATGAGACCTTGCGCATGCTCAATGCCCAGTTCCGGGGCAAGGACAAACCCACCAACGTGCTGTCGTTTCCCGCGCTCGAGCGTTTCGGCGCGGCGAGCCCGCAACCGCTCGGCGACATCGTCCTCGCGCAGGAGACCCTCGAGAGGGAGGCTGCGGAGCAGGGCGTGACCGCCGCNNAGTTCCATGAGCAGCGACGACGACCAGATGGACGACGCGACCTACGGTACCGAGCGGCGCACGATGCGCGAGAGCGCGAGCGGCTGGCTGCAACATCTCTGGACCCGGCTCGGGCTCGCCGAGCAGCCGACGCTTCGCGACAAGCTCGAGGTGCTGGTCAAGGAAGAGGCGAAGGCCACGGGCGGGTTCTCGCCCGAAGAGCGCAAGATGCTGTCAGGCCTCCTCCGATTCGGAGCCTCGCGCGTCGACGAGATCATGGTGCCGCGCGCCGACATCATCGCCATCGAGGAGATGGAAACGCTCGGTGCGCTGATCCGGCTGTTCGAGGAGTCGGGCGTCTCGCGCATCCCGATCTATCACGACACGCTCGACGACCCGCGCGGCATGCTGCACATCAAGGACCTCTTCCGCTGGGTCTCGGCGGAGGTGGCGGGCCGCGCGTTGCGCGATCCCATCAAGCAGCGGCTGGTGTCCGGGGGCGACGGCGGCAAGGGCGAACCGGCGGCGGGCGCCAGGACGCCGGGGACGACCGACGGCAAGCCCGATCTCAGCCGCCTCGACCTCAGCCGGCCGATCGCCGTGCTGAAAATCCGCAAGCCCGTGCTCTACGTGCCGCCGTCGATGCCGGCCATGAACCTCCTGGTGCGCATGCAGGCGACACACGTCCATATGGCGCTCATCGTCGACGAGTACGGCGGCACGGACGGNNTCGAGGTGCTCGACGCCGACCCGCGGCGGGTGAAGCGGCTCAAGATCCATGTCCCGTCGGCCAGCGGCGACGCGGCCGGCTGATCCACCATGGGCGCGCGCGACCTCATCGGCGATTGGCATCATACGGTGAGGTCGGCGCGGGGCTGGCGGCGGCGTGGGCTGGCGTTCGCGGCGGGCGCGCTGTCGAACCTGGCGCTCGCGCCTTTTTTCTTCGCCCCGATTCTCTTCCTCACGCTCCCGGTTCTCGTCTGGCTCATCGACGACGCGGCGGCGCATCCCGGCGGCCGGCGCGAAGCGGCGCGCGCGGCGGGCGGCGCGGGATGGTGGTTCGGGCTCGGCTATTTTCTTTTCGGGCTGTTCTGGATCGGGGAAGCGTTTCTGGTCGAGTCCGAGAAGTTCGGCTGGCTGTTACCGCTCGCGGTGTCGGCGATGCCGGCGGGGCTCGCGCTCTTCTGGGCGGGGGCTGCGGCCGGTGCGGCGACGGTCTGGCGGCCGGGCGTCGGGCGGCTCCTCGTGTTGGCGCTCTTTCTCGGCGCCGCGGAATGGCTGCGCGGGCACATCCTGACAGGCTTCCCGTGGAACGTGCTCGGCTATGCGTTGACCTGGCCGCTCGTTCTCATGCAGAGCGCGAGCCTCCTCGGCATCTACGGCCTGACGCTGATCGCGGTGCCGGTCTTCTCAGCGCCGCTCGTTCTGACGGCCGAGGCTTCGCGCGGGCGGTTGCGGCGCAGGGCGGGCCTCAAGGCGCTGGCGATCACCGGCGTGCCGCTGGCTCTCCTTGCCGCTTACGGGACGGCGTGGCTTGCGACGGCGCCGGCGGGCACCGTCGAGGGCGTCAGGATCAGGATCGTGCAGCCGAGCGTTGCGCAGCGCGACAAGTGGCAGCCGGAGAAGCAGGCCGAGATCTTCCAGGATCACATCGCCCTCTCGGAGAGAGACGCCTCCGGCAAGCGGGACGGTCTCGCCGGGATCACGCATGTGATCTGGCCCGAAGCGGCGATGCCGTTTCTGCCGCTCGAGCATCCCGAGGCCCTCGCGGCCATCGGCGAGATGCTGCCCGACGGCGCGTTCCTGCTGACGGGCGCGCTCCGGCGCGAGGGGGCCGGTAGCGGCGGCCTCGCCGGGCGCCCCGAGCGCGCTTACAACAGCCTCATGGCGTTCGACGGCGCGGGCGCTCTGGAAGCCGTCTACGACAAGACGCATCTGGTGCCGTTCGGCGAGTATCTGCCGTGGCAGGGCGCGCTCGAGGCGATCGGTCTCGAGCAGCTCACGCGACGGCGCGGAGGGTTCTCGGTCGGCGTCACGCCGCGGCCGGTGCTCGCGGTACCGGGACTTCCGCCCGTCGGGGGGCTCATCTGCTACGAGGCCGTGTTTCCCGGTGTCGGCGCACAAAGCGCGCGGCGGCCGGGGCTTTTCGTGAACGTCACGAACGACGGCTGGTTCGGCGATACGACCGGGCCACGCCAGCACTTCCATCAGGCGCGCGTGCGGGCGGTGGAGGAGGGGGTTCCGCTCGTGCGGGCGGCCAACAACGGAATCTCGGCGGTCGTGGATTCGAGCGGCCGGGCCCTGGTCATGCTCGGCATGAACGAAAGAGGGAGCGTGGACTCCCATCTTCCCGCGGCGCGAACTTTTTCCCCTTATGCCGTCCTGGGCGACAGTGTTTTTCTTCTCTTGGGCTTGGTGTTCGCATCTATCGTTTATATCGTCGGCCGGCGGAATGCCGTTCCACGCGCGAAGGATGTGTTGCGTTAAATGGGTATAGGAGTCGGGGAAATACTTCTTTTGGTTGTGAAATTCTCGCATTTCTCCTGAAGATGTAGTATGAAATTTCTTTTCACGCGGGTAAAATATTGACCCAGTGCAGCGAGTTCCCTAGGCAGAGCCTTCGAGCGAGCGTCATGGGCAGGGAGTGCGTGAGCTGATGGCGAAGGAAGACGACGACGACGGCGAGACCGAACGCGGGTCGAGAAAGCCGAACCCCATCGATGCGCACGTCGGAATGCGGGTCCGGCTACGCCGCATGCTGCTCGGGATGAGCCAGGAAAAACTCGGCGAGCATTTGGGCCTCACCTTCCAGCAGGTCCAGAAATACGAGAAGGGCGTCAATCGCATCGGGGCGAGCCGGTTGTTCGACCTGTCGCGTGTTCTCGGTGTGCCCGTGCAGTTCTTTTACGACGAGGCCCCGTCGGACCTCATCGATGAGGCGCTGACGCCGGGGTTCGCCGAGCGTCCGACCGAAACCTATGTGATCGAGTTCCTTTCGACGCGCGAGGGGCTCGAGCTCAACAAGGCTTTCGTGAAAATCGCGGACGCGCGCGTGCGCCGATCCGTCGTCGAGCTGGTGCGCGCGCTCGGCGGCGAGGACCCTCTCGGCTAAGAAGGGCGGCCGGTCCGTCTCTCGCCCGATCCCGCGGTTCGAAGCTTTCCAGGCGGCGGCCGCTTGACCGAAGTCGGCAAAAGCGGCAAGAGGTGCCGCGGCTTTCCGTTGGGGACGGGCCGCGTGCCCGGGGCTGCTTCCCGTTCGTCATTCTGCTTTCCAATCCGCGGCCGGGCTCCGCTGCAGGTCAGAGCGAGATCGAGAGGATCACGTGGCACGCCAGTCATTTCTGTTCACGAGCGAATCCGTTTCGGAGGGGCATCCGGACAAGGTGTGCGACCGGATCTCGGACGAGGTGGTCGACGCCTTCTTCCGCGACGGGATCGCCGAAGGGCTCGATCCCTGGCAGATCCGCGCCGCGTGCGAGACGCTCGCCACCACGAACCGCGTCGTCATCGCGGGTGAGTACCGCGGACCTCGTTCCGTCACTGTGGCCCGGATCCAGGACATCACCCGCTCGGCCATCCGCGATATCGGCTACGAGCAGGCGGGCTTCCATTGGGCCAACTGCAATATCGAGGTGCTGCTGCACGGGCAGTCGGCCGACATCGCGCAGGGCGTCGACGCCCGGCAGCCGACCAACCAGGAAGAAGGCGCGGGCGACCAGGGCATCATGTTCGGCTACGCCTGCAACGAGACGCCGGAGCTGATGCCGGCGCCGATCTACTACGCGCACAAGATTCTCGAGGACCTGGCGCGGGCCCGCAAGACCAAGAACGGCGATGCGGCAAAGCTCGGCCCGGATTCGAAGAGCCAGGTGACGGTGCGCTACGAGGGCGGCCGGCCGGTCGGCGTCACGCAGATCGTGGTCTCGCACCAGCACATCGTCGAGGACCTCACCTCGAGCGACGTGCGCGACATCGTCGAGCCCTATGTGCGCGACGCCCTGCCCGACGGCTGGATCGGCAAGGAGACCGTCTGGCACATCAATCCGACGGGCAAGTTCTTCATCGGCGGGCCGGACGGCGACACGGGCCTCACGGGGCGCAAGATCNNGAAGGTCGACCGCTCGGCCGCGTACGCCGCGCGCTATCTCGCCAAGAACGTCATCGCCGCCGGCCTTGCGGACCGCTGCACGATCCAGCTCTCGTATGCCATCGGTGTGGCGCGGCCGCTGTCGATCTATGTCGATACGCACGGCACGGGCAAGGCCGATGAGGGGGCGATCGAGGCGGCGCTCGGCAAGGTGATGGATCTCACGCCGCGCGGCATCCGCGCGCAGCTCGACCTCAACCGGCCGATCTATGCGCGCACGTCGGCTTACGGCCATTTCGGGCGCAAGCCCGACAATGACGGCGGGTTCTCGTGGGAGAAGCTCGACCTCGCCGACGCGATCCAGAAGGCGGTTTGATCTCTCCGCGGGCGCTGCATCCTGGGCTTGGCCCGTAGTAGGATCGTGTGCGTGCCCATTCACACGTAGCTGGCTCCCGGCCTTTGCCGGGGGTGACGTTGTGGGGAAACCGCTGGGTGCCGCAAACTCCCGCGTCACTCTGGCATCACGGCGGAGCCATGCTTCGCATGGACGGCCGGGTCCAGACATATTTCCGCAATGGCGAGCCGCTGCATGGCGCACCTAAGAAGCGACGTGGATCGAGCAGGAGACAAATCCGTGCATGTGCGTCCGGAGATCCGCTCGTTCGGGCGGCGGCGGGGACGTGGGCTCAGCGCGCGCCAGGAGCGGCTGCTCGGCGACCTGCTGCCCAAAGTTGCCGTCGATCCGTCGGGCGCCGCGCCGCGCGATCCCGCGGAGCTGTTTGCGCCCGGGACGCGGGCCGTGTGGCTCGAGATCGGGTTCGGCGGGGCCGAGCACCTCGTCTGGCAGGCGCGGGCCCATCCGGACGTGGGGCTCATCGGCTGCGAGCCCTTCGAGGAGGGGATGGTCAAGGCGCTGACCGCCATCGACGAGGGGGGGCTCGGCAACATCCGCCTCCTGGGCGATGACGTGCGGCCCTTGCTTCGCTGGCTGCCGGAGCGGTCGATCGCCCGGGTGTTCATGCTGTTCCCGGATCCCTGGCCCAAGAAACGTCATCGGAAGCGGCGGCTCTTCTCGCCGGAGCTTCTGCGCCTCCTGGCGCGGGTGATGGTGCCGGGCGCCGAGCTCAGGCTCGCGACCGACATCGGCGATTACGCCCGCACCGCGCTCTCCGCCGTTCAGGGAGCCCCCGATTTTCGCTGGGCGGCCGAGGGTCCCGCGGACTGGCGGGTGCGCCCGGCCGACTGGCCGGCGACCCGGTATGAGGCCAAGGCGGGCCGGGAAGGTCGGCGCTGCTATTTCTTCCGCTTTCTCAGGGCATCCCCGCCGGGTCCGGCCGAGCCCCGCGAAAGGCCGGCCGGGGCGGCGCAAAGCCCGGGGCAAAGAGGCTTGCCAGGAGTGGCGTAGTCACGTATTGTTCGCCTGCTCATGATCATCTCAACTCTGAGAGTGGGCCCCGCAAGGGTCCGCTCTTTTTTGTTTTGGCAGCCTCCCGGCGGCCGGAAGCAAGTCGGCATGCATAGCGCAAACGAGGTCGCGCCCCGCGATCGCTTCATCCAGGAGACCGGACTCGCATCGGATCTCGCCCAGCTCGTCGAGCCTGTGCTCGACAGCCTTGGATTCCGGCTGGTGCGTATCGAAATATCCGGTCGAGACGGCAAGACGGTCCAGATCATGGCCGAGCGGCCGGACGGCTCGATGACGATCGACGATTGCGAGGCGATCTCGAAGGCCATCTCGCCGCTGCTCGACGTGCAGGACATCGTCACCGACAGCTACCGGCTCGAGGTGTCATCACCCGGCATCGATCGCCCGCTGGTGCGCCCGTCCGACTTCGTCGACTGGGCGGGGTCGGAAGCGAAGATCGAGCTCAAGGCGCCGATCGAAGGGCGCAAGCGCTTCCGGGGGCGCCTCGAGGGTTTCGAGGACGGCGAGGCTCTGGTCGAGGTGGACCTCGGAGAAGAGGGACACAAGACCATCGGTCTTGCGGTCGGGCTGATCGCGAGCGCGCGATTGGTGCTGACGGACGAGCTCATTCGCGAGGCGCTCACCCGCGCCAAGGCCGCGGGCAAGGGCAATAGGCAACTCGGAGACGGCGTCGAAGCCGATCCGGACGAACTCAAGACCGACGACGTGGAGGGTCTCTGACTATGGCAGGCGTAGCAGGCATCAGCGCCAACCGGCTCGAGCTTCTGCAGATTGCGGATGCCGTCGCGCGGGAAAAGACGATCGACCGCAAGATCGTGATCCAGGCCATGGAGGACGCGATCCAGAAGGCCGCAAAGTCCCGCTACGGCGCGGAGAACGATATCCGCTGCGAGATCGACCCCAAGACGGGCGAGACGCGGCTGTCGCGCGTGCTGGCGGTCGTCGA
>JRYI01004172.1_pt1 | contig 11459 bp, 11 predicted proteins | sample 235361 | NCBI WGS metagenome assembly JRYI01 (sample SAMN03074212, study PRJNA261471) | activated sludge metagenome | biome: Common Effluent Treatment Plant; feature: Wastewater; material: Activated sludge; isolation source: activated biomass in a lab-scale reactor treating industrial wastewater at...
ACGTGGCGCGTGCTGGCGGCCGTGGCGTTCTTTGCCGCGGCCTATCTGGCCGAGAACATCCGCGGCGGTTTGCAATCGATTCCCAAGGGGCAATACGAGGCGGCCGACGCGCTGGGCTTGGGCACAGCGCGCAAGTACCGGCTCATCATCATGCCCCAGGCGTTGCGTGCCGTCATCCCGGCCATCGTCGGCCAGTTCATTGGTCTCTTCAAGGATACGACGCTGGTCGAAACGGTCGGCCTGATCGAGTTCCTGGGTGTGGCCAACCTCATTTCGGCCCAGACTGATTGGCTTGGCGTGCGGCGCGAGCCTTACGTCTTCATTGCGCTCGTTTATTTCATCATCAATTTCATAATGGCAACATACAGTCGCCGGCTGGAGCGACGCCTCGGCGTGGGCGAGCGTTAGCGCTCGCCTGACCGACAAGGGGAATCATGACGGAAAACACGCACACCGATGTACTGGACCACTCCCATCGCCATACTCATGCAGACCACCCGGACGAAATCATCGTCTGCCGCGACGTGCATAAGTGGTACGGCGAATTCGAGGCGTTGAAGGGCGTCAGCATGACGGTCAAGCGCGGCGAGGTCGTCGTCATCATCGGCCCTTCGGGGTCGGGCAAATCGACGTTTATCCGCACCATCAACCGGCTGGAAGAGCATCAGGAAGGGGAGATCATCGTCGACGGCATCACCCTGAGCCACGATCTGCGCAACATCGCCGAGATTCGCCGCGAGGTGGGGATGGTTTTCCAGCAGTTCAACCTGTTTCCGCACCTGACCGTGCTGGAGAATATCATGCTGGCCCCCATCCACGTCCGCAAATGGACGCGCGAGCACGCCGAGGAGCGGGCCATGCACTGGCTGAACCGCGTTGGCATCCCGGAGCAGGCCAACAAATATCCGGGTCAGCTATCCGGCGGCCAGCAGCAGCGCGTGGCCATTGCCCGCACGTTGTGCATGGAGCCGCATGTCCTGATGTTCGACGAGCCGACGTCGGCCCTCGACCCGGAGATGATCAAAGAGGTGCTGGACGTGATGCGTGACCTGGCCGTGTCGGGCTACACGATTGTGGCCGTCACGCACGAGATGGGCTTCGCCCGCACAGTGGCCGACCGGGTCATATTCATGGATGGTGGCCTCATCGTCGAGGAGAACACGCCCGAAGATTTCTTCGCCAACCCCAAGAACGAGCGGACGAAGCTGTTCCTGTCACAAATCCTGACGCATTAAGACCTGGAAAGGAAATAAGAAATCCGCAGATTACACAGATTTCGCAGATTATAAGAAGCGGTTCTTCAATCTGCGTAATCTGTGTAATCTGTGGATTCCCTTCTTATAGTTCGTGGGCGACTTTGGCCAGTTTCTCGACCGCCTTTTCCAGGTCTTTCATCGCCGTGGCAATGGTGAAGCGCACGTGGCCTTCGCCGCTCTTGCCGAATGCGCCGCCGGGCACCGAGGCGATCCCTGCTTTCTCGATTAAGGCTTCGGCCAGTTCGGCGCTGTTTTTCGTGCTGTTGGGGAAGCGCGGGAACAGATAGAACGCGCCCTCGATGTTCATGCATTCCACGCCGTCGATGGCGTTCAGCGCCGGAACCATGAAATCGCGCCGCTTCTGGTAGGCCTCGGTCATGGCCCGGGTGGTGTCCTTTGGCCCCTTCAGGGCGGCCACGGCGGCGTGCATGGTGAAGTTGGCCGCCGATGAGACGGTCTGCCCGTTCATCTGCGCCGCCAGCTTCAAAATCGGCGCCGGCCCGGCCAGCCAACCCAACCGCCAGCCGGTCATGGCATGGGATTTCGACAGGCCGTTGATGGTTAGCGTGCGCTCGCCCATGCCCGGCTCGGCCGCGATTGAGAGGTGCTTCCGGCCGTCGAAGATGATCGTCTCGTAGATCTCATCGGAGATGACGTAGAGATCGTTCTCCAGAACGACTTCAATGATGGCGTCCAGTTCCTCGCGGGTCAGTACGCGGCCGGTTGGGTTGTTGGGCGTGTTGATCATGATCGCCTTGGTGTGCGGGGTGATCTTTGCGCGCAGCCGGTCGGCGGTGATGCGGAAATTGTCGCCGGCCGAAAGTGTGACGCCCACCGGAGTGCCGCCGGCCAGGGTGATCATCGGCGGGTAGGACACCCACACCGGTTCCAGATAGAGCACCTCGTCGCCGGGATTGAGGATGGCTGACAGCGCCAGAAAAATCGACCACTTGCCGCCGGGGGTGACGACAACGTCGGTGGCCGGATTGAGTTTGACGCCGCTGTCGGTTTCCATCTTTTGGGCGATGGCCTCAAGCAGGGGGGTGATGCCCTTCATCGGCGCGGGGTAATGGGTCGCGCCGTTCTCGATGGCCTGGAAAGCGGCCGCGGTGATATAGTCGGGTGTGTCGAAATCAGGATCGCCGCCGGCGAGGGCGACGACATCACGCCCGGCCGCCTTGAGGGCCTTGGCCCTGTCGCTGACGGCTAGGGTTTCAGAGGGTGGGATGCTGCTGACGAGACGGGATAGTTCTTTCATGGGACATAATTCTAGCAAAGCGCGGCGCGTTGTCGATGAACAACTGCTTCCGGGCCTGCCGGGTCGGCGGGCGAACTCTCCATACAGAACAGGGGCTGCCCCGCCTACCTGTCAGGTCTTCGACGAGTGAAACATGACGATTGATTTATCCACAGATGTATCGGTTATCGTGTTGGGCGTCATGCAGGACGGCGGGCTGCCTCATGCGGGTTGCCGTTGCCCGCGCTGCGTCGAGGCTTTTGCCCACCCGGAGCGGGCCGGACGTGCGGCTTGTCTGGCGCTGATCGACGCGCGGATGGAACCGGCCGGGGTGTGGCTCATCGACGCCACGCCGGATATCAGGTGGCAACTCGGCGATCTGGCCGGTGTGCTCGGTCCACACCCGCAACGCCCGCAACGTCTGCGCCATCCCGACGGCATCTTCCTGACCCACGGGCATTTTGGGCACATCGGCGGGCTGCCGCAGTTCGGCCCGGAGGTGATGGCCGCCAACGGGCTGCCCGTCTACGCCTCTCCCGCGCTGAGCGCCGTCATCGGCGAATCGGCCATCTGGCGGCCGTTGGCCGGCGGGCTGGCCTGGCGCGACTTGTTTCCCGACCGGCCTGTCGAGTTGGCTACCGGACTGACCGTCACACCACTGGCCGTGCCTCATCGGGATGAGTGGGGGGCGGGGACATTCGCCTTCCAAATTAAAGGGCCGTCCCGATCTCTGCTCTACGTACCCGATATCGATCGTTGGGAGGAGTGGCCGGCGGCGCGGGCGGCGGTGGCCGCGGCCGATGTGGCTTTGGTGGATGCCACCTTCTTCAGCACGGCCGAACTGGGAGGGCGCCCGCCGGTAGCCCATCCCCTCGTGCCCGACACGCTGGCCTATTTCGGCATGGATGCCGCCAGACTGGTCCTGACGCATCTGAACCACACCAATCCGGTGCTGGATGGGCATAGCCCGGAGCGGGCGATGGTTTATCGGAGTGGGGCGGCTGTGGCGTGGCAGGGGCAGGTGTTTGGGTTATAGGGCAGGCCTGTCGGGTCCCCATTCCTATGCTTCGCCCGAAAGCGTCACCACCACCCGCCGCCGGCCGCCGTCGTTGCGATGTTCGCACAGGTAGATGCCCTGCCACGTGCCGAGGGCGAGGCGGCCGTTGCTGACAGGGATGGTCAGGCTGCTGCCGAGCAGGACGGCTTTCAGGTGGGCGGGCATGTCGTCGGGGCCTTCCAGAGTATGGGTGAAATAGGACGCATTCTCCGGGGCCAGCCGGTTGAGCCAGGCTTCCATATCAACGCGGACGGTCGGGTCGGCGTTCTCGTTGAGCGCCAGAGCGGCCGAGGTGTGGCGGATGAACAGATGCATCAGACCGATCGAGTAGCGACCGATCTCCGGCACGGCAGTAACGATCTCGCGGGTGATCAGATGGAAGCCGCGCGGGCGTGGGGATAGCAGGATTTCGTGCTGGTACCAACTCATTCGACTTCGCCTATTCAAACAACGAGCGGGGGAGGCCGGATTGTCTGATAATTGAGCGAAGTGTCCCTTGTTTAAGCTCCCGGTGATTGGGGATGGGCACGGTGATTGTTGAAGCCTCGGTGCGCTTTTGCATGAGGATATGGCTGCCGCGTTGACGGATCAGCACGAAGCCATGTTCAGCTAATAGGTCGCAGACCTCGCGGCCGGAGAAGATCCGCAGCTTACCCAACGAGCACTCCCACCTGGGTTACGAATATCTCGCCATGCAGACGGCCTTCAATTTCAGAGGGATCAGCGACCTCAAGAAATAACTCGATTGCTTCAACCAGATTGTCTCTTGCTTCCTCGACGGTGTCCCCTTGGCTGGCGATGTCCAGTTCGGGACAGATTGCGACGTACATATCCTCTTCGCGTTCGATGATGGCGGTGAACATCTGTTGTCTTTTCATGCCGTCTGCTCCATGTTTACGGGTCTCAACGCGTGGACTGATTGCAGGATTGTATCTGTCTGTGTCCGTCGATCAAATCGCCGTCTGATCTGAACACCTCAGAGGTCTCAGAAGACCTCTGAGGTGTAATATCCCTACGCCGGCGCGCCGCCCAGCAGGATGCGCTCCTTATTATAGAAGCGCATGGCGGCGGCGAGAGCCACCACGCCGATTCCCAGCGTGATGGCGCTGCACAGAATCACCATCATCCAGTCCAGCGGCAGACCGCGGGCGATGTCGGTGATGAAATAGAGCTGCCCGACGGTCGGGATGAGATACATCCACGGCTGCGGCCGAATGGGCAGCACCGACAGGAAGACCGACGGTATGAACCCGGCGATGGCGATGAGCGAGGCATAGGTCGTGGCCTCTTTCACCGAGCGAGAGTAGGACGCGACGAGCATCTGCAGAGCCACAGCCATGAAGGCCACCGGGATCATCAAGGCTACGGCGATCAGGATCACGCTCCATTCGATACTGAGATGGATGTTTGTGAACTTCTGGATCGGGGGGACGCTGAGAAGCAGCAGGAAAAACGCCGTCGCCAGAAAAGTAGCCAGCAGGGTGAAGGCGAACACGGCCAGAAACTTGCCCAGCAGAAACTCCCGGCGCGGCACGGGATTGAGCAGCAGCGGCTCCAGCGACTTGCGCTCGCGCTCGCCCGCCGTCGTGTCCACGGCCAGATAGAAGCCGCCATAGAACGCGGCCGTCATCATCACCACCGGCAGCAGGTTCAGGATCACGCCGCCGACACCTTCCGCCTCCCGTGGGGCGACGTTGACCCGCTCCACCGGCACGGCGGCGGTGATGGCCGGGCTGATGCCCCGCGCCAGCAGGCGCAGGTTGCCGATCTGTGCGCTGTATTGGCCGATGAGCGATTGCGCCCGCGAAATGGGCACGCTGCCGCTCTGACTTGTCTCGTCGACGAGCAATTGCACCTGCGCCGGTTCACCGCGGCGGAATTGCTCGTCGAACGTTTCGGGAATAATGAGCACAACAGCCAGATCGCCCCGCCGCACGGCCGTCTCGGCATCCTCAGGCGCTTCCAGGATGTTGACGTTGTTCTGCTCAAGGAACTGGATGAGGTTTGGTGCGTATTGGGCGCCGGAGACGTAGAGTTCCAGCGGCCGCTCGATTTGCTCGCTGAAGGCGCGGTTCATGAACCCAAACAGCACGATGTAGATCAGCGGATTGAGCAGCACGGTGAAGAGCGCGTTGCCGACGGAACGCCGGTCGCGCATATTATCCAGCAATTCCTTGTGAATGATGACCCACAGGCGTTTGAGCATCAGATCAATCCCTCCTTGGTGCCGATGATAGCGACGAAGGCGTCTTCCAGGTTCTCTTGCCCGGTGCGTTGGCGCAACTCGTCGGGCGAACCCTGGGCGGCAACACGGCCGCCGGCGATGATAACGATGTTGTCGCACAGCATCGCCACTTCCTGCATGATGTGGCTGGTGAACAGGATGCAGCGTCCTTCGTCGCGTAGTTGGCGGATGACGCCGCGCATGGCCCGTGTGCTCATCACGTCCAGCCCGGCCGTCGGCTCGTCGAGGATCACGTTTTGCGGCTGATGAACCAGCGCGCGGGCGATGGCGACCTTCACCTGCTCGCCGGTGGAAAAGCCCTCGGTGCGGCGGTCGGCGATGTCGCCCATGTCCAGCAATGCCACCAGCGCATCGATCCGCGCCTCCAGCTCCTTGCCGCCCAGGCCGCGCAATTGGCCGAAGTAGCGGATGTTCTCGCGAGCCGTCAGGCGCTGGTAGAGGCCGTGGGCATCGGTGAGGACGCCCAGCCGCTTTTGGGCTTCCAGCCGTTGGGCGCGGGTGTCGAAGCCGTCGATTGTCGCCGTGCCGCTATCCGGCTCCAGTGCTCCGGCAACGAGGCGCATGGCGGTGCTCTTGCCCGCGCCGTTGGGGCCTAGCAGGCCGGTGATGAGGCCGTCGGGAGCGGCGAAAGAGACGTCCTGCACGGCTTTCACATTCCCGAATGATTTGCTGAGATTGGTAACTTGGATCATGGGCTATCCTGATTGTTGCAAATGTTTGACCGCCGACCGCCGGTGATGGACAACAGACTGCTGACTTACTGATCTACTGAGTACTGACCCACTGATCACTGCCTCTACGGTTCCGGCCCGGCGAAGGTGACGAAGAACGGCGGCGGTTCCATATTCTCCACGCAGGTCGTGTCCAGAGCGGCCGCGCTGCCGTCGCGGATGAATTGGCTCACCAGGCGCGGCACGCAGCCGTAGGCGATCAGGCCGTGGCCGAAGCCAGGGGCGATCAGATGCCGGCTGTTGGGCAGCGTCGTCGCCACCTGTTCGGCATAGCCGGGCGGCGTCACCGGGTCGGTCCCGCCGGAGAGCAGCAGCGTGGGGATGTCGCTCCGCAGCGGTTCGCGTAGATCGGCAGCCACTTCCGCCCGCGGCCAGGTGGCGCAGATAGCCAGGAAGTTCTCGGTGAATGAGCCGAAGCTGGTGGCGGTGCGGATCGCTTCCGCTTCTGCGGGATCGATCCGCGGTGCGTCCTCGGAGCAGGCCACGGCGTAGAGCAATCCGGGATAGACGCCGGTGCTCGATCCGACGGCCAGCGCCTGCACGACCAGCGGCGCGAAATCGCCCGTCTCGTGGGCGTGGTGGATCAATAGCGGCAGCAGCGATTGAAACTCCGGGCTGTAGAGAATATTGAAGACGTATTGCGACAGTCGGTCGCGCGTCATTTCGAACTTCAGCGGCTCGTTGGTCAGCGGATGGGCCACGGTGATGGGCCGGGGTTGCTCCAGTTGGGTTAGCAACGCCTCATATTCCGCGCGAACGTCGGGGAAGGTGGTGCGGCAGACCTCGTCGGTCGCGCAACGCTCGAACAGCAAATCCAGCGCGCGCTGCCCGTCCCGCGGCATATCGCGGAAGAGCACCAGTTCCGGCCCAGCCACGGCGTCGAGCACGACGGAGCGAATTACCTCCGGGTGACGGCGCATGTAGGCCAGCGCCGCCCGGCTGCCGTAGGACGCGCCGTAGAGGTTGATCGTGTCATAATCGAGCGCCACGCGCACCGCCTCCAGGTCTTCGATGAAACGGTCGGTAGTGTATTGCGTCAGATCGGCCTGCTGCTCCAGCTCCTCGCGGCAATCGTCAAGCAGTCCGATGGCGGCTTCATCGGGCAGGTCGTCGGGCAGCGATTCGTCGGTCAGGTTGTCGCACACAAAGCCGTTGGATTCTCCGGTGCCGCGCTGATCTACAAGCACAATGTCGCGCGTGCGATTGATTTCCTCAAACAGATAGGCGGCGTTGGGGTATACCTCGGTTGCCGCCTGGCCGGGGCCGCCGGCCAGCAGAAATAGCGGATCCGCCTCAATGACGCTGCTGCTGCCGGTGGCCGGCAGGACGGCGATGTCGAGGTCGATGGTTCGGCCGTCGGCGAGGTCGCGATTTTCATCAACGGTCAGCGTGCCGCATTGGGCCGTCACGCCGCCCGGCAGCTGGCAAGACTCCAGCGAGATCGTCGGCCGGCGCTCGTCGTTGTTGGGGGTGCAGGCGAAAAGGCCTAATCCAAGTAACAGGATTAAAAGGGTGGCATACTGTTTCATAGGTGCATTTGATAAGAAATGGGGGATATCCCACAGGAAGGCCGGACGTCGGTAAAATGACCGTTCCTATTATAGCAGAGTCTTCTGCAGAGACTTTAGTACCTTTTACACAAGCTCGTTTTGAATATGAGAGGCATCCTAATGGATGATAAAAATCCTTTGCGACTTTGATTCCGTGGTCTAAATTGCGTCCCGCGCCGCCGTGGCATGAGGCAATGAGGCCCTTGCGGTAAAAAAACATTGTCGTCGGCGGCAACCCCAGGCCGGTAGCTATACTCAGACCGGCCATACGGGTGGAGTCATGGATGCCTCTACAAAACAATCGTATTGATCAAACAATTGCCCCGCGGCGACGCTTTGTCATCGCGTTCGTGAGCCTTCTGGCTCTCTTTCTCTTTGGTTTGCCGTTTGCCGCTTTCAGTGATGATACCCTGTTCGAGCCTGTCAACGAATCGCAGCGGACGACTCAGGACGTGCCTGCCGGCGCTCTGCGGGTGCGCACTGTGCGGGTCAACTGGGGAGCGTTGAATCCACGTACCAACGAGTTGCGCCTCAACCTGTTCGACGACGTCAACCTGACCGCCGAGTTTGGCCGGGTCGACGCCTCGGTCACCGGCGCTTATGTGTGGGTGGGCGAAGTGCCCGGTGAGCCGGGCAGCATCGCCACGCTGGCCGTCCAGGACGGCGTGCTCTCCGGTAGCGTCCATCGCGGCGGCCATGAGTGGGTCGTGATCGAATCTGCCGGTGGGGAGACCTCCGACCTGTACACGATCCGGGAAATCGACCCCGATGCTCCTCAACCGACCGCGCCTGACGAGATCATTCCGCAACTGTCCGCGACCGACGGGGAGTTCAGTTCCACACAACCGGCTTCTTGTCAGGAAGACGGCTCAAAAATCAGCGTGCTGATCGCCTACACGGCCGAGGCGCGCGACACGGCGGGCGGCGCCGCAGCTATCGAGGCGCTCATCAACCGCCGCATCAGCGAGATGAACACCGCCAATGACGTCAGCCAGGTCTTTTTTGACTGGGTATTGGCCGACGTCGTGCAGGTCGACTATGTCGAGTCAGGCAGTATCCTGACTGACCTGGAAAGATTGCAAAAGAAGGCGGATGGACGGATGGACGGCATCCATGCGGTGCGTGACGCAGTGAAAGCCGATCTGGTCGCCTTGCTCATCTCCGAGGGCAGCGACGGAGCCTGTGGCAGAGCCTATCGGTTGCCCACGCTCCAGTCCAACTTTGAAGATTTTGCCTTCGGGGTTACGGCCCTCGACTACGCCGATCCTTATTTGTGCAGCGAGATGACGCTGACCCACGAGTTGGGACACAATCTCGGCAACGCCCACAATCGGGCGGAATCCAGTAGTGATGAGGTGGTCTTCCCCTATTCGTATGGGTTCCAATCGCTGAACAAGACATTTCGCACCCTGATGGCCTATGAATGCCCGGAGGGCGGGTGCCCGCGCATCAACCAGTGGGCCAATCCCGCGCTCACATACAAAGGCGAACCGACCGGTATCGACCATGCCAAAGACCCGGCCAATTCCTCCGACATGGTCCGCTCCATGAATCAGTCGCGGGTGCTGGTGTCCAACTTCCGCGCCGATTGCGCGGCAACGCCGCCTCCAGGCCCGATGACGAACTTCGCATACATGCCGGTTGCCGTCCGTAGATAGGTCGGGGCGGGAGTCAGGCTCGTATCAATGTCAATATCTCCGCGTTTGGCGCGAACTCGGTGGGCAAGATCGCCCCATCGTCCAGGCGCAGGAGATGGGTCTCCCCCGGCGCGTCGCCTGCTCCCAGGCCAATCAGGAGCGGCGATGCACCGGGCAGAGCGGCCAACTGCCGCGCCAGGGCGCTCTCGAGGCGGGCTTCGGCGCGGATGACGGTCACCTGCTCCAGTGTGACGGCCGGCTCATCCAGCAGATAATCCACGTGCCAATGGAGGCGCTTCAGCGACGGTGGCCGGAGCGGCGGATCCCCCAACCCCGCGACCGCGAACGACCTCATCATCGCCTCGCGGATGGCGTGGGGCGGCCGGCCGCCGGAGCGCGTGGCGTGGCGCAGCAAGCGCCCGGCCAGCGCCGTTGCCCCGCTCCGACCCATCGCCGATCCGACGTAGACGTAACGACCGGCAGTGATGGCGACGGGAAGGCCACCGCGGAAGCGGCCAAACGACACTACCGTCTCTTCGCTCGCCCGCATCCACAAGAGATATGCGCCGCGTTGGCCGTCATTACCCCAAAAGGTGACCGGGTTCATGGGAGATTTCCATAGATCTGACAGGTCGGCGGCACGATGCCTGCCTAATCGAAACCGTTATCGCCGACCTGTCAGGTCTTGATGATGCTCGATAAGGGCAACCGCACCCCATAGCGGCGCGTCGTCGCCCAGTGTCGCCGGAACAACGTCGAAGAGTACCTCCGGCAGCGCCGTCTCTTGCGCCGCGCGCCGCACTTCTTTCCACCATAACGCGCCTGATTTTGTTACGCCGCCGCCGAGGACGAACCGTTGCGGGTTGATTAGATTGGCCGCGTTGCCGAGGCCGACCCCCAACGCCCACGCCCCGCGCAACAAAATCTCTTGCGCCGTCCCATCCCCCGCCGCAGCCGCGGCAGCCACATCCTTGCCGGTCATTCTCCTTTCCTCTTGATCCCTTTCCCCCCTTCTCCCCTTCTCCTCCTCATAATCCGCCGCCATATACGGCCCCGACGCCAGCCGTTCCACGCAACCGCGCTTGCCGCACAGGCAGGGCGGCCCGGTCGGATCAACGACCGTGTGACCGATCTCGCCGGCCATGCCGTCGTGGCCGCGCCACGGCCGCCCGCCCAGCACCCAGCCGCCGCCGACGCCGGTGCTGACGGTGACGTACATCAGGTCGTCGACGCCGCGCCCGGCCCCGAAGCGGTGCTCGCCCAGCGCGGCGACGTTGGCGTCGTTGTCGACGGCCGTGGGGCAGCCGAACTCGCGCGTCAGCACGTCGCGCAGCGGCATGCCTTCCCAGCCGCGCACGTGATGGGAGAGGCGGACAAGGCCGCGCGGGTAATCCACCGGCCCGCCGAAGCTGACGCCGACGNNAGCATCGCCGCCAGCTCATAGATCGCGTCGGCATCCGTCGGAGTGAATTCGCGGCGCAACTCAAGCCATTGCGGTCGTTCATCGTTCAGCGCGTCGCGGTCGACGACGGCCGCGCTCAGCTTCGTCCCGCCGAAATCAAGGGCCAGGATCAGGTTGTTCATGGGTGAATGATAGCAGACTGGTNNGCGCGCCGGTCATCCCGGTGGGGGAGCCACATTACCTGCCGGCTTGCTCTCGACCAACGAAATCTTGCCGGATATGAGGAGACACGAATGGCTAAGGATATGGAGACCTATCTCCAGGACCTGCAAACGCGCCGCGCT
>JRYI01001356.1_pt1 | contig 11419 bp, 11 predicted proteins | sample 235361 | NCBI WGS metagenome assembly JRYI01 (sample SAMN03074212, study PRJNA261471) | activated sludge metagenome | biome: Common Effluent Treatment Plant; feature: Wastewater; material: Activated sludge; isolation source: activated biomass in a lab-scale reactor treating industrial wastewater at...
CGCCTCCGCGCGCGCCGATCGGTCTCGAACGCCGCTGGTCATGCTCCGCATGGACCTCGCGTCTGGGCAAGGGGGTGGGCTGTGCGACGGGCTCAGTAGAACAGGCTCGAGACGCTTTCCTCGCGCGAGGTGCGCAGGATCGCTTCGCCAAGCAGCGGCGCGATGGAGAGCACGCGGATGTTGCGCGCGGCCTCGACGGCGGCCGTCGGCAGGATCGAATCCGTGATGACGAGGTGCTTGAGCCGGGAGTTCTGGATGCGCGACACGGCTCCCCCCGAGAGCACGCCGTGCGTCACGTAGCACGTGACCTCGGTCGCGCCATTCTCGATGAGCGCATCGGCGGCGTTCACGAGCGTGCCGCCGGAATCGACGATGTCGTCGATCAGGATGCAGCGCTTGCCGCCCACGTCGCCGATCACGTTCATGACCTCGGACTCGCCGGGCCGCTCGCGGCGCTTGTCGAAGATGGCGAGCGGCACATCGATGCGCTTGGCGAGCGCGCGGGCGCGCACCACGCCGCCGACGTCCGGCGAGACGACGACGAGGTTCTCGGTGCCGTAGTGCTCCTCGATGTCGCGCACCATCACGGGGGCGGCGAACAGGTTGTCGGTCGGGATGTCGAAGAAGCCCTGGATCTGGCCGGCGTGCAGATCGAGCGTCAGCACGCGGTCGGCGCCGGCGCGCTCGATGAGGTTGGCGACGAGCTTGGCCGAGATCGGCGTGCGCGGGCCGGGCTTCCGGTCCTGGCGCGCATAGCCGAAATAGGGGATGACCGCCGTGATCCGCCGCGCCGACGAGCGCTTCAGCGCATCGATGAGGATCAGCAGCTCCATCAGGTTGTCGTTGGCCGGGAACGACGTCGACTGGATGACGAACGCGTCCTGCCCGCGCACGTTCTCCTGGATCTCGACGAACACCTCCATGTCCGCGAAGCGCTTCACCTGGGATTTGGCGGGCGCCACCTTGAGATATTTGGCAATGGCATCGGCGAGCGGCCGGTTGCTGTTTCCGGCAACGATTTTCATGGTCTGGGCGCCCTTGCCGCTGTCATGCCGCACGTCGAATGGCATGAAAGCTCCTCATGCGACGGTTCGATGGCGCGCCTTCTAACGCGCGGGCCCGGGTGTGTAAACCACCCGGGCCCGGCATGTTTAGCAGACTCTGATCGAATGTGGCCGCCATCCATCAGGAGGGCTGGCCGGCGCATGGGTCAGTTGACCTTCGTCTGCGGCAGGAGCTTCACGATCCCCTGCGCGGCGGCGGAGGCGGCAGCGTCGGCCGTCTTGCCCCAGGCGCCGTCGAGAGATCCTTGAGGAATCTCGTTCTTCTGCGAGACCGTGCCGAGCTTCTTGCCCTTCGGGTCCTTCACGTTCCAGTCGATCTGGATCGGCTGCTTGCCGTTCTGCCCCTCTCCGACGACGACCTTGCCCTCGACCTTGTAGGTGTTGGCGCTGGGCGTATCCGTCAGGGCGATGCCGCTGCGGGTGAGCTCGCGCTGGATGGCGCTGGTCAGGGCGACGCCTCCGTCGCCCGGAGCGCCGACGACGCTCGGAACCATGGCGGTCACGCTGCCCTCGCGCGCGATGCTGCCGGTCGTCGTGGCGGCCGGGCCGCCGGCGGCGGAAGGCGTTGCCGGTGCGGAGTAGGCGAGCGGCGTTGCGGCGGGTGATGACGTCGTCCCCGTCGACGCAGGCGTGCTCGTCGCAACGGCGGCGCCCGCGCCCTGCGTCGGCAGCCACGTGACGAGCGAGCCGGCCGTCTTGCTCGAGATCGTGTTGACCACCTGCGGCGTGACCGACGCCCACGGATCCTTGGACTGTGTGCCCGAGAGCACCTCCTCGCCGGTGATGCGATTGACGCGCTTGCCGGAGGCGTCGGTGACATCCCAGATGTAGGAGACCTTGGTGCGGCCCTTCTCGCGCGCGGATACGACGTAGCCGCGCAGCGTGTAGTCGGCCTTCGCGTTGGGATCGCGCGCCACCGTGATCTTCTGCGCCTCGACGGCGCTCGCGACCTGCGACTCGAGCTGCCTGGCGACGGTATCGGGGGCGCCGATGACGGGGGCGACGGCGATCTTCGCGGTCTGCGAGGTGGTGGCCGTCGAGGGCGTTCCCATGGCGAGCGGCGAGGCGCTGGGATCTTCGCTGTTTGCGAACAGATTGGCGCCCGTCTCGCAGCCTCCGAGGCTGAAGCCCACGAAAGCCGTTAGAACTGCAAACACGACTGACTTGTTTCCACGCCATGCCGCAGCAGCATCAATGGTCGTCACGATGACGTCCCCCTATGAATGATCCGCTGTTCCCCGGCGGCCGGCGTACAAACTTTGCGGCCTTCCCTCTTTTGACGCTGCCGGTACCCTCTTAAGAATCCTCTATCCAGACACCCGCCATGCGTCCAGAAGGAATCGGGATGAAACCGGCGACGTGGCTAATTCTATCCGCACCATCCACAGCCTGACTGTGGATTTTGCAGTTAAGCCACAACAATGGCGGAGATTTGGCGCCCGTAATCGGCCTCTTTTCGATGCGTTGCGCGTCGAAAACTGAAGAACATCGATTCGTTCTCATAGGTGCACGGTGCGGTGCGCTCGACATGCTTGAGACCGAGCGCGCCGAGTCGGGCCATCACGTAGCCGGGCAGATCGAAGTGCGGCGTCGAGCGCCCCTTGGGGATGGTAAAGAAGCGCGCGTTGTCCGGATCCGCGTCCCGGAACGCGGCGGCGAATTCGGGGCCGATCTCATAGGCCCTGGCGCTGATCGTGGGGCCGAGGGCCGCAAAAATCCGGGCTCTGTCGGCGCCGAGGCCCTCCATGGCNNGCTGCGCCACGCGCGAGCGGTTCTCGCTCACGGACACCGCGTCGTCCTTGGAGCCGGCCCCGCAGTTGAGGCTCGCATAGAGCCCCCTCGAGACGCCGCCCTGGCGCGTGAAGAAGCCGTGGCGGATGCCGGGCAGGATGGAAAGGCTGTCGGCCTCGAGTGGGGTCAGCATGGGTCTCGCGGTGCCTGGGTTGCGGACGGAGGCGACCATAGACCACGAGCGGGCCGCATGCCTATGGCCCCAACCCGGGCAGCGCCGGGACGTCCGGCGAGCGCACGCCGAGCGCGAGGAAGCGCGAGCCCATGCCGGAGGGCTGGATGAGCCTCAGCGCGCCGGCCTCGATCTCGGCGGCGCGCGCGGGATTGGCCGCCATCAGGCGCGACGCGCGCTCGATGAGCCCGAGGCGGCCGAGGAACTCGGCTTGCGGCGACGGCCCGTCGGTCGAGAGCCCCGCGCCGCGGCACGCCGCGGCGAAATGCTCAAAATCCACCTGTGCCGAGAGGTCCGTCTCTCCGGGCGCGTGGAACGGGGAGACGTGAGCTTGTCCGGCGACGCCCTGCAGCGTGTCGCCGAAGGCGGTCGCGGCGTGTCCGTAGTCGATGAACAGAGCCGCGAGCGGCCCGCGCGCGGCACGGGGGGCGAGCAGCGTCTCCGCCAACCGCGCGTGATGGGCGCACACCTCGAGAACGTCGCCCTCCTGCGGTGTGGGCCCGCTTGGCGCGGCGACAGGTGCCGGTCCTGAGGCCGCATCGGCAACGAAGGCGAAGCCGCCGTCGTCCGCAATGGTCACGTGGCGCATACACCATTGCCCGCCGACGAACACAACCTGCGTGATGGGCAGCGCGTCGAGGAACTCGTTGGCCACGAGAAGGGTCGGGCCATCCGGCAGGCGCGCGTCTTGGGCGTCCTCGTGAAACGTGACCGGCACGCCGGCGTCCGCAAGTGTCGTCGCCTGCGTCTCACGCAGCGTCGCGTTGCTGTCCACGAGATGCACTGAAAGCGCGTTGCGAAATCCCGGCACGACGCGCGTGGCGCGAAGCGCATCGCGCATCAGCGTGCCCCGCCCGGGACCGAGCTCGACGAGGTTGACGCGCGGCGGCGATCCCATCTGCTGCCAGACGACGGCGCACCAGAGCCCGATCAGCTCGCCGAACACCTGGCTGATCTCGGGCGCCGTGACGAAGTCACCCGCGACACCGATGGCCGGCCGCCGGCGGTAGTAGCCATGCTCCGGATCTCCGAGGCACGCCTCCATGTAGTCGGCGACGCCGATCGGCCCGTCGCGCGCGATCCGTGCCTTGAGCTTCGTGGCGAGCGGCGTGTCGGTCATGGGCGCGACGGCGCGCCGCTGCGCCGGGCGCGCCAGATGAGGTAGAGCCCGAGCGCGAGCATGGGGAGCGAGTAGACTTGGCCCGCCGTGAACGGCCCGATGTTGAAGAGGTGCACGGCGTGCGGCTCCCGGAACGCCTCCGCGAACGAGCGGGCGAGCGCATAGCCCGTGAGGAACGTTCCCGTCACGAGGCCGGGCGACTTGAGCGCGCCGAACGCGTGCGTCAGGAGGCGCAGAACCAGGAACAGCGCCAGCCCTTCGAGGGCGGCCTCGTAGAGCTGGCTCGGATGGCGCGTTGCGGGCTCCACGTTGGGATAGAGCGCCGCGGCGTGCGGAAACACCATCGCCCACGGCACGTCCGTGACGCGCCCGAACAATTCGCCGTTGATGAAGTTGGCGAGCCGCCCGAAAAAGAGCCCGATCGGCACTGCCGCCGTGCAGAGATCCGTCGTGCTGAACATGGAGACGCCCTGGCGGCGCGCGAACAGCCAGATGGCGAGCGCGCAGCCGACGAAGGCGCCGTGGAAGCTCATGCCGCCCTTCCAGACGGCAAGGACGTCGAGGGGAGACTCGAGATAGGCGCCGGGCTCGTAGAGGATCACGTAGCCGAGGCGGCCGCCGAGCACCACGCCGAGCGTGATATAGAGCAGGAGATCGTCCACTTTCGTCACGCCGAAGGGCGGGGTGTTGTCGCGCCAGAGCCTCGGCGTCGCGAGCAGACGCCGGATGTAGGCCCAGCCGAGGATGAGCCCGGCGAGATAGGAGAGGCCGTACCACTTGATGGCGAGCGGCCCGATCGAGATGGCGACCGGATCGAAGTTGGGAAACGCGATGGCGTAGAGGGTCATGGCGGGCCTGGGTAAGGGGCAGCAGGCAGAGACATCAGGCAATGGGGCGCCTGGGCTCGAACCCTGTTGCCGCCTGCGGTTGCCGATTGCGCGGCGGACGCTGCCGGGTCTCGGAGTGCGAGTCAAGCGATGGCGTCCCGCCCCTTAAACGACGGCGTCCCGCCCCTTAAACGACGGCGTCCCGCCGCTTGAACGCTCCGCAGGGAGCCACCATAGTCCCCCCGACGCGACAGGATGGCCCTGGCGCCCCGCGGCGCCTCGGCGCGGCTTTGCCAGACAGGAAGGAATGCCGATGACACAGACGTCGAACCGCTTGCTGGACGAGGTGGCCAAGCTGATGACCGACGCCGCAGGCGCGGCCCAGGGGCTTCGCCAGGAGGCCGAGGGCCTGTTTCGCGCGCAGGCCGAGCGTATGTTTCAGGGTATGGACCTCGTGAAGCGCGAGGAGTTCGAGGCCGTGAGGACGATGGCCGAGAAAGCCCGCCTCGAGAACGAGCGCCTCGCGGGTCTTATCGTCGCGCTCGAGGCGCGGATCGCGAGCCTCGAGGGCAAGCCGTCGCAGAGCGCGTGACGGGCGGACTGCTTCGCCGCCGTTGTCGAGTGCGCCGCGGCCCTATCCACATGTAACGAAGACGTCCGCGTCCCTTTGTGCGTGGGGAGAGGCGTCGAAGCCGCGTCGTCCCGATGCGTTGGCGCATTGCTCGTGGACAAAGGCGCCGTTGTCTTGCGACTCGCAGGTCCCTCTGTTTTCGTCACGCGGCTTGAGTGCTTCGGGTGCGGACGCGGTCTCTCGATCGGAAGCGCGCACGCGAAGAAACCCCTGGGACAAGTCGCGTTCCGCCCCATTCCCGTCATGGACCGAGCGCGCAGTCGGCGGCTATGTAACGGCTGCCGGCGGACACGAAAGGTCGCCGGGTTCCAAGGAGCCAGAATGGCATCGTCCGAGAAGGGCCACGAGCGCCTCATCCACCCGATCGATCTCGTCGAAGAGCTCGCCGCGACCTATGATTGGGCGACCGACCGCATGGCCGATGACGAGCTCACGCTGGTCGTTGGCGGCAACTGGACCGACTATCACGTCTCGCTCAACTGGCGCGACGACCTCGAGGCGCTGCACCTCGCCTGCGCGTTCGATTTCCGCGTGCCGGAGACGCGCCTGAACGAGATGTACCGGCTGATCGCCCAGATCAACGAGCAGCTCTGGCTCGGCCATTTCGATCTCTGGACCCAGGAGGGGCTGGTCATGTTCCGCCACGCGCTCCTGCTCAACGGCGCCGTGGTGACGCCGCGGCAGTGCGAGGCGATGCTCAAGGCGGCGCTGGAGGCGTGCGAGCGCTACTATCAGGCCTTCCAGTTCGTCGTCTGGGCGGGTAAGGAGAGCCGGGAAGCCCTCGTCTCGACCATGTTCCAGACCGAGGGCCAGGCCTGAGCGTGGGCCCGGGACGCGGCCGCGCCGGATTTTCGATCCGGCGGTGAAGCCGTCGTCGGGGGGTGACCTCGCCGGGCGCAGCCGGTCGGGGATCGCCATGACGTTTTCATTCGATGGACCGCTCCTTCTCGTGGGAGCGGGCAAGATGGGCGGCGCGCTGCTCGAGGGGCTGATCGCCAACGGCCTCGACCCGCGCCGCGTCCTCGTCCAGGACCCCGCCCCGCCGCCGGAGATCGCCGCCCTCCTCGCGCGCCACGGGCTCGCCGCCGCGCCCCGGATCGAGAGCGTGTCCGCGCCGCCAGGCGTGATCCTCGCCGCCGTGAAACCGCAGGTGATGGACGCCGTCTTCCCGCCCGTTGCGCGGCTCGCCGGTCCCCGGACGCTGACCGTCTCCATCGCCGCCGGCCGCACGCTCCGAAGCTTCGAAGCCCATCTCCCGGCGAACGCCGCGGTCGTGCGCGCCATGCCGAACACGCCCGCCGCCATCGGGCGCGGCATCACGGTCTGCGTGGCCAACGGCCACGTGACGCCGGCGCACAGAGAGCTCTGCGATGCCCTGATGGCGGCCGTGGGCGAGGTGGCCTGGGTCGACCAGGAGGCCGCGATGGATGCCGTGACGGCGGTTTCGGGCTCCGGCCCCGCCTACGTCTTTCTGTTGGCTGAGGCGCTGGAGAAAGCGGCCCTCGCCGCCGGGCTCGAAGCCCCCCTCGCAAGGCGCTTAGCGCGCGCCACCGTGTCGGGCGCGGGCGAACTCCTGGCGCGGAGCGAGGAGGATGCTGCCGTTCTGCGTCAGAACGTGACGTCGCCGGGCGGCACGACCGCGGCGGCCCTCGCCGTCCTGATGGCCGACGGCGGGCTCGAGGCGTTGCTGACCGAAGCCGTTCTGGCGGGGATGGGGCGCAGCCGCGAGCTGGCGAAATGATCATGGCGTGTCATGACGACCACGCCCGCGGCCACGTGACCTCAAAATAACGACCCGGATGAGCCCGAAGGCTCCGGCGACCGGATCCCTTCGACGCCGTCGTCGGCGGAACCTGACAAGGCAAGGAGGAGAGCCCGTCCGTTCCACGCGCCGCTTCGGACATCGCGCCGGACGCGCAGGTGGCGGCCCGCTTACCCGGCTGCTCGGGCTCGACGCTGCCGCAAGTGCGGCGTCACCCGACGCGTCAAGCTATGCTATACTGTAACAATTGGCGCAACGCGGCATTTTTCCCAGTCACGGATTTGTGTAGCGGGGTGTGCCGCAAAACGCACAGCGGACCAGCCCCGCGGTCCCGTCACTATGGATAGGGGAAACGTCCGTAGAATCAGCGTGTTGCCCGCGGTGTGACGTCCTTGACGAGGCCCGAGGCCGCGTCGCAGAGGACATCGTAGTCGAGCCCGTTCTGGCGCATGAGGAAACGGTAGATCGGGCGCCCGTCCGGGGCGACGTCGGCCGCATGTCCCAGGGCGGCGCCCATGGCACCGACGGTCCTGGCGCACGCGTCGACGGTGGGCGTCTCCTGCGACACGGTCTCCGCGGCGGCGGCGGAGTGGCCGAGGGTCACCGCAAGCAAGGCCAACGGCCAAATCTTGGATCGGCGTGAGGTCATGGCGGGACCGCTCCCTTCAAAAGGGATGCCTCCGGTCTGGAGACGAGATGAAATAACGTTACAAAATTCGCGGAGGGACAGAACTCAACATCGCGTGAGCGAGGACTGGGAGCGGCGCACGCCGGAGGATCAGGGCGTCAGCTCAGCCTCGGCGCCGCGAGCGCGAGGGCCGCGATCGCCGCCGCGCTGACGGCGCCGACGAGAAGACCGACATGGCGCCCGCCGACGGCGGCCGCCATCGCCGCCTTGGCGGCGGTATTGACGCCGGCCGCGATCAGAATGGCAGTCACGGCGTCGGGGAGCGTCACCTGCCCGCCCGCGAAACGGGCCATGGAGAGCGTGAGCGCATCGACGTCGGCAATGCCGGAGATGGCCGCAAGCAGATAGAGGCCGGCGGAGCTCGCCCGGTCCGCCATGGCTTTTGCGACGAGCATGATGATGGCGATGAGAGCGGCGAGCTTCAGGACCGTTCCGAGATCGAACGGGCTGCGGATGTCGACCAGGGACTGCTCGGCGGAGCCGCTCTCGCCCTTCCAGAGCAGCACGCCGCTGCCGGCGAGCTGGACGGCTCCCGCCGCCAGCGCGGGCCAGATGAGCGCGCCCAGCAGCTCCGGTTTGATGAGCCCGACGAGCACCAGGATCCGCGCCAGCATGGTCGCGCCCGCGAGGAGAATGCCGCCGGTGAGGAGCCGCGTGCTTTCCGGATGCTCGCGCGCAAGCCGCGCAAACGACAGCGTGACCGCGGTGGACGATGCAAGCCCGCCCGCCAGTGCCGCAACGGCCACGCCCTTGCGGTCGCCGAAGACCCGGATCGCGACATAGCCCGCGAAGGAGATGGCCGCGATCAGGATCGCGAGCAGCCAGAGCTCGGCGGGGTTCAGGACGTTCCAGGGATCGATCGCGCGGTTGGGCAGGGTCGGCAGCAGCAGGAACGTCATCGCGAGCAGCATCAGCGCGCTGCGCAGCTCCGGCCACGTGAGGGTACGCACCCAGCCGTGCAACGTGTCCCGCAAGGCCAGCAGGATCGCCATGGCGACGGCGGCCGCGACCGCCACGACCTCGTTGCCGAGCATGGCATAGGCGCCGAGCATGAAGGTGAGGATGCCGGCGACTACTCCGGTGACGCTGAAGTTCTTCTCCGTGACCGCTTCGAGATAGCTGAACGCCGCCATCGCCCCGGTGTAGGCCAGGAGCGCAAAGGCGAGCACGACCGGCGAGCTTACGGCGGAGATCGCCCCTGAGATGCCGCCGAGCAGACCCGTGAGCGCGAAGGTCCTGAGCCCGGCCGCGCGCTGGTTGTCGGATTCCTCGCGGGTCTGCCAGCCGCGCTCGAGGCCGACCAGCAGCCCGATGGCCAGCCCGACGGCGAGGCGGCGAAAGATCTCTTCCTGGTCCATTCGCGCGGCCTCCGCTCCATGACCTAAAGAGGAACGGAGATGATGGCGCGCAAGCCGCCCATCGAGCTCGTGCCGAGGGTGATGTCCCCGCCATGGCTCTTTGCGATGTCGCGCGCGATGGCGAGGCCGAGGCCGCTGTTTCCCTCGTCCTGGTTGCGCGAGCGGTCGATCCGGTAGAACGGCCTGAAGACGTTGGCGCGCTCCGAGGCGGGAATGCCTGGCCCGTTGTCGTCGACCTCCACCCTGAGCCATGCCCCTTCGGTCGCGGCGCGGATCACGATCTGGTCGCCGTAGCGCACCGCGTTCGAGACGAGGTTGGTGATTGCCCGCTTGAACGCCTGCCGCTTGAGCGGCAGCATGATGTCGCCGCGCCGGCGGCGCAGCTTGAGCTCGATCGACGTGCCGTAGACCTGGCTCTCCTCGTGCACTTCTTCCAGGAGCTCGGTGAGGTTGGTCATCTTGGCCTCCTCGCCGCCGTCGCCGCGGGCGAAGGCGAGGTAGTCCTCGAGCATGTGCTGCATCTCGTCGACGTCGGCCTTGAGCGACTGCACGTCGGGTCCCTCGCCCATGAAGGCGAGCTCGAGCTTGAAACGCGTCAGCACGGTCCTGAGGTCATGGCTGACGCCGGCCAGCATGGTGGTGCGCTGCTCGACGTGCTGGCGGATGCGGTTGCGCATCTCGATGAACGCGGCCGCCGCCTGGCGCACCTCGCGCGCGCCGCGCACCTGAAAGTCGTCCGGCACCGGCCGCCCCTTTCCGAAGGCGTCGGCGGCATCGGCGAGCCGCAGGATCGGACGGATCTGGTTGCGCAGGAACATGACCGCGACCGTGAGCAGGATCACGCTCGATCCCACCATCCAGAGCAGGAAGATGTGCGAGTTCGAGGCATAGGTCTGCGTGCGGACGGCCAGGAAGCGCAGGATCGAATCCGCATGCTGCACGCGGATCTCCACGTGCCGCGACTGGCCGACCGTATCGACCCAGAACGGCCGCTTGACCTGCCGCGAGATCTCGCGCGAGAGCGCCCGGTCGAGGAGATCGAAGAACGGCTTCTGCCGCGCCTCGGGCAGATCGCCCGGCGGCAGGATCTGCATGGACAGGTTGAGCCGGTCGCGGGCGATGCGGATGATCTCGTCGTATTCGCCCGGGTTCGCCGTGTCGTAGAAGTCGATCAGCGCCGCGACGTCGCGCGCCGTCGTCTCCGAGAGGCGCCGCGTCACGTTTTGCCAGTGCCGCTCCATGAAGACGAAGGCGATCACCCCTTCGAGCACGACGATGGGTGCGATGATGATGATGAGCGCGCGGGCGTAGAGGCCCTTGGGCATCGAGTGGGAGAGGAGGCGGAGGAACCTCTTGTGCCAGTCGCGAAGCGGCTCGAGCACCGCCGCGGTGAGACCGATGAGCGACCGGACTGATTTTCCCGCGCGCCCCAACGCTTTTCCGGCGCGCCCCGATGCGTTGCTGAAGGGGCCGAGGAGATCCAAGGGCTCAATCCGCGTAGAGGATGTACCCCTTGCCGCGCACGGTCTGCAGGTAGACCGGGTTCGAGGGGTCGGTTTCTATTTTGCGCCTGAGACGGTTGATCTGCACGTCGATGGCGCGGTCGTTGCCGGTCGTATCCTCCGTGGCGAGCTCGTGGCGCTGGATGGGCACGCCCGGTTTCTGCGCGAACTGCCTGAGGAGATCGCGCTCGCGTTCGGTGAGCTTGACGGTCTCGTTGTTCCGCTTGAGCTCCCCGCGCGCGATGTGAAACACGAGCGTGCCCATGCGCACCTCGTCCGACGGGGCGGCCGCTGCCGACTGCGCCGTCTGTCCCCGCCGCAGGATGTTGCGCAGCCTGAGGAGAAGCTCGCGCGGCTCGAACGGCTTCGACACGTAGTCGTCGACGCCGGCTTCGAGACCCTCGATCCGCTGCTCGGGCTCGGCGCGCGCCGTCAGCATGCAGATCGGGATGTCGCGATGGCGCTTGATCTCGCGGGCAAGCTCTATGCCGCTGATGCCGGGCA
>JRYI01003434.1_pt1 | contig 11414 bp, 8 predicted proteins | sample 235361 | NCBI WGS metagenome assembly JRYI01 (sample SAMN03074212, study PRJNA261471) | activated sludge metagenome | biome: Common Effluent Treatment Plant; feature: Wastewater; material: Activated sludge; isolation source: activated biomass in a lab-scale reactor treating industrial wastewater at...
GCCGTCGTCGAGGTCAACTCGGAGACGGACTTCGTCGCCCGCAACCCGCAGTTCCAGGAGATGGTGAAGGCCATCGCGGCGCTGGCGGCCGCGGCCGGCGGCGATCTCGCAAAGCTGCTCGCAGCTCCGTATCCGGGCGGCAAGGGCACGGTCGAGGACCAGATCCAGGACGCGATCGCGACCATCGGCGAGAACATGGGGCTGCGCCGCACGGCGGCGCTCTCGGTCAAGGACGGCATCGTCGCCGACTACGTGCACAACAAGGCCGCCGACGGCCTCGGCAAGATCGGCGTGCTGGTTGCGCTCGAGAGCACCGGCAACGCGGACAGCCTGATGGCGCTCGGCCGCCAGCTCGCGATGCACATCGCGGCGGCGAGCCCGCAGGTCGTCAACGTCGAGGACCTCTCCAAGGAGGCGATCGAGCGCGAGCGCGCGATCTACGTGGAGCAGGCCAAGGCGGAGCCGCGCAACGCCGGCAAATCGGACGAGATTCTAGCCAAGGCGAGCGAGGGACGCCTGCAGAAGGAGTTCGTCAGCCAGGCGGTGCTCATGAAGCAGGTGTTCGTCATCGACGGCAAGGCCACGGTGGCCGAGATCCTGAAGCAGGCCGAGAAGGACGTCGGCGCGCCGGTCAAGATCGCGGGCTTCGTGCGCTACGCGCTCGGCGAGGGCATCGAGAAGAAGGTCGAGGACTTCGCTGCGGAAGTGGCGAAAACGGTCAGCGCCGCGGCGCCCGGAAAGAGCTGAACGAGACGGGAAAAGCCGGCGCCGTCGCCGGCTTTTTTTTGACCAAGGGGCGCCCGGCGCGCCAAACTCGACTGTTGACGAAGACTGGCGACGAAGACTGTGGCGACGAAGCCTATGGAGGCCGGCATGACGGCGAACGGACCGCTCAAGTACCCGCGCCTGCTCGTCAAGCTCTCGGGCGAAGCGCTGATGGGACGCAACGGCTACGGCATCGACACGGCCGTCGTCGACCGGCTGGCCGCCGATCTCGCGGAAGCCCGCGCGGCGGGCTGTGCGCTGTCGGTGGTCGTGGGCGGCGGCAACATCTTCCGCGGGCTGCAGGGCTCGGCCCGCGGCATGGACCGGGCCACGGCCGACTACATGGGCATGCTGGCGACGGTGCTCAACGCGCTGGCGCTGCAGAGCGCGCTCGAGGCCGTCAAAGCTCCGGCACGCGTGCTGTCGGCCATTCCCATGTCGACCGTGTGCGAGCCGTACGTCCGCCACCGGGCGCTTTACCATCTCGGGCGCGAGCGGATCGTGATCTTTGCCGCCGGCACCGGGAACCCCTTCTTCACCACCGATACGGCCGCGACGTTGCGCGCCATCGAGATGGGATGCGACGCGGTCGCGAAGGCGACCAAGGTCGACGGCGTCTACTCGGCGGACCCCAAGACGGATCCCACCGCCCAGCGCTTCGAGCGGCTCGACTACTCCGAGGTGCTGACGCGCAATCTCAAGGTCATGGACGGGGCGGCGATCGCGCTTGCCCGGGACAATCATCTTCCGGTAATTGTCTTTTCCATCGACGAGCCGGGCAACGTGATCAAGCTGCTGCGGGGGACCGCCCGGGCCACGGTCATCCACGGATGAGCCCCGCCCGGCCCTGTGCTTCCGCCCCTCGCACCGGCGAGGCCGCTGGCCCCTAAGGCGGCCAAGACAAAAAAGGAGAACAGCTCGGTGTCGCTCACGATGTTCGATCTCAAGGAAATCGAAACGCGGATGCGGGCTTCGCTCGAAGCGCTGAAGCGCGAGCTCGCCGGGCTGCGGACTGGGCGCGCCAGCGCCCACCTCCTGGATCCGGTCCAGGTCAACGTCTACGGGGCGCGCATGCCGATCAACCAGGTCGCGACCGTTTCGGTGCCCGAGCCGCGCATGATCGCGCTGCAGGTCTGGGACAGGAGCAACGTGCAGGCCGTGGACAAGGCGCTTCGCGAGGCGAACCTCGGGGTCAACCCGGTCGTCGACGGCACGATGATCCGACTGCCGATCCCGGCACCCACCGCCGAGCGGCGCCAGGAGCTCGCCAAGCAGGCCCACAAGTACGCAGAAGCCCACCGGATCGCGGTGCGCAACGTACGCCGCGACGGCATGGACCTTCTCAAAAAGCTCGAGAAGGACGGCAAGATGAGCGAGGACGACCATCACAAGAACTCTGCTAAAGTGCAGGAGCTGACCGACAAGCTCGTCAAGGAGATCGACCAGACGCTCGCCAGCAAGGAGGCCGAGATCCATAAGGTCTAGACTGTGACGTCATGATTCGATGGGCCATACGCGGCCTGAGGCCAGGACGATCGCCGAGCGCGAGTCCAATGCCTCGCGCGAGTGGTTTGACGCCATCGGCCGGGCTCGGCCCATCGCCTCATGAGGTCACAGCCTCAGTTGCAACCAGATTGCCAGCTCATATCTCAGCCAACGGCAGGACAGCCGAGAGACGAGGACAGTCGACGATCATGGCCCGTGCGCCGGCCGACGAGACCGCGTTTTGGCGCCGGGTCCCCTACCACGGCCGGAATTTCCGTTGATCCAGCGATGTAAAGCCCAACCCCCCGTGGCAGACAGATCGACACCCTCCGAAAAGACCTCGAGCGCGCAGATCATGCCGCGGCACGTGGCTATCATCATGGACGGCAACGGGCGTTGGGCGGCGGAGCGGGGATTGCCGCGCGCGTTGGGGCACCGCTCGGGGGTCGAGGCGGTGCGGCGGACCGTCCAGGCGGCCTCGGACCTCTCCATTCCCTACCTCACGCTCTACAGCTTCTCGTCCGAGAACTGGTCGCGCCCGCAGGATGAGATCGACGACCTGATGGGCCTCATGAAGCGCTTCATCCGCCGCGATCTCGCGGAGCTGCACCAGAACAACGTGCGCGTCATGGTCATCGGGGAGCGCGAGAACGTCGAGCCCGAAATGATGGCCCTCATCGACGAAGCCTGCGAGCTGACGCGGGACAATACGCGGCTCACGCTGGTGATCGCCTTCAACTACGGTGCGCGCGGGGAGATCACGCGCGCGGCGCGGCGGCTCGCCGAGGAGGTCGCGGCAGGGCGGCTCGCGCCCGCCGAGATCACGTCCGAACGCCTGTCGCTCGCGCTCGACACGTGCGGCATCCCCGATCCCGACGTCCTGATCCGCACCAGCGGCGAGTGCCGTCTCTCCAACTTCCTGCTATGGCAGTGCGCCTATACGGAGTTCGTGTTCCTCGACGCGTACTGGCCCGACTTCGGCCGGGAGCTTCTCGTCGAAGCGATCGCCCAATACACGGCGCGCGAGCGGCGCTTCGGCGGCCTGCCGTGCCGGTCCACGGCTTAGGTTGCGCACTCATGAACGACGACGGAACGCTCGTCCCGAACCCCGACGCGGTTGCACCGCCGTCACCCGCCTCGCACGTCGCGCTGCGGGTGGCCTCCGCCTTCGGTCTCGCCACCATCGCGTTCGCCGCCACGTGGGCCGGCGTGCTCCCCTTCTCGGCGCTGGCGCTCGTCGTCGCGCTGCTGATGAGCTGGGAATGGTCGCGGATGGTCCGCGGAGACGCCTTCGACGCAACGCTCGCCGTGCACGGCCTCGCGGCGGCGGCGGCGGTCGTGCTCGCGGCCTTCGGATTCGCCGCGCTCGGCGCGGCGGTGCTCGTCACCGGGGTCATCATCGTGCTGGCGCTCGAATTCGGCCGGCGTCCGATCCTTTCGGCAACCGGCGTGCTCTATACCGGCCTGCCGGCGGTCGCGCTCATCTGGCTGCGCAGCAACGAGCCCAACGGCTTCCTGGCCGTGCTGTTCATCGTGCTCGTCGTCGCGGCGACCGATACGCTGGCGTTCGTCGCCGGCCGCTCGATCGGCGGGCCGCGCCTTGCGCCTTCGGTGTCGCCCAACAAGACGTGGAGCGGTCTCGCCGGCGGCTGTCTCGGCGCGGCTCTGACGGCGGCGCTCTTTGCCTACATGATCGGGGCGCCGATCCCGATCCTGGCCGCCCTGGGCCTCGTCATGGGCTTCGTCGCGCAAATGGGCGATCTCGCTGAATCAGCAATGAAAAGGACTTTCAACGTCAAGGACGTGAGCCAGCTTCTGCCGGGTCACGGAGGGTTCATGGACCGCATGGACGGCCTCGTCCCGGTGGCGGTGGCGCTGGCACTTGCAGCGCTCTTCATCGATCCGACCGCCCCCGCCGAGGCGCTGCTCGCGGGCCTTGCGCGCGGAGGTCCTTGAGCCGATGGCATCGGAGCCCATGGTACGCTCTTGCGACAGCCGCAACGCAACCGGCCGGCACGCCCATGCACGCCGGTCCGCCCTGCAGGAGGCCGCCCGACCATGACGCAGGCGCTCGGCGCATCGAACGGCACGGCACGCCCCGGCGAAGCCGCTGGCGGCGAGGCTGAGCCGGTGCGTGCGGGCGCTGCTCAGCCGCTGCGGCTTTCGGTGCTCGGCGCCACGGGCTCGATCGGCACGAGCACGCTCGATCTCGTCGGGCACCATCCGCACCGCTTCGAGATCGTGGCGCTGACGGCGCAGTGCAATGCGCGCCGCCTCGCCGAGCTTGCCATTCTGCACCGCGCCAAGCTGGCGGTAATCGGCGAGGAAACCCGTTACGCCGAACTCAGAGACCTGCTCGCCGGCACGGGCATTCGCGTTGCGGCCGGCGCGGGCGCCGTCGAGGCAGCGGCGCGCGAGCCTGCGGACTGCATCATGGCTGCCATCGTCGGCGCCGCCGGCCTCAGGCCCACTTTCGCGGCGGCCGAGCAGGGTCAGCGCATCGCGCTCGCCAACAAGGAATGCCTCGTGTCGGCCGGCGAGATCTTCCTCAGCCAGATCGACCGGAACGGCGCCGAGCTGATGCCCGTCGACAGCGAGCATTCGGCGGCCTTCCAGGCCATCGGCCGCACGCCGGCCCGGTCCATCGAGAAGATCCTGCTCACCGCCTCCGGAGGCCCGTTCCGCACGCTCGACAAGGAGCGGCTCGCGCGGGTGACGCCGGACGAGGCGCTGCGCCATCCTAACTGGTCGATGGGGGCCAAGGTCACCATCGACTCGGCGACCCTGATGAACAAGGGGCTCGAGCTCATCGAGGCGTTCCATCTGTTCCCGGTGGCGGCCCACCAGCTCGAAGCCGTGGTGCATCCGCAGTCCGTCGTGCATTGCCTCGTCATGCTGGAGGACGGATCGGTGATGGCGCAACTGTCGCACCCCGACATGCGCACGCCCATCGCGCTGGCGCTCTCGTGGCCCGAGCGGCTCGCAACCCCCGTCCCGCGGCTCGACCTCGTGGCGCTCAAGAGCCTCTCCTTCGAGGCCCCCGACCACGACCGCTTCCCGGCGCTCGGGCTCGCCACGGACGCCCTCAACCGCGGCGGGGCGGCCCCCGCCGTGCTCAACGCGGCCAACGAGGTCGCGGTCAAAGCCTTCCTCGAACGAGAGATCGGCTTCCTCGACATCGTGGCGGTCGTCGCGCGCTGCCTTGAAAAGGCCGACGCGCGGGGCCTCATTAGCGGAGCCGCGACACTGGACGACGTGCTCGCCGTCGACGGCGAAGCGCGGACCATGGCGCGGAGCCTGCTTCCAGGCTAAGACAGGCCTCCGGTCGCGGACGCCGCCCGCGCCAGATCAACCGAGCCCCAGCCGACGGGATTTGAGCAGAGATGATCGAAGGCTTCGTCAATCCGCTTTTTACCTTTTTACTTCAGGCGCTTGCCTTCCTTTTCGTGCTGGGCGTCGTGGTCTTCTTCCACGAACTCGGGCATTTCCTGGTGGCGCGCTGGTGCGGCGTCACCGTCACCACCTTCTCGATCGGTTTCGGGCGCGAGCTCTGGGCGCGCATCGACAGGCACGGCACGCGCTGGCGTCTCGCGGCGATCCCGCTCGGCGGCTACGTCAAGTTCCTCGACGACGCGAACCCGGCGAGCCAGCCGTCCGCAACGGCGCCGGAAGACCTGCCGTCGGGCTCGTTCCACGGCAAGCCGGTGTGGCAGCGCGCGCTCGTCGTCGCGGCCGGACCCGCGGCAAACTTCCTGGTTGCCGCCCTCATCTACACGGCCGTCAACGCGACCTACGGCGTCTCCATGATCACGGCGCGCGTCGACCAGGTCGTGGCAGGGATGCCGGCGGACCAGGCAGGGCTCCGGGCCGGCGACGTCATCACCGACATCGACGGCTGGAGCATCGAGACCTTCGACGACGTGGTGCGCATCGTCACCGCCTCGAGCGGGCGGACGCTCAGCATCTCCGTCGACCGCGGCGGGCAGGCCCACACCTTCGCGGTCACGCCGGAGATCAAGGACCAGAAAAGCGATCTCGGCGTCACGCTCCGCCTCGGCGATATCGGTGTCGTGCGCATCCTGCCGGCGCGGGTCGGCGCGGTGCTCGCCAACTCGCCGGCGGCCAGGGCCGGGATCGCACCCGGCGACACCATCACCGCCATCGATGGGGCGGCCGTCACCTCGTTCGTCGACCTGATCGCCAAAGTCGGGCCGGCAGCCGGGCAGACGCTTGCGGTCACCGTCGACCGCAACGGGACGCCCCACACCCTGAACGTCGTCCCCGACGAGGTCGAGGGCAAGGCGGCGGACGGCACGCCGACCCGCCTTGGCCGGATCGGCGTCTCGCCGGACCGGCCCGCCCCGGTCGCCGTGTCGCTTCCGGAGGCCGTGCGGCTCGGGGTCCGCGAGACCTACGCCAACATCGTCCAGACCGTGACCGGGATCTGGGACATCCTGACCCGGCGCCAGTCGGCCGACCAGGTGGGTGGACCGATCCTCATGGCCGAGGTGACGGCGCGCGTGGCGGAGCTCGGCTGGGAGCCCCTCCTGCGCTGGACCGCGCTGATCTCCGCCAATATCGGGCTCTTGAATTTGCTACCTATTCCGATGCTCGACGGCGGCCACTTGGTGTTCTACGCGATGGAGGCCATCCGCCGGCGCCCGCTCAGCCAGCGGGTCCAGGAGATCGGGTTTCAGATCGGCATCGCCGTGGTGCTGATGATGGTCGTTTTCGTGAACCTCAACGACCTCATGCGGCTAGGCAGAAGGTGGCTATTTGGTGGCGGCTAAGGGCCCCCCGGAATCTCTGTTAAGTGACGTAATCTTGCCACTTCCCCGGGGCTTACCCAGTTGTTAAGAATGCCCGAGTGAATGGTAACGAAGGTGCGATTCGAGGCAGGGGGCCTCGAACCGGTTTCGCTTTTGCGCTCCGTCGGCGCCATTCCTGCTGGGGGTCCATCCCTCAGTTTCGCGACGGCTCGGGACCATTTGCCGACGGGGTCTCAAGAGTTGAGGGGGATCGGCTAAAAGGCGAGGCAGATCCGCGCATGATGCAGCTACGGATCATGTCGTTGGGGGGGATGCGCCAGCTCTTCTTGCTGGCCGTGCTCGCTTTCGCAGCGCTTTCCGTGCAGGCCCCGGTCTTCCCGGATCCGGCGCGTGCGCAAAGCGTGGTCCGGGACATCCGGGTCGAAGGCAACCGGCGGGTCGAGCCGGAAACCGTGCGCTCCTATCTCCAGTTCTCCGTCGGACAGCCCTACGATGCCGGCAAGGTGGACGCCTCGCTGCAGGCGCTGTTCGCGACCGGCCTGTTCGCCGACGTCTCCATCAACCAGGAAGGCGATACCGCGGTCATCTACGTCGTGGAGAACCCGGTCATCAATCAGGTGGCCTTCGAAGGCAACAGCGAGGTCGACACCGACACGCTCAAGGCCGAGGTTCAGCTCAAGCCGCGCTCCGTCTACACCCGCGCCCGAGTGCAGGGCGACGTGCAGCGCATCCTCGACGTCTACCGGCGCCAGGGCCGCTATGCGGCGACCGTCGAGCCCAAGATCATCGAGCTCGAGCAGAGCCGCGTGAATCTCGTATTCGAGATCAACGAGGGCGGCGCGACGAAGGTGCAGGGCATCAACTTCACCGGCAACCACGCCTTCACGGACAACCAGCTCCGCGACGTCATCTCGACCACGCAGAGCGGCTGGCTCGATTTCCTCAAGGGCACCGCCTACTACGACCCCGACCGCATGAACCTCGACCGCGAGCTTCTGCGCCAGTTCTACCTCAAGAGCGGCTATGCGGATGTGCGCGTGGTCGCCGCCAACGCCGAACTCGACCGCGACGGCTCGGGCTTCTACGTCAACTTCGCCATCGACGAGGGCGAGCTCTACACCTTCGGCTCGGTGACGGTGGAGAACTCGCTGCCCGGGCTCGATCCGAACACCATCACGGGCGATATCCTGACGCACCAGGGCGACACCTACAACGGCGCCGACATCGAGAAAACGACCGAGCGGCTGACGCTCGCCACGGCTGAGCAGGGCTTTGCGTTCGCGCGCGTGCGGCCGCGAGCGGTCCCGGATCCGGCGGCGCGGACGATCTCGCTCTCCTACATGATCGACGAAGGCCCGCGCATCTACATCGAGCGCATCAACATCAACGGCAACACGCGCACCAAGGATCACGTGATCCGGCGCGAGTTCCGCCTGGCGGAAGGCGATGCCTATAACCCGCTGCTCGTCGACCGCGCCAAGAAGCGTCTCAACGCGCTCGGCTTCTTCAAGTCGGTCGACATCAAGCGCCGGCCGGGCTCGTCCCCGGATCGCGTCATCCTCGACGTCGATCTCGTCGAGCAGTCGACGGGCGAGCTGTCGTTCGGTGCCGGCTACTCGACCTCGGAAGGCGTGATCGGCGACGTCAGCATCAGCGAGCGCAACCTGCTCGGCAACGGCCAGTTCCTGCGCCTCAAGCTGGCCGGCTCCATGGAGCGCATGCAGGTGGACCTGTCGTTCACCGAGCCGCGCTTCCTCGATCAGAACATCGCGGCTGGCTTCGATCTCTTCCACAAGGAGATCGATATGACGGACGAGGCGGGCTACGAGACCACGCGCACGGGCGGCACGGTCCGCATGGGCTTCCCGCTCTCGGAAGATCTCTGGATGCAGACGGGCTATACGCTTGAGCATGCGACGTTGGACGTCTCGAACAAGTATAAAGACTCGGTCTCGAACCTCGTCCTCGCGGAAATCGAGAACGGTGGCGATGAGACGCTGACCTCGTCGATCGGCACGTCACTCACCTACGATCGCCGCAATATTCCGAAGAACCCGACCAGCGGCTATTACCTGCAGGTGGCGACCGACATGGCCGGCCTGGGCGGTGACGTGCAGTACGTCCGCGTCAATGCCGAGGGTCGCTATTACTATCCGGTCACCGAGAAGATCACCTTCGTCGGCCGCCTCACCGGCGGGCATATCGAGGGCTGGGGTGGCGACGATATCCGACTCACGGACCTCTACTATCGTGGCGGCGAAACGATCCGCGGCTTCGACCGCGGCGGCTTCGGTCCGCGCGACCTTGACACGAACGATGCTGTCGGTGGCACGACCTACTGGGCCGGTACGGCCGAGGTTCGTTTCCCGCTGCCGTTCGTGCCGGACGACCTTGGACTTTCAGGCGCCTTTTTCGCCGACGCCGGCTCGTTGTGGAACGCCAACGATCTCGCGAAAAGCCTAAATACATGTAGTGCGGCAATCCCAGGCAGTTGCGACATTACCGGCGGCATCGATCTTGCCGACGATTCCTCCATCCGGTCGTCGATCGGCGCCAGCATCATGTGGCAGTCGCCGGTGGGCCCGATCCGCATGGACTTCGCGAAGGCGCTTTCCAAACAATCCTACGACGAGGAGCAGTTCTTCCGCTTCGGCGCTTCGACGAAGTTCTGAGCCGAACGCGCACGCATAAAAAAGCCCGACCGGCGCTCCGGCGGGCTTTTTTCTTTCCAGGCCCCATGTTTTTCAGGGCCATGTTCCGGCCATTGGGGAAACGGGTCCGACCGTCTGGACCCACGCCCGTTATGGCCTTATGAGAGGGACGCGGCTCAGGCCCGCACGGCGGTTTCCGCCGGAGCCGCTGCCATCGCCCCGTGCCACGCTTCGCGCAGCCCGCAGGATCCCGAAAGCCTCATCCCATGAATCATCCCGGGTTCTTCGACATTGCCGGGCCGTTCACGCTGGCGGAAATCGCCGTGGCGACGCAGTCCGAGCTCAAGGAGACCGCTGCGGGCGCGCGCGCGCTCGTCGGCGTGCAGCCGCTGTCCGCGGCCTCGGCGGAGCATCTTTCGTTTTTCGACAACCGCAAGTATCTGCCGCAGTTGCTCGCGACCAAGGCCGGGGGCTGCCTCGTCGCGCCGCAGTTCGCCGACCGCGTTCCGAGCGGTACCGTGGCGCTCGTGACCAAGACCCCTTACCGGGCGTTCGCACAGGCGCTGGCGCTGTTCTATCCCGAGGCCATGCGCAGCAAGGCCGCGGCGGGCGGGGCGGAGGAGCGCATCTCGCCCACCGCCATGATCGAGGACGGCGTCGAGATCGAGCCCGGCGCCGTTGTCGGTGCCGAGGCACGTATCGGACGCGGCACCCGTATCGCCGCCGGCGCCGTCGTAGGCTACCGGGTCCATATCGGCCGTGACGGCTACATCGGCCCCCTCGCTACCGTCATCCATGCGCTCGTCGGCGACCGGGTCATCCTGCACGCCGGCGTGCGCATCGGCCAGGACGGCTTCGGCTTCGCCATGGGGCCGAGGGGACACTTGAAGGTCCCCCAGATCGGCCGCGTCATCATCCAGGACGACGTCGAGATCGGCGCCAATACGACCATCGATCGCGGTGCCCTCAAGGACACCATCATCGGTGAAGGAACGAAAATTGATAATCTCGTGCAGATCGGGCACAACGTGGTCATCGGTCGCCATTGCGTGATTGTCGCCCAATGCGGCATTTCCGGCTCCTCGGAGCTCGGTGATTTCGTCGTCATGGGTGGCCAATCGGGCAGCGTGGGCCACATTCGTGTCGGCGCTGGCGCCATGATCGCCGGTGCATCGCACGCCAAGGACGAGATCCCGCCCGGCGCCCGGTACGGCGGAACTCCCGCCAAGCCGCTCAAGCAGTGGGGGCGCGAGCTGGCCCTCGTGACCCGCCTCGCATCGAGGCAGGGCTCGGGGTCTGACGATGCGCAATCGGGTGGTGAGCGCGACGGGCAGGAATGAGCAGGGCAGGAATTGTGCAGGCCAGACGAGGGGCGGCGGAGGCAACAGGAAAAGAACCGATGAATGACGCGTCAACCAAGCCGGCACTCGGCACCGCAGATATCATCCGCGTGCTCAAGCTATTGCCGCACCGCTACCCGTTCCTGCTGGTCGACCGCGTGGTCGACGACATGGACCGCGACGAGAGCTGCGTCGGCGTCAAGAACGTCACCATCAACGAGCCGTTCTTCCAGGGCCACTTCCCGCAGTTCCCCGTCATGCCGGGCGTGCTCATCATCGAGGGCCTCGCGCAGACGGCGGGTGCGCTGTGCGTATCCAGCCTGGCCCAGGACTACAAGGCAGAGCTCGTCTATTTCATGGGCATCGACCGCGCCAAGTTCCGCAAGCCCGTGCTGCCCGGCGAC